>VFQU01000120.1_pt1 | contig 100327 bp, 97 predicted proteins | sample 3512311 | NCBI WGS metagenome assembly VFQU01 (sample SAMN10412377, study PRJNA504923) | tailings metagenome | isolation source: Relicate 3 Philex TSF3 active mining site | place: Philippines: Tuba, Benguet | collected 2017-08-29
ACGGGATTCTCGAACGGCGCCAACATCGCGCTCGCGACCGCGCTGCTGCACCCCGCCGTGGTGTCCACCGCCGTCGCGTTCAGCGGCATGCACCCCTTCGCGGACCGCGAGCCGAGCTCGCCCGCGAGCGGCTCGGCGGCCGGGGTCGCGCTGCTGCTGCTCAACGGCGACCAGGATCCGATGGCGCCCGCGGTGAGTGTCGACCGGCTGGAGGCGTACGCGACCGCGCGGGGAGCATCCGTCGACCGGCACCGCCGCCCCGGCGGGCACGGCATCGACCGGGCCGAGCTGGCCGCGGCGCAGCAGTGGGTGGCCGCGCGGCTCTGACCGCGGTCTTCGGCGGCGGGTAGAGCGCGGCAGGCACCGCGCAGCGGCCAGCGCGCACCGCGGGGCCCTCGGTGGCAGAGTGGGCGGCATGATCGAACCTGCTCCGCCGACTGCGGCCCTCGCCGATGCCTGCGTGCGGCTCGGCGTGCCGCTGCGCGTCGGGCCCGCATCCCTGTGCCCGATCGCCCCGCACGCCCCGATCGCGGGGCCGGCCATGCCGGTGACGCACGCTGGGAGCGTCGACGTGTTCCTCGAGGCGATCGACGATGCGCCGACCGGAGCGGTGCTCGTCGTCGACAACGGCGGCCGCGATGACGAGGCCTGCGTCGGCGATCTCGTCACCCTGGAGGCCCGCGAGGCAGGACTCGCGGCCATCATCATCTGGGGCCGCCACCGCGATACGGCGCAGCTGATCGAGATTGGTCTGCCCGTGCACAGCCGCGGCGCCCTCCCGCCGGGACCGCGCCGGGTTCCGCCCGCCGGGCGCTCGATGCGCACGGCATGGCTCGACGGCGTCGAGGTGACGGCGGATGACGTCGTCGCGGCCGACGACGACGGGGTGCTGATCATCCCGGCCGCCGACTGGCCGCGCGTCGCCGACGCCGCACGAGGCATCCAGCAGGTCGAGCTCGCCCAGGCAGAACGGATGCGGGCCGGCGCCAGCCTGCGCACCCAGCTCGACTTCTCGGGCTATCGAGCCCGGCAGGCGGCCGAGCCCGACCTCAGCCTGCGGCGCTACCTCGCCGAGCGCGGCGGCGCGATCGAGGTCTGAGCCCGCACAGGATGCTCGGCTCGGGGCAGCGTTAGCGCGGCAGGTTCGCCTCGATCAGCGCGATGATCTCGGGCGCGTCCGGCTGCACGTTCGGGCGGAAGCGGTGCACCTCGCCGTTCGGCAGCACGAGGAACTTCTCGAAGTTCCAGGCGACCGGGCCGGCGAGCCCGTGGCTGTCCTTCGTCTCGACGAGCTGCGCGTAGAGGGGGTGGCGCTTCTTGCCGTTGACCTTCGTCTTCTCGGTCATCGGGAAGGTCACGCCCCAGGTCATGCTGCAGTACTGCGCGATCTTCTTCTCGCTCGAGAGCTCCTGCAGGAACTGGTTCGAGGGCACACCGAGCACGGTGAAGCCGCGATCGCCGTAGGTCTTCTGCAGCTGCTCGAGCGTCTCGTACTGCGGCGCGAGACCGCAGCGCGACGCGACGTTGACGACCATGACGACCCGATCGGCGAACTCGGCGAAGGTCGTCTCGCGGCCGTCGATCATCGTGAGCGGGGCATCCAGCAGAACGGTCATGGGGCCACCGTACGCCGGAGGCCTCCACCCACCCTGAGCGTCAGCGCTGTTCTCACTGAACGCGCTCGGGGCGCAGGTCGAGCCGGCGCAGCAGCTGCGCGTTCAGCGCGACCACCACGGTGGAGGCCGACATCAGCAGCGCCCCGACCGACATCGGCAGGATGAACCCGAGGGGGGCCAGGATGCCCGCCGCGAGCGGCACGGAGAGCAGGTTGTAGCCCGCCGCCCACCAGAGGTTTTGCTGCATCTTGCGGTAGCTCGCGCGCGACAGCTCGATCACCGAGAGCACCGAGCGCGGGTCGTCGCTGGCGAGGATCACGCCGGCCGAGCCGATGGCCACGTCCGTGCCCGCGCCGATCGCGATGCCGACGTCGGCCGCGGCGAGCGCCGGAGCATCGTTGACGCCGTCACCGACCATCGCGACGGTGAGCCCCTCGGCCTGCAGCTCGGCCACCTTCGCGGCCTTGTGCTCGGGCCGCACTCCCGCGAACACGCGGTCGATGCCGAGCTCGCGGGCGACCGACTGCGCGACCGCTTCCGCATCGCCGGTGATCATCACCACGGTGATGCCGCGGGCGTGGAGGGCCTCGACGGCCTGCCGCGACTCGGCGCGGATCTCGTCCGCGAGCGCGAGCGCCCCGACGACCTCCTCGTCGACCAGCACGTGCAGGATGATCGCACCCTCCTCGCGCCAGGCGTCCGCGACGGGCAGCTCGACGGCATCGTGGCGAGCGAGCATCGCCGGCCCCCCGACGCTCACCGTGCGCCCGGCGACGCGAGCGGTCACGCCGGTCGCGGGGCTCGACGTGAAGTCGGTCGCCGTCGGGATGCTCAGCCCGCGCCCCTCGGCGGCCCGCACGATCGCGCGCGCCAGGGGGTGCTCGCTGTCCGCCTCCGCCGCGGCGGCCAGGGCCAGGAGCTCGTCGGCATCGTGGTCGCCCGACGGCTCGACGGCGGTCACGGTGGGCGCTCCCTTGGTGAGGGTGCCGGTCTTGTCGAACAGCACGGCGCTCACGGTGCGCATGCGCTCGAGCGCCAGGCGGTCCTTGACCAGCACGCCGCCGCGGGCCGCGCGCTCAGTGGCGATCGACACGACGAGCGGGATCGCGAGGCCGAGCGCGTGGGGGCACGCGATGACGAGCACGGTGATGGTGCGGATCACCGCGTCCCCGGGCATCCCGACCGCGAACCAGACGATGGCCGTGATGGCCGCCGCCCCGAGGGCGAACCAGAACAGCCAGGCTGCGGCGATGTCGGCCAGCCGCTGCGCACGCGACGACGAGGCCTGGGCCTCCGCGACGAGGCGACGGATGCCCGCGAGCGCTGTGTCGTCGCCGACCGCCGCGACGCGCACCCGCACGCCCGAGTCGGTCGCCACCGTTCCCGCCACCACCGTGTCGCCGGTCGCCCGGCGGACGGTGCGGGACTCCCCGGTGATCATGGACTCGTCGAAGGATGCCGAGCCCTCCACGATCTCCCCGTCGGCCGGCACCCGGGCACCCGGGCGCACGACGACGACGTCACCGACGCGCAGCGCGCTCGGCGCGACCGTCTCGATGCCGCCGGCGGTGACGCGCTCGGCCTCGTCGGGCAGCAGGGCCGCGAGGGCGTCGAGCGCGTTGGTCGTCTGCGCCAGCGAGCGCATCTCGATCCAGTGGCCGAGCAGCATGATCACGACCAGCAGGGCGAGCTCCCACCAGAAGTCGAGCTCGTGCGGCAGCACTCCGAGGCTGGCACCCATGCTCGCGACGAAGGCGGTCGTGATGGCGAGGCCGATCAGCAGCATCATGCCGGGGCGACGGCTGCGCAGCTCGTCGACCGCCCCCGTCAGGAAGGGCCGGCCGCCCCACACGAAGATGACGGTGCCGAGCACGGGGGAGATCCACTCGATGCCCGGGATCGCCGGGAGCTCATAGCCGAGCACCATGGCGAACATGCCGCTGAACGCGACCACCGGGATCGCGAGGAGCAGGTTCCACCAGAAGAGGCGGCGGAAGATCGCGACGTGATCGCCGTGGCCATCGTGGCCGCCGTGGCCGCCGTGGCCGTGGTGCGCGCTCTGGTCGTGGTGCGCGCTGTGGTCGTGCGCGCCGTGATCGAGCTCCTGCGCCTCGTGGGCACCGTGCTCGTGGGAGGTGTGCGTCTCGTTCATGGCGCCCACGGTAATACCCAGGGGGGGTATTGTCAATGGGGTGCGGATCGCCGCCGCGCACGAACGACGAAGCGGCGGAGGGCATCCCCCCGCCGCTTCGATCGTGAGCGCGCCGGTGCTAGTGGCGCGAGGCCGACTCCTGGGCCGGGTCCTCGACCGCGTCCGTCTCGCGCGCCGCGGTAGCCGCGACCTTCCGCGTCTTGAGGAGGCTTGCGATCGTCGCGACCGTGATCGTCAGCGCGATGAAGCCCAGGGAGAACCAGATGGGGATCTCCGGGATCCACTTCACCGGCTCACCGCCGTTGATGAACGGCAGCTCGTTCACCTTGAGCGCGTGCGAGATCAGCTTGATGCCGATGAACGACAGGATGACCGCCAGGCCCTGAGCGAGGTAGACGAGGCGCTCCAGCAGCCCGCCGATGAGGAAGTACAGCTGGCGCAGGCCCATGAGGGCGAAGGCGTTCGCGGTGAAGACGATGTACGCCTCCTCGGTCAGACCGTAGATGGCCGGGATCGAGTCGACCGCGAAGATGAGGTCGACGAAGCCGATCGCGATGATCGTCAGCAGCATCGGCGTGAACCAGCGCTTGCCGTCGATCTTCACCGAGAGCTTGTCGCCGTGGTACTCCTTCGTCAGCGGCAGGAACCGCCGGGCGATCTTGACGATGCGCAGGTTCTCGGGGTCATTGTCGTGCGAGGCGAAGGCCTGCCGGTAGGCGAGCACGAGCAGCAGCGCGCCGAAGATGTAGAAGATCCAGGAGAAGTTCTGGATGAGCGAGGCGCCGATGGCGATGAACGCGCCGCGCATGATGAGCGCGATCGCGATGCCGATCATGAGCACCTTCTGCTGGTAGATCTTCGGCACCGCGAAGGCCGACATCACGAGCAGGAAGACGAACAGGTTGTCGACCGAGAGCGCCTTCTCGGTGAGGTAGCCGGCGAAGTACTCGCCACCGAACTGCCACCCGGAGATCATGCCGAGGCCGACGCCGAAGAGCAGGGCGAGGCCGATGTAGAAGGCCGACCAGCGGGCGGCCTCGCCGATCGAGGGTTCGTGCGGGTGGCGCACGTGCACGAAGAACTCGTACACGAAGAAAGCGATCGTCACCGCGATGGTGATGATCCAGACGAGAGGGGTGACCTCCATGAGAACTCCTTGGGCAGACGCGAAACTGGCCAAGGTCTTGTCCGCTCCGCTCTCAGCCGAGATGACTGGTGCAGAACAAGCCGCCCGGGACGCGATCGCGCGCCCGTACTGACGAGTCGGCTTCGAAGGACTACTCCCCCTGAAGGGACTAAGAATACCGGTAATCCTGGTCGTCTTCTGTGCGGCCGGTGCGGGCACGCCGAACTAGGCTGGTCGCCCCGAGAGGAAGGAGCCTGACATGCGCGCGATCGTGATGACCGAGACGGGCGGGCCCGAGGTGCTGCGGGCGGTGGATGCTGCGCCGCCGACTCCCGGCCCCGGCGAGGTGCTCGTGCGCACGCACGCCGCCGGGCTCAACTTCATCGAGATCTACCAGCGCACCGGCGGCTACCGGATGCCGCTGCCCGTCACCCTCGGTTCGGAGGGGGCCGGGGTCGTCGAGGCGCTCGGCGAGGGTGTCACGACGCTGCGGGTGGGCGACCGCGTGTGCACGGCTGAAGCGACCGGCACCTACGCCGAGCTCTTCACCGTGCCCGCCGAGCGCGCGGTCGTTGTGCCGCCCGGCATCGATCTCGACACCGCCGCGGCCCTGCCGCTGCAAGGGCTCACCGCGCACTACCTCGCGACCTCGGCCGCGCATCCGAAGCCGGGCGAGACGGTGCTCGTGCACGCCGGTGCCGGCGGGGTGGGTCTGCTGCTCACCCAGGTGCTCGTCGCCCGCGGGGTGCGCGTGATCACGACGACCTCCGACGGCGAGAAGGCCGAGCTCAGTCGGGCGGCGGGGGCTTGGCGCAGCATTCCGTACGAGGGCTTCGCGGATGCGGTGCGCGCGCTCACCGACGGCGCCGGCGTGCCCGTGGTCTACGACGGGGTCGGGCGGGCGACCTTCGACGACTCGCTCGCGAGCCTGGCCGTGCGCGGCGAGCTCGTGCTGTTCGGCGCCGCGAGCGGGCCGGTGCCGCCCTTCGACCTGCAGCGTCTCAACGCGGGCGGGTCGCTCAGCGTCACGCGCCCCTCGCTCGGGCACTTCCTGCGCACCCCCGCCGAGCGGTCGGGCCGCTACCGCGAACTGTTCGCGATGCTCGCGTCGGGGTCGCTGACCGTGCGCATCGGCGCCCGCTTCCCGCTCGCCGAGGCCGGGGCCGCGCAGGCCGCCCTCGCGAGCCGCAGCACCACGGGGAAGGTGCTCCTGGAGCCCTAGTCGCTGCGCGGCCGGAACGCGAAAAGCCCCGAGTCGCTCGACTCGGGGCTTTCACACTGGCGGTGACGGTGGGATTTGAACCCATTCCAGAGGCCCTAGAGCTCAGTCGTGACTCGTGAAACCCGCGGAATCTTGGGGCTTTTCGATCGCCCCGAATCGCTTCTAGTGGACCTCGGTTGTGGGGGGTTGTGGGGTTTCTGTGGGGGCGTCCCGCCGCGCCGGTGCTAGGCAGCGCCGGCAATGAGCGAGCTGGCGAAAGTTCCGAGGAGCAGTGACCGCAGCTCAGATATAAGCTCGACTGCGTGGGGCGACGCAACGGCTACTGGCGGACCCATCCGAAGCAGGAACTTCAGTACTTGCTCATGAAGTTTCACGAAGCTGGATGGCGAATCGAGGATCCAACCAAGGGTGGCGGCTACTACAAGGTCTACTGCGCATGTGAAGAACAGCACAAGGCAACGATCCACCTCACGCCGTCCAACCCCAAGTACGTACTCAACAAGACCAAATGGCTTCAAAGGCAAGAGTGCTATAAACAAGATCAAGAGGGAGGTGCGTGAACATGAAGAGCGTAAGAGTTTCGATGCTGTTCCGAGTCGTGACTGCGGGCGACCTAGACGCGCACACGGACCGGGTCATGGATGAGCTGGTGAAGCTTGAGGACGAAACCCTCTTCGATGCTGATCTGAACGCTGTTCTCTCGACGGGAAGTGTCGAGATCTCGATCATTGGCGTGGGGGTTGACTTCGACGCGGCTGTCGATCGCGCGCACAGCGCAATTCGAACGGCCATTCACGCGGCAGGTGGAAGTCAGAACCTTGAGGCTGGCGACGCTTCATTCGAGAAGCAAAACGAGCACGCTGACCTCGTCTCGGTCTAGGTAGTACCGAAGGCAGCAGGTCGTAGTGGACACCGCGCGGTCGCGCGGATAGCGAGGCCTATCGGCGTATTGGTCTCAAGACAAGGGCGATCTAGCTGCCCGCGAGCTTCTCGATCGCGGCGGCGGCGAGGGTCTCGTGCACCTCGTCGACGGGGCGGTCTAGGCGGGTGGCGAGGGCGCGGAGCGTCACGATGTGGACGCGAGCGCCAGCCTCGATCTGCTTGGCCATGAGAGCGGCGAACACTCGCGCGTCTCCCCCGGATGCCTCGAGGTGGTCGTCGACGGCAGCGCGGAGCATTGCTGTCGTCGCGGCGGGGTCGCCCTGAATGATCGACGACACGATGCCGTTGTGCAGGCGCATCATCTCTGCCCGTTGCGCGGACGATGCGTGAGGGGTCTCAGTCATGCCTCAACGCTAGGCGCACGGCCCGACAGTGGCAGCGAGATTCCCCCTATCGCCCCCGATCGAGGTCGGCGGGAGCGATCGACTCATCCGGGCCGACAGTCCAGACGCTCGCTGGGTCTGTGGCCGGGGGAAGGTAGTCGCGGATCACGAATGCGGGCACCGTCACCGGCTCGCCAGCGCGGAGCGTCTCGAGCAGGCGCGGGTAAGGGGGCGGGAGGTCGTCACCCTTGCGCGGGTGCAGTCGGTCGATGTGTGCCTGCCAGTGGTGTTCGAGGTGAGCGCGAACGCCGATGCGTCGAGTGTGGGCGGTGCGGATGCGTCTAGCCATGTTGTGCCTGCTCTCGGTCCCAGCGGCGTCGGGCCGCTTTCTGGTGCCTCGGGCTCTTGCTTGGTTCGGTGTCGTCGGAGGGTAGGTGGATTGCCTCCATCGTGCGCACGAGCGCCATCTGCTGCAGTCGGACCTCGGGCACAAGCGGGTTGAGTCGTTGCTGCCCCTTGGAGCCGGCGATCCAGACGCCGGTGGCGGCGATCTCTGCCTGCAGCTGGTCGATGCGGTTCGCGATCGCTTGGCCGACCTCGATGAGTGCGAGGTCGCGAGCGTCGAACTCGAACCCGTCGGGCAGTTCGGCGGCGAGCTGGTCCCGGATGGTCACGGGGGCGGCTTTGCGCGGGCTCATCCGGTCCACCGGCGCCCGGTGAGGGCGAACGCTACCGGCAAGCAAAGCGTTACACCCTGTTGATCCTGTGCGCGGCGATCTGAGCGCGTCGGCCGACTCGACAGCGGATCACTCGCCGCGGCCTCGGCTGGCCGCTCGAGAGGCCGCTGAGCGCTGTCTGGGGGGTCGGGAAAAACAACACGGGCGCATATGCTCGGAACCCGATTCACAGCACCTGTCAGAGTCGGAAGGCCCCGGGGAGGGGGTGGTCCCCCAGTGCCTGCAGGCGTAGATGTTGTGATTCGTCGAGGCGCATGCGCTTCCGTTCCGCTCGCGATAGCGCACCGGCCGCGGCGTCGGGGCCCGGCTGTGTGGCTTGGGGTTCGGGCTGATGCGAGGGAGGCTCTGTGGCTGATGCCTGACCTAGCGAGCGCTCGAACGGTTGCGCCCGCTCTCGGCGCCCGCGAGGGGGCGGAGGGATGCGACCGAGACGGGGCGGGATGGATCCGACACAGGGGGGTGGAATCACACCGGGTGGGGAGCCTCGATGGCGGAGGTGGGGTCTTCGTCACGCTTGCTGAATCCCTGCCGCTTGCTCGAGTCGTGCGATTCGCTCGTCGTGGTCGCGGCCGATCGCGAGGGCGGCGACGGTGCCGAGGATGTCGTAGTGCACACCGCGGGGTGTTCCGTCTTCGGAGTGGACGACGAACAACTCGAGACCGGCGGCGATGAGTTCCTCGGCGATCACGCCGATCTCGTCTGGCACCTCGTAGTCGGGGTTGTACTCCGGGTTGTCCGGGTTGTCGCGGATGTCGAGCTGCCCGCGATAGTGAAACACTCGGGGCATGATCTCGAGCAGCGCGGCCGCGTCGAATGGGACAGGGCGGATGTTGCGCTTCTCGGCGAGGGTTGAGGGCGCGTAGCCGAACCGACCGGACGCGATGTGCTGCCAGGTCGACTGTCGGGATCCGCTGAGGGTGCTGACGTCGAGAGCCGCCGCACCGGTTGACCGGATCCCGGCAGTGAAGTCACCTTCTCCTGACGCTGTCACACCGCCAGCCGACGTGGAGACCGGGCCCTCCCAAACCACGCCGGACGCAGCAAGCGCGTTCACCTGCCCAGCGAGATCGTCAATCAGCTCGCGCAGCTTGCGGACGGTGCCGAATACCGCACTGCCGTCAGGTCTCTCGATCTCATCCAGCCGGCGGCGGATATCTCGCAGCTGGAAGGTGAGTTCCGAGAATTCGCCGTTCGCCGGGGTTACGTAGCCGCCAGACACATGTGTTCCTTTCGTCGTCGTGAGATCCGGGGGCGGGCGCACCGAGGCATTGGTTTCATCCCGCCCCCGGGTTTCCCCCGACCCGTTGCCGGGGGAGCTTGTGGGGTTACTCGGCGGCCGGCTTCTTCCGGCGGATCGGGTACACCGGCTCGGGGTTCGTCTTGTTGAGCAGCTTCCGCAGCTCGGTGATCAAGTCGCGCACGCTGCCGTGCCGGATCGTGCGCGGCTCGGGCCAGGTCACGCTCGGCACGGAGTGGTGCGCGAGGCGGAGGTCGAACGCGTAGAGCTGGCGCACGCGCGGCTGCACGAACGCGAGGTTCGCGAGCAGCGGTGAGACTTTGTTGTTCGCCGCGTTCCACAGCTGCCGGACGGCCTCGACGTCGGCCTCGTACTCGTCCAGTGCGGCCTCGACGACGTCGAAGATGCGTCTGTCGAGGTCGGCGTCGGCGTCGAGCTCGGCGGCGACCTGGCGCACAGCCTCGTCGACGTCGCGCCGTCGAGCCTGGCTGACCTTCATCGCGTACTCGAGATCGGGCAGGATGGTCGGTGCGGTCGGCTCCGGCCGGGTCTCCTCTCCCTTGCGGGCCGCCGCGTCCAGGCGCTGAGCGTCATCGGTGGTCGCGATGCGGTACGCCTCGAGCTTGTCGACGAGCGCGGCGTCGGTCTTGACCCACTCGTCGTAGGCAGTCTCGTAGCGCTCGAGCGCCTTCGTCGTGCCGGGCGTGAGCGTGACGCCGACGGGAACTGCGGGCCGCTCGGGGTGGGTGCCGGTCTCGAGGTCGGCTGCATCGCGGATTTGTTCGGGTGTCATGGTGTGGTGCCTTTCGGTGTGGCCTCGGGTGGGTGGTCTTGGTGGGCGTCGACTCGGCGAGCGCCGGGGTGTCTCTGGTGGAGTGGTGGAGGTCTATGCGGCTCCGCGAGTTTCCACAGGTCGACGTAGGTGGCTCGCATGGGTTGAGGTTGTTCCTCCGTCTAGTTCCTCTATGTGTTCCTCTTGTGTTCCTAGGGGCGACGTTTTCCGTCGTGCGATTGCGACGGATTCCGTCGTGCTAAGGGCGACGGATTCCGTCGGCGGTAGGGCGACGTTTTCCGTCGTGCTGGCTTGCAACCGGTCGCGGGTGAGGTTGAGCTCGAAAGTGGCCGTCCGACCTCGACCGCCGGGCGCGGTTCGGGTGATGAGGCCGGATCGCGTGAGATTGGTGATGGCTTCTTGGACACGGCGGAATGCGGCTTCCCGGTCTCGCACGATGTGGAGATAGTTCGGGTCGTCAGGGCGCGGTTCTTCGGGGAGGAGGCGGCCGAGCGCTACTGCAGTGGTCTCGCGACTGCCGAAGTAGATCGGCGGGTCGTCGTCGTCGCGGGCCGTCTTCGCCATCCACAGCAGTACGAGCGCGGCGGAGTGGGTTACTCGCGCATCGGGGAGGATGGCGAACGCGGCGTTCACGTGACGAATGCCCATCCGTTTAGGCCACCTCCGGCGAGCGCCGTGAGGCGGCGGTGTCGATGCTGCGCACTGGTGCGGGCAGGCGGGTGTCGATGCGGGCGGCGTGTGCGGCGAGGATCAGGTCGTCGCGGTCGACGTGGACGTAGATCGCGGTCGTGTTGGGGCTGGCGTGACCGAGGAAGGTCTGGGTGACGCGGAGGTCTTTGCCTGTGCCCTGATAGACCGTGGTGCCGGCGCGGTGGCGGAGGCTGTGGGGGTTCACCCCGCAGAGTCTGCGCACGAGCCGCCAAAGGGTGGATGATGTGCGGTGGCTGCCGCTTTTGCCGGGGAAGTAGTAGCCCCATCGGGCGGTGGTGCGTTCGATCTCCTGCAGGTCCGCAAGGAGTTCGGGCGAGCAGTAGACGCTGCGGTAGACGCCTCCCTTCCCGTGGATGGTCAGCCAGTGATCCTGTCGGGCCGCCACGGGGAGTCCGGCGATCTCGTGAACGCGGAGGCCGCACTCGGCGCCCAGGCGCAGGATTGCCCGCTCGGTGGCGTTGACCGCGTTGGCGAGTCCGGTCAGGACCTCATCGTCGGTGGCGATGCGGGCGGGGGTGCGCTTCACGCGGATGGGCTCGAGGTCCTTGGTGGGGTCGCTGTCGACGATGCCCTCAGCGAGCGCCCACCGGTAGAACTGGCGCAGGGTCGACACGATCGTCGCCTGCGTCACGGTGGACCATTCGGGGTTGCTGAACACGAACCCGTCGAGTTCGTGCGCGGTGGCGTGTGCGGGGTCGATGCCTGCTGTGCGGCACCAGGCGAGGAAGTGGTGCGCCCAGTAGGTGCGGAGGCGGATCGTGGTGGCCGCGCGGCGACGGGAGCGCAGGTGGTTGGTGAACCGGTCCCGCAAGGCCTCCTCGTCGGCTGTCAGCTGCGGCATCATGCTTCGGCCCTCTGCCAGGTCACGCAGAGCCGCTGGAGGGCTTCGATGAGCGCTTGTGCCTCCTGGGGGTTGCGGAGGGTGATGTCGCCTCCGCGCCCGTTCAGCTCGGCGTCGATCGATGACCAACGCACGCCGTCCTCGACGCCGTCGACCTTCACCAGGCGCAGCTGGAAGCTGGGGTCGGTGGAGTGGTCGACGCCGACCCAGAAGACGGTCGTGGTGTCGAGCTCGGAGACGGCCGAGCTTGCTTCGGGGTCAGCCCACTCGGGTGCGGGGAACTGCGGCAAGGTTGAGGTCATCGCTCTGCCTGCCCGTCGGAGCTGGTGCCGGCGAGAGCGGCGAGGGAATCGGCGAGCGCCGCGAGTTGATCCTGAGTGGTGAGCAGGGTCTCAGGCACGAGCACGCTGGTCGCGCGGTCGACGAGGGTGCCGTCGGAGTCGTAGCGGACCTCTCGCATGAGCGAGATCGCCGACTGCGGCAGGTCCGGGTGGACGACGTGACCGCGGTGCACGATGACGGTCGTGCCGTCATGCGTGCTCGTGTCGTGCCCGGTGGTCGGTGTACCCGCCGTCTCGCGGTGACCACACCAGACGGGACAGTAGGCGCGGGTCAGCAGGGCGAGATTCGGGATGTCGGCGGTAGACTGGTCTCTGTTCATTGGTCGCTTGCTTCCTTCGATGGACTTGACCCCCGGTTGCCGCCGGGGGTTTTTTCTTGTGCTGGGGACGACAGTGGCTCGAGGTCGATCATCCGGCGAGCGCCGTGTCTGCGGTGCTGGTCCGACGGCTTGCCTCAACCCAGGCGAGAACGTCCGCGGCGCGGTAGTAGATCTTTCGCGGGGTAGGCGCACGGTACTCGGGGCCTCGGCCCGTGTACCGCAGCTGGGCGAGGAGCTCGACGGTCATTCCGGGCAGCAGCTCCTCACAGACCTGCTCGGGGGTCATGTACCGATCCATCGGTGTTCCTTTCGTGAGTCTGTCCCGTCAAGGGTGATTCAGTTGGCACGCTATCGGGTCGAATCACTCTCGTCAAGACAGACTCACTGCAGGTTGAGTCTGTCTCGTCAGAAGTGCACCAGGGCGGCTATTGTTGGCGGATGGATGATCGCCCCGTGGTTCAGGTGGCGCCCGGGATCGCGCTACCTGAGTCGCTGATCCTTACTGCGACCCCAAGTGAACGCAAGGTCCTGGTTGCCGGCCAAGAGATTGCGAAGGGTGCCAGCGCTTCCGACCTCGACACCCAGGCGTCAGTCACCATGGTGATCGTGCTGAACCGGTCAACGTTGATCTATGAAGTGCAGTCAGTCGAGGTGAAGAGGATCGACGGGGGGCCGGAGGTCACCGGCGCGATGCTCCGTGGTTTGCGAGTGAACCAGTTGATGCTCCGTGCTGTAGCTCACGCGATCGATACGCACGCAGATGATCGACCTTTCATCGCATTGCTGACCCTCGGGGAGATCAAGCTCGACACCTATGAGCGCGCCTACGGTGACGACCCGCCCCCGACCCTGACCCGCGAAGAGTTGGGAGCTCGCGTCTACGCGGTTGCGAGAGCGATGGGCCGCCCTCCGCTCAAGAGCGTCGCAGAGACTCTGGGGGTGTCCCGAAGCACAGCGATTCGGCTTATCGCTCAGGCCCGCAAGATCGGACTATTGAGCTGATGGGCAGCGTCGAGGCGTACGAGACCGCGAGCGGCCGTCGCTACCGCGTGCGCTACCGCGACCTCGACAGGCGCTCACGCGAGAAGGCCGGCTTCACCCGCAAGATCGACGCCGAGGACTACCTCGCCTCCGTGACGGTCTCGATCCGGCGCGGCGAGTACGTCGACCCCGGTGCCGCGCGCTCCACCGTGGGCGAGCTCGGCGTCGAGTGGTTGGCTCGGCAGACCCACCTCAAGCCGTCATCACTGCGGCCGCTCGAGATCGCCTGGCGGCGTCACGTCGAGCCCGCGTGGGGCCGTAGGGCGATCGGCAGGGTGCAGCACACCGACGTCGAGGCATGGGTCGCCAGCATGACCGAGAGCGGGCTGTCGGCCACGAGCGTACTCCGGGCGCACGGTGTACTCGCCGGGATCCTCGACGACGCCGTGCGCGATCGTCGCCTCGCCTCCAACGTTGCCCGCGGCGTGAACCTGCCCCGCAAGACACCGAAGCGGCGCGCCTACCTCTCCCCGACCCAGGTCGAGCTGCTGGCCCGCGAGAGCGGCACTCACGGCCCCCTGGTGCTGTTCCTGGCCTACACCGGGCTGCGCTGGGGCGAGGCGATCGCGCTCCGGGTCGAATCGACGGACCTGCTGCGGCGACGAGTGCAGGTGACCGAGAACGCCGTGCGCGTCGGACGCGAGCTCGTCGTCGGCACACCGAAGTCACACACGAGCCGATCGGTGCCCCTGCCGGCTTTCCTGGTCGAGCACCTGGCGCGCGCCTGTGAGGGCAAGTCGCGCGAGCTGCTGGTGTTCGGCAACGGGCGCGCTCACCTGTCGCCTCCGAGCTCGCAGGATGGCTGGTTCGCGTCCGCGGTGCGGCGAGCGCAGCTGGCCGACCCGGATTTCCCGCGGGTGACGATCCACGATCTGCGGCACACTGCCGCGAGCCTGGCGGTGAGCGCCGGCGCCCACGTCAAGAGCGTGCAGAGGATGCTCGGTCACGCCTCCGCAGCGATGACGCTCGACACCTACGCTGACCTGTTCGACAGCGACCTCGACGCCGTTTCGGTAGCCCTCGACGACCTCCGCGCGCGGACAGTTGTGGGGGATCTGTGGGGGAAACAGGCCTGAGACAGCGAGAGAGCCCCGGGATTCCGCGGAATCTCGGGGCTCTCGCTGGCGGTGACGGTGGGATTTGAACCCACGGTGGGCTCAACACCCACACAACTTTTCGAGAGTTGCACCTTCGGCCGCTCGGACACGTCACCGCGGGAGAGTTTAGTACAGCCGGGCGGGCGGGTCGAACCGGGGGCGAGGTCGGCAGGAGCATCCGGAATCGATGGATACGATGCCGAGGTGGCCTGGTCGTTGCGCACCCCGTTCACGGCGGCGCGCGCACGGGCCTGGCGACGACGGGCGCAGCAGCCGGGAGAGCTGCTGTACGTGGCGATCGGCGACTCGGCGGCGCAGGGCATCGGCGCCCGGCGGCTCGACGCGAGCTACGTCGGCCGCCTGGCCGCGCGGCTCGAGAGGCTCACGGGCAGAACGGTGCGCGTCGTCAACCTCTCGCGCTACGGGGCACGGCTCGACGACGCCCTCGAACGGCAGCTGCCCGCACTGGCCGCGCTCGAACCCGACCTGGTGACGGTGGCGATCGGCGCCAACGACATGGCCGCGTTCGAGCCCGCGCGGTTCGCGGCCGCGTTCGACCGTGTGCTCGACGGCCTGCCCGCGCACGCGATCGTGGCCGACCTGCCGTGCTTCCACTTCGGCGATCGCGAGCAGAACGCGGTGCACGCCTCGCGCCTCATGGCTCAGCAGGTGCGCGAGCGCGGGTTCGCCTTCGCCCCGCTGCACCGCGTCACCGAGAGACGGCGGGGGCCGCAGTCGTTTCCCGAGTTCACGTGGGACCAGTTCCACCCCTCCGCACTGGGCTATCGGGTGTGGGAGTCGGCCTTCGCCCCGGCCGTGAACAGGCGGGCCCGCGAGGTCGGTGCAGCGCCGTAGTCTGAAGCGACCATGGCCAAGCCGACCGCGAACTTCGTCTGCACCGAGTGCGGCTGGACGACCCTGAAGTGGGCCGGGCGCTGCGGCGAGTGCCAGCAGTGGGGCACGGTCATCGAGAAGGATGCTCCCGCCCAGCCGCGCACCGCCGCGAGCCGCCCTGCCGCGGGTCGGGCCGCGCGCCCCATCACGTCGATCGAGCCGCGCGAGACCAGCCACACGCCCACGGGCATCGCCGAGTTCGACCGGGTGCTCGGCGGGGGCATCGTGCCCGGCGCCGCCATCCTGCTGTCGGGCGAGCCGGGGGTCGGCAAGTCGACCCTGTTGCTCGAGGTCGCCGCGCGCGCCGCGAAGCTCGGCCAGCGCGTGCTCTACGTGAGCGCGGAGGAGTCGGTGGCGCAGGTGCGGCTGCGCGCCGAGCGCACGGGCGCGCTCACGCCCGAGCTGTACCTGGCGAGCGAGACCGACCTGGCGACGATCCTCGGCCAGATCGATGAGGTGCAGCCGGCTCTCGTCATCGTCGACTCGGTGCAGACCGTCGCGTCGTCTCTCGTCGAGGGGCTTGCGGGGGGCGTCTCGCAGGTGCGCGAGGTCGCGGCGACGCTGATCCGGGTTGCGAAAGAGCGCGAGGTGCCTGTGGTGCTCGTCGGCCATGTCACGAAAGACGGCACGATCGCCGGGCCGCGCCTGCTCGAGCACCTCGTCGACGTCGTCTGCCAGTTCGAGGGCGACCGCCAGACCGCACTGCGCTTCGTGCGCGCGCTGAAGAACCGCTTCGGCCCGACCGACGAGGTCGGCTGCTTCGAGATGACTGGCGACGGCATCGCCGAGGTCGCCGACCCCTCGATCCTGTTCCGCTCGGGCTCGACCACGCCGGTCAGCGGCACCTGCGTCGCCATCGCCATGGAGGGCCGCCGCGCCCTGCCCGTCGAGGTGCAGGCACTCATAGTCGCCTCGAACGCCCCGCAGCCGCGCCGCGTCGTCAACGGCGTCGACTCGTCGCGGGTCGCCATGCTGCTCGCCGTGCTCGAGCGCCGCTGCGGCATGCCGCTCTCCGGCTTCGACGTCTACGTGTCGACCGTGGGCGGCATCCGCCTCACCGAGCCGGCCGCCGACCTGGCGATCGCCCTGGCCGTCGCGAGCGCGCGGCGCGAGAAGGCCCTGGATGCCCACCTCGCCGCCATCGGAGAGATCAGTCTCGCCGGCGAGATCCGCGCAGTATCGGGTGCCAGCCAGCGCGCCGCCGAGGCAGCGCGTCTGGGCTACACCACGGTGGTCGACGCCTCGGCGCTGCACCTGCGCGAGGCCGTGCGGCTCGCGTTCGCGAGCGCGCACGACGACGCGGTCGACGTGCCCGAGTTCTAGACCGGGTCGCCCGCCGCCGACGAACCGTCGTCAGCAGGGTCAGCGGGGCCAGCCGCCTCCGCACCCTCGCGCGGCAGCCGCAGCGCGTCGAGCACGTCCTGCGGCTCGGCCTGCATCGCGTGCGGGCCGGCGACGTCGAACCACACGGCCTCGAGCACGCCGATGTTCTGCTCGAGGAAGTCGCGCAGCGTCGCGCCGTCGTAGGCGAGCACCCGGTGCTCGGGCTCCTGCGGGGTCATCGCGGCGTAGTTCTCGGGCGCCGAGAACAGCAGCAGCATGTACTTATCGGCCTCGCCGCGGCGGAACACCCGCACCTGCGGTTCCCCCTCCACGGGCAGCAGGGGCACGATCACGTGGTCGTTGCGCAGGGCGAACGCGACGGCGGCGGCATCCTGGCGGGCGAGGGCGGCCCCGAGCCGCTGCTCGGGCGGCAGGGTCGACGACGGGAGCCCGGCGGCGGGCAGGCCGCCGGCGCGAGGCGCGCGGCCGGGACGTTTCGAGGGGCGCTTCTTGGGCATCCCGAACAGCCTACGCGGGGGCGGTCGACGCTAGTTGAGGATGAACGGGCGGTCGCCGTCGCTCTCGAACTCGCCGACGCTCACGCTGAGGCGGTAGGTCGCGCCGCCGGCGATGACAGGGGGCCGCGACGCGTCGCAGTCGTTCGGCGACGAGCGGGTGCGGCTCCACGGAAACGGCGTGCTCGACACCTCCTCCCCCGGCTGCAGGATGCGCTCGGCCGCGACCGGATCCTGCTGGCAGTCGGTCGAGGCCCAGATGCGGTCGCTGCCCGAGGTGATGACGTACGACTGCACGTCGGTGCCGACCTGCATGGTGCACGGCGCGGCGCCGGTGTTGGTGATCGTGAGCGACAGCTGCGGCTGCTGGTCGGGGCCGTAGGAGTCGGAGTCGGTGACCGGCGCGACCTCGATCTGGTCGGCGGTGCAGGCGGTCACCTCGCCGAGGGCGCCGCCCGGCTCGGTGCCGGGAGCGGCGCTCTCGGTCGTCGTCGGCTCGGGGGTCGGCTGCTCAGCGGGCTCGCCCGAACCGGGGCGCACGATGATGAGCACGATGATGACGATCACGGCGAGGGCGCCCAGGCCCACGACGAGGCGGCGGCGCCAGTAGACCTCCGGCGGCAGCGGTCCGACAGGGTTGCGGATCGTCGACATGCGGCCAGGGTAGGCCCGGCGCGGGGCCGGGGGCGGATGCTCGCCCGGCGTGTGGCCGCCTTCGCAGGGCCCGCATAGACGAGCCGAGGGGTTCGCCGTCGGCCGGGCGTCGCTCGGCGCGCAGCTGAGCCGGCGCGCTACAGCGTCTTGAGCATGCGCGTGTTGCCGAGGGTGTTCGGCTTGACGCGCGAGAGGTCCAGGAACTCGGCGATGCCCTCGTCGGGCGAGCGGACGAGCTCGGCGTAGACCTCGGGGTCGACGAGCAGCCGCTCGTCGGTCGGGGCGAAGCCGTGCCGCGAGAAGAACTCGACCTCGAAGGTCAGGCAGAAGAGCCTCTTCAGACCCAGCTGCAGCGCCTCGGCCTCGAGGCTCTCGAGCAGCGCGTGGCCGACGCCCTTGCCGCGCCAGTCGTCGCGCGCGGCGAGGGTGCGCACCTCCCCCAGGTCCTCCCAGATCACGTGCAGGGCACCGCAGCCGATGACCTCGCCGGTCGCGTCGTCGACGGCCACGCGGAACTCCTGCAGCGACTCGAAGAACACGACGAGCTCCTTGCCGAGCAGGATGCGCTGCTGCACAAGCGGCTCGACCAGCCGCTTGATCGCCCGCACGTCGGTCGTGCGCGCCGGGCGCACGTGGAAGGTCCTGCTGGTCACCCCGCCAGCCTACGGCCGCGCCGCCCCTGCCAAATGACGGAGTCCGGGCCCCCAACCCACCCCCTGAGGGGCGAGGGGACCCAGACTCCGTCATTTGGCCAGGCGGGCATCCGGTGAGGGATGCTGGCCGGCGCTAGTCGAGCGGCGGCAGCTCGGGGGCGTCGTCGACCGATGCGCCCGCGGGCCCGGCCTCGACGGCCGCGAGCTCGCGCTTGGTCGTGGCGAAGATGAACGCCCCGTCGACGAAATCGACCGCGATGTGGTCGCCCGCGTCGAGGTCGCCGTGCAGGATCCGCTCGCTGAGGGCGTCCTCGATCTCGTGCTGCACCGCGCGACGCAGCGGTCGGGCTCCAAGGGTCGGGTCCCAGCCCACCTTGATGAGCTGCTCCTTCGCGGCCTGCGAGACCTCGATCGTCATGTCGCGGTCGAGCAGGCGCTCGCGCAGGCGCTTCACGAACAGGTCGACGATCTGCAGCAGCTCGTCCTGGGTGAGCTGCGGGAACACGATCGTCTCGTCGACACGGTTGAGGAACTCAGGCTTGAAGTGCTTCTTCAGCTCTTCCACGACCTTGGCGCGCATCGCCTGGTAGGTCGCCGCCTGGTTGCCCTCGATGGTGAAGCCGACCGGGCCGCCGGTGATGTCCTTCGTGCCGAGGTTGGTCGTCATGATGATGACCGTGTTCTTGAAGTCGACGACGCGGCCCTGACCGTCGGTCAGGCGACCCTCTTCGAGCACCTGCAGCAGCGAGTTGAAGATGTCGGGGTGCGCCTTCTCGATCTCGTCGAAGAGCACCACCGAGAACGGCTTGCGCCGCACCTTCTCGGTCAGCTGGCCGCCCTCCTCGAAGCCGACGAAGCCGGGAGGGGCTCCGAACAGGCGCGAGACGGTGTGCTTCTCGCCGTACTCCGACATGTCGAGCGCGATGAGCGCGCCCTCGTCGTCGAACAGGAACTCGGCAAGCGCCTTCGCGAGCTCGGTCTTTCCGACACCGGTGGGGCCGGCGAAGATGAACGAGCCGGAGGGGCGCTTCGGGTCTTTCAGGCCGGCGCGCGTGCGGCGGATGGTCTTGGCGAGCACCGAGATCGCCTCCTCCTGGCCGATGACCCGCTGGTGCAGGGCCTTCTCCATGAAGATGAGGCGGCTCGACTCCTCCTCCGTCAGCTTGAAGACGGGGATGCCCGTGGCCTGGGCGAGCACCTCGGCGATGACGCCCTCGTCGACGACGCCGCTCGCGGCGACCTCGCCCGCGCGCCACTGCTTCTCGAGCCGCAGGCGCTCACCGAGCAGCTTCTTCTCGTCGTCGCGCAGCGCGGCGGCCTTCTCGAAGTCCTGGTTCTCGATCGCCAGCTCCTTCTCAGTGCGCACGGCCGAGATCTTCTCGTCGAACTCGCGCAGCTCGGGCGGCGACGACAGAATCGACAGGCGCAGGCGGGCACCGGCCTCGTCGATCAGGTCGATGGCCTTGTCGGGCAGGAAGCGATCCTGCACGTAGCGGTCGGCGAGGTTCACGGCGGCGACGATCGCACCATCGGTGATCGACACCTTGTGGAAGGCCTCGTACTTGTCGCGCAGCCCCTTGAGGATGTTGATCGCGTGCGGCAGCGCCGGCTCGTTGACCATGACCGGCTGGAAGCGGCGCTCGAGAGCGGCATCCTTCTCGAAGTGCTTGCGGTACTCGTCGAGCGTGGTCGCCCCGATGGTCTGCAGCTCGCCGCGGGCCAGCAGCGGCTTCAGGATGCTCGCCGCATCGATCGCGCCCTCCGCAGCACCCGCACCCACGAGGGTGTGGATCTCGTCGATGAAGACGATGATGTCGCCGCGCGTGCGGATCTCCTTCGTGACCTTCTTGAGGCGCTCCTCGAAGTCACCGCGGTAGCGCGAGCCGGCGATGAGCGAGCCGAGGTCGAGCGAGTACAGCTGCTTGTCTTTGAGCGTCTCGGGCACCTCGCCCTTGACGATCGCCTGGGCGAGGCCCTCGACGACGGCGGTCTTGCCGACGCCGGGCTCGCCGATCAGCACGGGGTTGTTCTTTGAGCGGCGCGAGAGGATCTGCATGACCCGCTCGGCCTCCTTCTCGCGGCCGATGACCGGGTCGAGCTTGCCCTCGCGCGCAGCGGCCGTGAGGTTGCGGCCGAACTGGTCGAGCACCTGCGAGCCCTTGTCGGGGCTGGGGCTGTCGCCGCCGACGGCGACGGCCTCCTTGCCCTGGTAGCCCGAGAGCAGCTGGATCACCTGCTGGCGCACCCGGTTGAGGTCGGCGCCGAGCTTGACGAGAACCTGGGCGGCGACGCCCTCGCCCTCGCGGATGAGCCCGAGCAGGATGTGCTCGGTGCCGATGTAGTTGTGGCCGAGCTGGAGGGCCTCGCGCAGCGAGAGCTCGAGCACCTTCTTGGCGCGCGGCGTGAACGGGATGTGCCCGGTCGGCTGCTGCTGCCCCTGGCCGATGATGTCTTGCACCTGCTCGCGCACGGCGTCGAGCGAGATGTTGAGCGACTCGAGCGCCTTCGCGGCGACGCCCTCACCCTCGTGGATGAGGCCGAGAAGAATGTGCTCAGTGCCGATGTAGTTGTGGTTGAGCATCTTGGCTTCTTCTTGCGCCAGCACCACCACACGTCGGGCCCGGTCGGTGAACCGTTCGAACATCTCGCACTCTCCTCACGCGACGCCGTCGACAGGATGCGGAGCCGCTGTATCGAGGGTAACCAGGGCACCCCCGCCGAACTGCCCGTGTTCGCCGTAGGCGTGAGGGTTTGTGCCGAGGGGTTGCGGGGCCCCGGGCATCCCGATAGCGTAACGTTTATCGATATTAACGATGAACGATATGGAGTTCTGATGTCTCTCGACACCCCCACCCGCAACGTCCCGTCACGCGGCGACCGCATCGGTATCGCCGTGTTCATTGGCGTCGGTGCCGTGATCGCCGCCGTGAGCGTCATCGCCGCCGCGATCCGGATCGTCGAGGTGCTCGGCAGCCGCACCGTCTCCGTACTCGGCGAGTTCCTCGGCACCCCGGCGCAGGCGCCGATCGGCCCGGGCGGCGCGATGGTCGAGGTACTACTCGACCGCGCCGTACTCACCACCGAGGAGCTGCCGATCGCGTCGCTCGTCGCGCTCATCCTGCAGCAGGTCATCGTGGCCGCGAGCATCGTCGTCGGGGTGACGTGCCTGGTGCTGCTCAGCCTCTCGATCCTGCGCGGGGTGATCTTCACCCGCCGCACCTCGCGGCTGGTCCTCATCGCGAGCATCGCTGCCCTGGTCGGCGTCGCGGCCGATCCGATCTTCGGCAACATGGCGGCGAACGGCGCCTTCGCGGCGATCTCCGACGGCGAGTTCAACAACGTGATCATGACGCTCGACGCGTTCCCGTACGTGCTGGGCGCGTTCGTCGTGGCGATCGTCGGCACCGTGTTCAGCGTCGGCGAGCGGCTGCAGCGCGACACCGCAGGGCTGGTCTGATGAGCCCGGCGGTGTCGGAGGACGAGGAGACGGGCATCCACTGCCGGCTCGACGAGCTGCTCGAGCAGCGCGGCATGACGCTGACCCGGCTGAGCGAGCTCGTCGGCGTGAGCGTCGTCAACCTCTCGGTGCTGAAGAACGACCGCGCGCGGGCGATCCGGTTCTCGACGCTGCGGGCGATCTGTGCGGCGCTCGAGTGCGAGATCGGCGACCTGCTCGTGCTCGACCCCGCCGAGTAGCGGCGGGTAGCGCGGGCGCCGAGCACGAACGTCTGCAGAACGGGCTGCAGCCGCGCGTTTGGGGGCGCGGCGGCGAATCTGCAGACGTTCGCGCACGGCGCCCACCGACGTAGCCGACGTAGGGTGGCGGCATGAGCAACCTCGAGGCCGACCCCGCCGAACTCGTCTGCGAGGAGGGGCCTGCGGCGGGCATCCAGGTGCTCGAACCGCGCGAGGTGCCGCTCGGCGGGCCGCGCGCGATGACCGTGCGCCGCACGCTGCCGCAGCGGGCGCGCAGCCTCATCGGCGCCTGGTGCTTCGTCGACCACTACGGCCCCGACGACGTGGCCGAGTCGGGCGGCATGCTCGTGCCGCCGCACCCGCACACGGGCCTGCAGACCGTGACGTGGCTGTTCGAGGGCGAGGTCGAGCACCGCGACTCGACCGGTGCGCACCAGCTCGTGCGGCCCGGCGAGGTGAACCTGATGACGGCCGGCCGCGGCATCCAGCACTCCGAGGTCTCGACGCCGCCGACCCGACGCCTGCACGGCGCTCAGCTGTGGGTCGCCTTGCCCGACCGCGACCGGCACGTCACGCCGTTCTTCGAGCACGCGGCGATCGCCCCCGTCTCGGTGGGCACGGCAACCCTGCGGGTCTTCGCCGGACGACTGGCGACGGATGCGGAAGGTAGTGGCCCGGTGACCGTCTACACCCGACTGCTCGGCGCGCAGCTCGACCTGCCCGCCGGGGCGACCCTCGACCTGCCCGTCGACCCCGCCTTCGAGCACGGCCTGCTGGTGGATGCGGGGCCCGCGCACCTCGAGGGCACCGCGCTGCCCGCCGCCCACCTCGGCTACGCGCCCGCGGGTCGCTCGCGGCTGCGGATCGCGGCGGGCGAGCATCCCGTGCGCGCACTGCTGCTGGGCGGGGAGCCGCTCGGCGAGCCGATCGTCATGTGGTGGAACTTCATCGGCCGCGAGCACGACGAGATCGTGGCGTTCCGGCAGCAGTGGCAGGCCGACGTCGTCGAGCACGGCACGGCGACCGGCCGCTTCGGCATCGTCGAGGGGTGGGACGGCCGCGCACTGCCCGCACCCGTCATGCCCGATGTGCGGCTGCGCCCGCGCGACTGAGCCCGGGCGCGGCTGCGCACGCGTGACGCTGCCCGGGTGCGGCGGAACCGCTTACTCGTGCGGGTCGGCCCCGGCCTTGCCGCTGTGCTGGCGGGCGATGCGGTCGCGCTCCTCGGCCTCGACCTTCGCGTAGGTGTCGCGCTCGGCGCGGTCGGCGCGGATGATCGCCCGCATGGCGAACCAGAAGATCAGGCCGATGACGATGGTGGGCGTCACCGAGAAGATCGCGTTGCCCCAGAAGTCGTCCGGCATGACCCCTATGGTACGGCGCGCACCTGCGTGCGAGCGCGACGGCGGCGGCCGACAGCACAGTCACGGCGTGACGCCGCAGACGGCCCCGGTCAGGCCGCGGTGCGGCGGCGCCCCCAGAGCCCGGCGCCGAGCACGACGACGGCGAGCGCGAGGGTGAGCCCGAGCACGACCGCACCCAGCAGCGGCGGGTTGCCGACCAGGCTGAGCACCGCCGGCGGAGCAGCCGAGGCGAGGGGGCCGTCGTCGTGGGCTCCGCCGAGCGCCTCGGTCGACAGCTGCAGCTCGTCGACCTCCTCACCCGCGGTCACGGTGTTGTTGACGGTGATGTCGGCGAGCACGGCCGACAGGTGACCCGCATCGGCGACCGCGACGAGGCAGTAGACGCCATCGGGCACCTCGGTGGTCGGGATGCTCACGCTGAACGCGCCCGCCCCCTCGACGTTGCTCGACACGACGACCGCGCCGCACTCGCCGAGCAGCTGAGGCGCGAGCCCGACCTGCACCTCGACGGCGCCCTCGGTGGTGATCGAGCCCTCGACGGCGAGGGGCCCCGAGACGGTCGTGCCCGCGAGCGGCGAGGTGATGCGCAGGGCGTCCGCGGCCTGAGCGGCCGTGCCGACTCCGAGCACCGCGATCAGCACGATGGGCACGCCCGCGACGAGTGCGCGAAGGCGGTGAGAGGTCATGGCGTCGCCGTTCGGGTCGGGCGAGACGAGGAGGCGACGGGGCCTCCGCGCGGATTCGGGTGATGGTCGTGCGGGTACCGCCAGGCTAGGCGCGCACCGCTGCCCCCGTGAGTCCCCCATCCTGGGGGTACTGACGAATCATCAGCCCTTGGCGATGATGCCGATCACACCCGAGATCAGCAGGTAGGCGCCGATGCCGCCGACGACCAGCCAGAGCGCCAGGCGGTTCATGCTGATGGCCGGCTTCTTGTTCTCGTCGCCGGGCAGCTTGAGCTCGTCATCCCGATTGAAGACCATGCGCCGACCCTACCTGCCCTCTACTTGACCAGCGGGAACAGGATCGTCTCGCGGATGCCGAGGCCCGTGAGCGCCATGAGCAGCCGATCGATGCCCATGCCCATGCCGCCCGACGGCGGCATGCCGTGCTCGAGCGCGGTAAGGAAGGCCTCGTCGAGGCGCATGGCCTCGGGGTCGCCGCCCGCGGCGAGCGCCGCCTGGGCCACGAAGCGCTCGCGCTGGATGACCGGGTCGACGAGCTCGGAGTACGCGGTGGCGAGCTCGAAGCCGCGCACGTAGAGGTCCCACTTCTCGACTATGCCCGGCCGCGAGCGGTGCTCGCGCACGAGCGGGCTGGTGTCGACCGGGAAGTCCATGACGAAGGTCGGCCGCACCAGGTCACCCTTGACGAAGTGCTCCCACAGCTCTTCGACGTACTTGCCGGGCAGCGGGTGGTCGATCTCGATGTCGACCGCATCCGCCAGCTTCTTCAGCTCGGCCATGGGGGTCTGCGGCGTGATCTCGACGCCGGCGGCGGCGCTCAGCGAGTCGTACATGCTGAGGCGGTCCCACTCGCCGCCGAGGTCGTACTCGGTGCCGTCGGCCCAGGTGACGACGTGCGACCCGCTCACGGCCTCGGCCGCGTTCTGGATCATCTCCTGCGTCAGGTCGGCCATCTGGTGGTAGTCGCCGTAGGCCTGGTACGCCTCGAGCATCGCGAACTCGGGGCTGTGCGTCGAGTCGGCCCCCTCGTTGCGGAAGTTGCGGTTGATCTCGAACACCCGCTCGATGCCGCCGACGACCGCGCGCTTGAGGAACAGCTCCGGCGCGATGCGCAGGTACAGCTCGGTGTCGAAGGCGTTCGAGTGGGTGACGAACGGGCGGGCGGATGCTCCGCCGTGCATCGTCTGCAGCATCGGCGTCTCGACCTCGAGGTAGCCGTGGCTCGCGAACGTGCTGCGCAGACTGGCGACGGCGACCGCGCGGGCGCGCACGGTCTGGCGCGCCTGCTCGCGCACGATCAGGTCGAGGTAGCGCTGGCGCACGCGCGTCTCTTCATTGAGCTCTTTGTGCAGGGTCGGCAGGGGCAGGATCGCCTTCGCCGCGATCGCCCAGCTCGACACCATGATGCTGAGCTCGCCGCGGCGGCTCGTGATGACCTCGCCCTCGACGAAGACGTGGTCGCCGAGGTCGGTGAACTCCTTCCAGCGCTCCAGGCTCTCGTCGCCCACCTCGGCGAGGCTCACCATCACCTGGAGGCGGCTGCCGTCGCCCGCCTGCAGGGTGGCGAAGCAGAGCTTGCCGGTGTTGCGGCTGAACACGATGCGGCCGGCGAGGGCGACCCGCTCGCCCGTGGCCGTGTCGGGTTCGAGGTCGGGGAACCGCGAGCGGACATCCGGGATCGTCGTCGTGACCTCGAGGCCGATCGCGTACGGAGCGAGGCCCACGTCGAGCATGCGCTGCCGCTTGTCGAGGCGCACCTGCTTCTGCTCAGCGATCTCCTCGACAGTGGGCTCGGTGTCAGCGGTGTCGGGCTCGACGATGTTCTCGCTCATCAGACCCCCAGCCTACCGGCGGCGGGATGCGGGCTTCGGGCCCGGCTCAGCCGAGGTGCAGCAGCGCGGTGTCGATGAGCCGCGTCGAGCCGACCCGCGCGGCGATCAGGGCGCGGGCCGGGCCGCGGTGGTCGTCGTCGACGGGCTGGAAGGTGTCGGGGCGCACGACGGCGATGTAGTCGAGCTCGACCCCCTCGGCTCCCATGAGCACCCCCTGCGCCGCGGCCAGCACCGCGTCGATGCCGCGGTCGGCGGCCGACTGGGCGGCCTCGAGCGCGTCGGGGATGGAGCGCGCGGCGCGGCGCTGCCGCTCGTCGAGGTAGGCGTTGCGGCTCGAGAGCGCGAGGCCGTCGTCGGCGCGCACGGTCTCGACCACATCGACGCGGGTGCGGATGTCGAGGTCGCGCACCATGCGCTGCACGAGGAACACCTGCTGGGCATCCTTCTCGCCGAAGACGACGACGTGCGGCTGGGTGATGGCCAGCAGCTTGGCGACGACGGTGAGCATGCCATCGAAGTGCCCGGGCCGCGATCGGCCCTCGAACATGCCGCCGACCGGTCCGGCGGTGACGCGCGTCTGCACGGGACCGGTGGGGTACATCTCGTCGACGGCAGGAGCGAAGACGGCGTCGACCCCGCGGCCGGCGAGCGCGGCGCGATCGGCCTCGAGGTCGTGCGGGTAGCGGTCGAAGTCTTCGGTCGGGCCGAACTGCAGCGGGTTCACGAAGATCGAGACGAGCACGACGTCGGCGGTCTCGCGGGCGCGATCGACCAGCGCGAGGTGCCCGTCGTGCAGCGACCCCATCGTCGGCACCAACGCGATCGTGCGGCCCTCCGCGCGCACCGCGTCGAGCCGCGACCGCAGCCCGGCGATGGTCGACTCGACGGCGGGCAGACCGGCGGGGGGCGGGGCGGCGGTGCTCACCGGTCGAGCCTATCGACGCTGTCGACCGCCCCCGCCTGCAGGGCGTTCTCGACGGCCGAGCGCACCACCCCGCCGAGCAGCCGGCCGGGCTCGTCGACGCCGATCGCGCGCAGGGCGGCAGCCGACTGGCCGATCAGCGCGGTCGAGAACGCGGCGACCGCGCCGACCGCGTCGGCGTAGGCAGGGCGGTCGGCCTCGTCGATCACGACCGGCTCGGCACCCATCTCGACGACCAGCGCCTGGGCGATGGGCAGCACGGGGGTCGGCGCGGTCACCGCGCACCACGCGTCGCGCAGTCGGGCGAGATCGACGCTCGTGCCGGTGAACGCGAGCGCCGGATGCACGGCCAGCGGAATCGCGCCCGCGAGCCGCGCGGGGTCGAGCACGGCGGTGCCGTACCGGGCGGCCGTGTGCAGCACGAGCTGCCCGGGCTGCCACGCCCCGAGGGCGGCGAGCCCGCTGACGAGCTCGCCGAGCTGGTCGTCGGGCACCGCGATGACGACGAGCTCGCTGCGCTCGACGATGGTCACGACCTCGAGCACGGGCGCCCCCGGCAGCAGCGCCTCGACGCGGTCGCGCTCGTCGTCGGTGCCGGCCGAGATGCCGACCAGGGCGTGCCCGGCGGCGGCGAGCGCCGCGCCGATGACCGGGCCGACGCGACCCGCTCCGACGACGCCGACACCGAGCCGCCCGTCGCGGCCGCTCACGCCTGACGCCACCGGTGGCTGGTGTCGCCGCGCGCCGCGCGCACCGAGGCGGCGGCAACGTCGTCGAACAGGCGCATCGCATCGAGGCGGTCGAGCGCTCCGATGGCGGGCACGATGGGGCCCGCGACCGTGTGCACGTGCACCTCGCCCAGCCGCAGCGCCCGCAGCACCGGCCCCTGCCGCACGGCGACCGACTGGGTGCGCGTCAGCGGCACCACGGTCAGCGAGCGCCAGATGGCGCCCGTGCGCAGCAGCACCGCCGTCGGGCCCAGCAGGTAGCCGTTGCGGCGGCGCGAGAACCAGCGCAGCACCCGTGCGCGCGGCGGCGACACGATCCAGCCGCCGTCGACATCACGACCCAGGATGCCCTGCTCGAGCGCGGGCGTCGCCTCGTCGGTCGCCACCTCGGGCAGCAGCAGGCGCAGCACGGCCCGCACGTCGTCGAGGTTGCCGACCGGCAGGATGGTGGTCTGCTGCTGACCGGCGGCGCCGTTCTGCGACGACCGGGAGGCCCGGTTGACAGCGATCTGCCACCATCCGGCCGGCCGCCACAGCAGCGGCTGGCTGACCTTCACCGAGTGGATGCGCCCGGGCGGCAGGGTCTCGTTGGTGGTCGAGAGCAGTCCGAAGCCGACCCGCACGCCGTCGGGGGTGGAGGCGATCGAGTAGCGCAGCGACCGCGTGATGCGGGTGACGAGGAAGCCGCCGAGGCCGATGAGGCCGGGGAACATCGCCAGCAGCAGACCGAGCTCGCCGGTGATGGCGATGAACACCGTGAGGGCGATCAGCATGGCGACGAGGATGATGGTCGTCTCGCTGAGCAGGGTCGAGCCGATGAGCCGGCCGGGGTTCATGCGCACGACCGACTCGGGGGCGGCGACCTCGACGTCGAGCTCGGGGGCGAGGAGTTCTGTGGCACGCTGCTCGAGCATCCCGCCGATGCCCTCACCGATCGGCGCGGTCGCGGCGGAGCCGTCGGTGGCGGTGGGGCGCTGGGCTCCGGATGCGAGCAGGAGGATGTCGCGACGCAGGGCATCGGCATCCGTGCCGCGCAGGTAGGCCAGCGGCACGCTCGCGTCGTTGCCGGCCACCGTGATCTCGAGCTTGGCGGCCCCGAACAGGCGCGGCACGAAGGGGCGGGCGATGTTGATGCCCTGGATGCGGTCGAGGCGCGCCTTGCGGTTGGTGCGGAACAGGATGCCGGAGCGCACCTCGACGACCTCGTCGGTGATGCGGAACATGTGCACGCGCCACGAGAGCCAGAAGCCGAGCACCACGAGCAGCAGCACACCGACGCCGACGGCGAGCGCGACGAGCACGAGGTTCTCGCGCACGATGAAGTCGATCGCGTCGGACTCGAGGTCGCCGCCCGGCCCAAACTCGTCCTCGGCGCCGAAGAACAGCGCGAGCACGCGGTCACGGAGGTTGACGATCAGCACGCCGAGGATCGCGAGCACGGCGAGTCCGCCGCGGAACAGCGGGGTGGCCGGGTGCAGCCGGTGCCACTCGCCGTCGGCGAAGTCGGTGCGGGCCGCGGCCGGTGCGCCAGGCTGTCCGGGCGGCGGTGCGACGGGCTCAGGCGTCGACTGCCCGGCGGGCTCGGGCGTCGACTGCGGGTCGCTCACAGACCCGCCCGGCGGGTCTCCGCGACCGCGACCAGGTGGTCGCGCAAGCGCTCGGCCTCGGCCAGCGGCAGACCCGGGATCAGCACGCCGCTGGAGGCGGCCGCCGTCACGAACTTGAGCTCGGCGAGGCCGAAGGCGCGGGCGATCGGCCCGCGGCTGATGTCGACCAGCTGCATGCGGCCGTAGGGCACGGCCACGAAGCGCTGGAACATGATGCCGCGGCGGAACAGCAGGTCGTCCTCGCGCAGCAGGTAGCCGATGGCACGAACCCGGCGCGGGGTGAGGGCGAGGGTGACGAGGAAGATCGCGCCGAGGCCGGCGCCGATGAACCAGCCCTCCTGCCAGCCGAGCCAGAACGGGATGAAGCCCGCGACCGTCGCGATCGCCCCGAAGATCAGGGTGCCGATCATGTCGACCGGGATGTACCGCGGCGAGACCCGCTGCCACTCGGTCTCGGGCCGGGTGAGGCTGCGGGGCTCGGCGGGCGCGGCGGGCGCTGTCTGCTCGGCGCTGTCGGTCTGCTCGGCGCTGTCGGTCACGGGGCGGCCTCCTCGGTCGGGTCGTCGGGCGGCAGGGCGCACCAGTGCTCGGCGACGAGCGCGGCGATCAGCAGCAGCACCGCGGCCACCACGGTTCCCCCTGCAGCCAGGCTCGAGCCTAACGGCACGACCGTGCGCGTCACGAGGTACAGCAGAATGCCCGCCGACGCTCCGGCGAGCAGCGCGCCCGCGAGAGCGCTGGCCTGGGCGAGCACCACCACGCGCAGGGCGTAGAACGGGTCGATGCGCCGCTCGCCCTTCGCCGCGCGGCGCACCGGCCAGGCGAGGGCGACCAGCACGGCGCCGATCAGCCCGAGCGCGACGGCGAGCGAGATCGGCGGAACCACGACCGCGAGCCCGCGCATCGCCAGCACCGTGTCGAGGGCGAACGCCGCGGCGACCCCAAGCAGCGCGGCGGCGACGAGCGTGAGCGGGCGGGTGCGGGTCACGGTGCCCCCGCGTCGGACTCGGGGCCGGCCGAGCGCAGGCGCTCGAGCAGCGCGGCGATGGGTCCGTGGCCGATGAGCTCCGCATCCGGCTGCAGCTCGAACCAGGGCGCGAGCACGAAGTCGCGCTCGTGCGCGCGCGGATGCGGCAGCTGCAGCACCGCGGAGTCGATCTCGAGCTGATCGAGCGCGATGAGGTCGAGGTCGAGGGTGCGGTCGCCCCAGCGCTCGGCGTGCGGGTCGGTGCGGTCGCGGCCGTTCTCGACCTCGATGCGCAGCAGCTCGTCGAGCAGCGTGTACGGGTCGAGACGCGTGCCGAGCAGCGCGACGCCGTTGAGGTAGGCGGGCTTCGCGGGGTCGAGGCCGTCGAGCGTGAGTGCGACCGTTCCGTGCCACGACGACACCGCCAGGATGCTCGACTCGGGGAGCGCGTCGAGCGCGGCCACCGCCCGCTGCAGCGTTGCCTCGCGGTCGCCGAGGTTGCTGCCGAGCGCGATGACGGCCGTGGCGGTGTGCGCGGCCGTCACGGCCGGCCCCGCACGATCGTGACGCTCACATCGCCGAACGGCACCGTAATCGGCGCCTGCGGCTTGTGCACGGTCACCGTGGTCTGCCAGACCGCGCCGTGCGCGAGCACGACGGCGGCAACCCGCTCGGCGACCGTCTCGATGAGGTCGACCGGGTCGGTCTCGACGGCGGCGACGACCTGCTCGGCGAGCTCGCCGTAGTGCACGGTCGCGGCGAGCTCGTCGTTCGCGGCGGCGCCGCGCAGGTCAAGGTGCGCGACCACGTCGATGACGAACTCCTGGCCGTCACGGCGCTCGTGGTCGAAGACGCCGTGGTGGGCGAAGGCGCGCAGGCCGGTCAGGGTGATCCGATCACCGGCGTGCGGGGCGGAGGGCGCGGGTGCCGCCGCCGTGTACGAGGCCTCGAGCGCGACGGTCGTCGAGGCGGCGGGGCCGGCGGCGGCGAGCGACTGCTGCACCGCGACGGCGCGGGCGGTCGCGGCGACGTCGTGCACGCGGAGGGCATCCACCCGATCGGCGACGAGGGCCGAGAGCACCGCGGTCAGCAGGTCGCGCTCCTCCACGGGGGCGCCGTCGGGCAGGAGCGCGCCGAGGAACCGCTTACGCGAGGCGCCGACCAGCACGCGGGCGCCGAGGGCACGCAGCTCGTCGAGGTGCGCGAGCAGCTGCCAATTGTGCTCGGCGCGCTTGGCGAAGCCGAGGCCCGGGTCGACCCAGAGCCGGTCGGCCGCGATGCCCGCCTCCTGCGCGGCGGCCAGGCGCGCGCGCAGCTCGTCGGCCACGTCGCGCGGCGCCCAGGCGTAGTCGCTCACCTGGTCCCACACCGCGCTCGGACCGCGCCAGTGCATGAGCACGTAGCCGCACGGCAGCCCCGCGACGGTCGCGAGCATGGCGGGGTCGGCGAGGCCGCCGCTCACGTCGTTGACGATCGCGGCCCCGGCCTCGACGGCGGCAGCCGCGGTCTCGGCGTTCATGGTGTCGATCGAGACGCGGATGCCCTCCGCGGCCAGCGCCGCCACCACGGGCAGCACGCGCGCCCGCTCGACCTCCGGCGCGACGGCCTCGGCGCCCGGCCGGGTCGACTCGCCGCCGACGTCGATGACGGACGCCCCGGCGGCGACCAGCGCCCGCCCCTGCGCGAGAGCCGCGGCGGGGTCGAGGTAGCGCCCGCCGTCGCTGAACGAATCGGGGGTGACGTTGAGCACGCCCCAGACCGCTGGGCGCGCCGCCAGCTCTGCTGCGCGCACCTCGGTCACTGAGCAGCTCCGCCGATGAGCGCCATCACCTCGGTGCGGCGTGCGGGGTCGGCGAGCATCCCGCTCGCGGCGACCGTGACGGTCGTGCTCTCCGCCTGCCGCGGGCCCCGCGCGCCGACGCAGCCGTGGCGCGCGTCGAGCACGACGAGCACGCCCTGCGGAGCGAGGGCGGCCTCGAGGGCGTCGACGATCTGCTCGCCGAGGCGCTCCTGCAGCTGCGGGCGCGACGCGAGCGTCTCGACGCAACGCGTGATGCTGCCGAGGCCGACGAGCCGCTCACCGGGCAGGTACGCCACGTGGGCCACGCCGACGAACGGCAGCAGGTGGTGCTCGCAGATCGAGCGCAGGGCGATGTCGCGCAGCAGCACGGCCTCACCGGTGCGCTCGGGGGCGTCCTGCGTGGCGAGCTCGTCCTGCAGCAGCGGCACGGGGTCGACGCCGACCCCGGCGAAGAACTCGGCGTACGCCTCGGCGACCCGCTGCGGGGTGGTGGCGAGGCCGGGCCGGGCCGGATCCTCGCCGATGGCGACGAGGATCTCAGCGACGGCCGCCTCGATGCGGCGGGTGTCGACGGTCATGGTGCGGCTCAGTCGCGCGCGCCGTCGGCGGTCGAGTCGGGGGCGGGTTCGGCGGCCTTGGCACGCGTGGTGCGCTTCGCCCGCGTGGGGGCGGCATCGGCAGGCTCCGCGGCCTTCACGCGGGGCGCGCGCTTCGGTCGCGCCGGAGCCTCAGCGGCCTCGCTGGCGAGAACGCCCGCGTCGACGGGCGCCTTGGTCGGCATCGGCACCGGCGGGATGTTCGGGAGCGGTCGACCGAGGCTCGAGAGCCACTGCGGGCGCTCGGGCAGCTTCTTGACGTCGGCGAAGATCTCGGCGAGCTGCAGGTGGTCGAGGGTCTCCTTCTCGAGCAGCTCGGTCGCCAGGCGATCGAGGATCTCGCGGTTGTCGTTGATGACCTGCCACGCCTCGTCGTGCGCCTGGTCGACGAGCGCCCGCACCTCGGCGTCGACGCGCTCGGCGACGCTGTCGCTGTAGTCGCGCTGGTGGCCCATGTCGCGGCCGAGGAAGACTTCGCCGCTCGACTGGCCGAGCTTCACGGCGCCGATCGTGGCGCTCATGCCGTACTCGGTGACCATGCGACGGGCGATGGCGGTGGCCTTCTCGATGTCGTTGCTCGCGCCGGTCGTGGGGTCGTGGAAGACGATCTCCTCGGCGACGCGGCCGCCCATGGCGTAGGCCAGCTGGTCGAGCAGCTCGTTGCGGGTGACCGAGTACTTGTCATCGACGGGCAGCACCATCGTGTAGCCGAGGGCGCGGCCGCGCGGCAGGATCGTCACCTTCGTCACCGGGTCGGTGTTGCGCATCGCCGCGGCCGCGAGCGCGTGACCGCCCTCGTGGTACGCGGTGATGAGCTTCTCGTGGTCGCGCATCACGCGGGTGCGGCGCTGCGGGCCGGCCATGACGCGGTCGACGGCCTCGTCGAGCGCCTCGTTGGTGATGATCTGCTGGTGCGCGCGGGCGGTCAGCAGCGCGGCCTCGTTGAGCACGTTGGCGAGGTCGGCGCCGGTGTAGCCGGGCGTCTTGCGGGCCAGCACCTCGAGGTCGACGTTCTCGGCCATGGGCTTGCCCTTGGCGTGCACCTCGAGGATCTTCTGGCGGCCCTTCATGTCGGGCGCGTCGACCTGGATCTGCCGGTCGAAGCGGCCCGGGCGCAGCAGGGCGGGGTCGAGGATGTCGGGCCGGTTCGTGGCCGCGATCATGATGACGTTGGTGTTGGCCTCGAAGCCGTCCATCTCGACGAGCATCTGGTTGAGCGTCTGCTCACGCTCGTCGTGGCCGCCGCCCATCCCGGCGCCGCGGTGGCGGCCGACGGCGTCGATCTCGTCGACGAAGATGATCGCCGGTGCGTTCTCCTTGGCCTGCGTGAAGAGGTCGCGCACGCGGCTCGCGCCGACACCGACGAACATCTCGACGAAGTCGGAGCCCGAGATCGAGTAGAACGGCACGCCCGCCTCGCCCGCGACCGAGCGGGCGAGCAGCGTCTTGCCGGTTCCGGGCGGGCCGTAGAGCAGCACGCCCTTCGGGATCCGCGCGCCGACCGCCTGGAACCGCGTCGGGTCCTTCAGGAAGTCCTTGATCTCCTCGAGCTCCTCGATGGCCTCGTCGGCTCCGGCGACATCGGCGAACGTGACCTGCGGGGTCTCCTTGCTGACGAGCTTCGCGCGCGACTTGCCGAACTGCATGACCCGCCCGCCGCCGCCCTGCAGTCGGGTGAGCAGGAAGTAGAAGATGACGCCGATGATCAGGAAGGGGATGATCAGGCCGAGCAGGCTGACGAAGAAGTTCGTCTGGGGCACCTCGTCGGTGAACTCCTCCGCGACGTCCGCCGCGTCGACGGCCTCGACGATCGCGGGGCCGCGGGGCGCCACATAGTAGAACTGCACGTTCTGGCCGTACTCGTCGTCGGGCTCGGCGAGCACGATGTCGACGCGCTGCTCGCCGTCGACGATCTTGACGCTCGTGAGCTCCGCCTCCTGCAGGAACTCGATGCCCTGCTGGGTGCTGATCTGCCGGAACCCGCCGATACCGCTGAGCAGGGCGAAGCCGACCCACAGCACGAGGGCGCCGGCGACGATGTAGAGGAAGGGTCCTCGAGTGATGCGCTTGAGCTTCATGGGCTGGCGGGCGTTGCGCCCCGCACCTTTCTTCCGGTGAGACGTGCCTGCCAGGTTATCGCGGCACCCTTGGCGCTCTGTGTGCTGTTCGCCCGCGGCGGAGCGGGCGGCGGGCCCGACCTAGTGGCTGTAGACGTGCGGGGCGAGCACGCCGATCGCCCGCAGGTTGCGGTACTTCTCGGCGTAGTCGAGGCCGTAGCCGACGACGAAGGCGGGCGGGATGTCGAAGCCGACGTACTCGACGTCGACCTCCACCTTGGCCGCCTCGGGCTTGCGCAGCAGAGCGAGGATCTTCACGCTCTTCGCCCCCCGCGACTCGAGGTTGCTGCGCAGCCAGGCGAGCGTCAGGCCCGAGTCGATGATGTCCTCGACGATGAGCACGTCGCGGCCGGCGATCTCGGTGTCCAGGTCTTTCAGGATGCGCACGACGCCGCTCGACTCCGTGCTCTTGCCGTAGCTCGAGACGGCCATCCAGTCCATCTCGGCCGAGAACGACAGCTCGCGCGCGAAGTCGGCCATGACCATGACCGCGCCCTTGAGCACGCCGACCAGCAGGGGCGGGGTGTCGCCGTAGTCGGCCTCGACGCGGCGGGCCAGCTCGGCCAGCTTCGCGTGGATCTCCTGCTCGGTGACGAGCACCTCGGTCAGGTCAGAGCGGATGTCGTCGACGTCCACGGGGGTCCTCCGGCGGAATCAAGGGGTGAGCGCGAACACGATGCGGCCCGCGGTGCGTTCCACCCTAACGCCGGGCAGGTGCACCGGCCCCTGCCCGTGCCAGTCCGTCACCAGCCGCGCGACCTCGAGGGTCTGCCCCCGGGTCAGCGCCACCCCGAACTCGACGCGGGCGACCAGCCGGATCATCCGGTGGCGCAGCGCCGCGGGGTTCGCCGCGAGCCAGGCGACGGGCAGCGAGCAGCCGCCCTCCTCCAGCTCGACGAGCTCCTCAGCCACCTCGTCGACCATGCGGTCGAGCGCCTCGGCGTCCTCCCGGGCGATCGCGGCGGTGCGGGCGAGCGCCTCGACGATCCCCGCATCGAGGTGCTCCTCGAGATTCGGCAGGATGCGGCGCCGCACCCGCACGCGCGCGAAGCGCTCGTCCCTGTTGTGCGGATCGCTCCAGGGCTCGAGCCCCTGATCGGCGCAGGCCTGCGCGAGCGCGGCGCGGCGGATGCCCAAAAGCGGTCGCCGGTACAGCCCCGCGACCGCGGCCATGCCCGCGATGCTGAGCGTGCCGCTGCCGCGGGCGAGCCCGAGCAGCACGGTCTCGGCCTGGTCGTCGAGCGAGTGCCCGAGCAGCACGGCCGCGGCACCGTGCTCGACGGCCGCGACCTCGAGCGCGGCGTACCGGGCCGCGCGCGCCGCGGCCTCGGGGCCGCCCGACTCGTCCACGGTCACGCGCTCGATCTGCACCGGGTCGAGCCCGAGCACCCGCGCCGCCTCCGCCGCGCGCTCGGCCACGGCGCCCGAGTCGCTCTGCAGGCCGTGGTCGACGATCACCGCGCCGGCGCGCAGCCCAAGCCGAGGAGCCTCGAACCCGGCGGCCGCGGCGAGCGCCAGCGAGTCGGGGCCTCCGCTCAGAGCGACCAGGGCGAGCGAGCCCTGCGGCAGGTCGGCGAAGGCCTCGCGCACCGCGCGGCGCGTGTCGGCGACCGCCGGGGTGAGCCGGGGGCGCCGGGCTGCCGGGTCGCGCTCGGAGGGCATCCACTAAGGTTAGAGCCGCCGATCGGCACGCGACTTTTCCGTTCTTCCCTCCGTTCTGAAGGAGCACCCCCATGGGCGCCTACCCCGTCGTCATCGAGATTCCCCGCGGCAGCCGCAACAAGTACGAGGTCGATCACGAGACCGGCCGCGTCTTCCTCGACCGCGTGCTGTTCACGCCCTTCGTGTACCCGACCGACTACGGCTACTTCGAGAACACCCTCGGCCTCGACGGCGACCCGGTCGACGCGCTCGTGCTGCTCGAGTACCCGCTCTTCCCGGGCGTGGGTGTCGAGGTGCGCCCGGTCGGCGTCTTCAACATGACCGATGACGGCGGCAGCGACGCCAAGGTCATCTGCGTGCCCGCGAAGGACCCGCGCTGGGCGCACATCCAGGACATCGCGGATGTTCCGGAGCAGACCCGCAAGGAGATCGAGCACTTCTTCGAGCACTACAAGGACCTCGAGCCCGGCAAGTGGGTCAAGACCGAGGGCTGGGGCGACGCGGCCGAGGCCGAGGCCGTGGTGCAGGCGGGCCTCGCGGCCTACGTGCCCGGCTCGCACTAGCCGCTCCCTGCCTCCGCCCCAGATCTGGGGCAAACGGGCGCTATGCCCCCGCGGCTGCCACGTTTTGCGGCAAATCTTAGCCGTCGCGCGCGAAGACGCGCTGCGCTAGCCGCTGGGCCGCGCGACGAACGGCACGCGGTCGTAGCTGCGCGCTGACGTGATGCGCACCGGCACACCCGGATACGGCGCCTCGATCATCTGGCCGTTGCCGATGTAAATCGTCACGTGGTATTTCGACCCCGAGGTCGAACCGCCCGAGCTGTAGAAGATCAGGTCGCCGGGTTGCGCCTGCGCCCACGGCACCAGCAGGCCGCGCGAGGCCGCCCGGGTGTACTGCGCTGACGCGCCGTGGCCGCCGATCGCGATGCCGGCCGCCGAGTAGGCCATCATCGTCAGGCCCGAGCAGTCCCAGGCGTTGGGCCCGGCCGCACCGAACTGGTACGGCTCGCCGAGCTGCGCCCGCGCGAAGGCGATGGCCGCCGCGACCGCCGCGGCGTTCGGCTGCGGCACCGCCACGGGCGGCGGGGTCGACGGTGACGGGCTCGGCGCGGGCGCACTGGGCGACGGCGCGGGCGCACTGGGCGACGGGGCCGGAGCGCTCGGGCGCGGCGTCGGCGACGACGTGCTCGGTGAGGGCGCGGGCGCGCTCGGCCGCGGCGTCGGCGCGCTGGGCTGCGGGTTTGGCGCGCTCGGCGACGGGGTCGGGATGCTCGGCTCCGGCGTGATCGACTCGAGGTACTCGCGCTCGAGCGCGGCCGATCGGCCGGTCAGCTCGGCCAGCAGCGTGGCGAGCTCGCCGAGCCGCACCTGCTGCTCCACGACCCGCTGCTCGGTGGCGAGGGCGAGCTGCGCGGCCTCATCGGCGGCGGAGTCGGCGGCCTCGACGGCCTCGGCGTGCGCGACCGCGGCGGTCTCGGCGGCCGCGGTCAGGGCATCCGCCTGGTTGCGGTCGACGACGGCGGCGCTCAGCACGGCATCGGTGCGGCTGGTGAGGGCGCTCATCGTTCCCAGGCGGTAGAGCAGGGAGTCGGCATCGTCGCCGCTGAGGACGAGGGCGACGGTGACGTCGCCTCCACCCGCGCGGGCGAGCTGCGCGGCCAGGTGGGCGGCTTGGCGTGCGGAGGCGTCGGCGCGCTCGCGCGCCGCATCCGCCCGTCGCTCGGTGGCGGCGAGGGTCTGCGCGGCCTGCTCGGCGGCGAGGGTGGCCTGCTGCAGCTGCTCGCCGGCGATGAGCGCGGCGATGCGCTGCTGCTCGAGCTCGCCGTTGAGCTGCTCGACGACTCCGACGATGCGGTCGACAGCGCGCTGGGTGGCCGCGGCGTCACCTTTCGCTGCCTGCACGTCGTCCCAGCTGGGCGGGGCGGGGGCGGCGAGCGCGGGGCTGGTGATCGACGCCGAGCCGACGCCGAGCCGGCGACGAGCGCGGCGGAGAGCGCAACGTGAGGGCCGTCACGAGGGCGACGGCCCGATGGCCGCGTCCCCCCGGGGCGTTCATCAGAGGCGCCTACCCGACACGGAGGCCCTTGTTGCGCAGGAACGGGATGGGGTCTTGCGGCGTGCCATTGGTGCGGATCTCGAGGTGCAGGTGGCAACCGGTGGAGGTGCCGGTGGTGCCGATCTTGGCGATGTTCTGCCCGACGACGACCTCTTGCCCCTGCTGCACCAGAATTCCGCCCCGCTGGATGTGGGCGTACGACGAGGTGAGGCCGTTGCCGTGGTCGATGCGCACGAAGTAGCCGTAGCCGCCGTTCCAGCCCGCGTAGGTGATGGTGCCGCTGGAGGCCGCGTAGAGGGGGCGCCCGCAGCCGGCCGCGATGTCGGTTCCCGAGTGGAAGGAGACGCGGCCGGTGATGGGGTGGATGCGCGTTCCGTACGGCGAGCTGATGTACCCGCTGACCGGCACCGCCCAGCCGTTGACGATCTGCCCGGCGTCGAGGTTCGAGCCCGCGCCGTACTGGGCGGCGATGCCGGCCTTGTAGTCGGCCTCGGTGGCGTTGCGGTTCTCGACGAGCACCGCGAGTTGAGCTTCGAGGCGGGCCTGGTTCTCCTGCTGCGCGATGAGCGCGGTTGTCGCCGCCTGCGCGGCGACCTGCGCCTCCTGGTAGGCGGCTTCGGCTTCGGCGCGCAACTCGTCGCGGATTCCCTTGGCGACGTTGGCCTGCTCGGTGAACGACTGCGCGGCGTTCTGGTCTTGCAGTGCCGCGGCGTAGATGCCTTCGGCCTGCTCGGTGATCTTGCTGGCGAAGCCGAGCCGCGAGAGCAGCTCGTCGGCCTGGCCGGGGTTGGTGAACAGCGAGGCCGAGAGGTCGCCCCCGCCCGAGCGCGCCAGCTCGGCTACGAACTGGCCGGCGCGCAGCCGCGACTCGTCGGCCCGGGCCTGCGCCGCGTCGGCCTGCGCCTGCAGCTGGTCAGCGGTGTAGGCGGCCTCGTCGAAGGCGAGCTGGGCCTCGTAGTAGAGGGCGCCCTTCTCCTGCGCGATCGCTTCAGTGCGTGCGACCTCGGCGGTGATGGCCTCGATCGCGGCCCGAATCTCGGTGATCTTCTGCTGCGCGCGCGCGACGTCGCGGCGGGCCTCGAGCACGTCGTTCCACGAGGGGTAGTCGGTGGCGTAGGCGGGCCGCTCGGTGACGGCGACAGCGCCGGTCACGAGCAGGGCGACGGCGGCGAGCGCGGCGACGATGCCGCGGCCGCGATGGCGCACCGGCGCCGTGCCGCTCGTGCCCATCGCGTTCCCCCCGCGTTGTGCTGCCCGCATGTCTCTCCCCGTCCGGCCGGCATGTCGATCGTGACAACGCTTCGTTATGTCACAACTGTCACAACTGTCACACCAGCACCATTGACAATAGTACCAACGGATGCCCCGCACAACCAGGCACGGCGCGCCCCGGTGGGGCGTGCCGCCGGCCGAGCGCTGCTCGGGCATCCCGCCCGCGACGCTAGCCCGCCCCCCGCCCCGCGGCCGGGAGCCCGCACGGACCGTCGCCGAACCCGATTGGCGAAGTCGTGGCCCGACCCGTATGCTGGTGTATCGGTTGCTGTGCGGCTCGCGCCACCACGGCCCCATCGTTTAGTGGCCTAGGACACCGCCCTTTCACGGCGGCAGCACGGGTTCGAATCCCGTTGGGGTCACGAACGGCAATACAATTGAATATCTGCAAGGCCCTGTAGCGCAGTTGGTTAGCGTGCCGCCCTGTCACGGCGGAGGTCGCGGGTTCAAGTCCCGTCAGGGTCGCCACGGCGACGGGCCCTCTCCTCGGAGGGGGCTTGTTCCGTACGGGGCGGCAGCGCCCCACGGCTCTGTAGCTCAGTTGGTAGAGCGCACGACTGAAAATCGTGAGGTCACGGGATCGACGCCCGTCGGAGCCACCACTAAATCACCAGGTCAGAGGCCGAATCAGCCGCCGACTCACCCCCCTCGAGTTGACCTCTCGACTGAGCGCCGAGGAACCTGGACAGCGCGGGAACCGCGCGCCGCGCCGCGAGCCGCCGCGTATCCGCGTAGAGCTGCGTCACCAGCAGCGACGAGTGCCCGAGGATCGCCTGCACGTCCGGCGCCGAGAGCCCCGCGTCGAAGAAGAACACCGCCGCCGTGTGCCGCAAATCGTGCCAATGCAGCGCAGCCTCACCCGGCCCGAAGGTCTTGACCTGATCGCGGATCGCATGCCAACCCAGCGCCCGACTCAGGTTCTTCGAGTTGATGAAGCCACCGCGCGGGCCCGTGAACAGGTAGTCATGCGGGCCCTTGCCCTCCGACGCCTCAAGCAGAATCGGCACGAGCTGATCGACAACAGGCACGAGGCGAGTCCGCCGCCCCTTCGTGGGGCCGACCAGCAACTCACCCCGCACACCTGGCGACGCCGTGCGGCTCACGCGGATCGTCCGCTCAGCCCAATCAACGTCACCGACCCGCAGGCCCGCAACCTCCCCGAGACGGCAGCCCGTGTAGACCATCGCCAGCACGAACCGGCGATACGGGCCCGACGGCGGCAGAACCTCGAGCAGCCGCTCATACTCCGCCCGCGTCAGCGCCCGCGCTGCTACGTCGGGAGCCTGCCCGCGCCGACGGTCGATCCCGACGCACGGGTTCGACGCGATCAGGCCACCCTTGACCGCGACCCGGCAGAGCGCCGACAGCGCGCCGAGCGCATCCGCCCGCGTTGACTCCGAGCCCGACCAGGAGGCGAACGCTTCCTCGACGTCGAGCGTCGTGATCGAATCGATAGGCCGATGCGCGAACCACGGAGCGACACGGAGGCGCCAGGCGTACCCGTAGGCACGTTGCGTGCCGGGCGCGATCTTCGAGAACACGACGACGCGATAGCGATCCCAGAGCTCGCCAACCGTCGCCGACGCAGCCGCGCTGCCGTCGGCGATCTGCGTGCTCGTAAGTCTCACATTTTGAGACTAGAGCACACTTCCGACGTAGTACAAGATTCTAGGACTGTGAGTTCTGTTTTCGCTCGTACATCCCTTTGAGAAACGCCTCTTGGTCGATGGTCACGCCGGGGAACTCGTAGACGTCGGGATGCTCGCCGAAGACCTCCCGGAACATGGCGATACGGCGGAACATGCCCGAGCGACTGATGCCGAGCCCTTCCCGCATCCCGTCGAAGCCACCCATGAGCCGCCACAGCAGCCAGAACCCGAACAGGTCAACCACGCGCGACGCGGCATAGCCGCGCAGGAGGTTCTGCGCCTCAGGAACGGCAGCGAAGATCCGCTTGTTGATCGACTTGTTGACCTTGATGTACCGCTCGTAGGCGGCTTCCATCGAGTCCTTCGCCCGACCCTCACCCTCAGGCGAGGGCATCCGTTCCGCCCTGAAGTCAGCCACGAGGCCACCGTCCTTAGTATCGAAAAGGCAGACTACCCCGTCGCCACGTGTTGAACCTTGAACGCCTCGGCGCGGGTTCAAAGAGCAGCGCAGGCCGTCTCGACGGCATAAAGCGCATCTGTAACGGTCGTCTGTTCCGAATTGGACAGACCCTCGCCGTACTCGAGAAGATCGGAGGCACTAACGAAAATGTCTCTGGCGAGTAGCAGTGTCCTCTTCAGGCGTGCGTCTTCTGCCTGGCGCATCCGGTCAGAAATGAGGAGCGACAGCTCGTACATCGCTCTCGACTGCTGTGAGGGAGACCCGCCCCGAAAGCCTTCTAATGCAGCAGTCATCGCTGCTCTAATGTCCGAGCAAGCCGCCCGGTCCCCGGCCGAAGGTCCGGTCTTGTCCGGCACTTGAGGAACGCGTACCGAATCCCCCGGTTGACTGGTGCCTGAACTGGACGTGCCGAGATTGATTGTGCAAGCGCTGAGCGCAACCGTCAGGCATACAGTCACGGCGACCAGTGACGCCTGCTTCAGGATCATGAAGAGCACGATACCTTCGGCTCCCTCTTCACAACCACCGATCTTTCGTGTGACCAGTCCTCCCGAAATTTCCCCCACAGGATCAAGCCAACGCGGCTACGCCGCGTTGATAAAGTCTCAGCGTCGACAAGGTTTGTCGCCAACTCAAGTCGCAGGAGGCTTGCTGATGGGGAACTCATTCGTTGCGTTCGACTTCGAGACAGCCAACAGCTATCGCGGCTCTGCTTGCGAGATCGGTCTGGTCCGCGTCATTGACGGGCTACCGGTCGCCTGGATGGAATCCCTGATCAAGCCACATCCCGACCATGCAGAGTTCGACTACATGAATACGAGCCTGCACGGCATCAGCGAGGCCGACGTCGAGGCCTCGCCGGAGTTCGATGCAGTTTGGGTCGAAGCTCGAGCGTTCATTGGCGATCTGCCTCTGGTGGCACACAACGCCGCCTTCGACATCCGCGTCCTCCGCGAGCTGTTCCAGCTCTATTCCCTCCCTCCCGACAAGCTCACGTACTTCTGCACCTTGGTGCTCAGCCGAAGAGCACTCGACTTGGTCTCGTACTCCCTGCCATTCGTCGCGAAGGAACTGAACGTCCAACTTGACTCCCACCACCGAGCGAGCCTGGACGCACTGGCGACAGCAGAAATCGCATCGAAGCTCGTGCATCGGTCCGGCTTGGACAACCTCGCCGAGCTGGCTGAGAGCCTGCGAGTTATGGCGGGCCTCTTTGACGGGGAGGTTCTCGTCAGCTCGAAGTCACGCGGCACGGGCGCCAGCAGCTCGACGTTCAATTCAGCGCGAATCGCAGAGATCCGATCCAACTTGGGAGAAGTCGCCGACAAAGCTGATCCCGACGGACCGCTGTTCGGACGACGCGTGGCGTTTACGGGCGGACTGGCCTCGCTGACACGCGCGGAGGCCGCAGCAAGGGTGCTCGCGGCTGGCGGCGAGCCACAGGCAACCGTGAACAAACACACCAATTTCCTAGTAATCGGCGCGGAAAACGGATACGCGATTGACCCACACACGGCAGCAACAGCGAAGTTCGCAAAGGCTGAAACCTTGCGGGCGAAAGGGTCCGAAATCGAGATCCTGGACGAGATCACCTTTCTCCGCATGCTCTAGACCGAAGCACCCGCGCCTTCGGCACAGGTGCTGACGCGGGCGAATTCCTGCGGAATTCACCCGCCTCGAGAGTCGGGTCGGCTCGAGCAAGCCCCGCCCGTGATCCACTTCCGCCGCACCGGGACCGCCCACGGCGCCCCGCCGTCGGGCCCCTGCGGGGTCCCCTCCGGCGGATGCCCCGCAAGCCCGCCCCAGCGACGACGCAAGACGAACCCCCGACCAAACACCCCCAGCGAGACAGCCCGCCGCTACGGGATCGCGTCAACCCGCGCCCGCAGCTCGCGCACCGCGCGCACCGCGCCCGCCTCGAGCACCGCGACCACCCGCTCAGCCGGCGCCGACTCCGCACCAGCCGCTCGAGCCGCCACCCACTCCCGCCGCAGCTGACGCTGCTTCTTGCGCGTCATACCCGTGAACGACCACCCCACCCGATGCCGCGTGCGCCGCGACGCGCTCACCACGTGCCCGCGCGCCCCGTATCGCTGATGCGTGCGACTCACACAATCCCGAGGCACACACTCCCGAGAGCAGCGCATCGACCGCGCCGCAGCCGACAGCCGCGACAGGTGCGCCCACGCTCGAGCACCGCCGCCCGATGCCGTCACCGCATCCTTCAGCACGTAATTCAGCGCCTTCGACAGATACCAAATCGTCTTCGCCGCATCCCCGTCAGCGCGGAACGCCTGGCAGTTGCCCTGCTCACCCCACGACACCAGCGCCCCATCGACCAACGAGAACGCCGACGCCGTGCGCGCCGCACCCCCCAGCCGCTCAGGACGCGGCGCCTCACCACGCGCGATCCGCACCAGCGCGTGCAAGTGCAGAGCGCCGCGATCCTGCCACTCACGCACCACGAAAAACTCCACCGACGGCCAGTAATCCCGCACCCGCCGCCGAGTGCGATCCCACAGCAAACCCGAATCGCGATTCCACGCCACGAGGCCCGCGTAGTCGTAGGAGGCCATATCCAGCGGCACGCCCCGCAGGTCAGCATCCGCGACCGTGTGTACGACCCCGCAACCACACTTGCCGACGCGGGCGCCCTCGACCTTCGGCACGCGATGCACGCGACCGAACGACGGCGCCGTCAGCGTCAGCAGGTAGAAGCGGAAGTCACGCACCGGCCCATCGAAGACACCCGAGCGAGCAATCGCCGCCCAATCACCCCGATACAGCTCTGCACACGACGGGCACACGCTCCGAATCCGCGACTGACAGCGCACCGCAACGCCCGCCTTCGTCATGAACGGACGAACGCACCCCGCAGGAGCGGAAGCAGTAGGAGTCTCGGAAGGGCCCTCCATGCGCAAGACGCAGCACTACGCCCTCGCCTGAAAATCGTGAGGTCACGGGATCGACGCCCGTCGGAGCCACCACATGGTCAATTGGCGGTTTCGTCGCTCACGATTGTCAGGACGGACTGCTACCGTAAGGACATAACAACCCGGATGTTTCGACTACCGGGCGCGGCCCTCGGTGAAAGCCGAGGGCCTGCTTCGTTAAGTCCAGGTCGGCGGTTTACGGATCGTTCTCCCCTCGGCATCCCGAAGGACTGGCGAGAACTGCGAAGAGTGCAGCGTGCCGCGGCGGATCTGCCTCACGGTATCGAGCCCGATGCCATCGAAGGCCTTGTTGTACGCGCTACCGGCAACCGAGATCAGAGCAAGGGAATGGCCGCGTTTCGCGAGCATCGTGAGGGGCGGGACGAGGTCGGAGTCGTTCGTCACGATCGCGAAGGAGTCAGCTACCCCATCCACAGCATCGAAGATGAGGTGTGACGCAAGCGCGACGTCTGTGCCCTTCTCCTCCGGGCGCTTCACGAGAGCGGTGACGACCCTCCCGTCCGGATCCAGAACCTCCGGGTGCACCGGCAGCCATTGCTTCACGAAAGAGAACGTGCCGGTAATGATGTCGACGTTCGTCGTAGCGAGGGCCCGCCAATACACCTGCTGGCGCTGGCCGACACCTGGGTCATTCGTCATTGGCTTCAGGGGAGCGGTGAAGTATTTGACCTGCACGACATCACGATGGGGGAAGAGCCGTCGAGCGAGCGCCTCAAGGTCAAGCCACTTGTACTGCGGATACTGCCGCTGGAGCAATGCCTTGTACAGCGCGAACCCATCGACGTAGACCGCGACTGTTCGACGGGTTTTCATCGCCCGAGGATAGCCAACACCACCGACGACTGTGCGCGGCTCGGGACATACGGCCCAGGTATCGCGCGTGGCCCGGCGGTAGCCTGGAAGCCGGGGGATCCCACGCCTCGGCATCGCTTTCTCACGCCCGCCTCGGGCGGCACCGGTGCCGACCAGAGAAAGAGGAACACATGACCGTCGTCGATGGCACCTGCCCCGTGGTTCACGGAGCCAACACCTCCATGAAGAGCGGGCAGGAGTGGTGGCCGAACGCGCTGAATCTGGACATCCTGGCGCAGCACGACACCAAGACGAACCCGCTCGGCAGCGCCTTCAACTACCGCGACGAGCTGAAGAAGCTCGACGTCGACGCGCTGGTCGCCGACGTGAAGCAGCTGCTCGTCACCAGCCAGAGCTGGTGGCCGGCTGACTGGGGCCACTACGGCGGTCTGATGATCCGCATGGCCTGGCACTCGGCCGGCACGTACCGCATCGCCGATGGCCGCGGGGGCGGCGGGTCGGGCACGCAGCGCTTCGCGCCGCTCAACTCGTGGCCCGACAACGCCAACCTCGACAAGGCGCGGCGACTGCTCTGGCCGATCAAGAAGAAGTACGGCAACCGCATCAGCTGGGCCGACCTGATGATCCTCGCCGGCACGCTCTCGTACGAGGCGATGGGCCACACAACCTTCGGCTTCGCCTTCGGCCGGGAGGACCTCTGGCACCCGGAGAAGGACACCTACTGGGGCAGCGAGAAGGAGTGGCTGGCTCCGAGCGACGAGCGCTACGGCAGCGTCGACGACCCCAGCACGATGGAGAACCCGCTCGCCGCCGTGCAGATGGGTCTCATCTACGTGAACCCCGAGGGTGTCAACGGCCAGCCCGACCCGCTGAAGACGGCGGCCCAGGTGCGCGAGACGTTCGCCCGCATGGCGATGAACGACGAGGAGACCGTGGCGCTCACCGCCGGCGGGCACACCGTCGGCCGGGCGCACGGCAACGGGCGGGCCGAGAACCTCGGGCCCGCTCCGGAGGGTGCGGACATCCACGAGCAGGGTCTCGGCTGGAACAACCACGTCGGCCGCGGTGTCGGCAAAGACACGGTGACGAGCGGCATCGAGGGCGCCTGGACGACCAACCCCACCCAGTGGGACAACGGCTACTTCACCCTGCTGTTTAAGTACGACTGGCAGCTCGCGAAGAGCCCGGCCGGCGCGTGGCAGTGGGAGCCGGTGAACATCGCCGAGGAGGACAAGCCCTTCGACGTCGAGGGCACCGCACGGCAGAACCCGATCATGACCGACGCCGACATGGCGATGATCAAAGACCCGGTCTACCGCGAGATCTCGGAGCGCTTCTACCGCGACCCCGAGTACTTCAGCGAGGTCTTCGCCCGCGCCTGGTTCAAGCTGACCCACCGCGACATGGGCCCGCGCACGCGCTACGTCGGCCCGCTGCAGCCGACGGAGGACCTCATCTGGCAAGACCCCGTGCCGGCCGGGAAGGCCGACTACGACGTCGCCGAGGTGGCGCAGCGCATCCGGAACAGCGGGCTGTCGCAGACCGACCTGATCGTGACGGCGTGGGACTCGGCGCGCACGTACCGCGACTCCGACAAGCGGGGCGGCGCGAACGGCGCGCGCATCCGCCTGGCGCCGCAGCGCGACTGGCACGCCAACGAGCCGGAGCGGCTGCACCGCGTGCTCGGCGTCTACGAGGCGCTGTCGGCCGAGACCGGCGTGAGCGTCGCCGACCTGATCGTGCTGGGCGGCAACATCGGGGTCGAGGATGCCGCGCGCGCGGCCGGCGTCGAGGTCAGTGTGCCGTTCCACCCGGGGCGCGGTGACGCGTCGCAGGAGTGGACCGACGCTGACTCGTTCGCCCCGCTCGAGCCGACGCACGACGCCTTCCGCAACTACCTGCAGAAGGACTACACGGTGCCGGCGGAGGAGCTCATGCTCGACCGCGCGAGCCTCATGAACCTGACGGCAGTCGAGCTGACCTGCCTCGTCGGCGGCATGCGCGTGCTGGGCACGAACTTCGGCGGCACGCAGCACGGCGTCTTCACCGACACGGTCGGCGTGCTGACGAACGACTTCTTCGTCACCCTCACCGACATGACCTACGTGTGGGAGCCCGCCGGCTTCAACGCCTACAACCTGCGCAACCGCGAGACCGGCAAGGTCGAGCACACGGCCACCCGCGCCGACCTCGTGTTCGGCTCGAACTCGATCCTGCGCGCCTACGCCGAGGTGTACGCGCAGGACGACAGCCGCGAGAAGTTCGTGCACGACTTTGTCGCCGCCTGGACGAAGGTCATGAACGCCGACCGCTTCGACCTCGTGGCGGGTTAGTCGGCAGTTCATCCGGCTGACGGATGTTCGGGCCGGGGTCTCTGCGGAGGCCCCGGCCCTTCCCTACGTCGAGTGCTCCTGTTGCGCTACCGTGCAGCCATGCGGGTGAACGAGGTGGACGAAAGGGACAGCTCGTGGGAAATCGATGCTCCTCGATTCCGCATCTACGTCTTCGAGGGGGCCGCCAACGCGGTGTCGACTTTCGACATACACGACGTCTCCGTCGAGGAAGCACTCGACGCCGCGCGAGTGCAGTCGGGCCACGACCAGCACCTGTGGTCGCTCGCTCTGGTGCACGACGACGGCCGCGCCGGCCGCGGTCTGGTTTGGCTCTCGGGTAACGACTACAACGACAACCCAGCGCCAGTCGATGACGCGAACTATTGGCGAGCCCGCGGTGCGATGCAGAACCGCTACCTCAGGGCCCGCGCTCAGGCCGGTGAACCTGTTGTGCTGCCGACCGGCGAGCGCCTGATTCGCTTCTTCCCCGAGTGGGGAACGGACCTGCCGCTGTGGGAGTCGTTCACCGAGAACTACCCGATCGGGCGCGGCGGGCTGCCCCTGCCAGCGGAGCTCGAGGCCGACCTCACGACTTGGAACGAGCGCTGGCGGGAGCTGTCCGGCACTCGAGAACCCGACCCCGAACCGGGGTGGCCCGAGTGGGAGCGGGAAGGCGTGCGCCTGCGTGTACGACTCCAGCGCGCGCTCGACGGAATCGCCGAAGTGCGCCCCGAGTTCATCGGGGGCGCGCCCCGCTAGGCTGCGGGGACCGAGGTGAGGAGGCGTCATGCTGACGAGCGAAGAGCAGGCGGTTCTGCGGCTGGAGGTCTTCGCCGACCTCGAGCACTTCGTCGACTCCCGCGGCGGGTTCGCTAGCAAGGACGAGCTCACCGGCTTCGTCATGCGAAGCGGACTTCGCATGCCGCTCATCGACACCGGGCGAGGGATTCGCAATCCGCAAGAGTTCGACGCGAGTCTCTCGATCGTCTCGGCGGGCGACGGCGGACGCAACAACCCCTACGACGACGCCATCGACCGCGACACCGGTCTCCTCCTCTACTCCTGGGCGAAGGGCCCCGTCGACGCTGGAGACAATCGAAAGCTCCTCGCCGCGCTGCAAACGGGAACGCCGATCATCCTCTTCGAGAAGCCGCTCCCCAATCTCTACGTGCCAGTGTTCCCCGTCTACGTCATCGATGTGGACGTCGAGAATCGGCACTTCATCATCGATCTCGATGACAGTCGGCTCCGTGCCGGTCGGGAGGTCACACTCGACAAGGCTTACGTCGCTCGAGTCGTGAAGCAGCGAGTACATCAGCCGATGTTCCGCGCACGTGTGCTCAACGCCTACAACAAGCGGTGCGCAGTCTGCACGCTGAAGTACCCAGAGCTCCTGGATGCGGCGCACATCATCAGCGACAGCGACGAGCGCGGCTTGCCGGTCGTCACTAACGGCATGGCGATGTGCAAGATCCACCACGCGGCCTACGACCAGGACTTCCTCGGGGTCAGCCCCGACTACGTCGTCCACATCAACGAGCGCCTGCTGGCCGACCGTGACGGACCCATGCTGCAGTTCGGCCTGCAGGCGATGGATGGCAAGTCCCTCGAGCTTCCGAGCCGCCGCGACGACCGCCCCGACCGGGACTATCTCGCCGAACGGTTCGCACGCTTCGCCTCCTAGCCCGAAGCGGTTTGAGGCTTTCTCCCGCTGAGTCGCAGCACTTCCTTGGATTCGCGAGTAGCCAGACCTCGACACGACTGCTCACGAGTGGAACGATGGCCGGCATGGCTGAGGGCAGAGCATCCACCGGCAACGACGGGTTCACCGCCGACGAGCGCGCCGCGATGAAAGAGCGGGCGGCCGAGCTGCGCGCCCAGGCCAAGCGGGCCAAGGGTGCCGCCAAAGCCGAGGCCGAGCTCAACGACCTGCTCGAGGCGATCGCGAAGCTTCCCGACGAGGGCGACCGCGCGCTCGCCACGCGGCTGCACGAGCTGATCATGGCGGCGGCGCCGACACTGGCTCCGCGCACCTGGTACGGCATGCCCGCCTACGCGCTCGGCGGCAAGGTGCTGTGCTTCGTGCAGCCGGCCAGCAAGTTCGACACCCGCTACACGACGCTCGGCTTCAACGACACCGCGCAGCTCGACGACGGGTCGATGTGGCCGGCGTCGTTCGCAGTCACGGCCATCGGGCCCGCGGAAGAGCAGCGGATCACCGAGCTGGTGCGGCGCGCGGTCGGCTAGCTCTACTAATCGGTAGAATCTGGATTCTACTGAATGGTAAAGTGTGGTTTCTACCATTTGGTAAAAGCCGACCACGAGGTGACCCGATGAAGCAGACCGATGCAGTGTGGCGAACACTGGTCGATCACGCTCTTGACGGTCACCGAGAGTGGCCCAGCACCGCCGAACTGGCGTGGGAGGCCGGGGTCGGCCAGCAGCTCGCCTACAAGGCGCTCACCAAACCCATTGAGATCGGCGCCGTGACACGCCACCGCCCTCCGGCCGGCGGCTTCAGCGTGACCGACCCCGAACGGGTGCTCACACTCTTCGCTGTCAGTCGAAGCCTGCGGGGCGCAACGGTGACAACACTCGACGCCGCCCAGAAGCTGACAGTGGACGCGGCCGCCTACGCCGTCGGAGGAACGCGAGCGGCAGTGCACCACCTGGACGGACGCAACACCATCGCCGACCATGGCTCGGCGATCGTCTACGTGCCGACCGGGAGCGACCTCACGCACCTCCCCGACGGAGACAGCGCGCTCGTCTTCACCATCGACACGTCGACGCTCGAGACCTGGGGTGACGGCTACACCAGCCGAGCGCAGACGTACGCCGACCTGTTCGCTCAGGCAGGGTGGCAAGCCAGCGAGTTCCGCCGCGCGCTCTGGCGCCGGTGGTTCAGCACCGATGACTGGTCTCGAGCGGAGGTGGCCGATGGCTGAGATTCCATTCGATGACGAGGGCCATCTCATCGAGGTGCTCGACTTCCTCGGTGATGAGCTCGAGCCCTCGATCCTGATCGGTGGCTGGGCAACCGTGCGACGGGTCGGCGGCGAGATCAGCCGAGACATCGACCTGATCATCGCGTCAGACAGCGTTCGCCAGAAGATCGAAGCGACCTTGTCAGAGCTTTCGCGCTCAACCCACCTGCAGGGCACGAAGTGGCGCGGCACGTTCGACGGTGTGCACGTCGACGTGTACATACCCCATCAATCTCAACTCGGTGGCGTGCTGAGACTCCGGGTGGAGGAGCTGGCCAAGCACACCGAGACGCTGGAAGGTTCACGCTGGCAACTGCTGACGATCGAGGCTCACACGATCTCGAAGTTCGCGGCCCTGCTCGACCGGCCCGACACGGAGAAGGGCTTCAAAGACGCACGCGAGATCGTGCGCCTGCTCGAGGCCGGCGTCGATGCGCCCACTGCCTGTCGGGTGCTCGCCGATGCCACCGCAGGTGACCGCGCAGAGCTGCCCCATCACGTCGCCACCGTGTTCGACCTCATCGCACCACGCGCGAAACCGACGAAGCCGCAACAGAAGGTTCTGCAGCAGGCTCGACGAGAGTGGCTGCGAGCAATCGAGGGGGCCGTGCGGGAAACAACCCGAGCACGGCCGCCCCTGATCTAACGTGCGGCCGCGGCGCAGCATCCGTCATTCGAAGATGACGTAGACCTTCTTCAGCGGCTCGGTGACCTCCCAGAAGCCCTTCCAGCCGACCGGGAAGATCACGAGGTCGCCGGGCTCGATGTGCTGAGCATCCTTGCCGTCCTCCGTCACCGTCATGCGGCCCGAGATGACATAGATGACCTCGCCGCTGTCGGTGAACTCCCACCGCGAGCGGCCCGGGTCGGTCTCCCAGATGCCGACGTCGAGCGAGCTCGCCGTGCCCGAGAACACCTCCAGGTAAGTGGTCGCGATGTCGGCGTCGATCGATGCGGATGCTCACCAGCCGAATCGCCGCGCCACCGTGTCGGCAGCCGCGGTCGGAAACTCTGCCCAGCCCGGCTCGAGCTCGCGACGCAGCAGCTCGAAGAGAGAGCGCGCGGCCGGCTCCACCGGCTGGGCGACCGCGGCGGCGATCGCCGCCGCCTGGTCGGGCAGCACCCGCTCGAGGCGGCGGGTCGGCTCGAGCAGATCGCGCGCCGGTGACGCCGGGTCGGTCAGGCGGCCGCGCAGCGCTCGCACGAGGTGCATAACCGCCCACGTGCGCACGAAGAGCCCCGCGCTGACAACCTCGCCGCGCCGGTCGCGGCCGACACCGATGCGCAGCTTGATGAGCGCCAGCCCCGCTTCCACCGCCGGGTCGATCGCGGCACCGGCGATCGCCCGCTGCTGCGAGGCTGCGACGAGGGCGGCGACCGATCCGGCCTCGTCGTCGACGGTGACCGTCGCATCGGTCGCGAGCGCCCCCTCCAGCTCGCTCGCGTGCGCCGCGGCGAACTCGAGCAGGTGCCCGTCGTCGTAGAGGGCGACGACCCCGGCGCCCCCCTCCGGCAGGGCGAGCACCAGGTGCTCGCGCCGCGGCAGCCACGACAGGTCGGCCCGCACGGTCGGCCCAGCGCCGTCGACGGCGATGGCGAAGAAGTCGTGATCGCTCCACTCGTCGCGGCGGTGCCGCCCGGCCTCGCTCGCCGAGCCCATGAGCGCGAGGCCCACCATGTCGGCACGCTCGCGCACGTTCCGTGCGAGCTCATCAGACAGATCATCGAAGCGCTGGGCATCGCCCATGGCGCACCTCCTTCGCGAGGTGCAGCGCACCCCGCCGGGTCAGGGCGGCCACCGGCCGCCGCGTCGAAGAATGACAACGCGGATGCGCGACACCGGTCGCGTCAGGGCCGTTCAGTTATGGGCGCCCCACTCGGAGCGCGCCCAGTCTGCCACCGCCCGCGCCGGCGCGCTAGGCCTTCAGTCCGAGGAGGCGGTCCGTGTCGCCGAAGACCTCCAGGCCCGCGGCGTGCGCGGTGCCCTCGAGCAGGATGCGGCCCGACGCGTCGCGGTGGCGCAGCGTGATGCGCGCATCCAACGTCTCTTCGACGCGCTGGTGCATCGCGGTGCGCAGGGGCGCGTGCAGCAGCCCGCCGCGCACCCGCTCGGCCTCCAGCTCGAGCAGGCCGTCGCGGCCCTCGATGCTCCAGCGCACGTGCGTATCGTCGATCTCGAGGCGGCGCTCGCGGGCGCGCGTGTAGGTGGTCCAGCGGTGCAGCCGCCCGCTGTGCTTCAGCCCGACGATGAAGCCGCGGAACGACCCGCGCAGCCACGGGATGATCGCCACCGAGCCGATGAAGCTCGCCCCGGTGTCCGACCCATCGGGCGCGTCGATGTGGTTGCTCGCCATCCAGACATAGCCGGCCGGGAAGGCCTGCCCCCAGTCTTTCTCGATGTAGCCGCGGCCGCCGTCGAAGCTGCGCGGCGCGCCCTCGACCTCCAGTTCGCCAGCGAGCCCGTGGCCGAACGAGACGATGCCGTGGAAGCACTCCATGAACGGCACGAGCCCGTACCAGCCCATGATGCCCGGTTCGCGCAGCGTCACCGGCCAGGGGTCGAGCGCGGTGGTGTACCGGATGCTGCCCCGCAGCTGCGGCAGGTCGAGCGTGACCCCGCTCGAGTCGAAGGTGTTGCCGCCGACGCGCACCGCGAACCGATCGCTCGCCGCCTCGAAGTCGGCCGGATCGAACCGGTGGTACCAGCTGCGCCCCGTCAGGCCGTCGAGCACCTGCACGAAGGCTTCGTCGCGACCCTCACCGTCGGCGCCGCCCGCCCCGGCCAGCCCGCGGAACACCCCCGGAATCACCGCCCACCGCTGCGAGCGGTCGTCCGACACGAGCTTGATGTACCACCCCTCGAAGTACCCGCGGCGAACCCCCCGCCCGTGGAAGGCCTCGGGGTGCCGCACTCCGCGCACGTAGTCGACCGGGGTTCGCATGGCGCCACCCTATGCGGGCCGGGCTGGTTCATGCCATGGCGACGACGGGAGGGCGCCGCGCGGTCAGCTCAGCGCTGCGGAACTCGGAGACTGCACCATCACCGCTCGACCCTTCCAGATCTGCGGATGGGAATGAGAGCGATTCGCGATCATCCGCAGTTCTGGAAGTGCCGTCACGGGGAGACTCGCCAGATCGCCGCGCCACCGACCCTTCGCCGTTGTCGGCCCGCCTCGATAGCGTGTGGCCACTGATCGGTCGTCGACCGATCGCACGAGAGAGGAACTGCCGATGGCGACGACGGCGCACGAAGGTTGGTACGACGACGGCAGCGGTCGGCAGCGGTGGTGGGACGGGCAGCAGTGGACGGATCGCTATCAGGACCCGTCAGCGGCGCCGAGCGCAGGGGGCCTCGTCGATCAGATCAAGGCTGAGGCCGTCGCAGGCGCGCAGCCTCGGCCCGCGCCGCAGGGCATGAGCTACGTCGTTCTGCAGGTTGTGCTGAAAGAGAAGTTCTTCGGGTCGGGCTCGGGCAACCTGACAGAGCTCGAGCGGGCCATCAACGCCCAGGCCGCCCTGGGCTACCGGCTGCACACGATCACGACCTCCGCGTCGGGCAGCAAGGGCATGGGCGGCGGCGACCGTATTCAGGCGACGCTCGTGTTCGAGAAGCTCACGTAGGGCACCGTTCGGGCACGAACAGGCTGTGCCGCGGGGCTACGCTGAACCGGTGATCGTCGGCCTCGGCACCCTGCTCAACATCGTCACGATCGTCGTCGGCGCCGCCATCGGCGTGCTCATCGGCAACCGGCTGCCCGAGCGCACCAACCGCGTCGTCACCGACGCCCTCGGCCTCATCACGATCGTGCTCGGCGGCCTCAACCTCATGGCGCTCACCGACACCGACTTCGTCGCAGCGGTCGGAGCCGGCGGCACCTTCCTCGTCGTCATCGGCGCCCTGCTGATCGGCAGCATCGTCGGCTCGCTGGCCGGCATCGAGTCGCGGCTCGAGCGCTTCGGCGGCTGGCTGCAGCGCCGCTTCACCCGCCCCGCGGCGAAGGATGCGGTGCCCACGCACCCCGACGAGGCCCCACTCGCCCTCACCGGTCGCGACCGCTTCATCACCGGGTTCGTCGACGCCTCGCTCGTGTTCGCGATCGGGCCGCTGGCGATCCTCGGAGCCTTCCAGGACGGCACCGGCCAGGGCTTCGACCAGCTCGCCCTCAAGGCCACGCTCGACGGCTTCGCCTCGGTGGCCTTCGCCGCCTCTCTCGGCTGGGGCGTCGCATTCTCGGCGATCCCCGTGGGCATCTGGCAGGGCCTGCTGACGGTGCTCGCGTTCTTCCTCGGCACGGTCATGTCGGGCGCCGCGATCGCCGCCCTCACCGCGACCGGCGGCGTGCTGCTGCTCGGCGTCGGGCTGCGCCTGCTCAACGTGCGCGCCGTGTCGGTCGCCGACATGCTGCCCGCCCTGATCGTCGCGCCGCTGCTGACCGTCGGGGTGCAGGCGCTGCTGGGCTGAGCGGCGCGCGCCGGGCGGCTAGTCGACCACGTTGGTGAGCGGGTCGATCGGGCGGACGACCGCGCCCTGAGCATCCTCGACCGGATACCCTTCGCGCGCCCAGTACTCGAAGCCGCCGATCATCTCCTTCACCGGCACGCCGAGGCGCGCGAGCTCGAGGGCCGCCTTCGCGCCGCCGTTGCAGCCGGGCGACCAGCAGTACACCACGACCGGGATGCCCTGCCCGAGCTCGCCCACCCGCTCCGCCAGCTGCTGCCGCGGGATGTGCAGCGCCCCGGCCGCATGCCCCTGATCCCACGCGGCCTGCCCGCGCACGTCGACCAGGTGGAACACCTCGCCTGCCTGTCGGGCGGCCCACACATCGGAGGCGTCCGTCTCGACGGCGAGCTTCGCGGCGTAGTGCGCGGCGGTCGACCCGGGGTCGCCGAAGGCTCCGAGGGCCGAGTCGGTCATGCGGGGGCTCCGTTCTTGGTGGGCTCCGCATCCGTCACCGACGACCCCGTCACCCCGCCGGCCGCCCGGTACGCGGTCTGCTCGGTGAGGGCGCTGATGTAGCGGATGAAGATGGAGATCCAGGCGAAGATGATCGCGAACGCGACCAGCTCGAAGGCGGTCAGGTTATAGTAGCCGATCGGCTCGAACAGCAGCGCCCCGACGATCAGCGCCACGGCGAAGCCCGCCGACACCAGGAAGAAGCGACCCGGCAGACCCTTCAGCACCCTCGGCGACGAGAACAGCAGCACCAGGAAGGTCACGGCCATGCCGGAGGCCGAGATGTTGTGCAGCAGCACGCTCACCGTCAGGGGGAAGATGCCGACGCACGCGAGCATGACACCCATCACGACGAAGGTCACCGACACGAAGCGCGGCGCCTTCGGGTTGACGAGCACGCGGCGGTCGACGAGCACCTGCAGGTCGCGCTGCAGGTAGAGCGCGAAGGTCGTCACGAAGAAGCCCGCGATGATCAGCGTGATGTTGAACAGGCTACTCGACCGGTCACCGAAGGTGCCGAGCTGGCTGAAGTGGTACTCCCACCAGGCCGGATCGCTCGACGTCGCCATCGCGGTGAGCGTGCCGAAGGTCATGAACAGCACGAGCAGGCTCGACATCTTCGGCGTCGTGATCGACGAGACCGAGAGGTAGATCCAGTAGGCGGCGAGCGCCGTCACCAGCGCGAGGGCGACCGTCGTGAACGGCGGGTCGAGCGTCAGGCCCTGGAAGCTGCGCTGCAGCAGCAGGAAGACGGCGATCGCGGCGAGCACGGCGAGCACCGCGTGCACGAAGGCGACCGTCGTGGCGTCGACGATGAACTTCCACGGCTGCAGCTCGAGGCGCCACTGCTGGCCCTCGACCGTGCGGCTGCGCCAGTAGCCGACATAGGCGACGATCACCCCGGCGATGAGGATCGACCCGGCCGCCACCACGCCCAGCGAGATACCGCCCCAGATCGGCGGGTTCGTGCCCGCGAAGAGCACCCCGCCGACGATGGCGGTCACGATCGCCACGGCGATGGCGACCGCGAAAGCCTCCGACTCGACGTCGACCGAGGTGCGGGGCTCGGGCTGCGAGGCGGGAGCATCCGCCGCGGGGGTGGTGGTCATGCCGCTCAGTCTAGGAACGCGCGGGAACAACGGGAAGGTGCGCCTGGTTGACTGTCGGTATGACGGATGCTCTCGCCCCTGCCCCCGGAACGATCACCATGTACGGCGCCGACTGGTGCCGCGACTGCCGCCGCACCGAGGCGCTGCTCAACGACCTCGGCGTCAAGTGGACGAAGGTCGACGTCGAAGCCTCGGCCGAGGCCGCCGCGCAGGCGCAGGCGATCAGCGGCCGCACGAACATCCCGGTCGTCGTCTTCCCCGATGGCTCGCACCTCGTCGAGCCCAGCGACGACGCCGTGCGCGAGAAGCTGTCGGTCTAGCCGAGGTACCGCCGGAAGAAGCGGTCGATGCGGCCCCACGCATCCTCGGCCTCAGCCGGGCGGTGACCGCCGCCCATCATCGGCTTCATCAGCACGCGCATCAGCGCCGGGCCGGCCGGCAGCGGATTGAGGAAGGCGTGCCCCGCCTCGGGGTACTCGTGCACGTCGTGGTCGATGCCGCGCGCGGCGAGGGCCGCCTCCAGTTTCGCCGCCGCGCCGGGCAGCGTGCGGTCGCGCCCGCCGAAGCTGCCGACGATGGGGCAGGCGCCGTCGAGGGTGTCGTCGAGGTCGGCGGGGAGCATCCCGTAATTGACGGCCGAGGCGTCATAGTCGCCCGAGCTCGCGAGCAACAGCGCGAAACCGCCGCCCATGCAGAACCCGATCACACCCGCGCGGTCGCCGGTGTCGTCCCGCTCGAGCAGCAGGCGCCGCGCGGCCGCGATGTCGTCGAACGCCGGCCCGGTGCCGGCTCGCAGCGCGCGGAAGGTCGCCGTCAGACAGCGTCGCGCCCCGCCCCGGCTGAACAGGTTCGGCATGAGCACCGCGTAGCCGAGGCCGACGAGCCGCTCGAGGTGGGCGCGCATCGAATCGTCGACGCCGAACACCTCGTGCACGACGACCAGCGCCGGATGCGGGCCCGGCCCGCTCGGAACCCCCAGCACCCCGGTCAGCTCGCCGCCGCGCGGGTCGCCCGGCTGCGGGATGACGATCTCGACGAGGCTCACGACCGCACCCGCCCGATGCCCGGAACCAGTCGCCCGACCCGGGCCGCGTAGTCGCGGTAACCGGGGTACTGGCCGAGAAGCATGAGGTCTTCGATCCGCGCCTTGGTCATGAGGATGCTCAGCAGAGCGACCCAGGCCAGCAGGTGCAGCACCGACGCGCCGATGGCGACGAGGCCGAGGCCCAGCACGAGCAGGCCCGAGTAGATGGGGTGCCGCACCAGGGCGTAGACGCCACCGGTGACGAGCTGCCCGTCGGCCTTCGGGATCGGGCTCGGCGTCAGCGAGCGGCCGAGCGCCCCGCCCGCGGCGAGCGCGATGCCCACGCCGAGCGCGACGAGCGCGAGCCCGATGACGAGGGTCGAGACGTCCCGCGGCCACAGGGATCCCCACGGCAGGAACCCGAGCAGCAGCAGGAACACGAACTGGGCTGCGACGAGCGCCCAGGCCGCCGCCGGGTGCAGTCGGAACGGCGCGGGCCCGGGGTGAGCATCCATGCCCCGACCCTACGCCCGAATTTCGGAGCAACGACGGAGACGGTGTGTGGAACCGGCCCTCTTTCGCAGAAGACACCGTTCCACAGTCGGTATCTCCGTCGTTGCTCCGAGCGAACGAGCCTCTAGCGGCGGGCCTTCTTCGCGGCGATCAGGTCTTTCTCGTCGATCGGCGCGAGGCCGCGGGCCGACAGATCGGCGTAGTAGGCGCGGGCCTCCTCCTGCCGCTCGCGCTCGACACCGGTCGCGATCTCGGCGCGGATGTGCTCATCGCGCAGCAGGAAGGCGTCGGTCAGCGCGAGAGCGTGCGGCCGCAGGCGCGGCAGCAGGCGGTCGTCGATGTAGTCGGTGATCGCCTGGGCGCGGTGGTCGCTGAGCCGGCCGTGAATGACATACCAGGCCAGGTTCTTCTCGATCAGCCCGAGGCCGAAGAGGTCGCGCAGCCAGGTCAGCACCTGCCGCGTGCCCGCGTGCTCGACGTGCTCGAGGGCCTCGGTGAAGGCCTCCCACTGCAGCAGCTCGCCGTGCGCGCGCGCCGTCTCAATGAGCGCGTTCTGGTGACGGTTGAAGAGGGCGGCGCCCTCCTCGCGCGACATCCGGGATGCGGGGCGCAGCTTGCCCGCGAGTTCGGCCACCATGGTCTCGACCCGGTCGGTCAGCAGCTGCCGCTGCGACGCGGTGTCGCGCACGTAGCCCACCGAGCGGGCGGTCGAGCCGAAGTCGGCGACCGACTGGGCGAGCCGGCGCAGGCCCGAGCGGTTGACGACCGCCTCGTTGACCTGGCCGGCGACGTAGTGCGCCATCACACCGGCGTCAGCGCGCCCGAACGCGCGCGAGTAGTCGGTGAGGAGGCGCTTGGCGACGAGCTGCAGCAGCACATTGTTGTCGCCCTCGAAGGTCGCGTAGATGTCGAGGTCGGCGCGCAGCTGCACGAGGCGGTTCTCGGCGAGGAAGCCCTGACCGCCGCAGGCCTCGCGGGCCTCCTGGATGATGTCGAGCGCCGCCCAGGTGCTCAGCGGCTTGAGCGCCGCGGCGAGGGTCTCGAGGTCCTCGCGGTCCGCATCCGTTGCGGTGCGGCCGGAGAAGACGGCGTCGAACTTCTCGAGGAACACCTCGTGCGCGAACGACATCGCGTAGGTCTGCGCGAGCCGCGGCAGCAGGCGACGCTGGTGGCGCTGGTAGTCGAGCAGCACGACCTCGTCGCGGTCTCCGCCGGCGAACTGCCGACGCTCGGTGCCGTAGCGGATGGCGATCGTGAGGGCCAGCTTGCTCGCGACGGTGACGGCACCGTCGAGCGAGACACGGCCCTGCACGAGGGTGCCGAGCATCGTGAAGAAGCGGCGGCCGGGGCTCTCGATCGGCGAGGTGTAGACGCCGTTCTCGTCGACGCTGCCGTAGCGGTTGAGCAGGTTGGTGCGCGGCACGCGCACATTCGTGAAATGCAGGCGCCCGTTGTCGATGCCGTTGAGCCCGCCCTTGAGCCCGTCGTCCTCGCCGCCGACGCCCGGAAGGAAGGCGCCCTTCTCGTCGCGGAGCGGAACGTAGAACGCGTGCACGCCGTGGTTGACGTTGCGGGTGATGAGCTGCGCGAAGACCACGGCCGAGCGGCCGTGCAGGGCCGCGTTGCCGAGGTAGTCCTTCCACGCCGCGCGGAACGGCGTGTGGATGACCCACTCATCGGTCGCGGGGTCGTAGGTGGCGGTCGTGCCGATGGCCGAGACGTCGCTGCCGTGACCGGTCTCGGTCATGGCGAAGGCCCCCGGCAGGGCGAGGCCGAGCGCGTCGGGCAGCCAGCGCTGGTGGTGCTCGTCGGTGCCGAGGTGCTGAATGGCGGCGGCGAACAGGCCCCACTGCACGCCCGACTTGATCTGCATGCTGGGGTCGCCCAGCACGAGTTCTTCGAAGCTCGCGATGTTGCCGCCGTTGTCCTCCTGGCCGCCCACCGACTTCGGGAAGGCGCGGTGCACCGAACCGTTCTCGACCAGCAGCTTCAACTGCCCGAGCACGCGCTCGCGGTGCTCGTCCATGCCGAGGTGCGGCAAACGCTGGAACTCGGGGCGCGCGACGAGCTCGCGCGAGTGCCGCCGGGCGTCGGCCCAGCGGCCGAGCAGCTGCTCGCCGAGCGCGGTGACGTCGACCGTGATGTCGTCGGGCACCGGAGCGGACGGCACCGAGGATGCGGCCGCGGTGGCGGGGTCGACCGCACCGGTGGCATCGACGGCCGCAGTGGGGGAGCCGGTGGCGGAGCCGGTCGCCGCGGGCGCCGGCTCGGGTGCGGAGGCGGGGGCCGAGGTCTCGAGCGTGCTCATGCCACCCACGGTAGGGCGGGGTGGTCGAGCGCGGGGGTTCGTCGTGCGGGGTCACGAACGCCCGGGGGCGGGCGGCAGGGCCTTTTGTGGATGCCCTCACAAACCTGGAGAATCGCATAGTGGGCGAGCGCAGGTTCTGCGGCCGCGCATCCCGCCCCTGTTCGCCCGTGGAGAATACCCCCCAGGGTATGCTGGGGATGTGGCATGATGGTGCCATGGCAACCGTTGAGCTGACCGCCGCCGACTTCGAGCAGACCGTCACGCGCGAAGGCATCACCCTCGTCGACTTCTGGGCCGAGTGGTGCGGCCCGTGCCGCATGTTCGCACCCATCTTCGAGAAGGCCAGCGAGCAGCACCCCGACGTCACCTTCGGCAAGGTCGACACCGAAGCCGAGCAGGCGCTGGCGTCGGCGGCGAACATCCGCTCGATCCCGACGCTCATGGCGTTCCGCGACGGCATCCTCGTCTTCGCCCAGCCCGGCGCGCTGCCGGCGCCCGCGCTCGAGCAGGTCATCACCGCGGTCAAGGGGCTCGACATGGACGAGGTGCGCGCGCAGGTCGCGGCCGCTGAGGCTTCCGCACAGGAGTAGCGTCAGCGCGTGACTTCGCCGCGCACCCGCTGGATCGGGCTCTTCGTCATCAGCCTGGCCGTTTCGCTCATCATCGTCGACTCGACCATCGTCAACGTCGCCGTGCCGTCGATCGTCGACGAGCTCGGCATCACCTCGACCGAGGTGCAGTGGGTGCAGGAGAGCTACACGCTCGTCTTCGCCGCCCTGCTGCTCGTCTTCGGCACGCTCGGCGACCGCTTCGGCCGACGACGGATGCTCGTGCTGGGCATCATCATTTTCGCGCTCTCCTCCGTCTGGGCGGCGTTCGCCGACTCGGGCTCCGCGCTGATCCTCGCCCGCGTGGTGCAGGGCGTCGGTGGCGCGATGATCCTGCCCTCCACGCTCTCGACCCTGAACGCGACGTTCCAGGGCCGCGAGCGCGGCATCGCCTTCGCCGTGTGGGGCTCGACCATCGGCGGCATGGCGGCGGTCGGCCCCCTGCTCGGCGGATGGCTCACCACGGCGTTCTCGTGGCGGTGGGCCTTCGGCATCAACGTGCCGCTCGGCATCATCATCCTGATCGGCCTGTGGCTCTTCGTTCCGGCGACGAAGTCGGAGCATCCGCGGGCGATCGACGGGGTCGGCGCCGTGCTCTCGGTGATCACGAGCGCGTTCCTGGTCTTCGGCCTCATCGAGGGCCGCAGCTACGGCTGGTGGCTGGCCGAGGACGGGCTGAGCTTCGGCGACTGGGTCTGGCCGCTCGACATCAGCCCCATCCCGTTCTCCTTCCTCATCTCGCTGGTCGCGGGGTTCGCCTTCGTGCGCTGGGGCCTGCGGCGCGAGCGCGAGGGCAAGTCGACGATGCTCGCCTTCTCGCTGCTGCGCATCGGCTCGTTCCGCAACGGCAACATCGCCGCGCTCATCGTGTCGATGGGCGAGTTCGGCATCATCCTCTCGCTGCCGCTCTGGCTGCAGAACGTGCTCGGCTACGACGCGCTGCAGACCGGCACGATCCTCCTCGCGCTCGCGGGCGGCTCGTTCCTCGCCTCCGGCGCGGGCGGCTCGCTCAGCGGGCGTCTGCCGGCCGTCATCATCGTGCGCATCGGCATCGCGCTCGAGATCATCGGTCTGCTGCTGATCGCGCTCGTCATCGCCGTCGACACCCCGTGGTGGTCGATCGCGCTCGGCCTGCTCGTCTACGGCATGGGCGTGGGTCTCGCGACGGCGCAGCTCACCGGCGTCGTCCTGCAGGATGTCCCCGTCGAGGCGAGCGGCCAGGCTTCGGGCACCCAGTCGACCGCGCGCCAGGTGGGCTCGGCCCTCGGCATCGCCGTTCTCGGCACCGTGCTCTTCACCTCGCTCGGGAGCACCCTCGACAGCCGCCTCGACGCCGCGGGCCTGCCGCCGGAGGCGCGCGACGGCATCGTCTCGGCCGTGGTCGACAGCGCGGGCTCGGCGATCCCCGGCCTCGAGGCGCAGTCGCCCGAGGTCGCCGCTGAGGCGCGCCAGGCGTTCAGCGACGCGACCCGGTACAGCGCCCTCGCCGCCGCCGGCTTCCTCGCCCTCGGCCTGGTCGCCACAATGCGACTCACCCCCGTGCCGGCAGCGCGGCGCGAGGATGCGGAGGCCGCGGTTCCCGTCGGCGACGAGTCGGCCGGCGCGGGCCCGGAGCCTCGCGACTAGCGCTCGGCGCGGCCATGGCTCGACGCGGCTGGAGCTCGGCGCGGGTAAAGCTCGGCGCGGCTAGAGCTCGGCGCGGGCGCGGAAGAAGCGCTTGACGCGCTCGCGCACGGTCGCAGGCGGCGGCTCGTTGTAGCGGTCGACGTATTCCTGACCCGACATGAGCTGGATGCGGTGCATGATCGCGTCGGTCGCGTGACGTCGCGCGCGGCCGGAATCGGCGGTGCCGAAGGGCGTGAGGTTCATCGGCTCACCGAACTGGATCGTGATCGGCACGACGCGGATGCGGCGAGAGCCGACCGGCTGCAGGTTCTGCGTGCCGATGAGCGCGACGGGGACGACGGGTGCACCCGCGGTCAGCGCGAGCCAGGCGACGCCGGTCTTGCCGCGGTAGAGGCGGCCGTCGCGGGAGCGCGTGCCCTCCGGGTAGATGGAGAACGCCTGGCCCGCCTGGAGCTTCGCGAGCCCCGCATCCAGTGCCTCTTGGGCGGCCTGCCCAGCCCCGCGCTTCACCGGGATCGCGCCGACGCCGGAGAAGAACGAGCGGGATGCCCAGCCCTTCAGCCCCTTGCCGGTGAAGTACTCGTCCTTGGCGAGGAAGCTCACCGGGCGACGAGCCAGCAGGCTGATGACGATCGAGTCGATGAACGACAGGTGGTTGCTCGCCACGACGACCGGGCCCTCTGCGGGCATGTTCTCGCGGCCGATGATCGTGGGCCGCCAGATGAGCCTCGCGATCGGCGCGAGGAACGCGCGGGCGAGGAAGGTCAGCACCGCCCTATGGTGGCAGACGATCTATTCCGCGGGGGGCATGTCGTCGGGCGGAACGTCGTCGAACGGCGGCTTGTCGGGCGACGGCGCGGCAGCGGGGGCGACAGCGGGCGCGGGCGGCTCCTCGCCGCGGACGATCGCGAGCACCGCATCCCCGAAGCGCTCGAGCTTGGCCGCGCCGACGCCGCTCACCTGCGACAGCTCGTCGAGCGTCGATGGCTCGGTGAGGGCGATGCCGCGCAGTGTCGCGTCGGCGAAGACCACGTAGGCGGGGGCACCGAGCGCGCGAGCCGTCGCCGCCCGCCAGGCGCGCAGGCGCTCGAACAGCGGCGCGGCCGCGGGCGGCAGGTCGCTCGCGGCGGCGCTGCGGCTGCGGCCGGAGCGACTCGCGCGCACGACCTCACGGCGCAGGGCGACGGTGCGCTCGCCGCGCAGCACGGTGCCGCTCGCTTCGGTGAGCACGAGCGTGCCGTAGCCGTCGCCGTGCACGGCGAGCAGGCCCTGGGCCAGCAGCTGCCGCACGACGCCGCGCCACTCCACGTCGCTCAGCTCGGTGCCGATGCCGAAGGTCGCGAGGTCGGCGTGTCCGAGCTGCTCGACGCGCGGCGTGCGCTTGCCGAGCAGGATGTCGATGAGCTGGCCCGCGCCGTAGCGCTGCCGCCGCTCGCGGTCGAGCCGCACGATCGTCGAGAGCAGCTTCTGGGCCGGCACCGTGCCGTCCCAGCTCTCGGGCGGGTTCAGGCACGTGTCGCAGTTGCCGCAACGGCCGCCGGGCAGCTCCTGCCCGAAATACGCCAGCAGCTGCGCGCGCCGGCACTCGACGGTCTCGCAGAGGGCGAGCATCGCATCCAGCAGCTGGCTCATGCGGCGCTTGTGCGCCGCGTCGCCCTCGGACTTGTCGATCAGCTGGCGCTGCTGCACCACGTCTTGCAGGCCGTAGGCGAGCCACGCCGTCGACGGCAGGCCGTCGCGGCCCGCACGGCCGGTCTCTTGGTAGTAGCCCTCGACGCTCTTCGGCAGGTCGAGGTGCGCGACGAAGCGCACATCGGGCTTGTCGATGCCCATGCCGAACGCGATCGTCGCGACCATGACGATGCCGTCCTCGCGCAGGAAGCGCGACTGGTGGTCGGCGCGCACCGCGGCGTCGAGACCCGCGTGGTACGGCAGCGCGGGGATGCCGTGCGCCTGCAGCTCGGCCGCCGTCTTCTCGACGCTCGCCCGCGAGAGGCAGTAGACGATGCCGGCGTCGCCGGGGTGCTCGGTGCGGATCAGCTGCAGCAGCTGCTGTACGGGCTGGTTCTTCGGCTCGATGCGGTACTGGATGTTCGGCCGGTCGAAGCTGGCCACGAACCGCCGCGCCTGGCCGAGGTCGAGGCGCTGCACGATCTCCTGCGCCGTCGCCGCCGTCGCCGTCGCCGTGAGAGCGATGCGCGGGATGCTCGGCCAGCGCTCGTGCAGCACCGACAGCGCGAGGTAGTCGGGCCGGAAGTCGTGCCCCCACTGCGACACGCAGTGCGCCTCGTCGATCGCGAACAGCGCGATGCGGATACTCGCGAGCAGCTCTTGCGTGGCGGGCACGGTGACGCGCTCGGGCGCGAGGTAGAGCAGATCCACCTCGCCCGCCCGCAGCGCGTGCTCGACGGCACGGCGGTCGTCGGGCGTCTGCGTCGAGTTGAGGAACCCGGCGCGGACGCCGACGGCCTCGAGGGCATCCACCTGGTCTTTCATCAGCGCGATGAGGGGCGAGATGACGACGCCCACCCCCTCGCGCACGAGCGCCGGGATCTGGTAGCAGAGGCTCTTGCCGCCGCCGGTCGGCATGAGCACGAGGGCGTCGCCGCCCGCGACGACGTGCTCGATGATCGCCTGCTGCTCGCCGCGGAAGGCCGGGTAGCCGAAGACCCGCTCGAGCACCTGCTGCGGGCCGGGTGCGGAGGTCGGCTCGGCGGTGGTGGTCACCCGCCCCAGGCTAGTGGGCGCCGCCGACCCCGGCCTCGCGCTCGCGGCGCACGTGCGAGCGCGCGTGCTCGACCGCGTCGTCGAGGGAGGCGATGAGGTGCGCCGGGTGGCGCAGGTGGTGGGTGACCCCGACGCGCTCGATGAGACCGGCGTGCTGCGGCTGCACGCCCTTCACGATCGCGGTCACCCCGCGCCGCTCGAGCGCATCGATGATGTCGGCGATCACGCGCGCACCCGTGGCGTCGAGCGAGCGCAGCTGCGACAGGCGGATGATGACGACCGACACGTCGTCGATCGCGGCGAGCTCGTCGAGCACGCGCTCGGCGGCACCGAAGAAGAGGGCCCCGTCGAGGCGCACGACGGCGATGCGCTCGTCGCCGGGCTGCGGCTCACCCGCGATGTCCTCGCGGGTGACGCGGCTCGAGCGGGCAAGCTCGCGCAGCGCGACCAGAGCGGCCGCGGCGATGCCGATGAGCACCGCGGTGATGAGGTCGAACGTGACCGTCACGATCGCGGTGCCGATGAAGATGAGGGCGTCCGACCGGGTCGAGTGCAGGATCGCCCGCACCGTGGCAGGCCCGACCATGCGCGTCGCCGTGATGAGCAGCACACCCGCGAGCGCCGCCAGCGGGATGCCCGCCACGAGCCCGCTCGCCACGAGCACCACGACCAGGAGGACGAGGGAGTGCACGATGGCGGCGAGCCGCGTGCGGCCTCCCGACCGCACGTTGACCGCGGTGCGGGCGATCGCACCCGTCGCGGGCATGCCGCCGAACAGCCCTGAGGCGACGGAGGCGAGCCCCTGACCGAGCAGCTCGCGGTCCGCATCCACCCGGCCGGTCGGGGCGAGGGACGCCGCAACGCGGGCTGACAGCAGCGACTCGATGGCGGCGAGCGCCGCGACCGCCGCCGCCGGGCCGAGGAGCGCGAGCGGGTCGATGCCGGCCAACGAGGGCAAGCCCGGCGCGGGCAGCTGCGCGGGCAGCGCGCCGATCACCGCGACCGGGGCATCGAGCAGGGTGGCGAGCACGGTGACGACGACGATCGCGATGAGCGAGGCGGGCAGCAGGCGGTGGATGCGGGGCAACAGCAGCATGAGCACCGCGACGATCGCCACGATGCCGAGAGTCCAGCCGACGACGGGCCACTGCGCGGCGAGCACCGCATCGACCGCACCGAGCAGGGCGTGCGGCTCGACCTCCACCGGAACCCCGAGCGCGGCGGGCACCTGCTGGGCGGCGATGATGACCGCGATGCCGAGCGTGAAACCCTCGATCACCGGCCACGGAATGTAGGTGACGACGCGGCCGATGCGCGCGAGCCCGGCCGCGATCACCATCGCGCCGGCGATGAGCGACACCACGGCGACGGCGGCAACCCCGTACTGCACGACGATCGGCGCGAGCACGACGACCATCGCGCCCGTCGGGCCGGAGACCTGCACGTTCGACCCGCCGAACACCGCGGCGACGAGGCCCGCCACGATGGCGGTCACGAGCCCCGCCTCCGCCCCCACACCGGAGCTCACGCCGAAGGCGAGCGCCAGCGGCAGCGCCACCACGCCGACGGTGAGACCGGCGAGCAGGTCGCCCTTCCAGGTGCGGCGCAGGTCGCGGTAGTCCGCGCGGCTCGGCAGCATGCCGCGCACGAACCCGCGCGGAGCCCGGCCCGTCACGCCTTCACGACGGGGCCGCCGAGCAGGTCGGTCAGCCAGGCACGCGACGCGGTGACGAAGTCATCGGTATACGGCGATCGCGCGGAGACCTGCACCACCCCGTCGACCTCGGTCAGCGCGAGGATGCGCTCGGCGATGAGAGCGTCGAGGTGAGCGATCAGCACCGCGCGGTCGCCCTCGACCACCGCCTCCAGCTCGTCGAGGCTGACCGACTGGGCCGCGATCACGAGCCCGATGATCCGCAGCCGATCCGGGTGCGCGATCACGCCGAAGAGCTCAGCGGCACGCTCGGCGGTCAGCGGCCCAGGGACGACCCCGTCGATGTTCGGTTCGTCGGGCTGGAGCATGGCGATCTCACCTCGCAGAGGAATCGGGTGAGTCCACGATCCTCCTGAACCGTCGCGCGCGCCAGGGACGAAGGTCCCCGCTGCGTCAGATGTGGATCGCCGGGTCGACGACGAAGCCGTCGGCGCCCGTGCCGCGCGCGCCGCGATCGATCGGGCGCGAGGTGGCCGGGATGCCGGTCGCGACCGAGTCGGCGGGAACATCCTTCGTCACCAAGGCGAGGGCGCCGATTTGCGAGCGGTCGCCGATCGTGACCGGGCCGAGCACCGTCGCGTTCGCCCCGATGAGCACACCGTTGCCGACCGTCGGGTGCCGCTTGCCCTTCTCGAGCGAGCGCCCCCCGAGCGTGACGCCGTGGTACAGCATGACGTCGTCGCCGATCTCGGCCGTCTCGCCGATGACGACACCCATGCCGTGGTCGATGAACAGGCGCTTGCCGATCGTCGCACCGGGGTGGATCTCGATGCCGGTCCACCAGCGGGCACCCTGGGCGACCATGCGGCCGAGCAGCTTGAAACCGTGCCGCCACAGCCAGCTCGCGATGCGGTGCCACCAGACCGCGTGCAGGCCCGCCGAGGTGAGGAAAACCTCGAGGGCCGACCGCGCGGCCGGGTCGCGCAGGCGGGCCGTGCGGATGTCCTCCCGCACGCTCATCTACGCCTGCAGGTCTTCGTAGAGCACGCTCGAGAGGTAGCGCTCGCCGTAGCTGGCCACGATCACGACGATCGTCTTGCCGGCGTTCTCCGGGCGCTTGGCGAGTTCAACCGCGGCGTGCACGGTCGCGCCCGACGAGATGCCAGCGAGAATGCCCTCTTCGGCGGCGAGGCGGCGGGCCATCGAGACGGCCTGACCGATGTTGACGTCGATGACCTCGTCGTAGATCTCGCGGTCGAGCACCGCGGGCACGAAGTTGGCGCCGATGCCGGCGATCTTGTGCGGGCCAGGCTGGCCGCCGTTGAGGATCGGGCTCTCCTCCGGCTCGACGGCGACGACCTGCAGGCCAGGCTTCTGCTCCTTCAGGAACTGGCCGGTGCCGGTGATGGTGCCGCCGGTGCCGACGCCCGCGACGAAGATGTCGACAGCGCCGTCGGTGTCGTTCCACACCTCGGGGCCGGTCGTGGCGCGGTGGATGGCGGCGTTGGCCTCGTTCTCGAACTGACGCGCGAGCACCGCGCCCGGGCGCTCGGCCACGACCTTCTCGGCCGCGGCGACCGCACCCTTCATGCCCTCGCTGCCCGGGGTCAGGATCAGCTCGGCGCCGTAGGCGCGGAGGAGCATCTTGCGCTCGGTGCTCATCGTCTCGGGCATGGTCAGCACGGCCGTGTAGCCGCGGGCAGCGGCGATCATCGCCAGGGCGATGCCCGTGTTGCCGCTCGTCGCCTCGACGATCGTGCCGCCGGGCTTCAGCGCGCCGCTCTTCTCGGCGGCGTCGACGATGGCGACACCGAGGCGGTCCTTCACGCTCGCCGAGGGGTTGTAGAACTCGAGCTTGGCGAGCACGGTGGCGCCGGCACCGTCGGTCACCGTCCGGAGGGTGACCAGCGGGGTGTTGCCGAACACCTCGGTGATGTCGGAGTAGATGCGAGCCATGGTGTTCTCCTCAGGGTGCAGCGCCTCAGCGGGGCCACGGGGCGGCGGATGCGGGCGGGGCCAGCATCCAGGGTACGGGGGCGCCCTGCCCGTCGCCCGCTTGTGACGGAGCGGCGCCACGGGAGACAACGACGGCGGGGCGGGAGTATTCCCCCGCCCCGCCGCCGGCACGCTCGCGCTGAACCCTGCGCTAGCGCACGCGCGGCCCCGGCCCCGGCTTCCCGGGCACCCGGCGATCGTCACTGACGGTCGTCGTCGGGGCGAAGCCCTCGGCCGTCGCCGTCACCGCCACGGAGAGCCAGGTTCCGGCGTCGCTCGGAGCGACCCGGTAGGTGCTCTCCGTCGCGCCGTCGATCGGCACGCCGTCACGCAGCCACTGGTAGCTGAGCTCCGCATCCTCGACAGCCAGTCGGGGATCCTTGACGCGAGGCTCCTTGCCGACGACCGCCGGGCCGACGATTCTCGGCTCGCGGAGCACCTCGATGGCGGGCAGCGGTGCGGCCAGCTCGAGCGGCACGGCGATCTCGGTTCCGTTGTCGGGCACCGCGATCACCAGCTGCTGCGAGCCGCTGAGGCCGGCCGGCAGCGTGACCGTGAGGGTCGCGCGACCCGTCTCGTCCGATCGCGCGACGATGGTCGCGTCGATCGGCGCCGAGCCGAGCACCTCGCCGCCGAGGCTCACCACCACGTCGGCCTCGCGATCGCCCTGGTTGGTGAACAGCAGCGAGCTGAGCGTGAGCGTCAGCTCGTCCCCGCCGCGATAGCCGTCGGGGCCGGGAGCGCTGAGCGACACCCCCACCGAGCGCTGGGCGAAATCAGGGCTGATCGGCGAGAAGGCACCCACGTAGTCGACGAACGCCTGCAGGTCGATACGGCCCGAGTCGGCGCGCTGCGTTCCCTGCGCGAGGGTGGCGAAGTTGTCGCCTCCCGCCGCGAGGAACGAGTTCACCACCACACGAACCTGCTGGCCCGCCGTCACCGGCTCGCCGTTGAGCAGCATCGTGCCGATGCGCTCGCCCGCGGGCTTGGTCGGGTCGTAGTCGTACGAGAAGGTCGACGAGACGCCGAGCTTCAGGAACGGACGGCTGCTGCCCGCCGGCTGCCACTGCTGCTCGAGCACCGAGCGCAGCTGCGCCCCCGTGAGCGTCATCGTGAACAGCGTGTTGGCGAACGGCTGCACGTTGGCCGCCTCCCGGAACGTGAGGTTGCCCGCCGGATCCTGCGCGCCGCTCGAGGCGAACAGGAGGTTGGCGCGCAGACCGCCCGGGTTCATGAGGGCGACCTCGGTGCCCAGGTCGCGAGTCGCCCACAGCTGAGCGTCGGCGACCACGTTGCCGAGCGTCGACTCCGCACCGCGGTTCTCATTCACGGCGCCGTTCTGGCCCGTGAAGTCGATGCCGCGGAGGAAGTCGTCGGTGATCTGCCCGAGGCTCGCGTTGCCGGCGACGGCCGCGAACGCGACGGCCTCGGCGACGATCGCCGCGATCTCCGGGTCGGGCTGCGCCGCACCGACGAGCGGCTTCACGCCGGCCGTGATGCTCAGCAGCTCGTTCGACGCGGGGTCGACCATGAGCTCGAGGTGCCCGTACGCCTCGCCGTACTGGCCGCCCTGGATCAGCGGCATCACCTCGTCGGTGCCCGGAACGGGGACCTCGAGGTCGTACTGCAGGTGGGTGTGGCCCGACACGACCGCGTCGACCTTGCCGAGCACGCCGCGGATCAGGTCGCCGAACTCGCTGTCGCCCGTGGCCGCCTCGAGGGACGTCGACGGCGCACCCTCGTGCACGACGAGGATGACCACGTCGGCCTCCCCATTGGCGGCAACGCCGTCCTGCAGCTGGTCGGCCACCCGCACGGCCGCGGCGGTCATGTCGCCGAAGTCGAGCGTCGCGATGCCCGCCGGGCTCACCAGCGAGGGCATGCTCTCAGTCAGCACGCCGATGAACCCGACGTCGACGCCGTCGACCTCGATCACCTCGTACTCCTGGTAGGCCGGGGTCTGCGTGCCCTTCTCGTAGATGTTCGCGCCGAGGTAGGGGAAGTCGGAGTTCGGGATGACCCGGCCATCGACATCCGCCCGCCCCTGATCGAACTCGTGGTTGCCGAGCGCGCTCAGGTCGAGGCCCATCGCGTTGAGAACGTCGAGGGTCGGCTCGTCATTCTGGATGAACGAGGTGAACGTGGACGCCCCGATGCTGTCGCCCGCCGAGATGAACAGGGTGTTCGGGTTCGCGGCGCGCGTCGCCTCGACCAGCCCGCCCAGAACGGCGGCACCCGCGGCCGGCGGAGCGGCCTCGAGGCGACCGTGCAGGTCGTTGATGGTGAGGATGTCGATCTCGACCGGCGGCGGAGTGGTGCTCAGCCCCACGAGGACCGGGTCGTGGTCGCTCGAGCGGAACGGGCTGGTCGGGTCGACGGCGGCACCGAAGTAGCCGCGATCACCCCACTCGGGGGCGTTGATCGCCCAGACTCCGGCGCCCGTGACCTGCTCGATGAGCGCAGGGCTCGCCAGGGCGTGATCGAGCGAGCCGAGCTCGCCATCGAAGGTGTAGGTGTACTGACCGTCGGTGCGGTCGGCGACGAGGTCGCTCCAGCCGGCATCGGTGAAGACCTCGATCGGGTCCTCCTCGCTGTAGGCGTTGAAGTCGCCGAGCAGCAGCACCTGGTCGCTGCGCTGCGCGTCGTCGGCGAGGTCGTCGGCGAAGGCCTTCAGTGCCTGCGCCTGCTCGACGCGCTCGGCGTTGAAGCGCCCCTGCCCGTCGGCCGGCTCTGCGCCCGAGCCGCTCTTCGACTTGAAGTGGTTGGCGATGACAGTGAACACGTAACCGTCGGCGTCGAAGGTCTGGGCGATGGGCTCGCGCGCGATGTCCCACACGGTCTCGTCGACCTGGGTGACGCTCGCGCCGACCGGCGTGACGGCCGCCGGGCGGTAGATGATCGCGTTGGTGATCGCGTCGACGATGGCCGCGTCGGTGAGAGCGGTTGGGGTAGGAACGTACGCCCAGGTGCCCGCGCCGGCGTCGGCGTTGAGCGCGGCGACGAGCGCCTCGAGCGCCTCATCGACCGGCTCCCCCAGCTTCACCGAGTTCTCGATCTCCTGCAGCGCGACGACGTCGGCGTCGAGACCGTTGATCGCCGCGACGATCTTCGACTGCTGGGCCGCGAACTGCTCGGCCGTGTCGGCCCCGCGCGCCTCCGGGTTCTCCGTCGGCAGCGTCGTGAAGTAGTTGAAGACGTTGTAGGCCGCGACGCGCAGGTCGCCGCCGACGGCGGGCGGAGCGGCGGGCCGCTCGCTGCGCGCCTCGAAGCCCGCGATCTGCTCGGCCGGCCCGTTGCTCGTGATCGGCACGACGGGCTGCAGGCGCCAGTCGTCGAACCCGAAGCTCAGGATCATGCCGCCCGCGGGGAATGACACAGCGTCGCCCAGGCGCACGACCTCGTCGGCCGTGAAGTAGGGCTGCTCACCGATGTGCGCCGGGTTGCTGATCTGCGCGTTGTAGCCGTCGTCGAGCAGGATGCGGGCCGCACGGTTCGCGGCGGCGATGGCGTTCGCCTCCGCACCGGCGCCGACCTGCTCGGTGCTCTTCACCGCGAGAGCCTCGGGGGCGAGCCACAGGGTGCCGAACGACCCCAGCTGGTGGGTCGATGAGACCAGGTAGTCGCCGGTGGGGGCGACGAGCATCCCCTCGAAGGCTTCGCGCTCGCCGCCCACCACGGAGGTCGGGAGCGGCGTGGGTGCGGGAACCCCGACACCCGCCTCGACGAGCGTGACTGCTCCGGCGGCGCTGCCGGTGACCTGCGTGACGCCGCTGAACTCGCTGACCGGGCCGGTGACCTCGATCAGGTCGCCGATCGCGACGGCCGGGTTCGCGGCGTTGAGGAACACGAACAGCGCGTCGGAGGCGCCCGGTGTCGCATCGGCCGCGCCCCCCGAGCCGGGCGTCTGGATGTACAGGCCGCGATAGGCGGCCGAGCCGCGCAGGTCGGCGGTCACGATGCCGCGCACCGTGACGACGGTGCCGGAGGGCAGCGGGCTGACCGTGCCGGCGCCCTGGACGTCGGCGATCGCGATCGGCTCGGCCGAGGCCGGAGCCGCCGTCAGGGTGACGAGTCCGAGCGCCACGGCGACGGCGGTGCCGAGCGCGGTGGTGCGGCGGGCGGCGGCGCGATGCGCGTCGCCTCCGAGCCTCGGTGGTGTGGAAAACGGCATGACGAAGAGTCCCCCCTCGTGAAACGACGTCAGATGTAGACACATCTGTTTACCCCCGTTCGGGGGTCACGCGGCCGACTCTAGACGACGACACCCCCGCCCGTCGAGTGCTCGCATGAGTGGACGATGAATCGTCAGCGAAGCGTCGCGCGCTGTTCACCGTCGGCGACCTGGCATGATCAAGCGCGGAGGTGCAGGTCGTGCTCACAGTGGTCCTCGGGCTCGCCGGTGCCCTCGTCTACGGCGCCGCCGACTTCTTCGGCGGACTCGCGGCGCGCCGCATCTCGGCCCTGCGCGTGACCGCCGTCGGGGCGCTCTCGGGCGTCGTCCTGCTGTTCGCGGCGACCCTCGTGATCCCCGGGCGCTGGTCGTGGGAGGCCGTGCTCTGGGGCGGCATCTCGGGCATCACGGGAGCCGCCGCCATCGCGCTGCTCTACGCGTGCCTCGCGATCGGACCGATGAGCATCCTGTCGCCGCTGACCGCCGTGACCTCGGCGATCGTGCCGCTCACCTGGGGGCTCGCCACCGGTTCGCAGCTGGGCGCGATCGCGTACCCGGCCTTCGGCCTCGCGCTCGTCGCCGTCGTGCTCGTGGGCTTCGTGCCGTCGAAGGAGGCCGTGCGGCCGACGACGGCAGGACTCCTCATGGCGACCGCCTCGGGCACGCTCATCGGCGCGTTCTACATTCTCGTCGACCAGACGCCCGACGACTCGGGGCTGGTGCCGCTCGTCGCCAACCGCACGGTCAATGCCACGATCATGATCACGCTCATCGTCGCGCTGGCCGTCATCGCGGCGGCGCGGCACGTGCGGGCGGCGGATGCGCCGCTCGCGGTGCTCGACGGCGCGCACGGCGCGCCGCACGGGCTCGGCAGCGCGGGTGCTGGCGGCGGTTCGGACAGCGCAGGCGCCACGGGGGTAGCCGCGGGCGGCAGTGCCGGCACCGGGCTGCTGCGCGCCGCCGCGGCCGCGTTGCGCGGCGGCTGGCGGGGCGGCTTCTGGCTCGCCGTCGGCTGCGGCCTGCTCGACGCTCTGGCCAACATCGTCGTGCTCGTCGGCCTGCGGGTCGGCGACCTCACGATCGTCTCGGTGCTGACCGCGCTCTACCCGGCCGGCACCATCCTGCTCGCCGCGATCGTGCTGCGCGAGCGCATCGCGCGGCTGCAGTGGATCGGGCTCGCGCTGGCGCTGGCCGCGAGCGCGATGCTTGCCGCGGCCTGAGCCCCGCATCCCTCACCGGTCATCGGAGCAACGACGGAGACACCGCCGTTCCACACCGAGACCACGGGGTTGTGGCGTGTGGAACGGGACGGTCTCCGTCGTTGCTCCGAGGGGACGGGCTAGAGGGCGGCGAGCTCGTCGAGCAGGCGGTCGCCCGCGCGCACGGCGGTCGTCTCGGCCTCGATCTCGGCGCGGTCGAGCAGCTCGCCGAACCGGCGGGCGCGCGGGCGCGTGATGAGGGTGACGACGGTGCCGGGCTTGCCGGCGCGGCCGGTGCGCCCCGCGCGGTGCAGGTACGTCTTGTACTCGTCGGGCGCGTCGGCCTGCACCACGAGCGAGATGTCGTCGACGTGGATGCCCCGGGCCGCGACATCCGTCGCCACGAGCACGCGCACGCGCCCGCTCGTCAGCTTCTCGAGGTTGCGGGTACGGCGGGCCTGGTTGAGGTCGCCGTGCAGGCTGACCGCGGCGATGCCCGCGTCGTCGAGCTGGTCGGCGAGCTCCTCGGCGAAGGCGCGGGTGCGGGCGAAGACGAGGGTCTTGCCCGGGCCGGCGACGAGCTGCTCGATGACCGCGCGCTTCTCGCGCTGCTCGACGAGCAGCACGCGGTGCTCGATCGTCGACGACTGCTGGTCCTCGCCCGCGACCTCGTAGACGGCGGGGTCGGTCAGGAACTCGTCGACGAGGCTCGCGACGCCGCTGTCGAGCGTCGCCGAGAAGAGCAGGCGCTGCCCCCCGGTGCGCGTGCGGCGGATGATGCGCTGCACCGGCTCGAGGAACCCGAGCTCGCACATGTGGTCGGCCTCGTCGAGCACGACGACCTCGATCTGGCTGAGGTCGAGGCGGCGCTGCTCCACCAGGTCCTCGATGCGACCGGGAGTGCCGATGATGATGTCGACGCCGCGCTGCAAGGCTCCGACCTGGCGACCCTGGGGCACGCCGCCGTAGATCTGCGTCGTGAACAGGCCCACGCTGCGGGCGATCGGCTGCACGGTCGCGTCGATCTGCAAGGCGAGCTCGCGGGTCGGGGCGAGGATGAGCGCGCGGGGGGCACGACCCATCTCGCGGCGCGTGCCCCCGCGGTTCTGCATCAGGCGCTCGACGAGCGGGGCGCCGAAGGCGATCGTCTTGCCCGAGCCGGTGCGACCGCGGCCGAGCACGTCGCGGCCCGCGAGCACGTCGGGGATCGTCGCCGCCTGGATCGGGAACGGCTGCTCGGCCCCGAGATCGGCGAGCGTGCGCACGATGTTGCCGCCGAGCCCGAGGTCGGCGAAGGTCACGCCCTCGACGTCGGCGGCCTCGACGGCCCGCGCGGCGAGCCGCTCGAGAACGACGTCGTCGGTCGCGGCCGGAGTGCCCAACCGGTCGGGGTAGAAGCTCGACGGTCGCGCCTCGCGCTGCTCGCGCTGCGTCCGCACGGGGGCGGCGGCCTGCGCGCGGGCGGGACGGGGCTCGCGGGTCGGGCGGGCGTCGCGCGCCGGACGGGCGTCCCGATCGTCGCGCGCCGGGCGGACGTCGCGCGCCGGACGGGCGTCCCGATCGTCGCGCGCCGGGCGGACGTCACGGACGGGATGCTCGCCGCGCGCCGGGCGGGCGGCTCCGGTCTTCGGGCGCCACTCGGGGCGGTGCACGGCGCGACCCGTGCCGGTGCGCTCGGCGCCGTCGCGGGACGCGGCGCGGTGTGCACCGTCGCGGGCCGTCGCGCGGGGTGCTCCCTCGCGCGCGGAGCCGCGGGCCGCACCGTCGCGGGCAGAGCCGCGGGGAGCTCCCGCGCGTGCGCCGGAGGAGCGGGGCGCGGTGCCGCGCGTGGGCGCAGCATCCCGGCCCGCGGCACGGCGGTCGTCGTCACGGAGCTCGTCGCGCGCGTCGGGTCGGGCGGCACCGCGCTCGGGGGTGCGGCCGCGCTGGGTGCGCTCGTCGCGGCTCCAGCGGGGCTTCTTGCCCGAGGCCGAGGTCTCGTCGGGCCGGTGCCCGCGGTGCTTGGGGCTGCGCGAGCCGGGCTTGGCGGCGGGGGTGCGGGAGGTCTGGCCGGCGCGCGCGGCGCCCGCCTGCTTCTTCTGAGGCATGGGTCTTTCCTGGGTAACGCAAGAGGTTTCGTCGGCGCGCTGGCGCCGTGATCCCAGGCGGGTATCGACCGAGGTCGAGAGCTGGGGGCCGTCACTTCTCGAGGTGAGCCCGTACCGTCGATCGACGGCGGGCACCGGCCCTGAGGCGCACACAATGCAGATGGCGAGCGTGCTCGCCCGCCTCCAGCCGACCCCTCAGGCTACCGCACCCGTTCCGCACCGCGGCCGAGCGAGCCCGTATTCTGGGCGCATCGTGATCACCGTGACCGTCGAAGACCCGCGCCAGCCCGAGGTGGAGGCCCTGCTGCGGGCGGGCGACGCCTACGCGCTCAGCCTGTACCCGCCGGAGAGCTGCTACATGCTGAACCTCGACGAGCTGGCGGCGCCGGGCGTTACCGTGTTCGTCGCGCGCGACGCGCAGGGCCGGGCGCTCGGCATGGCCGCGCTCGTCGATCGGGGCGACGCGACGGGCGAGCTGAAGCGGCTGTACGTCGACGAGGCCGGGCGCGGTCAGGGCATCGCGACGACGGTCATGGATGCTCTCGAGGCGGCCGCGGAGGCGCAGGGCATCCGCACCCTGCAGTTGGAGACCGGCCCGAAGCAGCTGGCCGCGATCACGCTCTACGAGCGGCGAGGGTACCGGCACATCCCGAACTTCGGACCGTACGTCGGCGACGAGTTCAGCGTCTGCATGGAGAAGCCGCTCGGCTCGTGAGGCCCGGCGCTCAGCCGGCGACCGCCCAGTCGAGTGCCTCGGCCATCGCCGTGAGGTCGAGCGAGAACGCGGCGCTGTTGGGTCCCTTCTCGCGAGCCCGCTCGCCGGAGCGCCCGATGATGGCCCCGTACTCGAGGTCACCCGCGGCGGCCAGCGTGCAGTAGTAGCCGTACAGGTGCGCGTCGCTGAAGATCTCGAGCACCCGTGTGCCCGGCGCGCAGGAGGCGATGCCGGTGAGCGCGGACCCGCTGACCCCGACGACGGCCGCGGCGGCCGCGAAGTCGGCGGCCTGGTCGGCGCTCATCATCGGGTCGTAGCGCTCGAAGCCGCGGGTGTCGGCGAGGGCTTCGATCTGCTTCCACTCGATCGGCTCGCGCCCGTAGCCGTCGCGCACGACGAGCAGGCGGCGGCCTCCGCGGGGCGGGTCGCCGAGCGCGGCGCGCAGGAGGCGCGGCACCATCGGCAGGTACTGCCGCCGGAGGCCCGGCAGGGTGGGGGCGAGCGCCCGGTCGACGCGGAGCTGCTGCCCGCGCTCGAGCCGCACGAGCCGATCGTCGGCGAGCCCGAGGCGGGCGAGGGTGCGGTCGCCCTCCGGGGAGCGGTGGGCGGGCACGACGATCGCGTCGACGCTCGCGAGGTCGATGCCCGCCGCGCGGGCCACGGCGAGCCGCCCGAGGGCGTCGGGGATGAAATGCCCGAAGTGCTCGCCCCAGGTGCTCGTCAGCACCAGTGCGGTGCCGCGGATGCGGGGCGCACGCCGATCGCGCGGCGGCGGCGCCTCGGCCTCATCGATGAGGTGCACGTCGGAGCCGAACCAGGTGAGCTCGGGATGCGCGCGGCCGCGCCGGTCGAGCACCCAGCCGCCCGACCCGACGATCGTCGCGCCGTCGAGCTCGAGCACGCCGCGTTCGGGCATCTCGGGCGCGAAGAAGGTCGAGAGGGGCAGGGGGAGGTCGCCGAAGACGCGCACCTCGGGGAGCGTGACCGCGGTGCGCTCGGTGGCGCGATGCCACCGGGCTCCCGCGGCGACGGCGTCGGCGATGCTCGCGAAACGCGGCGCGCCGCGGGCCCTCACGCTGCGCCGGCCCCGCCGCCGGACGCGCGGGCAGCGGTCGTGCGCCGGCGGGGCTTCGCGGCGGGCGTCGCCGGCTCCGGCTCCGGCTCCGGCTCCGACTCCGACTCCGACTCCGACGGCAGTGGGGGCACGGCGAGCAGCTCGAGCACGACGAGCAGGCCGCTGGCGAGCAGGGCGCTCGCGAGCACGCTGAGCACCGAGAGGGGCGGCTGCAGCAGGGCGGGCAGCGCGGCGAGCACGACGAGCACCGCTCGCGCCAGGCCCCGCTGCGCGTGCAGGGCCGCGGTGACCGGGCTCGCATCGATGCCGAGAGCGTCACGGGTCGACGCGAGGCCCGCGGCGACGGCGGCGCGCGTGCGCGCCGCGAGACCGGAGGCGCCGACCCACCAGGCGACGAGGAGCACCACGAGGCTGAGCGCGACGAGTGCGAGGACGGTCGAGAGGGCGTAGGCGGTCATCGCGTCGAACACGACGGCGGCGAAGGCCGAGGAGTCGGGGCCGACGGAGGCGGTGATCGCGGTGCGGGCGAGCGAGAAGCCGACGGCGAGCGCCGCGGTGACGCCGAGGCCGACGAACCCGAGGGCGCGCAGCGTGCGCGGTCGCCGCGGGGCGAGCAGCACGGCGCCGACCAGCAGCGCGGCGGTGATCCAGGGCAGCCAGAGCCCGACCGTCATGCCGACCTGGAAGAGCACCCGCGCGAGGGCGAGGTTCGGCACCTCGGCGAGCACGATGGCGCGATCGATGTCGGGGATCGCCGCGGCGAAGGGAACCCCCTGCTCGACGAGCGCCTCCCGGACATCCGCGACGATCGGCCCGAGCGGCAGACTCAGCGTGCCGTCGCGGTCGAGGGCGAGGAGCGAGTCGGGCGAGCCGGACAGCAGCCGGATGCTCTGCGTGTGCAGCACCGCGACCGAGCGCTCCCAGGCCGCGCTGAAGGCGTCGGACCGCACGACCTCGGCGACGACATCGGCGACAAGCGATCGCACCCCGGCGGCGATCGGCGCGCTGACCAGGTCGAGGGCCGCCTGCGCCCGCGGGCCTAAGTCGAGGGCATCGCCCAACCCGCCCAGCAGCTCGGCCGTGACGGCGTCGATGTCGACCTGCTCGTCGACGAGCGCGGTCACCTCGACGATGATGCGCTCCTGCACCACCGGGTCGTCGGCGAGCGGGGCGAGCGCGCTGACGAAGCGCTCGGTCTGCACGAGCTGCGTGGTCGCCCAGTTCGCCATGATGGCGCCGGGCAGCAGGAGCAGACCGAGGGCGGCCAGCACCCCCGCGCCGATCGCCCGCCCGCGCATCAGCGGGCGCCGCTCTTCAGGCGCTCGATCTCGTCGCGGATGCGCCGGATGTGGTCGGGGGATGCCGTACCGGCGCCGGCGACCTCCTCGAGCTCGGCCGCCAGGGCGTCGAGCTCGGCGCGGGCCGCGCGAGAATCCGCGTCGGCGGCGCGCTCGGCGGGCGACGGCAGCCGGATGGTGCCCGTCGCGGTCGGCAGGCCCTCCTTCGCGCGATCGGCCGTGACCTCCTCGCGCGCCTGGTCCATGGCGGTGATGACGATGCCGATGAGGATGTTCAGCACCGTGAACACGATGAAGAACATGTAGCTCAGGAAGTACAGCAGGGCCCACGGGGTGATCGCGAGGCCGCCGAGGAAGGAGTCGGGGAAGTTCTCGAGGGTCAGCATGACCGTGAGCGTGATCATCGCGGTGCCGATATCGCCCCAGCGGTCGGGCGCCTGCTGCCCGAACAGGTACACGCCGGCCATGGCGTAGATGAACATCAGGAAGAGGATGAGCACCGCCAGGCTCGCGAGCGGCGCGACCGACTTGATCATCGAGAGCATGAGGATGCGCGCCTCCGGCAGGAAGCGGAAGATGCGCAGGATGCGCAGCAGGCGCACGAGCCGGAAGATGACCGTGCCGCCGTCGAGGAAGGGGATGAGCACGACGATGAGGAAGTCGAAGACGTTCCACGGGTTGCGGAAGAACATCCACGGCTTGCGCCCGTAGGAGATGAGCCGCAGCACCACCTCGACCGTGTAGAACACCAGCGCGACGCGGTCGATCGCGCGGGCGACCGCGGCGACCTGCGGGTCGACGTCGGCGTAGGTCAGAACGGCGAGGGCCGCCGCGTTGACGATGATCACCCCGATGACGAAGAACTCGAAGACGTTGCCGTACATGATGCGGGCGAGCCACTGGATGCGGTACGGCGCGAGCTGCACGGTGGTCTGCGAGAACACCCCCGGCGAGACGGTTGCGGCCTCGTCAGCGGTGCGGTCGGCGGGGGCGGGAGCGGTCATCGGCGAATCGCTTTCGGTCGGGGGGTGTGCTCACGCTAGCAACACCCCCGACCGTTGGCGATGACGAGGCCGGGGCCGGCCTACGCCGGGGTGCGGGCCGCCTTCGCCTCGAGTCGCGCGGCCCGGCGCTCACGGCGCTCGGCCCGGCGCTCGGAAGCCCCCTCGACGACGTAGTACAGCGCCGGCAGCACGACGAGCGTGAGGAGGGTCGACGAGATGAGACCGCCGATGACGACGATCGCGAGCGGCTGCGAGATGAACCCGCCGCTGCCGGTGATGCCGATGCCGAGCGGCGTGAGGGCGAAGATCGTCGCCGCCGCCGTCATGAGGATCGGCCGGAGGCGGCGCGATGAGCCCTCGACGAGCGCCTGGTAGGCGCTGAGGCCGCGCTCGCGGTACTGGTTGACGAGGTCGATGAGCATGATCGCGTTGGTCACGACGATGCCGATGAGCATGAGCACGCCGATGAGCGAAGGCACGCCCAGCGGGATGTCGGCGATCAGCTGCAGCGCGATCGCCCCCGTCGCGGCGAACGGCACCGAGATGAGCAGCAGCAGCGGCTGCCGCAGGCTGCGGAAGGTCGCGACCATGATCACGTAGACGATGAGGATCGCCGCGAGCAGGGCGAGGCCGAGCTGGCTGAAGGCCTCCGACTGTTGCGAGGCCACACCGCCGAGGCTGGCCTGCACGCCGTCGGGCAGATCGGCGCTGGCGACGGCCTCCTGAACGGCGACCGTGGCCGCACCGATGTTCTGCACCGACGGGGTGACCGTGATCGTGGCGCTGCGCACCCCGCGCACCGTCGTGATGCTCGCCGGGCCGTCGACCTGCTCGATGGTGGCGAGCTCCTCGAGCGGCTGCGGCCCCAGGGCGGTCGGGATGCTGAACTCGCGCAGCTCCTCGACCGTGGTCGGAGCATCCGTGTCGCGGAGGAAGATCGACAGGGTGCGGTCGTCGATGACGACGCTGCCCACCGAGGCCGGGAACATCGCCGCGGTGACGATGCCGCCGACGGCGATCTCGCTCAGGCCGAGCTCGGCCGCGCGCTCGCGGTCGACCTGGATCGCGAGGTAGGGCTGCGTGTCGGAGAGGTTGCTGGTGGCCTCGGCGGTGACGTCGAGGTCGCGCACGGCCTCAAGCAGATCGGCCGTGGCCGCCTCGAGGTCGTCGCGGCTGGGCGCCGTGAGGTCGATCTCGATGTCGCTGCCGCCGAAGGCGGGGCCCTGCTGCGTCTGCACGCTCAGCTCGCCCACGTCGGTGAGGTCGGCGAGCGCCTCGCGCACCGTGGCCTGGAGCTCGTCCTGGTCGAACGACTCGTCGGTCGTCAGCGAGAAGGTGATGTCGCTGCCGCCGAAGATCGCGGCGAGGGTTCCGGTGCCGGAGCCGATCGAGGCCTGCACGGTCGTGATGCCGTCGATCGCGAGCAGCTCCTCCTCGACGACGGTGGCGGCCGCGTCGAGCTCCTCCAGGCTCGAGCCGTTGGGCAGGGTCTGCGCGACGGTAAGCGTGTTCTGGCCGGAGTTGCCGATGAAGTTGGTCTGCAGGCCAGTCGACAGCGCACCCGTGCCGACGAGCACGAGCACCGCCAGCAGTAGCGTCGCGACGGGCCGCTTGAGGGTCCACCGGATGACGGGCAGGTAGCCGCGCTGCAGCAGCGTGGGCCGCGCCGACTCCTCCTCGAGGCTGAGCGGGCGCGCCGGTGCGGTGGGCTCGACCGCAGCCGGGTCGACGCCGGAACCGGCGGCCGGGGCGGCCAGGGCCGCATCACCGGTCGTGCTGTCGACCGCGGCACGACGGCCACGACGGGCCGCCTTCGGGTTCGGGGCGCGCAAGAACCAGTACGACAGCACCGGCACGATCGTGAGCGACACGAACAGCGAGGCCGCCAGCGCGATCGCGGTGGTGAGTGCGAACGGCCGGAAGAGCTCGCCCGTGATGTCGCCGACGAGGGCGACCGGCAAGAAAACGGCGATGGTCGTGGCGGTGGCGGCGGTGATGGCACCCGCGACCTCCTTGACGCCGATGAGAATCGCCTGCGTCTTCTCCTCGCCCAGCGACAGGTGCCGCTTGATGTTCTCGACGACGACGATCGAGTCGTCGACGACGCGCCCGACGGCGATCGTGATCGCGCCGAGGGTGAGGATATTGAGCGTGTAACCCGAGACCTGCATGCCGATGAAGGTCAGCAGCACCGAGGTGGGGATCGAGATCGCCGTGATGAGGGTCGAGCGCACCGAGAGGAGGAAGACGAGGATGACGATGACCGCGAACACGAGGCCGAGCAGGCCCTCGGTGGCGAGCGCCTCGATCGACTTCTCGATGAACGGCGCCTGGTCGAACACGACGGTGAACTCGGTGCCCGAGCCGATCGATTCGGCGATGGCGGGCAGCGCCGCCTGCACGGCGCGGGAGACCTCGACGGTGTTGCCGGCGGGGGTCTTCGTGATGGCGAGCGTGAGGGCGGGCTCGCCGTTGACGCGGGAGTAGCCGGTGACGGGGTCGTTCTCGACCTCGACGGTGGCGACGTCGGCGATCGACGTGCCGGCCACCTCGGCGCTCAGCAGCGGCAGGGCCGCGAGCTCGTCGGCGCTCGTGATGCGCACGCCCGAGATGACGGGCAGCTCGAAGCCGTCCTCGGTGATGACGCCGGCGGGCAGCAGCACGCCGTAGGCGTCGAGGGCGTCGGTGATGTCGGCGGTCGTGAGGCCGCGCGCGAACAGCTCCTCCTTGTCGGGCGTGATGGTCACGCGCTCGCCGACCGCACCCTGGATCGACACTTCGCGCACGCCCTCGAGGTCGGTCAGCTCGGTCACCGCCTGCGACTCGAGCGCTGCCTCCAGCTCGCCCGGCGTCAGGTTGCTCGTGACCGCGACCTGCAGGATGGGGAAGTCGTCGATCGAGCCGGTGAGCACCCGCGGTTCGACGTCGGCCGGCAGGTCGAGCCGGTTGATGGCCAGCTGCACGCGCTGCTCGGTGCGCACCAGGTCGGTGCCGAAGGCGAAGCTCGCCGAGACGATCGAGAAGCCGGTGCTCGAGGTCGCGTTCGATCCGTCGAGGCCCGGGATGCCCTGCACGGCGGTCTCGATGGGCGTCGACACGTCTTGCTCGACGATCTCGGGCGCCGCTCCCGGGTACTGGGTGATGACGATGACCTGGGGGAAGGCGACGGAGGGGATGAGCTCCTGCTTCAGCGTGGTCAGGGCGATGCCGCCGAAGAGTCCGACGACGATCGTGACCAGGGCGATGAGCGCTCGGTTGCGCAGGCTGAACACCGAGAGGAGGTGCACGGAGGACTCCGGTCGTGGGGCGGGCGCTCGGCCCGAGGTGGCTGTGGATTGTCGACGCGGCAGGCCGCGAGGCGCCGCTCAGCATCCCAGCGCACGCTGAGTATTCACACAGCGGGCGGTGGGTGCGCACCCCGAATCCGACCGATCGGTCAGGATGCCCGCCCACGCTACACGACGGCGCTCAGCACCTCGTCCTCGGGCTGCGCCACCGGCGCCCGCCCGATGCCGCCGACTCGGGCCCACGCCCGCTCGAGCAGGTCGAGCGCCGCCAGCGTGGTCTCGGCGGGCAGGCAGAAGGGCAGGCGCAGGAAGCGCTCGAAGGCGCCGTCGACGGCGAAGCGCGGGCCCGCGCCGACGAGGAGTCCTTCGGCGCGCGCGGCGAGCGCGAGCTGCGAGCTCACGGGCTGGCCGAGGTTCACCCACAGGCTCAGGCCGCCGTCGACGGGCGGCACGAGCCAGGTCGGGAAGCGGCGCTCGAGCTCGGTGGTCAGCAGGGCGTGGCCGGCGCGCAGATCGGCGCGGCGGGCATCCAGCACGCGGTCGTACTGCTCGAGCAGCCGCAGCAGCACGAGCTGCTCGAGGATGGGCGAGCCGAGATCGCCGGCGAGTCGCGCGTGGGCGAAGCGCGTGATGAGGTCGCGGTCGGCGCGGATCCAGCCGAGGCGCACGCCGCCCCAGATGCTCTTGCCGACCGAGCCGAGCGTGATGATCTCGGGGCGCTCCGACCCGCCCAGCGCGAGGGCGGCCGCGGCGAAGGGCGGCGGCTGCACCGCATCAGGAGCGAAGCCCAGCTCGGCCATCGTCTCGTCGACCACGAGCACGGTGCCGGCTTCGGCCGCGCGGCGCAGCAGCAGGGCGCGCTGCTCGGCCGGCATCGTGCGGCCGGTCGGGTTGTGGAACTCGGTCATGAGGTACGCGAGCGCGGGGGCCGTGCGGGGAAACACCTGGTCGAGCGCCTCGGCGTCCCAGCCGTCGTCGGTCGTGACCGGCACGGTGACCAGCCGGGCTCCCGCCTCGCGGAGGGCCTCGACGGCGTGCGGGTAGCTCGGCGACTCGACGAGCGCGCGATCGCCGCGCGCGAGCAGCGTGCGCGCGACGAGCGCGATCGCGTGCTGGGCGCCGAGGGTGATCATGACCTCGTCGACCGAGGTCGGCACGCCGCGCGCGGTGTAGCGGTCGGCGATCGCCTGCCGCACGGCGGGGAGCCCCCAGGCGTCGAACCCGGTCTCGTGCAGGAAGCCGGGCAGCAGCTCGGCGGCCTGCCGTGCGGCCTCGGCCACGAGCGGAATGGCCGGCATGGTCGCCTTCGAGAAGTCGACGACGCCCGGCTCGGGGCGCTCACCGATGCCCGGGGTCGAGAACGGCGCGGCTCCGGGCTCGAGCGCGGGCAGGCGGGCGACGCTGCCGGATCCGCGCACCGAGCGTAGGTAGCCGAGCTCGCGCAGGCGCGCGTAGGCGTTGGCGACGGTGGTGCGGCTGAGCTGCTCGTGGTCGGCGAGGAGGCGCTCGGCGGGCATCCGCGTGCCCAGCGTGACGCGGCCGTCGAGAATCAGGAGGCGGATGCGATCGGCGAGCGCCTCGTAGAGCGGGGTCGCGTCGCGCGGGCGCCAGTCGCCCAGTTGAGAGGCCAATGCGCGGGCGGAGAGGGCGGACATGCGGCCACCGTACCCGAATTGGCATCTTGTGAGAAGGCCAATTTCGCGAGGAGGATGAACGGCATGACCTCCCCCCGCGCCACCCCGAGCGGCGCCGCCCCGCGACGGCTCCTCGTCCGCCGCTGGGGGCAGCTCATGCTCGGGCTGTTCCTCTACGGCGTCGCCGTCGCGCTGCTGATCCAGGCGAACGTGGGCCTCGACCCGTGGACGGTCTTCGCACAGGGGCTCGAGGTGCAGACCGGCTGGTCGATCGGCCTCATCGTCGTGCTCATCGGGCTGGTGGTGCTGCTGCTGTGGATTCCGATCAAGCAGAAGCCGGGCATCGGCACGGTCTTGAACGTGCTGCTCATCGGGCCGGTCATCGACCTCGCCATGCTCGTCGTCGAGACCCCCGAGCAGATGTGGGCGCAGTGGCTGATGTTCGCCGGCGGGCTGGCACTGCTCGCGGTCGCGACCGGCCTCTACATCGGGGCCCGCTTCGGGCCCGGTCCGCGCGACGGCCTCATGACCGGCGCACACGCCCGCTTCGGCTGGAAGATCTGGAAGGTGCGCACGGGCGTCGAGGTCACCGTGCTGGCCATCGGCTGGCTGCTCGGCGGCACGGTCGGGTTCGGCACCATCGCGTTCGCGCTGCTCATCGGCCCCATGGTCGGGGTCACCCTGCCGCGGCTGCGCGTACCCGAGCCCGCATCCACCCGAACCGAGGAGGTGACCGCATGATCGGCGTCAGTATCGCGCTCGCCGCCCTCGCCCTGTGGGCGATCGTCGCGACGATCGAGCTCGTCGCGCGCGACGGGTACGGACCCGTGCCCGTGCGCACGACCGGCGGCTTCTACGCCAGCTTGCTCGCCGCGTAGACGCGCATCGCGTCGCGCACGTACTCAGCCCCCACGGCGCCGCCGTAGTTCGCGGCGAAGCGCGGATCGGCGACGTACATCTCGCCGAGCCCGACGAACGCCTCGGCGCTCGGCGCCTTTCCGCCCCAGCCCGCGCGCACCCAGGCGTAGTGCCGCGCCATGAGCGCCTGCACCTCGTCGGCGTCGACCGGCGTGCCCGCGGCGTGCGCCGCGGCGAGCGCCGTCGTGATGGCGCCGGCCTCCTCCCGGAACGCGGCCTGCCCCTCGGCGCCGAGACCGCGCCACCAGCGGTCGCTCGTGGCGTAGGCCTCGGATCCCCAGCGCTGCTCGACCTCCTCCTTGTAGACGGTGTGGTCGAATCCGTCGAGCGCCTCATCGGCCATGAGCTCGTCTCCTTCTGTCAGTCGTTCGATGGTGGTGGTCACGCTCGCGATCAGGCGGTCGACCCGGTCGCGCTCCTGCTCGAGCAGCGCCCGATGCGTCGTCAGCGCCGCGACGTCGTCGGTCTGGCCGGCGAGCACTTCGGCGATCGCGGGCAGGCCGAGTCCCAGCTGGCGCAGCAGGAGGATGCGCTGCAACCGCACGAGCGCCGCCTGGTCGTAGTAGCGGTAGCCGTTGGCGCCGATGCTGGTCGGCGGCAGCAGCCCGATCTCGTCGTAGTGCCGCAGGGTGCGGCTCGTCGTGCCCGAGAGGCGCGCGAGCTGCTGGATCGACCACTGCATACCCACGACGGTAGAGGTTGACGCAGCGTCAATGTCAAGGACCGCATCCCGTCGCCCCTTGCGCGGCGCCGCAATCGCGATATATCGTGACTCTCACCGAACGCGATATATCGCGACTGGATGCCCATCCGGGCACGAGCGAAGAGAGCAATCATGGCCCAGGAGACCTGGATCGTCACCGAACCCACCGTCATCGACCTCGAACTGGTGCGCGCCCTCAAGGTGGGGCTCATCGGCGGCCAGGTCGACATCGTCGCCCACGACGAGCCCGGCGCCCGCGTGGCCGTGCACAGCGTGGCGGGCCGCGACCTCAAGGTCTCGCTCGAGGGCGACACCCTCGTGGTCGACCACCCGCAGCTGAAGTGGGAGACCTTCTTCGACAACTTCCGCCTGTTCAGCGGCAAGGCGCGCGCCGACGTGAGCATCCTCGTGCCGCGCGTCACCGCCGTGACGCTGAGCGTCGTGGCGGCCGAGGCCATGGTCAGCGGCGTGCACGGCACGACGACGGTCAACACCGTGAACGGCGATGTCGTGCTCGACGGGCTCGTCGGCGACCTCACCGTGCACGCCGTCACGGGCGAGGTGGGCGTGCGCGACCACCGCGGCGACCTCAGCATTCAGACGGTCGGCGGCGACGTGGTGGTCTCGGGCGAGATCCCGCGGTTCAGCTGCGACGGGGTCTCGGCCGACGTCGTGGCCGACCTGCGCGGCACGCCCGACCGCGTGAAGAACAGCAGCGTCTCGGGCGACCTCACCGTGCGGCTGGATGCGGGCGTGCCGGCGCAGTACGTCATCAGCACCCTCACCGGGCGGCTGCAGCTCGACGACGCGCAGATCACGGGCGTGAAGGGCACCTACTCGGGGCGCTACGGGCAGCTCGCCGGAACCTTCACGGAGCTCAAGGCCAACTCGGTGTCGGGTGACGTGTCGGTCGTGCACACGGAGCGCTCCGCATCCGCCGATTCGGCGAACGCCGACGCCGAGGCGACCTCGTGAGCCCGGCCGTGTTCGGGCACGGGCACCTGCGCCTGTACCTGCTGCACGTGCTCAGCGAGCGGCCGATGCACGGCTACGAGATCATCCAGGCGCTGAAGGACCGCTTCGGCGGCACCTACGTGCCGTCGGCGGGCACGATCTACCCGCGGCTGGCGAAGCTCGAGGCCGAGGGTCTGGTGGCGAAGGAGGCGGACGGCCGCAAGACGGTCTACGCCCTCACCGACGCCGGGCGGCAGGAGCTCGAGAATCGCCGCGACGAGCTCGACGGCATCGAGGCGGGGCTCGGCGACTCGGTGCGTCGCCTGGCCGACGAGGTGCGCTCGTCGGTGACGGAGGCGATGTCGACGCTACGGGCTGAGCTGGCGGCGGCGGCGCGCGAGGCGCGGGAGGACCTGCGGCCAGCGGCGGATGCCGCGCGCGATGCCGCGCGGGGCGCTGCGCACCAGGCGGCCGGGGGAGCCGATACCGCCGGCGCTGCTGCGCGAGAGGTGTCGGATGCCGTGCGCGACGCGACGGCCTCGATGCACTCGACGATCAGCGAGGAGCGATCGGATGCGCGCGCCCAGGTGCAGCGGGCCGAGGTGCTGCTGGCGGAGTTCCGGCAGGACACCCGCACCGAGCTGCGCGCCGCCCTCACCCGCGGCGCCGAGCTGCGCGCGACGGTCGACGAGCTCGAGCGGTCGCTCGCCGCGCTGCGCGAGAGCCTGCGCAGCGCCTTGCGCTGACGGCTGGGCCGGGCGCGGCTAGTCGTCCCAGGTGAGCGGCACGTACAGGTCTTGCACCCGGTCGGCCGCGGCGGTGTGGTCGTTGCGCGTGTAGAGCCCGCAGGCGTCGACCGTGCAGTCGACGTTCTCATCGGCGGCGGCCGGCACTTCGATGTAGGCGGTGAAGGCGCCGGTCGCCGTGTCGTCGAAGCTGCGTGCACCGAAGAGGCGCCAGGCGAAGGCTTCGTTGATCCAGTTGGAGGGGGCCCACTGCACGACGCCTTCGTCGAACTCTTCGACCTCCTGCGATCCGACGCCGCCGAGGCAGGGCCCGGGCTTCGCATCCAGCTCGTCGGGCACCCGGCAGACGGCGACGTAGAGTCCGCGGTCGCCGTCGTAGCCGGCCCCGGTGACGACGAGACGGTCTCCCGCGCGCACGGCGCTGAGGTCGGGAGCGTTGCCATTCTCGGTGGCGACGCTGAGGGTGCGCTCGCGGCCGTCGTCGCCGGTCGCGGTGACCTCGGTGGGGTACTCGCCGGCGGGGACGCGGCCCTGGCCGGACGAGCCCTGCGGGGTGTGCAGCACGATCGGCAGCGCGATGACGGCGATGACGATCAGCAGCACGGCGACGATGCCGCCGACCACCCACGGCCAGCGACGGCGGCGGCGGGGGGCAGGGGTCTCGGTCACTCGCTCAGTGTAATGAGCGGCAGGGCGTGCGACCCCGGCGGCCGCCCTGCGCTGGCTAGGCTCTGCCCATGAGTTCGGCGCCCTTCGTCAGCGCACCACGCGTCACGCCGCTCGACCTCGTGGCCGTCTTCGTCGGCGGCCTGATCGGCACGACCCTGCGCCTGCTCGTCGACCTCGCGCTCGCCCACGACCTCGACGAGTTCGCGCTGGGCACCCTGATCGTGAACGTGGCAGGGTCGTTCGTGCTCGGCGTGCTGGTGGCCGCCCTGTGGCCGCGGGTGCCGGGCTGGGTGCGGGCGGGGCTCGGCCCGGGCATCCTCGGGTCGTTCACGACGTTCTCGGCGCTCGCCGTCTCGGTCGTCGCGCTGGGGCAGGCGGGCGATGTCGTCGGGGCCGTGCTGACCGTGGTGCTGAGCATCGTGCTCGGGATGCTCGCCGCGTGGGCCGGCCTCACCCTCGGTGCCCGGCTCGGGGGCGCGGGGTCGCGCGGCTCGACCGCCACGCCGGCGGGAGGCCCCGGCGATGGGGGTCGGCAGACTCCCCAATCCAAGGACGTCGAGCCGTGACCCCGCTCGTGCTGCTCGCCGTTGCCGTGGGCGGAGCCCTCGGCGCCGTGCTGCGTCACCTCGTGTCGGTGAGCCTCGCGGGCCGCGGTCGCATCCCGTGGGGCGTGCTCGTGGTCAACGTCGTCGGGTCGTTCATCGCCGGGCTCGCACTGGGGCTGCCCCTCGACGCGACCGCGAAGCTGCTCGTGCTCACCGGATTCTGCGGCGGCCTCACGACATTCAGCACCCTCGCCGTCGACACGATCCAGCTCGTGCTCGCGGGCAAGCACCTCGCCGCGCTCGCGAGCGTCGGGCTCACCCTCGCCCTCGGCATCCCCGCGGCGCTGGTCGGGCTGCTGCTCGCACTCACTCTCAACGGCAGTTGACGCGGAGATGCAGGGAGTGTGCCAGAGGAATTGACATGACGGCAAACCGCTATTCCTCTTGTCGTCCGTACCGCAGCGCGTCGTAAGCCGCAACCTCCATCGCCACGGCTGATTCAACGAGGCTCTCAGCGCCGAGTCTGATCGCCTCAACCTTTGCGAATGCGTCTAGCCAAGAGCGCTGGGCCTCAATCGAAAGGAGTGGAATCTCGAGATCACCGGGCTTCGCATGCTTCACGGTCGAGCCCTTCTGGTGGCGCTCATTCCAGCGCGCCGCCAAGCATGTGGCGAGGTAATCGGGCAGAAACCGAGAGCCTTCCTCCAACCGCAAGGCATGTACCCCGTTGCCGAGCCGATGCCCGCCTTGCATGTCCACCAACGCCCGCACGCGATGCATTGTCGTGAAGACAATGTCACCCGGTTCGGTTCGGAATCCAGGCTCGTCGCTCAGTGTCAGAGGCGACCTCAGCGCGCCTGACGCGATTTCACGTGAGGTGATCATGTCGTCAGGCGCGTCGTCATTGGAGGTGCCTCGCCCGGTCCACATCTTCGCCTCACGAGACTCAGGCACTTCAGTCATTTCGCGCAGCGTCACAATGTTTACAGCTGACGGCAGAGCGTCGAAGTCAGGCACTTCAGGTTCGAAATTCCGCATTTCGTGCGAGAAGAAAGCCTCCGCTTCAAACAGTCGGTGACGGATGTCTAAAGCAGCAACCTCCGACACCCACCGCGTCGGGGTGAGGTCCATGCCGGCCTCGAGCAACTCGTCGTAGTGAACGACTGCTGTGGTGGCCCCGGACACGGGATCAACGCTGCCTGGTGAGATAACCCAGTCAGCGATGTGTTCCTCAAGCCATTGGGCGCGCGTCGTTCCTGCCTGGTCCGAAAGGTCAGGTTCGGATGCGTCAATCACATGAACGGTCGGGTGAGTCACCTCTTCGGCCGGGGCCCTCAACACCCACAACGCAAGTGCCGCGCTGGAATACTGCAGAAGGTTAGGCGGAAGCGCGATGACGGTCTCGACAGCCCCTGCACGAATCAGTGACGCACGGATTCGCTCTTCCGCGCCTCGGCGACTGAGCGCTGCAACGCTCGTCAGGACGAGGCCCATTCCGCCTGCGCGAAGACGAGTGACAGCATCGATAACCCAAGTCAGGTCGGCGTTCTTGAGCGGGGGCACGCCAAACTTCGCGCGGGAATCATCCAGCCAAATCCCTGTCCAAGGTGCCCCGAGCGGCGGCTCTGCCAGGACGAGATCGGCTTCGAGTTCCTCGAAAGGGCGCGTCGACAAGGAGTCAGTAGACGCGACTTCGCTGGCAACTCCTCGGAGCAACAGGCGCACTCGGGCAATCTCCGCTGCTCGTGGATCCCGCTCAACCCCGTAAACGCGGGGGGAGCGGCCTGCAGCGGCGTAACATCCCGCTGCGCGGATGAGGGACTCAGCGATGCCAACAGCAGGGTCATAGATGACAGCCTCACCTTCTCCTGACACCGCTTGTGCCAGCGCAGGCCGGGCAAGGATGCGCGAGATCGGCGAGCCAACGGCTCCGATGTCGCCTCCGGATCTGCCGTAGCTCGCACTCAGTCGACCAAGCGTCACATCACTGATATCGACCAGATCCGCCGAGCTCGCATCAAGCAACAGAGCCCTGACAGCGTCGTCCATGCGAGCGCGTGTGCGCTCGTCTCGATTGGGGTAGAGACCCAGTGATGACGGTGCGTCGGATCCACCGGTCAGCTCTGCCCACCGCTGAGCGAGCAAACCGTGTAGCGCGCAGACGAGTTCAAGGAGGTCAAAGCCTGCAGCCCCGAGTTCCCGGATTTCCGCCCAGATCGCGATCGGCAAGAGCCGTTCGCGAAGGTTCTTCTCAGGCCTATTGATGGTGACCCATTCGTTCACAGCCTCGAAATCGAAAAGCGGTCTTGCCGGCGTGCCCCCGATCGGGCTTGGGAATGCGTTGACTCCGTCCTTGTATCGGTTTCGCCAGGTGCTGACAACCGCCAATCGTTCATTTGCGAGCTCGGCGATGTCACTTGTACTGACGAGTAGAGAACTGGACTTCATGCGGCTTCTCCCATGGTCTTGCGTTGGCGAGGAAGGATCAGCGCGGAGCCAGCTGCCATTCGCAGTCGCAGCGACAGGCTGCCCTCAGGTGACACCACCTGCACAGAAACTCCGGCTGCAGCCAACCGGGCTACTTCGTCGCTGAAGATTCCGTCGCCGGATGCGATGACGATCTCGTCGAAACGCTCGGCAATTCGCTCATCACGCAGGACCCCGAGAAGGGCACTGTCCGCGCCATCGAGTCCGCGACCCATAACCTTTCGCGCGCTAGGGGCGGCCAGACCCGCAGCAATCAGGCTCGAAGGTCCGACTCCAATGACCACCTGCTCATCGGCACGAATTTTCACAGCCCTGGCCACCTCGTCATAAGCGCGGGATGCGTCAGCTGAGTCGTGCACCGCGCCCCCGTTCACGTTTTCGATGTCCAACAGCACCATGCGTCGGTGAGTGGTGCTGTTCTTCTGCGGGACAGCGGCCGCCTTGCTTGACTTCATCCTAGCTCCTTCTGATGTGAATACCTAGTTCTCAAGGCATCTAGGAACATGATTGGTCATCAGGGGCATGCTTGTCAAGTGAGAACCAGGTTCGCAACACATAGAGCACATTTCGTGTTCGCAAATACATTCGCGAGGCGCAGAGTTGGGACTCCCAACCCAAGTGGGGCGGTTGCAACATGCAACCACCGAGAGGCCCAGAATGAATCATGTTCATTTTATTTGACTTAACCAGGCCGGGTTGTGCTTACGACACTGCTCAGCTGACGCGGAACTCCAGCACGCCGCGCAGCGGCTGCGCGTGCAGCCGGTACTGCGGCAGCACGCCCGGTCCGCAGGCCGCCGTGCCCGCGCCGTGCTGCGCGAGGTCGAGCACGACGTGGGTGCGGGCATCCGCGACCAGCAGGTGATCGTGGGTTGTCGCGGCGAGGGTCTCGGTCGACCACGGGCGCACGGTCAACGCCACGCCCTCCGGCGCGCTCACCTCGAGGGCAGACCCAGCCCCCGCCAGCCGCGCCCACCGCACATCGGCCCGGGCCCCCGACTCCTGCGGGCGCACGGTGCGCTCGAGCATGCCGTCGAGCGTGCGCGTGAACCAGCCCCAGTGGGCGGCCTGACCGGTGTCAGGGTAGGCAGGGCCGGGGCCGCGGCCGAACCACTGCACCTGCTCGACGAGGCCGGGCAGCGCGAACGAGACGCCCGCGCGGGCCCAGTCGAGCTCGACGCCCTCGGGCACGTGCGGCCGCAGGTCGAGCTCGAGGCGCAGGGCGCCAGCCTCGACCGTGTAGGCCCAGGTCGCGTCGAGGTGCCAGTCGAGGGCGGCCGCGCCGATGCGGGTCACCACCTCGACGCGGTCGGGCGTCCGCGTGAGCGACACCAGGCGCGAGCGCAGGCGGTCGAGGCCCAGCGCCGACCAGCGCGCGGCATCCGACGGAGCCCCGCCGGTGTCCCAGCCCGCCCCGCGGTCGTTGTCGATCGGGGCGCGCCACAGCTCGAGGCGCCAGTCCTCCACCGGCTGCGAACCGAACGCGGTGACCGCGCCGGTCGCGTCGTCGATCTCGAGGTCGTCAACCGACAGGATGCCCGCCGCGGGCAGCGCCGCCGGCCGAGCATCGTCGACCCCGACCGAGACGGTCTGCGACCGCGCGACCACCCAGCCACGCGGTGCCCACACCGTGTCGTCGACCTCCGAGGCCTCGACGGACACGACCACGCCCGGCGTGCGCGCGTGCTCGAGCAGCGCGGCGGGCAGGGGAAGCTCGACCGAACCGCGCGGCGGCACCGGCGCGTGGGCGATGATGCCCGCGCGGCCGACGGCCGCAGCGTCGGGGTCGAGGCCGTCGGCGTCGGGCGACGACTGCGCCGAGGCGACGCGCCAGCTCAGCTGGTAGCGACCGGTGTCGGTGTGGTCGAGACGGCTGCGCACGCGCAGAACGCCGGCCTCCGCATCCAGGTCGAGAACGACCGGCGCGAAGACGGCCGCGAGGTCGGCGAGCTGCGCGCGGGGCGTGCGGTCGGCGGCGACGAGGCCGTCGATCACGAAGTTGCCGTCGTGCAGGGGCTCGCCGAAGTCGCCGCCGTAGAAGGTGCCGGTGCGGCCATCCGGCAGGGCGCGGTGGATGCCGTGCTCGAGCCACTCCCAGACGAACCCGCCCATGAGGCGCGGGTAGCGGTCGAACAGCTCCTGGTACTCGGTCATGCCGCCGGGGCCCGTGCCCATCGCGTGCACGTACTCGCAGAGCACGAACGGCATGCGCCCGCGGCGCTCGTGCAGCGCGACCGGGTCGTCGTCGGGGCTGAGCCGCACCCACGGGTCGTCGCCGAGCGGCGGCTCGAGGCCCTGGCCGATGAGCTCGACGTCGGCGTGGGAGGCATACATGCGGCTCCACACGTCGACATCGATGCTCGCCTGGTCGCCCTCGTAGTGCAGCGGGCGGGTGGCGTCGCGGCCGCGGATCTCGTCGGCCATCGCCGCGAGGTTGCGCCCCACGCCGGCCTCGTTGCCGAGCGACCACATGATGATGCTCGGGTGGTTCTTGTCGCGCTCGACCATGCGGGCGGCGCGGTCGCGCAGCGCGGCCTCCCACTGCGGCCCGTCGGTCGGGTTCTCACGCCAGCCGACGTCACCGAAGCCGTGCGTCTCGAGGTCGCACTCGTCGATCACCCAGAAGCCGAGCGCGTCGGCCAGGTCGAGCATCGCCGGGTGCGGCGGGTAGTGCGAGGTGCGGATGGCGTTGACATTGTGCCGCTTCATGAGGTGCAGGTCGCGCACGAGGGTCTCGTAGGGCACCGCGCGGCCGAAGTCGGGGTGGTGCTCATGCCGGTTGACGCCGCGCAGCTGCACGGGGGCGCCGTTGACGGTGAAGACGCCGTCGACGATCGCGATCGAGCGGAAGCCGATGCGGGTCACGACGGTCTCGCCGCCCTCAGCGGGGTCCCCCGTCGACACGCGGAGCGTGTACAGCTGGGGGCTCTCGGCCGACCACGGCTGAGCATCCGGAACCGCGACCTCGATGCCGGGCGTGACCGTCAGTCCCAGCTCGACGATCTCAATCGACACCGTCTCCGCCGAGATCGGGGCGTCGGATGCGGAGCGCACGTCGACCCGAAGGCTCGCGCCGCTCGCCCCCCATGCCGCCAAGGCGTGCACGTCGTCGATCGCGCGCGCGGGCCGCGCCCGCAGGGTCACCGAGCGGATGATGCCGGGATTCCACCACTCGTCCTGGTCCTCCAGGTACGAGGCGGCGCTGAAGGTGTGCACGCGCACGACGAGCACGTTCTCGGCCGCGAGCAGGTCGCCGACCTCGAACACGGTGGGCAGGCGGCTGCCGCGGGTCGAGCCGACAAAGGTGCCGTTGAGCCATACGTCGCCCGCACCCTCGATGCCGTCGAAGCGCAGGTGCGCGCCCTCGGACGACGCGAGGAACGCGGGGGCGACGGTGAACCGCAGCCGGTGGTCGCCGATCGGGTTCTCGTCGGGCGGGTTCGGCGGGTCGAGCGGGAAGGGGTACTTGACGTTCGTGTACGCAGGGGCGCCGTGCGGCCCGCCGACCGTCGCATCGTGCACCGGCATGGTGAAGCTCGAGGGCACAGCGATGCCGCCCCAGGCGCTGTCATCGAAGTCGGGATGCTCCACCGAACGTCCCGTCGCGTCGCGCTGCGCGTCCCGCGCGCTCGGGGCCCAGCGGAACCGCCACAGCCCATCCAGACTCAGCACCGGCGCGTCGGTGTCGACGGTCGCCGTCGGTGCGAGCCCGCCCGGCGCGGGCGTCACCGCGTCGAGCGGGTGCGGGGCGGCGGGGCGGGCGGCGGGCGGAAGGGCATCCGCAGTCATCGAGCACTGACCTCTCGGAAGCGCAGGGTGCGCAGCTGGAACGGGCGGAAGGGCAGCTCGATGCTGTCACCCTGCGCCGCCGGGGCGAAACCGGCGTCGTCGGCGTCGAGCCCGCGCTCGAGCAGGTCGGTCACCTCGATGCGTGCGGCCGCGCCATCGAGCGTGATCGTCGTGCGCGCCTGGCCGCCGCGCGACTCGTAGAGCCGCACGACGAGGTCGCCCGAGCCGTCCTCCGCGAGCTTCACCGTCTCGACGACGACGGCGGGGTCGCTGCTCGTCACGAGCGGCGCGATCGGGGCGGCCGCGCGCAGCCCGCGCAGCGGGATCGCGAGGTCGTAGCCGAGCGCGACAGCGTCGCCGATCGTGGCGCCGGGCGCGATGCGGAAGCGCATCAGGTGCTCGCCCTGGTCGCTCTCGGGGTCGGGGAAGAGCGGCGCGCGCAGCAGCGAGAACCGCACGGTCGTCGTCGTGCCGCCGTCGGCGCGGGTGTCGCGGCCGACGTCGTACCCGTAGGTCGAGTCGTTCGCGATCGCGACGCCGTAGCCGTTCTCTGCGAGGTGCACGAAGCGGTGCTGGCAGGCCTCGAACCGCGCGGCGTCCCAGCTGGTGTTGGTGTGGGTGGCGCGGAACAAGTGCCCGAACTGGGTCTCGGCCGCGATGCGGTCGGCGTGCACGTCGAGCGGCACGGCGAGCTTCAGAATCGTCGAGCGGGCGCGCCAATCGATGCGGTTCTCGATCTCGAGGGCCGTCGCGCCCGCGCGCAGGATCAGCCGCTGCTCGATCGTGCTCACCGGCTTATCGCCGCCGCCGATGCGCCGAACGGTGATCACGGTGGCCTCGTCATCGGATGCCCGCACGCGGCGCTCGTCGGCGTCGAGCAGCTCGGTGACCGTGCGCTGGTAGTGCTGGTCGAGATCCCACGCGTCCCACAGGTTCGGCAGGTCACGGTGCAGGCGCAGCACGTTCGCGGGCTGCCCGGCCGGGATCGCCTCGCGCCCGTCGGCGTGGGCGATGAGCGAGGTGACGTGGCCCCGGGCATCCACGACCGCGCGGATGATGCCGTTGTCGAGCACCGTCGCGCCGTCGGGGGCCTCGGTCGCGGTGACCGACGGATGCGATGCCGCGAGCGGCGCCGCCCCCAGCGCCGGCACGCCCTCGCGGGCGAAGGGCGAGGCATTCACGACGAGGTCGTGCGCCGCACTCTCGGCCGGCGTGCCGGCGAGCGCCGCGAGGGCCTCGCCGATGATGCCCTCGAGCGTCTCGGTCACGGCCGCGTGCCGCTGCTCGGCCTCGCGGTGCACCCAGGCGATCGAGCTGCCCGGCAGGATGTCGTGGAACTGCAGCAGCAGCACGGTCTGCCAGGCGCGCTCGAGCGCCTCGCGCGGGTAGACGAAGGCGTCGCGGTTGCCGCGCGTGCGGAGGGCCGCCGTCGCCGCCCACAGCTCGGCCTGGCGCAGCAGGGCCTCGTTGCGGCGGTTCCCCTGCTTGGTGCGCAGCTGCGAGGTGAACACGCCGCGGTGCAGCTCAAGGTACATCTCGCCGCTCCACACGGGCGCCTGGGGGTACTCGGCCTGGGCATCCTCGAAGAACTCGCGGGCCGTGCCGATCGTGACGCGCGGCGAGCCCTCGAGGTTCGCGGTGCGGTGCGCGGCCTGGATCATCTCGCGGGTCGGCCCGCCGCCGCCGTCGCCCCAGCCGAAGGGAACGAGCGAGGTCGTGGCGCGACCCTTCTCTGAGAAGTTGCGCTCGGCGTGCGCGAGCTCTTTACCGCTGAGCTCGCTGATGTAGGTGTCGACGGGCGGGAAGTGCGTGAAGACGCGCGTGCCGTCGATGCCCTCCCACCAGAAGGTGTGGTGCGGCATGGTGTTGATCTGGTTCCACGAGATCTTCTGGGTGAGGAACCAGCGCGAACCGGCCGCCGCGACGATCTGCGGCAGGGCGCCGGAGTAGCCGAACGAGTCGGGCATCCAGGCTTCCTCGCACTCGACCCCGAACTCATTCAGGAAGAACTGCTTGCCCGCGATGAACTGGCGGGCCATCGCCTCGCCGCCAGGCATGTTCGTGTCGCTCTCGACCCACATGCCGCCGACGGGCACGAACTGACCGGCGGCGACCTTCTCGCGGATGCGGGCGAAAACCTGCGGGTGGTGCTCCTTCATCCAGAGGTACTGCTGGGCGCTCGAGCACGAGAACACGAAGTCGGGGTACTCGTCCATCAGGTCCATGACGTTGGTGAACGTGCGGGCGCACTTGCGCACGGTCTCGCGCAGCGGCCACAGCCAGGCCGAGTCGATGTGCGCGTGGCCGGTGGCGAGGATGCGGTGGGCGCTCGCGCTGGCGGGCTTGGCCAGCGCGGGGGACAGAGCGTCGCGGCCGGCCTGCGCGGTCGCCGGGATGCCCTCCGGATCGAGCACGTCGAGCATGTCCTCCAGCGCGCGCAGAATCTCGTGGCGCCGCGACGAGCCCTCGGGCAGCTCGTCCATGAGCCCGCGCAGGGTCCAGATGTCGGCCAGCAGGTGCCAGACGGTCTCGTCGCGCAGGGCCACTTCGAGCTGCTTGAGCTCGTACAGCGGCTCGTCGGGCGCGGTCTCCCACTGCCCGTACGGCGTGGGGTCGAAGGTGTACTCGCCCGCGACGTCGGGGTTGGCGGCGGCCTCGATGAGCACGTCGATGCTGCGCTCGCCGGGCGCGACCGGCAGCCACGAGTTGAGCGGCGCGATCGACTTGATGAGCGTTCCGTCGGGCCGGTAGGCGAGCCCCTCGGCCTGGAAGCCCGAGCGCGAGCGGTTGTAGCCGAAGTCGACGAGCACCTCGATGCGCGTGCCGGCGGGCGGCTCGGGCAGCCAGGCGGCGGGCACCTCGCCCGTCACCCGCAGCCACACGGTCGACCACGCGCGGCCCCAGCGCCAGCCGAGCGGCACCGGCTCGAACCGCTGCCCGACCGCGGTCTCGAAGGGCACGGGCTCGCGCTCGACATGCCAGGCGGTCGCGGCGAGCGGATGGGCATCCCGGTACAGCGCCGGCTGAAGGTGATCGCGCACGAAGCGGTCGAGGCGGGCGACGACGAGGGCGTGGTCCTTGTGCATGGGGGCTCTCTACTGGCGGTGGCGGGGTGGGAAGGAGGCTAGCGCTCGGGCTCGATGATGATGAGCCACGAGGTGACGGGGTCGTCGCCGAGCAGCGCGAGGCCATCCTCGATCAGCTCGACGCCCGACATGCGCCGCACGTCGCCGTCGGCGAGGTCGCGCACCCGGTAGGTCGTGTTGGGCTCGAGCCCCTGCAGGCGCACGCCCGCCGGCCGCACGCCGCCGTCGAGCACGAAGGCGGCGAGCAGCACACGGCCGTCGGGGTGGTTCACCTGGATGCTCGGCGCGCGCTCGCCGAACCCGCCCCGCTCAGGGCTCGCGGTGAGGGGCTGCAGCACGCCGTCCCGCACGAAGGGCACGAGCTCGGCCCGGAACAGCGCGACGTGCTCGCGCAGCCGCT
>VFQU01000121.1_pt1 | contig 99982 bp, 104 predicted proteins | sample 3512311 | NCBI WGS metagenome assembly VFQU01 (sample SAMN10412377, study PRJNA504923) | tailings metagenome | isolation source: Relicate 3 Philex TSF3 active mining site | place: Philippines: Tuba, Benguet | collected 2017-08-29
GCGCAATCCCCGCGATGCTCACGAGCGCCATGGCAAGGCTTGGCCGCTCGGCCAGCCGCGCCGCTGCGCCATACAGCAAGGCACCGCCCAGTGCGATCGTGGTGGGAGCCCAGAAGGAATTGATCCAATACCCGAACAGGCAGAACGCCATGATCGCCAGAAAGCTGCCGAGCGCTGCGAGCCGCCCGCTCACCCAGCCCTGCAAGGCCCAGCACAAGGCCGCCGAGGTCAGCCCCACCGCGATCAGATTGCCAGCGAAAGCCGATCCGAATGCCAGCTGGCCAATCGCCAGAAAAATCGGCGGCAAGGGCGGGCGCGCCGAAACGAAAGTCGGCCATTCGACCTGCTGGTAGGTCTGGAGCATCACTGCAAGCGGATGCACCGGATTGGCAAGCCTGCCGCCAAGATAGGTATCGACAAGGAAGAGGTGGTTATGCTCTTCCATCACATAGGGCAGCGGTGCCGGATGGACCGGCAACAGCACGATCCGCACCATCACCGGCACCGCACCTGCCAGCGCAATCATCATTGCCGGCCGATCCGCCAGCCAGCCCGCCGCAATCAGCGCGCGTGCCCACACCGCCCGGCCACTGCGGGGCCTTGCGAGGGCAAAAAACACAAGCAGCACCGCCAGCACAAGTTCCGCCAGCACCCAGTGGCTGATGATTATTCCGTAAGGCACGCTGTTCCCCTGCCCCCTGTGCGCTGCGCGCACGAAGGCACCACCAAAGAGAATGAAAACAGAAATTTGTTAACCATGCTTGGATAGAAAGCGATGGAAGTGCAACCGCGTTTTTCGGCATCGGCCTTTAGCGCTTCCGACCAGCGGCAAAAACAGGACGACCATGGCCACTCCCCCCCACGCGCAGCACGGCAAGGCTTGCCCCGGCACCCTGCTGCCGGTGTCATCAAGGGCCTGACCGGATGACATTCGCGCGATCCCGGCTTGCTCACTACGCCCAATTCCTCGGCGGCGGAGCGATCTGTGCGGGCATTAACAATGCCATCCTGATTGCAGGCGACCGGCTGGGCTACAGCTATGCGGTGCTGATCATCCTTGCCTATCTGGTCAGCGTTTCGGTCGGCTATGCCTATCATTGCCGGATCACCTTTTGTGAACCGATGAGCAGGGCCGGCTATATCCGCTTTTCCGCCAGCATCTGGCTTGGCCTCCCACTTTCGCTGGCGATCCTTGCCGTGCTCTCCGATGGTCTTGATCTGGCAATGTGGCTTGCCGGGCCGATCATGACCGTGCTGATGGTGATCTACCATTACGCCATGACAAGCCTCACCATTGGCAAGCTGCAACGGCAGTAATGCCAAGGTTCGCTGACACGAACCCATGCACCACCCTGCCCGCCTGCCCGCCCGGCCACCAATGATACCATCAGGCCATGGTGGCCGGGCGGGCAGGAGGGCTGGGTGGTATGACTCGCGCTTTGGGCGACTTGGTGTAACACGCGGCGAGAGCCCCGGTCGCTCCTTGCGGCCAAACGGGAAAAACCGGCCTCGCGCGTGGCGCAAACCACCTTGCGGCAAGCGCCAGCAAAGCGGAAAAAGCGCATGATCCAAAGGATTTAGGAAAATGGCGCACCCGAAAGGATTCGAACCTCTGACCCCCAGATTCGTAGTCTGGTGCTCTATCCAGCTGAGCTACGGGTGCGCGCCGAGGAGGGCGCTTTAGGGGGGGACGATCAGCTTGGCAATCCCCTTTTTGGCCCGCTGCCAGGCATATCGTCAGGCCATCTGCGCCGTGCCTGTCGCCTCTGGCCAGAGCCGCCCGGCAAGGTCGCGGTCCATCGGCGGCATCGCGAGCATAAGCGCCTCACGCGGCGCAAACCAGCCGATGCTGCCACCTTCCAGCGCTTGCGGCGTGCCGTGCCACTGGCTCACGATGTAAAGCATCAGGACAATGGCCGGGCGCTCGTCGCAGGCTGGCTGCTGGGCGAACAAGCCTGGCCGACAACTGCTCGCAGGCACCATGATGCCGAGTTCTTCAGACAGCTCACGAATAAGGGATTCTACAGGGTTTTCAGAAAGTTCAACCTTGCCTCCGGGGAACTCCCAGAGACCGGCATACATCTTTCCCAGGGGCCGCTGGTGCATCAGACAGCGCCCGTCAGGATCGATCAGGGCCGCCGCCACGACGGGTAGCCATGGCGCTGCGGCGTCGGAATTTTTTTCACCTGCGGCCGGACAGTCAACCATTTCTTAATCCTCTTCACCGATTTCTACTGCATCAGGACTGTAAAGACCGGGGGCATCATGAGCTGGAAGGCAAAGATCATCACGATCTGGGACGACCAGAACGGTGCGACACTTGTTGAATACGCCCTGATTCTGGCCGTCATTTTCCTTGCGATGTTGGGTGCAGCGCAAGCTTTCGGAAAGACTTTTATCGACCTGTGGGACAGGACTTCGAGCGTCCTTACCACTGCGATCGGAGCCTGATCGAAAACTTGTTACACCGTTAGCGATTTCTCAAGGAATGACCACTAGATCGTTTAATGCTTGACCTCGACATGGGTGGGCAAGGGTACCGAAGACCAAAACCAGGAGACTAGACATGACCTTCATCAACAAGCTGCTTCGCGACGAATCGGGCGCGACCGCCATCGAATACGGCCTGATCGCCGCTCTCATCGCTGTTGCCGCCATCGCCGGCATGAGCTCGCTGGGCACCACCATTGGTGGCACCTTCAACAACGTGAACAGCCGTATGGCTCCGGGCGTCACCGGCGGCGCGTAAGCGCTGGCGGCCTAGCCGAAACACGAAGCGGCGGGGAGCGATCCCCGCCGCTTTTTCGTTGTGTGGCGGGTGATCTGCATCGCGCGTAAGCGCGATAAGAACTTACCGACCGCGCACCACCAGCTTGACCCGCTGGCCGGGCGTCACTTCCTCGCTGGCGCCAAGGCCGTTCAGCACCCGAAACCGCTCGACCTGCGCGGTGGTGTAATCCATCCGCCGGGCAAGGCTCGCCACGCTGTCGCTGCGCGCGACGGTCACCACCTGGATGCGGCGCGGCACCACTGCTGCGGCCTCGGCCGCGCTGATCCGGCGCATTGATCCGAACATCGGATTGAACACCGCCCCGCGCCCGACCGGCGTGATCGCGGCGAAGTGATAGGCGCGGTCGCGCGCGAACTCATAGGCAAGGATGGTGACATCGACCTGCCCGTTATTGCTGTTGACCCGCGCGGTGCCGATCGCGGCAGGCAGGCCATTGATGGTGGTGCGATCAAGCGTTTGCGGCGCAAGCCGGCTGTTCTGCCCGCCAAGCGCGGCAAAGGCGGCGCGCACATAGGTCTCAAGGCTGCCATTATAGGCCGCCGTCGTCAGCTGCGCCTGCCCGCCCTGCCCGTTGATGCTGACCGCGCGCGGGCTGTTCACCATCGTAAAGCCCTGCGGCGCGGTGAAGGAGAGCATCATTTCCGGGTGGGTAAAGCGGCTGCCCTCGATCACGCCTTGCGCGGGATCATCGCCATAAAGCAGCCCGTCGATGCGGGTGAGGAAGGTGTCGCGATTGGTTTCTCTGCCCGAAAATCCTTGCGCCTTGGTAGCAGCAGTGCGCACCCGGCTGGCGGGATCAGGATGGGTCGATGCCCATTCCGGCACGCTTGCATTGCGGCCCGCAATGCGCGCATCCAAAGCATTTTGCGCAGCAAGGCTGGCCAGCACCGTGCTCATCGCGCGCGGATCATAGCCCGCACGGCTTAGATAGGCGATGCCGAGATCGTCGGCCTCAAGCTCCTGCTTGCGCGAAAACTTGAGCGTTAGCATCTGCGAGCCTTGCAGGAAGCCTTGGGTCAGCAATTCGCCCGCCGCCGAATTGCCGAGCAGGATCGAGGAGCCGATCGCGCCGAGCAGGCCGAAGATCGAATTGCGGGTCGCGGCCTGCTGGCGGCGCTGCGAATGGCGCGCGGCGACATGGCCGACTTCGTGCCCCATCACGCCGGCCAGCTCTGCCTCGTTGTTCATCAGGGTGACCAGCTGGCGCGTGGTATAGACATAGCCGCCCGGCACCGCGAAGGCATTGTGCACCGGCGAATTGAGCAGCGTGACAGTAAAGGCGTTCTCGGCATTGGCGAGGCCCGATTGCAGCGCGATCTTCTTGCCGACCTGTTCGACATATTGCGCGTGCCGCCCCGTCATCGCTCCGCCGAACTCGGCCATGAATTGGGGATGATATTGCGCGCCCATCTGCGCTTCCTGCTGGCTGATCGGGGCGACTTGCTGACTGCCGAGGCTGGCCGACTGCATCAGTGCCAGCGGCGCTGCCGCCCATGCCAGCACGATCCGCTTCCTGATTGCCATGCGCCCTTCTCCCGTCCCATTGCACCGCAGCTGGCATCCTGACGCCAACCGCCTTTACCGGGCATGACTAGAGCTAAATGGCGGATAAGGGCAAGCTATCGCGGATTAGCGGGGCTGATTGCGCGGCGAATGGAACAGCCGATCAGCCGCCGATCGCCAGAAACCGCGCCTCGCGCGCGGCGATCAATTCGTCGGGCGAAAGGCCCGTCAGCCTGTCAAGCTCCTCGAGAATCGCATCGCGCAGCAGCCGTGCGGTGGCCGCCGGATTGCGATGTGCCCCGCCGACGGGCTCCTTGACGATCCGATCAATCACGCCAAGCCGCTTCAAATCCTGCGCGGTGACCTTCATCGCCTGCGCGGCATCGGCCGCCTTTTCCGAAGTGCGCCACAGGATCGAGGCACAACCTTCCGGAGAAATCACTGAATAAACAGCATGTTCTAGCATCAACACGCGATTGGCGCTCGCCAGTGCAACTGCGCCGCCCGACCCTCCTTCGCCCACAATTACCGCCACCATCGGCACGCCAAGGGCAAGGCAGGCCTCGGTCGAACGGGCGATCGCCTCAGCCTGCCCGCGCTCCTCCGCCTCGATCCCCGGAAACGCGCCCGAGGTATCCACCAATGTCACCACCGGAAGGCCAAAGCGGCTGGCCAATTCCATCAGCCGGATCGCCTTGCGATAGCCTTCGGGCTTACCCATGCCGAAATTGTGGCGGATGCGGGTTTGCGTATCGTGGCCCTTTTCATGCCCGATCAGCATGACGCGCCGCCCGTTCAGCGTCGCAAAACCGCCCATGATCGCCTCGTCATCGCCGAACAGGCGATCACCCCCCAGCGGCACGAATTCTTCAAAGGCATGAGCGACATAATCGCGAAAATGCGGGCGCAGCGGATGGCGCGCGACCTGCGTTTTCTGCCAGGGCGTAAGCGAGGCATAGGTGCTGGCGAGCAGATCGTTGCTCTTCGCCTCAAGCCGCGCGATTTCTTGGGCAACATCGACATCGTGCAGCGCGTTCACGCTGCGCAACTGGGTGATGCGCTCTTCAAGCTGGGCGACCGGCTTCTCGAATTCGAGATAGGAAATCATCCGCCATCGCTAGTCCGATGTTGCGGGTGTTGCAAGCGGGTGGCGCTGATTGACAAGCGCAACCAGCCTTGCGGCATCGACATGCGTGTAAATCTGCGTGGTCGCAATATCGGCATGGCCAAGCAGCGTCTGCAACACGCGCAGGTCTGCCCCGCCTTCGAGCAGGTGCGTGGCAAAGGCATGGCGCAGGACATGCGGGCTGATGCGGGCAGGATCAAGCCCGGCCCGAAGCGCCAGGGCCTTCAATTGCTGGAACAGGCTTTCCCGCGTGAGATGCCCCTTGGCCCCGCGCGACGGAAAGAGGGAGCGCGAGGGGGGATGGGCGGGCCGCACCGCCAGCCAGGCTTGAAGCGCGGCCCGGGCGCGTTCGCCCACCGGCACCATGCGCGCCTGCCCGCCCTTGCCCGTCACGGTAAGGAGCGGCGCATCGCGCGGCACCGCAGCGAGGGGCAGGCTGACAAGTTCGCTCGCCCGCAGGCCCGAACCATAGAGCAGTTCGATCAGCGCCAGCAGCCGCACCGCCTCCGCCTTGCCGCTCGCAGCCTCAGCCTCCGCGCGGGCAAACAGCGCCGCGATATCGCTGTGGCCCAGCACCTTGGGCAGCGGGCGGCGGGTGCGCGGGGCAGGCAGCGCGCCGGACGGATCATCGCTGCGCCAACCCTCATCCAGCGCAAAGCCGAAAAACTGCCGCAGAGCCGAGGCCTTGCGCGCCACACTGGCCGGCGCAAAGCTAGCCCAAGCGGCAGCAAGCCGCGCCACATCCTCGCGCCTTGCGGCGACAAGATCGCCGATCACGTCTTCGGCACCGGCCAGATCGCGGGCATAGGCGGCAAGCGTGTTGTGCGCAGCCCCGCGTTCGGCCGCGAGCATCGCAAGAAACGCCTGTATGGCCGCGCTCATCCGCTGCGCGCGACCGCCTCTGCCGCGATCATGCGCGCTTCCGCTTCAAGGCCCACCCGGCGCAGGCTTGCGGTGATGTGATAAAGATGGCGCGGGGTCATCTGCTGCCAGCTGTCGCCCTGCATCCCCAGCCCGGCAAGCAGCACCACCAGCGCCGCATTATCGACTTCGGCAGCGCGGGTGATCATCCGGCTCCACCGGGTCGGACGGGTCAGGCTCGCATCGGGCTGGCTGCCCAGGCGACCCAAGCCGGCAAGCCCCGCCGCCAGCATCGCTGCGCTGCGCTGGGATGTATTGCCCGCGAACTGATCGACCGCACCCTGCCCCACGCTGACCCGCTGCGGCTGGGCAAGCACAATCAGGGCCCAGCCAAGACTGCCTTCGGCCACAAAGCTGCGCCACGCCGCGGCATCGCGATCGAGCCCGGCGGTCAGCATCGCCGTGATCAGATCGCCTGCATCATCAGCGTGATCGGCACTGGCAGGCACGCGCGCGGCAGCATAGGCCGTCACCACCCGCGCGCCATAGCCTTCGGGGCTTTGAGGCGCGCCCGCTTCGTCCCACAGCTGCTTCATCGCGGCGATGCGCGCGGCAGGATTGGCAGCGGTGTAGGCTTCACGCAGCCGCGCGGCGCGCGTCGCAAGCGGACCATCGGACGCAGGATCGGCATAGATCTGGCTGTAAAGATCGATCAGCGCGGCAGCCGACAAAATCCCCTCACTTGCCGCGCGCGGCGCGTAACGCAGCCGATCCGCAGCGGGCAGCATGGGCAGCAATGCTCCCGCGCGCGCATAATAGGCTCCCGCGGGTGAGCCCAGGACCTCGTCAACCAGCGGGGCAGGCACCGGCTCTCCCAGCGCATGGGCAAGGCCAAAGCGCCAGGGGTTCAAATCATCGACGCTGTTCCACTCGATCTCCACCGCGCGGGTGCCCCGCCCTGCCGCGCCCGCAAAACGCCGCGCCAGCAGCACATCGATACGCGGTGCGATGCCCTGCCCCAGCGCGCGATCAAGCTGCGAGGCGGCCAGCGCGCTTTCCCCGGCATAGGCGTTGCAGATCGCCTGCAACATTTTCCACTGCGGGTCCTCACGCGAGGAGCCTTGCAGACGCACCGCCGGGCAGGCGCCGGTGACGTCGCCGGTGGCGACGTAGGCGGCAAGCGCCTGCTCGGTCAGCGCGCCCGACCAGTCGCTGGTATCGACATCCTGCACCAGCGCGCGGGTGACGGTGTATTCGCCAAGCGCATTGAGCGCCCCGGCGCGCAGCGCGGCAAACTCGGCCGGCTCCATCCCGAGCGGTGCTGCAAGGCGGCTGGCCAGCGCACGGCGCAGCAGAATGTGGCCCCAGCGCGACACCAGCGGCCCCTTGGTGCCGTCAAGCGCGGCGCGCACCAGGCTCGGCGGCTGGTTCGCAAGCGAAACCGGGGGCAGACCGCCTTCCTTGACCGAGAGCAGCCCCACACGGGTCAGCGCGCGGCGGGCACCGGGGGGAATATCGAACTTGGGCTTGAGGCCGAGCAACTCGTCAAGCTCGTCGGTGGAAAGATTTTCCAGCTCCTCAAGGCTGGGAAGCCGCGCCAGTTCCTCACGCGCCAGCGTCGGCAACGGCGGGGCATCGACCGGAACCGCAGGCGGGAGGGGTTGCACCAGACCGCCGGTCTGCGGCACCACGGGTGCAGCAGGCTGGCCAGCGCGCGGGCTTGCCCCAGACTGCGGGGCAGGAGCAGGAGCAGGCGTGGGTGTGGGCGAGGCAACCGGATCATCAAAGCCCGGCGGAAGCAGCGATTGCGGCGCGCTTTGCGCCATCGCGAGACCGGCCAGCGCTGCCGCCAGCGCCGCGCCGGCAACGCCTGCCAGCGCAATCTGCCCGAGCCGCCGCGCGCTCACCGCGCCGCACTCCCGCTGGCAGCAGGCAGCGCAATCTCCTCGCTGATGGGGCGCAAGGCCCGCTCACCCCCATCGATCCAGGCAATCACCAGCCCGGCCAGCACAAGCCCGCCCGCAATCGCCCACGCCGGACGCACGCGGGCAGAGCGGTCAGATGATCGGGAAACAGAAGCACGCAGATCAGACATATTGCGCGAGCCCTAGCCCATCTATAGGCCATGCGGCAATGACTGCCTCACCACCTTTGAACCATCCCGCAACACACGCGGTGGCAGCGCGCCTTCGCGTGCCAGTGGTGCTGGTGGGGCTGATGGGCGTGGGCAAATCGACTGTGGGGCGCCGACTTGCCGCCTTGCTCGGGCGCGATTTCGTCGATGCCGATGAAGCAATAGCCGCAGCCGCCCAGCGTTCGATCCCCGAGATTTTCGAACAATTCGGCGAGGCCTGTTTCCGCGATGGAGAACGCCGCGTGATCGCGCGGCTGATCGAAGAAGGGCACGGCGTCATCGCAACCGGCGGCGGAGCCTTCGTCGATCCGGCCACCCGCGCATTGATCGTGGAACGCGCGCTTGCGGTGTGGATCGATGCCGATATCGACACGCTGGTGCAACGCACCGCGCGGCGCGACACGCGGCCTTTGCTCAAGAACGGCAATCCGCGCGACATCCTCGCCCGGCTCGCGGCGGAGCGCGCGGCGTTCTACGCAGAGGCTCCGATCAAGGTGACAAGCGAAAACGGCCCGCATGATGCAACCGCGCGCCGCATTATCGAGGCGATTGATCAATGGCTGTGATACCGGTCGCGCTGACAGGGCGCGCCTATGAGGTGGTGATCGAAGAAGGCGTGTTGGCGCGTCTTGCCCAAGTCGCGGCGCGCTTCCTCGGGTCTTACGGCGGGCAGCGCAAGGTGCCTTTCGTTGCCGACACCACCACGCGCGCACTGTTTGGCGAGCGGATCGATGCGGGCCTCGCCAGTGCGGGCCTTGCCGCCGAATGGTTCGCAATCGAGCCGGGCGAAGATGCCAAAAGCTGGCGCGTGCTTGAAGCGCTCACCGACTGGCTACTTGCCCTTGGCGTGACCCGTTCGGACCATGTCTTTGCGCTGGGCGGAGGCGTGGTGGGCGACCTTGTCGGCTTTGCCTGCGCGGTGCTGAAACGCGGCTGCGGCTTTGTGCAGATCCCCACCACCTTGCTGGCACAGGTCGATAGTTCGGTGGGCGGCAAGACCGCGATCAACACACGCGCAGGCAAGAACCTGATCGGCGCGTTCCATCAGCCGTCACTGGTGGTGATCGACCCGCTGGTGCTCGCCAGCCTTCCCGACCGCGAAATGCGCGCAGGCTATGCCGAAGTGCTGAAATATGGGCTGCTGGGCAATGCCGCATTCTTCGCCTGGCTGGAGGCAAACGGCGCAGCAGTGCTCGCCCGCGAACCGGCTGCGCTGGCCCATGCCATTGGCACCAGCATCGCGATGAAGGCAGAAATCGTCGCAGCCGACGAACGCGAAACGCTGGATCGCCGCGCGCTACTCAATCTCGGCCACACATTCGGCCATGCGCTGGAGGCGGAAACCGGCTTTTCCGATCGCCTGCTGCATGGCGAGGCGGTGGCAACCGGCATGGTGCTGGCGGCGCGATATTCCGCAAGGCGCGGCGAGATTGCGCCTGCCGACGCCGCCCGGGCTGAGGCGGCGATTGCGGCGGCTGGGCTGCCCGCCAGGCTTTCAGCGCTGGGCCTCGCTTGCGATGGCACCGCACTGGTCGATCACATGCGCCACGACAAGAAGGCCGAAGGGCGCACTTTGCCGTTCCTGCTGCTGCGCGAACTGGGCGAGGCTTATGTGGCAAGGGATGTCGATCTGGTTGATCTGGCAGCGTTCCTCGATGGGGAACTTGCGACCTGACGGCTTTGGTCTTGTGGCGGGGTATCAAACCGCCGGGCGGGCCGGAAGCTGCGCCACATTGTCCGGCACCGCTTCTGCACGCGCGGCTTTCATCGCCGCTTCCTCGGCCAGCATGGCATCATGTTCGGCAAACAGCCGTTCAATGTCCACCCGCCGTTCAAGCAGCATGTAAGCGATCCCCGGCGCAAGGCTTTCGCCCTCGCCGATCTGGCCGAGCAGGCCCGCCAGATCGCTGACCGTCGCATCGCGCGCGTTCTTGAAGAAATTGCCCTTCCGGTCGAAAAATCCGGTTCCGGTATGTGCCATGATCAAACCCTCCCACTCAGATTCAATCCGCTCGCGCGAAGATTATCGCGACTCGGCGACTAGAGTGTCGCTCGCACAGCGCTGCTTCGCCAAACAGAAGCTGCGTTCCAGCGAGATTTATCAACATTTTGGCGCGATTTTGCAACAATTTGGCAAGATTGTGTCGTAACGCCGCAGCAAGATTGCCGCTTGACACAGCACTTGAATAACACCTTTGCACGTCAACCGTCCGGCAATCAGAACAGGCGCGATCCGTCCGGCACTTTGACATCCGGCGCAAACAGCACCACCGCGCCCGTGCTGTCTGCAAAGCCAAGGGTCAGAACCTCCGACATGGCAGGGCCGATCTGGTGCGGGGGGAAGTTCACGACCGCCGCAACCTGCCGCCCGATCAGTTCATCGCAGGAATAATTGACCGCAATCTGCGCGCAGCTTTTCTTCTCGCCGATCACCAGCCCGAAATCGATGCGCAGGCGGTAGCTGGGCTTGCGCGCTTGCGGGAATTCCTCAGCCGCCACGATGGTGCCGATGCGGATATCGACCTTGAGAAAATCCTCGAAAGTGATGGGCGCCGCCGCTGGTGCAGCAGGATCATGGGCAAGGTGCATTATTCGACCATGGCGAGACGCAGGCTTGCCAGCTGGCGCACCGAGCGCGCGCCGCGCTGATCCCCGCCGACCGCAATCCGATAGGGCCCGTCATCCTCGATCAGCGCCGCGCCGTTGCAGGCCGTCGCAAGGATCACCTGAGCCTTGCCCAGCAGCGGATCAAGCTCGCCCAGACTGAACACCACGCGATACCCGTCCCGCGCCTGGGCGACCAGCACCATGGAAAGCCCTGCTCCGCGCAATTCGCCGCGCGAAGGCGCGCCCATGCGCGCCGCGACATCAGCAAGCAAGGGCCCGGTGCAGACCTGTTCCTGCCCGTGAAAAGCAATCCTCACCTCGCTCGTCGGCAGGCCTTCGACCAGAGCAGGCTCGACTGCCATCGCTGCGCCCAGCGCCAGCATCGCAAGCATCGCTTATTCCAGTTCCAGGATGACGGCATCCACCGCGAGGCTCTCGCCCTCGGCGGCGTTGATCTTCGCGATGACGCCTTCCTTTTCGGCGCGCAGGATGTTTTCCATCTTCATCGCCTCGACCGTGGCAAGCGGTTGGCCGGGCTGGACGGTTTCCCCTTCCGCGACATGCAGCTTCACCAGCATCCCCGGCATGGGGCAGATTAGCATCCGCGAAAGATCAGGCGGGACTTTTTCGAGCATCAGCGATTCGTGGCGGGCAAGCCGCAGCGGAAGCACCAGCGCGGTATGTGAGGCGCCGCGGGTCGTCACTTTCCAGTGGTTGCCAGCGCGTTCAACGATGAGGCCAAATCTGATCTCTGGCCCATCGCCCACCGCCCCGTTCGCTTCGGCCTGTACCATGCCCGGCAGCCAGTTGCAGGTGCCCGCCACGCGCACCCCATCGACCATCGCATGGCCATCGCCCAGCACAACCTCGTGGCGGGTGTTGCCAAGCTTGACCAGCCATTCGCCGGACACCGGCAGCGCCTCATCGGCCATTTGGCCGGAAATGCCGCGCGCGCGCGCCTGATGCGAAAATTCCAGCCCTGCGCACACCGCCGCGAGCAGCTTGGCGAAATCATCGCTGACGGCTGCGCCATGGAAGCCTTCGGGATATTCCTCGGCAATGAAGCCCGTCGTAAGCTCGCCCGAACGGAAACGCCGGTGCTGCATGATCGCGCTGAGGAAATCGACATTGTGCCCCAGCCCCTTGAGGCGGAAATGATCGAGCGCTTCGATCTGCAAATCCGCCGCCTCGTCGCGCGTCGGCGCCCACGTGATGAGCTTGGCGATCATCGGATCGTAGAACATCGAGACCTCGCCGCCTTCATAGACGCCGTCATCGACCCGCACCGAACCAGTCCCGCGCGCCACCCCGCGCCGCGCCTTGCCCGCCACGGTTTCGTCCTCGCTCCAGCCGGGAACCGGCGGCGCGTAGCGCACCAGCCGCCCGGTGCTCGGCAGGAAGCCGCGATAGGGGTCTTCGGCATAGACGCGGTTTTCGATCGACCAACCGTCGATGCCGATATCATCCTGCGTCATGGCAAGCGGCTCGCCCGCCGCCACGCGGATCATCTGTTCGACCAGATCAATCCCGGTAATGGCTTCGGTGACAGGGTGTTCGACCTGAAGCCGGGTGTTCATTTCGAGGAAGTAGAAACTCTCCCCCGTCGGATCCGCGCCCGAGACGATCAGCTCGACAGTGCCCGCCGAATAATAGCCCACTGCACGCGCCAGCGCGACGCATTGTTCGCCCATCGCTTTGCGCATCTTGGGCGTAACGAAAGGCGACGGCGCTTCTTCGACCACTTTCTGATGGCGGCGCTGGATCGAACATTCGCGTTCGTTCAGGTAAAGGATATTGCCGTGCTTGTCGCCGAGGATCTGAATCTCGATGTGGCGCGGGTTGAGGATGAACTTTTCGATGAACACGCGGTCATCACCGAACGAGTTGAGGCCTTCGCGCTTCACGCTTTCAAAGCCCTCGCGCACATCGGCTTCTGAGTAGGCAAGACGCATCCCCTTGCCCCCGCCGCCCGCGCTGGCCTTCATCATCACCGGATAGCCGATCTCGTTGGCGATCCTGACCGCATGTTCGGTGTCGTCGATTTCGCCGACATAGCCCGGCACGACATTGACGCCCGCCTGCTTGGCAAGCTTCTTCGATTCAATCTTGTCCCCCATCGCGGCAATCGCGCCCACCGGCGGCCCGATAAAGGCGATGCCGTCTGCTTCCAGCGCTTCGACAAAGCTCGCCCGTTCCGACAGGAAACCATAGCCCGGATGCACAGCCTCGGCACCGGTCGCCTTGCAGGCAGCGATGATCTTTTCCGGGATCAGATAGCTCTCGGCTGCGGGCGAAGGCCCGATATGCACCGCCTCATCCGCCATTTTCACAAACGGGCTGCGTGCATCGGCATCAGAATAGACCGCGACCGTTGCAATGCCCATCCGCCTCGCCGTGGTGATCACCCGGCAGGCAATTTCCCCGCGATTGGCGATGAGGATTTTCGAGAACAAGCGCAGTCTCCCCGAGAGGCTTTGAAGGTCGTGGCAACGCCTATGGCGCGGCGCGTTGCCCAGCGCAACCTAGCTGATTTGCGTCAACTCTCGGGCCGCTCGACGAGCTCCTTGAGTTCTTTCGTGCGTGTGCGCGTGAGCTGCGCCTTGCAGGTCAGCACCAGCAGCGGCTCGAGCGTGCCGCCGCGCGCCTCATAACCCTCCATCGCGCAATGCGCGTCGCGATAGCGCAGCCACCCACGCTGGGCTTCAAGAAGGTTGGCCGTCCAGCCCGCGCGCTTATCCGCCGAGCCGATCTCGGCCCACTCGGCATCGCGTGCCTTCATCGCTGCGCGGGTGAGCGCCCATTGCGCGTTCAGTTCCCGGTCGGCAGCCTCGAAATCCTGCCCGGCGCACCAGTTCATTTCCTGCTGGAATTGCGGATCATCGCAGTTCCAGGCGGGGTTCGGCGGCGCTGCTTGCAGGGCGAGCACGAGAAGCGGAGCAATCATGGGCGGGCCCTTTCGGCAAAGGCGATGAGGCTCTTAGCATAGACGGGCGCGCCCCTACGGTCACCCTCGCCTTGCAAAAGGCTTTGCACCGCGCGGGCAAGCATGGCGATGTTGCCGGGGGAAAGCCCCCCGAGCGGCTCGACATAGATGCCGATGGCAAAAAGGATCGCCTGCGTTTGGGGGAGCCGCCGCAGGGTCTGGCGCTCAGAACGCACGAACAGCGTTTCGCCTGCATTGGCTGGGGTGACGTGGGCGAAGGCCTCGTGCGGTGGGCGATCAGGGAGCCAGCGGCGCTCGGGCGTGGCCGCGATGAACCAGTTGCAGCGGGCATAGATCGGGCCGGGGCGCAGCGTCTCCATGAAGCGATCAACTCCGGTGGCGAGCTGCTTCTCATAGCCCTGGATGGGCGCATGGAGCGCGCGCAGGGACAGCCCGATCTTTTCCGCCGGACGCCAGTCCGAAGGCCACGCCACTGCCGCACCGATCAGGCGATAGTGATCCTCGCCTGCGCGCTTGGTGAGCAGGCACAGGTCTTCGTGCGTGGCGAGCGCGGCTTCCGGGAGCGCGCCCTCAACCCCCAGCATCGCGGCGAGTTCCCGCCCCGGCGCGCCAACCTCAGGTGTCAGCTGCACCCCGTCCGGCCAGTCAGCAAACCCCGCCGCCCGCGCCGCCAGATCGGGGGCCGACTGGAGCCACTCGTGCTCGGCCAGCTTCACGAGCCCCATCCGCAGTTGGCCGCCGCCGCGCGCTTTAGGGAGCAGGGTGTCGACGGAGAAGCCAAGAGACATGCTAGTCCACGTGGCCGGTCTTCATGCTGAGCAGGGCGCACGGATGAACTGCGGAGGCGGGGTAGTATGCGCGGTGGACGCTGGCGGCCTGGAACAGGAGCTCGGTGAACGGCAGGTCGAAGAGCGCCGCGATCTCGGCGCGGGTCCAGTCGGTGTGGGGGTGGGTCATTCAGTGCTTTCTGCTGCCATTGAGGGTTCGACTGGGTCGCCGTGCATGAAGGCCCCATTCGCGAACGGGAGAACTGCAAGCGCGATCATGCCAATCACGCCGAATATAACTGCGCGGCCTGTCACGTTTAGACCTTACGCCACCGTGGGCGCGGGCGCACCGCGCAGCAGGCCCTCGGTGCTCAAGTCTTCGTCAATCTCGGGCCAATGAATGCCATAGCCCGCCCCGGCCTTTTCCCAATGCGCGCGCTGCTCCGGCGTTGCATGGAGCAACCTCGGATACCACGCCAACGGCACGGCAATCGTCCGGCCGTCCATCAAATCGACAATCAGGCTGGCGTCATCAAAGCGCACGTCGAGCACGCGCGCGTCGGTCAACTTAGCCGAAATATTCATGCCATGCCTCCGTCAGCGCCGTCTGGTGTTCGGCGATCATAGCCACAAAGCCATTGATCTCGTGCGCGCGAAAGCCCCGGCTCCGCGCGACTTCGAGGCTGCCGCGCCAGACCTTGATTGTCGACTCCCTCTTGTCGGTGAGGATATGCGGCGGCTCGTTCGGTTCGTGGCTGTAGAATTGGAACCGACACGCGCCGATCCGCATCACTGTCGGCATGGCTACTCCGCAGCCTCATTCTGCTGCGCCTCCAAAGCAAGCGTATCCGGGCCTGAATCACCCATTCAGCACTCCGGAGATCATGAAAAGGAAGCCACCTACCCCCGCCCCAAAGAAGCCCGTCACCAGGCGATGACCCTGCCGCAGCCAGACTGTCGGCTGTTTGCGACCGCGCATGATCTGCATGATATCCGCCTGACACTGTAGCGAGATCAGCCCGCTCAGTGCAATAAGTCCGCTCGCTACCATCATCTGCGGGTTGTCGATCCGCTCGGCAAATGGCCCGCCCGACAGGCCCAGCACCCCTCCCAGCGTAGCAACCGACAAGGAAACCATGTTCTTGAAATAGTCGTAGCTGACATTTTCCGCACCGCCATGCGAAAATTCCTCGATCAGGCGCCGGTTCTCGCTATCGCGTCGCTCCATGTTGGATTGTCTCTGCATCGTCATCTCCCTTGAGGTGGAAGGGGATAATCGCATCCGAAACTGCCGTCACTCATTCCGCCGCCTCGTCCAGCCCCTCGCCCAGTGGCGGCATGTTGTGCCCGAGCAGCACAAGAATATCCGCTGCGCATTCCACTACATTCGATCCGGGGCCGTAGATCCCCTGCACCCCTGCCTCGCGCAGGAAATCATAGTCCTGCGGTGGGATGACACCGCCTGCGGTCACCTTGATATCGCCGCGACCGGCTTCGCGCAGGAGCCGGATCAGTTCGGGGATCAGGGTCTTGTGGCCGGCGGCAAGGCTGGAGGCGCCGACTACGTCGACATCGTGCGTCAGCGCCATCGCGGCCGATTCCTGCGGGGTCTGAAACAAGGGCCCGGATATCACCTCGAAGCCCATATCGCCGAAGGCGCTGGCGATCACGTTCGCGCCGCGATCATGGCCGTCCTGACCCATCTTGGCGATCATGATGCGGGGTGCGCGACCGAGGCGGCGGCCTACGGCTTCCACACCATCCACCACCTGCGCCCAGCGGCGGTCGGATTCATAGGCGCTGGCATAGACGCCTTTGACCGGCGCAGGGCGCGCATCGTGGCGGCCGAAGACCTCTTCCATCGCCGCCGAGATTTCGCCCAGCGTCGCATCGTGGCGGGCAGCTTCCACGGCGAGCGCCAGCAGGTTTGCGCCCGATGTGCAGCCTTCGGTGAGCGCCGCCAGCGCTGCGCGGCAGGCAGCCTCGTTTCGGCCCTCGCGCACCTTGGCGAGGCGGGCGATCTGCCCTGCGCGGACCTTCTGGTTGTCGACCTCGAGCGTTTCGAGCGCGTCTTCCTGTTCTTTCCGATACTTGTTGACCCCGACGATCACCGTCTCGCCCTTGTCGACCTTGGTCTGCTTTTCCGCCGCCGCCCGCTCGATCGCAGCCTTGGGCGCGCCGGTGGCGACAAAGGCGGTCATGCCGCCTGCCGCGTCGACCTGTTCGATCAGCTTCCACGCTTCCTCGACAAGAGTGGCGGTCAAAGCCTCGATGTAATGCGAGCCGCCGAGGGGATCGACGACGCTCGTGATCCCGCTTTCCTCCTGCAACACCAGCTGGGTGTTGCGGGCGATGCGGGCGGAGAAATCAGTCGGCAGTGCAATCGCCTCGTCCAGCGCATTGGTGTGGAGCGACTGCGTGCCGCCCAGCACCGCCGCCATCGCCTCCACCGTGGTGCGGATGACGTTGTTGTAGGGGTCTTGTTCTTGCAAGCTGACGCCCGAGGTCTGGCAATGGGTGCGCAGCATCTTGGAGCGTTCGTCCTTCGCGCCCAGCCCGTCCATCACCCGCCACCACAGCGTGCGCGCCGCGCGCAGCTTGGCGATCTCCATGAAGAAGTTCATGCCGATGCCGAAGAAGAAGCTGAGGCGGCCGGCGAAAGCGTCAATGTCGAGCCCCGCCGCCATCGCCCTCTGCGCATATTCCTTGCCATCGGCGATGGTGAAGGCGAGTTCCTGCACCGCCGTCGCCCCGGCCTCGTGCATGTGGTAGCCACTGATCGAAATCGAGTTGAATTTAGGCATGTTGGCCGAGGTATAGGCGATGATATCCGAGATGATCCGCATGCTCGGCTCGGGCGGGTAGATATAGGTGTTTCGGACCATGAACTCCTTGAGGATGTCGTTCTGGATCGTGCCATCCAGCTTGTCCTGCGACACGCCCTGACGCTCGGCGGCGACGATGAAGAAGGCCAGCACCGGGATCACCGCGCCGTTCATCGTCATGGAGACGGACATGGAGTCGAGCGGGATCTGGTCGAACAGGATCTCCATGTCGGCGACCGTGTCGATCGCCACCCCCGCCTTGCCGACATCGCCGACGACGCGCGGGTGGTCGGAATCGTAGCCGCGGTGCGTGGCGAGGTCGAAGGCCACCGACAGCCCCTTCTGCCCCATCGCGAGGTTACGGCGGTAGAAGGCGTTCGATTCCTCGGCGGTGGAGAAGCCCGCATATTGCCGGATCGTCCACGGACGGCCTGCATACATGCTCGCCTTTACCCCGCGCGTGAAGGGCGCAAAGCCAGGGAGGCCCGGGTCGAAGCCCGCGTGATCTTCCGCCGTGTAGAGCGGCTTGATCGCGAAGCCTTCGGGCGTGTGCCACGTGAGGTCGCGGCCCTTCACTTCCTTGGCAGCAAGGGCGTTCCAGTCTTCGAGCGTGGGTTTCTGGGTCATATCTATACAATCCCGTCATGCTGAACTTGTTTCAGCATCCATTCTTCCTGTCGCACGGAGGTTCGAATGGCACGATGGACCCTGAAATGAATTCAGGGTGACGAAGTGGAGGTCTACTCCCCCTTGAACTCCGCTTTCCTCTTCTGCAGGAAGGCCATGCCGCCCTCCATCGCGTCCTTGGTCGCGCCGGCGATCCGCTGGCCCTCGGCCTCGGCGAGCAGCACCATTTGCAGGTTCTGGTCGAGCGCGGTGGCGATATTGCGCTTCATCGTGGCGTAGGCGACCGTCGGCCCGTTCGCCAGCTTCTCGGCCAGCGCGCGCGCTTCGGTCATCAGGTCCGCGTCCTCGACACACTTGTAGACGAGGCCCCATTCCTCGGCCTGCGTGCCGCTGATCTTCTCGCCCAGCATCATCATCCGCGTGGCGCGCGCGCGGCCGATGGCGCGGGTGAGCAGCCAGGTCGAACCGCCATCGGGCACGAGGCCGATATTGACGAAAGCCTGGAGGAAATAGGCGCTCTTGGCGGCGATGGTGAAATCCGCCGCCAGTGCGAGCGAGCAGCCGACGCCCGCCGCCGGGCCGTTGACCGCGCAGATCACCGGCACTTGCGCGCGGATGAGCTGGCTGATCGCCGGGTTGTAGTGATTGATAAGCGCCTCGTGGCTGCCGCCCTTCCCGCCCAGCGCCGAGCCGGAGCCGCGCGCCGCAAGGTCCGCGCCCGAGCAGAAGCCCTTGCCCTCGCCCGTGATCAGCACCGCGCGCGCGTCACCCAGATCGTAGAACGCCTGCCCCAACTCGTCCGCCATCTGCGGCGGCATGGCATTCAGCCGCTCCGGGCGGTTCAGGGTGATGGTGAGCAGCGGGCCTTCGCGGTCCACGCGGATGGTTTCGTAGGACATTCGTTTTCTTCTCCCTTTCGTCGTCCCGGCGAAGGCCGGGACCCAGTCCCGCCGTCGCGCTGTCTGGGCCCCGGCCCCCTAGATTTTTGGCGCCGAGGTGACGACAATATCAATTCGACCAGTGGGTGCCCTCTTTGGGCGTTTCCATGATTTCGGTAAGCATGCCGCCCATGTCCTTGGGATGGACGAAAAAGATAGGGGTGCCGTGCGCGCCGATGCGGGTGGGACCGAGGATGCGCTTGCCGAGGCTCTCGAACTCGCTGCGCGCCTCGGCAATGTCGGGCACTTCGAAGCACAGGTGATGCTGCCCGCCCAAAGGGTTCTTGGCGAGGAAGCCGGCGAGAGTTGAGTTCTCCCCCAGCGGCTCGATCAGTTCGATTTGCGTGCCGTTCATCGCCCCGTCCGCAGCCGGAGTGTCGACAAAGCAGACCTTCACGCCTTGCTCCTCAATGTCGAAGGGCGTGTGAATCTTCGTTGCGCCCATGACGTCGCGGTAGAAGGCAATCGAGTCCGCGATGGAGGGCGTGGCGACCCCGATGTGGTTCAATCGGCCGAGTTTCATTGTTCTTCGATCCGGGGTTGGCGCGGCTGGCGCGTGGACATTTCGATCATCGTCTCGATGCGGACGACGCGCTTGTCGATTTCGCCCGCATAGTCGCGGATGCGCCGCACCTCATCGGTGAGGCTGGCAACATCCTGCTGCAAGCGGGACACATTTTCCTCGATCAGCAGCACGGTCTTGAGCGCCTTGAGCGCATCGCCGAGCGTGCTCAAGAGCGGATGCCCTTGTCACGGAAGAAGGCATCGTTCTCCGCCCGCAGCGCCTGTATTCGCGCGCTGATTGCCTCAAGCTTTGCGTTCATGCGCGGAATGGCTTCGTTGACCTGCTGCGTCAGGACGATCAGTTCGGCTTCTTCGGCAGCCGAAGGTTGCCCGAGATATTCCGCGACCGCATCGCGCAAAACACTCCCCACCGATTCCCCGCGCGCCTTGGCGAAGGCTTCGAGCGCGGCCTTCTGTTCGGCATTGGTGAGATAGGTGACGCGCTCGGTTCGGGGCTGGGTGGTGGCCATGGGGATCTCCATCGAAACCTTATAATGACCTTATAATTTGCAGGTAAGACGGTTGCAAGCGATGGAGGGCGTGGCGACGGCGATGTGGTTCAGTCTTCCCAGCTTCACTGGCTCGTTCCTCTCTCAAATCCCGTCATGCTGAACTTGTTTCAGCATCCATTCTGCAATTCGTTCCTTCCGAGCTAGGGGAGGGATGGACCCTGAAACAAGTTCAGGGTGACGAAGTTGGACACTTGATCGCGTTGCAATGCGCATTTCCGGCCAAGGCTGCATTAGTCGCATTTGTTCGCGTTCAAGGCACAGGAACGTATGTTAAGCGCGTCCACAACTGGACCTAGAAGCAACACCGTCAGCAGCAACACAGCGATTCCGATAATCCAAGATAACACAGTGCTGCCCCGTCCGAACCTGACACCTGCAAACAAGGCGACAACAAAACACAGAAGGACGATTAAGGTCGAAACCAGACCCGTAAACTGAGATTGCAACCACTCAAGCATCTGACCTCACAGCGGAATATTGTCATGCTTCTTCCACGGGTTCTCCAACTGCTTCGTCCGCAGTTTCCTTAGCCCCAAGGCAATCCGCCGCCGGGTCGAGTGCGGGTGGATCACCTCGTCGATATAGCCGCGCTGGGCGGCCACGAAGGGGTTGGCGAAGCGGTCTTCGTATTCCTTGGTCCGTGTCGCGATCTTGGCGGGGTCGTCCTTCTCTGAGCGGAAGATGATCTCTACCGCACCCTTCGCGCCCATCACCGCGATTTCCGCGGTGGGCCAGGCGTAGTTGAGGTCGCCGCGAAGGTGCTTGGAGGCCATCACGTCATAGGCCCCGCCATAGGCCTTGCGGGTGATGACGGTGATCTTGGGCACGGTCGCCTCGGCATAGGCGAAGAGCAGCTTCGCGCCATGCTTGATGATCCCGCCCAGTTCTTGGCTCGTGCCGGGGAGGAAGCCGGGGACGTCCACAAAGGTGATTATCGGGATCTCGAAGGCATCGCAGAACCGCACGAAACGCGCCGCCTTCTTCGAGGAATTGATGTCGAGCACGCCCGCCAGCACCATCGGCTGGTTCGCCACCACGCCCACGGTGCGGCCCTCGACCCGGCCGAAACCGCAGATGATGTTGCCCGCGTGGGCCGGCTGGATTTCAAAGAAATCGCCCTCGTCCAGCACCTTGGTGATCACCTCGTGCATGTCATAGGGCTGGTTGGCATTGTCGGGGATCAGCGTGTCGAGGCTCATGTCGAGGCGGTCCCACGGATCGCCCATCGGCATCACCGGCGGTTCTTCACGGTTCGAGAGCGGCAGGAAATCGACAAAGCGGCGCGTCGCCAGCAGCGCCTCGACGTCGTTCTCGTAAGCCAAATCGGCAACGCTCGTCTTGGTGGTGTGGGTGATCGCCCCGCCCAGTTCCTCCTGAGTCACCACCTCGTTGGTGACGGTCTTCACGACGTCCGGGCCGGTGACGAACATGTAGCTCGAATCCTTCACCATGAAGATGAAGTCGGTCATGGCCGGGCTGTAGACCGCCCCGCCCGCGCACGGCCCCATGATAAGGCTGATCTGGGGGACGACACCGCTCGCCAGCACATTGCGCTGGAACACCTCGGCATAGCCACCCAGCGAGGCAACACCTTCCTGAATGCGCGCGCCGCCCGAATCGTTGAGGCCGATCACCGGCGCGCCGACCTTCATCGCGGTGTCCATCACCTTGCAGATCTTCTCGGCATGGCGCTTCGACAGCGAGCCGCCGAACACGGTGAAGTCCTGGCTGAACACGTAGACCAGCCGGCCATTGATGGTCCCCGAGCCCGTCACCACCCCGTCACCCGGCACGCGCTGGGTTTCCATGCCGAAATCCATGCAATCGTGCTCGACATAGGTGTCGATCTCTTCGAAGCTGCCTTCATCGAGCAGCACGTCTAATCGCTCGCGCGCGGTCAGCTTGCCTTTGGCGTGCTGTGCCGCGATGCGCTTCGTCCCGCCGCCCATGCGGGCAGCTTCGCGGCGGCGTTCCATCTCGGCGATATTGGCAGACATTCCATTCCCCTTGGATAATTGCCCACCGCGATGCCGCGTCGGGGGCCACGCGTCAACGTGTCAAAAATGCGAGAGCAAGCGGGGGCTATTTGAACAGCACCAGCTCCTCGGCCATGGTCGGGTGGATCGCGCAGGTCGCGTCAAAATCGGCCTTGGTCAGCCCCGCCTTCACCGCAATAGCGGCCGCCTGCATGATTTCGGGGGCGTCGGGCCCGATCATGTGGATGCCCACCACCCGATCATTCGCGGCATCGACCACCATCTTGTAGAGCGCGCGTTCGGAACGCCCTGCCACGACATGCTTCATGGGGCGAAAATCGGCCTGATAGACCCGGATCGAGCCAAGCTGGTTACGCGCCTCGCTTTCAGTCATGCCGACTGCCGCAATCGGCGGATGGCTGAATACGGCCGAGGGCACGCAGGAATGATCGACGGCATAGGGTTCGCCCTTGCCGAAGACAGAATCGGCAAAGGCTTGGCCCTCGCGGATCGCCACCGGGGTAAGCTGCACGCGGTCGGTCACATCGCCGACGGCATAGATGTAATCGATATTGGTGCGGCTGAAGGCATCGACCTTGATCTGCCCGCGTGCGCCCAATTCGACGCCGACATTCTCCAGCCCCAGCCCCTCGATATTGGGCACGCGTCCCGTTGCCACCATCACGCAATCGAACAGCCGTTCATCCTGCCCGGTGAGCTTGACGCACAGAGTGCCGTCGTCCTGCTTCTCGACATATTCGAACTCAGCCTTGAAGCAGAATTCGATCCCCTTGGTGAGGCTGATCTGGAGCAAGCGATCGCGCACCGCCTCGTCATACCCGCGCAGGATGGTGTCCGAACGGTTGGCAATCGTCACCTTGCTGCCGAACTGATTGAAAATGCCAGCAAACTCATTGGCGATATAGCCCCCGCCGGCAATCAGCACCCGGCGCGGCAAAGCATCCAGATGAAATGCCTCGTTCGAGGTGATGACATGCTCATTGCCGGGAAAATCAGGAATGTGCGGGCGCGCGCCGGTGGCGATGAGGATGGTCTTGGCGGTGAAAACCTTGCCGCTGGCCAGCGTGATCTGGTGCGGTGCGGTGATTGTCGCGCGTTCATGGAACACGGTGACATTGTGATTGGAGAGCGTCTGGCCGTAGAGCCCTTCAAGCCGCGTTACATCATTCTGCACCAGATCGCGGAGTTTGACCCAATCGAAGCGTTTTCCTTCGATCGTCCAGCCGAACCCGGCAGCGTCTTCAAGATCTTCGGCGAAATGCGCGCCATAGACCAGCATCTTCTTGGGCACGCAGCCGCGGATCACGCAGGTGCCGCCGACGCGGTATTCCTCGGCAGCGGCGACTTTTGCGCCGTGGGCTGCCGCAACCCGGCTGGCGCGCACGCCGCCTGAACCAATGCCGATGGTGAACAGGTCGTAATCATATGCGGGCTCGGCCACAGCGCTCTCCTGATTGGGTCAGGCAGCGCTATGGCCGAGAGCAGGCGTCATGCCAAGCTGATCAGGCGCTGGCGGAACGCGCTCCGCCGCGACCGCCACCGGGACGGCCACGACCGCGCCCGCCGCCACCGGCACCGCGTCCGCCGCGGCCTTCGCCGCCGCGCCCCTGGCCTTGGCCCTGCCCCTGACCATGCCCGTGGCCTTGCGGACGACCGCCCGAACCGTGGCGCTGACCGCCGCCAGCACGATCACCGCCGGGCTTGCCCTGCGGCTGCTGGCGGCGCTCATTATCCGGGCGGCGTTCACCGCGCAGGCCATCGCCCTGCTTGCGCTGCCCGACGGGGCGCGGCTGCACCCGCTTCATCGGCACGCGCGGTGCGGGCTTGTCCGGCCCCACGCCTTCGACGACAGCGCGGAAATCATTGGGCAGCGGCAAGCGTTCGAGCTCAGCACCGGTCACCTTGCGGATGTCCTTGAGATAAGCGCGTTCATCCTCGGCACAAAAGGCAATCGCGATGCCATCGCGCCCGGCGCGCGCGGTGCGGCCAATGCGGTGAACATATTGTTCGGGCACATTGGGCAGCTCGTAATTGATGACGTGGGAAACGCCCGGAATGTCGATCCCGCGCGCGGCCACATCGGTTGCGATCAGCACCGGCACCTTGGCCTTGCGGAATTCATCGAGCGCGCGCTGGCGCTGCACCTGCGATTTGTTGCCATGGATCGCATTGGAGGCGATGCCGGCCTGCGCCAGACGCTTCACCACGCGATCCGCGCCGTGCTTGGTTCGGGTGAAGATCAGCACGCGTTCAAACTCGCCCGGCACCGGGTGACGGCGCTGGAGGATCATTTCAAGCAGTGCCTGCTTTTCATCCTGCTGCACCATGAACAGGAATTGCTCGATGCGTTCGGCGGTCGTGCTTTCGGGCGTGACCTGCACCTGCACCGGATTGTTGCAATAACCGCCGACGAGTTCCTTGATCGCCTTTGGCATGGTGGCGCTGAAGAACAGCGTCTGGCGATCCTTCGGGGCCAGTTCGCGGATTTTCCGCAGCGCATGGATGAAACCAAGATCAAGCATCTGGTCCGCTTCATCGAGCACCAGCACTTCGATGCCGTTGAGATTGAACGCCTTCTGATCGATCAGGTCGAGCAGACGACCCGGCGTTGCCACCAGAATATCCGTGCCGCGGTGCAGCTTGTTGCGATCCTTGCCAACCGAGGTGCCGCCGACGATCACCGCCACCTTAAGGCCCGCAAGCGCGCCGTAATCCTTGGCGCTCTGTCCGATCTGCACCGCCAATTCGCGGGTCGGGGCGAGCACCAGCATCCGGCAGGATTTGAAGGGAATAGGCTTGTCCGCATCACGCAGCCGATCAATCGAGGGCAGCATGAAAGCTGCCGTCTTGCCGGTGCCAGTCTGGGCAATGCCGAGCAGATCGCGGCCCTTGAGCACGGGCGGGATCGCCTGTTGCTGGATCGGCGTGGGGACGCTGTAGCCCTTGAGATCAAGCGCCTGGAGAACGGGCTGCGACAGCCCGAGATCTTCAAAAGTCATATGTGTAAACTCGCATTATATGCGGCGCGCAGCCGACCATGCGGCGCGCGGCGCGGGGGTTCAAACCGCCCGCGTGAAAAGGGAAGTCCTTTGGAAAAAACCGAAACGCGACCGGGGCGGATGATTTTGAAATGTCCGCCGCTTCACGCATGGCTAGCGCGCTTCGATGGGGGGCAGATGACACTCGCGCCGCGAAATGTCAAAGCAATTCGGGCCTAGCCCAGCCCCGCCGCTGCCATCAGCGCTCTGGTCGAAGGGTCGAATTCGCCCGCGCCGCTGTCGATTGCTTTGGCCATCACCTTGCCCAGCTCAACCCCGAACTGATCGAACGGGTTGATCCCCATCAGCACCGCGTTGGCAAAGGTGCGGTGTTCGTGGAAGGCTATCAGCGCCCCGAACATGGCTGCGTCCAGATCATCGACAAGGATCGTCGTCGAGGGGCGATTGCCCGGATAGGTGCGCGCCGGATCGTCGCTGGTCTGGCCCGCCATCAGCGCGGCGCCCTGCGCCAGACAATTCATCAGCAGATTGCGGTGATGCGCAGGATCGAGCGCATCGCCGGGCGCAATCGAGGCGATGAAATCGACAGGAATGAGATGCGTTCCCTGATGGAGCAGCTGGAACACTGCGTGCTGCGCGTCGGTGCCCACCCCGCCCCAGGTGACAGGCGCGGTCGGCCCATCGAGCGGACTGCCATCGGCCTTCACGCCCTTGCCGTTCGATTCCATCTCAAGCTGTTGCAGATAATCGGGCAGCAACTTGAGCCGTTCGTCATAAGCGAATACCGCGCGGGTCTGGCAGCCGCAGAGCTGCGCATAAAACTGATCGACGAAGGCCGCCATGAGCGGCGCATTGGCGCGACCGTGCGCCTTGCGGAAATGATCGTCCATCGCCTTGGCGCCCGCCAGCATCGCGGAGAACTCCTCCATCCCAACTGCCAGCGCCACCGGAAAGCCGATCGACGACCACAAGGAATAGCGCCCGCCTACGCTTTCGGGGAAAGGCAGCACGCGGGTTTCATCCACCCCCCATTCCACCGCCTTTTCAGGTGCCGCCGTCAGCGCCACCACCCTTCCGAAGGGATCGGCCACGCCATGATCGGCAAGCCATTTGAGCGCGCTTGCCGCATTGGTCATGGTCTCGATGGTGGTGAAGGTCTTGGAGGCGACCGCGATCAGCGTGGTGGCCGGATCGCACCTCGCAAAAGCCTGCTCCAGCGCCAGCCCATCAATATTGGAGACGACATGGACTTGAACCAGCGCCAGATCGCGGGTCAGCGCATCGATCGCCAGTGCCGGCCCCAGCGCCGAGCCGCCGATACCGATATGGATCAGATGCTTGATCTCGCCCAGCGCGCCGTGATGGATCGCCTCAACCAGCATACCCATGCGGGCAAGCAGCGCTTCGGCTTCCTCGACCTGAGGCGCCTTGCCGCTGCCGCGCAGCGCGCCGTGAGTGGCGGCGCGCCCTTCGCTCGGGTTGACGATCCCGCCATCGAACAGCGCTGCCCGCGCTGCGTCAAAGCCGCTGGCGGCGGCCAGTTCCTCGAAGGCGGCAAGGGCGGCTTCATCCAGATGCGACTTCGACCAATCGATCAGCATCCCCGAACGCGCGGCCCCCTCACCCGCGATTTCGAGCCGCAGGGACATCGCCGCAGCCCGTGCCGGATCGGTCACGAACAATTCGCGCAAAGTCCGCCGCTGATGCGCTGCCAGCCGCTGCCAGATCGCCGCCCGATCCGCTGACACCGATCTCATCATTCCCCGCCCCCTTTGCTAGATTGTGCCGGTGCGAGTAAGGGGGATAGCGATGGATGTTAAGCCCCAATCTTTTCTGCCCCCAAACCCTGCCGCTGCGCCCCCTGCACCCGATCAGCAGCCCCGCGGCAAGCAGCAGCGCGGCAGCTTTGCCATGTTCTTGCTGCAACTGATCGGCGCGGTGCTGATCTTTCGCAGCATCATTTTCTCGCCATTCACGATCCCTTCCGAAAGCATGCTGCCGCGCCTCGTTAATGGCGACTATCTGCTGGCGGCCAAATGGCCCTATGGCATTTCGGCCAATTCGCTGCCCTTCCGCCTGCCGCTCCCGCAAGGCCGCCTGTTTGCCAGCAATCCCGCGCGCGGCGATATCGTGATCTTCAAGCATCCGGTCGATGGCACCGACTATATCAAGCGGGTGATCGGCCTGCCCGGAGACAGCATTGCCGTCGTTCAGGGACAGGTGGTGCTGAACGGACGGCGCCTGCCGCTGACGCGCACAAGCGATTTTGCAATCGCGCTGTCACCCAACACGGCCTGCGCCTGGGGCGGGTCGCAAGTGCCGCGCGCCGATGCGGTGCAGGAGTGCCGCTACCTACGCTTTACCGAGACCCTGCCCGGCGGACGGCGCCACGATGTCGTCGATTTCGGGCCCACGGCAGCGGATAACTTCGCCCCCGTTACTGTGCCTGAAGGCACGATGTTCGTGATGGGCGATAATCGCGACAATTCGCAAGACAGCCGCTTTCCGGCTGCTGCCGGATTCGGGGTGGGGATTGTGCCGATGGACAATCTGGTGGGCCGCGCCGCCATTATCGCCTGGTCCACCGATGGCAGCGCCGAATGGACAAAGCCGTGGACCTGGTTCACCGCCGCGCGCTGGGACCGGATCGGAACCCGGCTGTGATTGCGCTTGACGGGCAAACCCGTGCATGGCTTGGCGGGCTCGGCTTTCATGTCGGCGAAGACAGCCGCTGGCTCGAAGCGCTCACCCATGGCAGCTTCAACGGCAACAGCGGCAACCCTGCCGAAGTGCTGGCCAAGGATTACCAGCGGCTCGAATTTCTCGGTGATCGGGTGCTGGGGCTGGCGGTTGCAGCCTGGCTCTACCGCGCTGGCGACGGGCCGGAAGGCAAGCTGTCGCAGCGCCTCAATGCGCTCGTCAGCGGCACCACCTGCGCGCGGATTGCGCGGCGGATTGGCGTGCCCGATCACATCCGGCTCGGCAAGCAGGCGCGCGATGATGGCGGCAAGGACAGCGACAAGATCCTCGGCGACGTGATGGAAGCGCTGATCGGCGCAAGCTTCATCGAACAGGGCTTTGATGCCACCCGCGAGGTGATCTACCGCCTGTGGGCAGACGAGCTTGAGGGCGATGTCGGCCGGGCCAAGCATCCCAAGTCAGCGCTTCAGGAATGGGCGGCAGGCAACCGCCGCGCCATGCCCGTCTATGAGGTGATCGAGCGCAGCGGGCCCGATCACGCGGCGCGCTTTACGGTGAGGGTGAGCATCAACAAAGTCGGCAGCGCCGAAGCCAGCGCCACCAGCAAGAGCGAGGCCGAACGGCTTGCCGCCAAGGCCTTTCTCGAACAATTCGGGTAAGGTTTGTTCGCTAAATGTTCCACGTGTAACATTGCGGCCGGATGGCAGGCTGGCGGACACCTGCGCCCTGCCCTTCGACAAGTGGCGCCGGACACGATATGAGCGCGGCATGACAGAAACCACCTCGCAACGCTGCGGCATGATCGCCGTGATCGGCGCGCCCAATGCAGGCAAATCGACGCTTGTAAACAGCCTCGTCGGCCAGAAAGTCGCAATTACTTCTGCCAAGGCACAGACCACCCGCGCGCGGATGCTCGGGATTGCGCTGCACGAGGTCGATGGCGCGGCAGTGCAGATGATCCTGGTCGATACCCCTGGCATCTTTGCCCCGCGCCGCCGGCTTGATCGCGCGATGGTGAACGCAGCGTGGGAAGGTGCCGAGGCGGCGGACGCGGTGCTGCTGATGGTCGATCCAATCAAGCAGCGCCGCCATGAACTGGAGCCGTTGCTCGAAGCCCTCGTCAGCCGCCCCGAGCGCAAGATCCTCGTCCTCAACAAGGTCGATCGCTCCAAGAAGGAACCCCTGCTGGCGCTCGCGCAGGAGCTCACCGGCAAGGTCGATTTCGCCGAGGTGTTCTTTGTCTCGGCGCTCACTGGCGAGGGCGTCGGCGAATTGAAAAGCCACCTTGCGCGGATGATGCCTGAGGCCGAATGGATGTATCCCGAAGATCAGGTTTCGGATGCCTCCGAGCGCCTGCTCGCCGCCGAGATCACCCGCGAACAGCTCTACCAGCAGCTCCACGAGGAACTGCCCTACGACAGCGCGGTGCGGCCCGAGAAGTATGAGCAGCGCCCCGATGGCAGCATCGAAATCCACCAGCAGATCGTCGTCACCCGCGACACCCAGCGTGCGATTGTGCTAGGCAAGGGCGGCTCCAAGATCAAAGCGATTGGTGAGGCGGCGCGCAAGGAGCTGGCCGAGGTTCTGGGGCTGAAAGTGCACCTGTTCCTGCATGTGAAGGTGCTCGAGAACTGGGCCGAGGACAAGGAGCTGTTCGAGGAAATCGGGCTCGATTGGGTGCGCTAGCCGGGCCTGCCCGGTCGCAGCATTCAGTCGCCATTCAGCCGCTTCAAGCGAAATTTCCCACACCAGCTCCGGGAGCTAACCGAGTGTTCTTTCGCGCATCATGGATCGTCGCTGCATTGCTTGGCGGCGCTGCACCGCTAGCCGCTCACACCGACGCTTTTCCAGCCCCGACGACCACGATGCCAAGCGATCAGCGTGATCGCCCCGTCATCGGTTACGGCCTGCTCGGGCTGGAAATCGGCACTGCGGCAGTCTCTGCGCGGCGGGTGCTGGAACGACAGGGCTATGTGCTGCGTGGTTTCGAGACCGGGCTGTCATGGTTCGGACTGGTCGGCGAGCAGACCGGCACCAGCGTTGAGCGTCCCTATCGCAAAACTGTGACTGCGGCCTATTTCGATGGGCCGGACGGCGAAGATATCGCGCTTGGCTTTGTCCAGACCCCGCGCGGGGCAGCGCTTTCGTCGATGCGGTTGCGATTCCCGGCAACGCTGCCGCGCGATAGGCTGGAGGCAGGCTTTGCTGCGCAGTTCGGGCCCACGAATTGTAAGCAGGGGTGGTGCCTCGAGCGGTCAGCGCTGCCGGACGGCCAGCAAGGCGCAATCACCGCAAGCGTGATTGCCGACAGCGCAGCTGGCACCATTACGATCGACAGCACACCGCAATTCCAGCACGCGCTTGATCGCTTGCTCGTCGAAGTCGTCAAGGATTGTCGCCAGTCGCGCCTCGGCGGACCGATGATGTGGCCGGAATATAACCTTCTAGCCTGTTAGAGCGCTTTCGAGCCGGGAGAAATCACCCTCGCCCCAGCTTCTCCAGCTTGGCTTTGAGCGCGGCTTCATCAAACGGCTTCACGATATAATCATCCGCGCCCGCTGCGATCCCGGCGTGGATGTCCTTTGCCTCGCCGTTGGACGTGCAGAACACCACGATCGGCTCCTTTGGCGTGGGGATCGCGCGCAGCTTGGCGACGAACTCGATCCCGTCCATTTCGGGCATGTTCCAATCGGTCAGCACCAGATCGGGCATCGCCTGCTTGCAGCGCGCCAGCGCCTCGCCGCCATTTTCGGCCTCCACCGGCACATAGCCAAGGCTGCGCGCGATCTTGGAGGAAACCTTGCGGATCACCCGACTATCATCGACGATCAGGCATACCTTGGCAGCCGCCGCAGGCGCAGTGCCCGGCGCATAGCGATCGCGCATCGCCTTGGCGGCAGCGACAATGGCATCGGTGCTGTCACCGGCTGCGTCGGGTGGCGGCAGCGGCGGTGCGGCCGCTTCCAGCGCGGCGCGCGCATCCTCGGGCACGGGCACAGCCGACGCGCCGTCGCCCGCCGCCAGCCGCTCAGCCAGCGTCTTGCCTTCCATGCTCCCGCGGCGATGCGGGCCGGTGTTGCGCTTGATCAGATTTTGAATGGCTCAAACTCCCCGCCAAAACCGCCGCTCGGGGCGTCATACTGACCATAATGCTCGGGTTCATCCGCGCCTGCCGCCAGCTCGCCCGGCGTGATTCGGACATGCAGATAGGGCATCCAGACATCGCCAAACTCGGCCTTCTGATACCACACATCAATCACGTCATAGCTGGCCCACATCCCGTCAGGCTCGCGCAGGCGAATGCCCTCACCGATCCGCGGCACCGCCGCAAAGCGCAGCCGCGACTGGCTCTGGTGGGTCTCGTTCTGGACTTCGATCTCGATCACGACTGGCGCATCCCCGGTTCGTCGGGGAATAGTGATAAGAGCCAAAGCTTGACGATTTACCAACGCGCACCAAGGCTGCGCACATCAGGCAGCTGGGGCGGGCTTTTTGGCAGCAGCTTTCTTTCTGGCAGCAGGTTTTTTGGCCGCCGCCTTCTTTTTGGGAGCGGCTTTCTTCTTGCCCTTGGCCGGAGCCTTGGCCGCACGCGCATCGATCAGCTCGATGGCGAGCGCAAGCGAGACATCTTCCGGCTTCACGTCCTTGGGAATGGTCGCATTGGTGGTGCCATCGGTGACATAAGGGCCATAGCGCCCCGGCATAACCTGAATATTGCCACCGCTGGTCGGGTGCGGCCCGAGCGCTGCGATCGGCTCTGCCTTGCCGCGCCCTGCGCCCGCGCCGCCGCGATTGGCAGCATCGGCCAGAATATCGACCGCGCGGTTCATGCCCACTTCAAACACCTCGCGCGTGCTGCCAAGCTTTCCATACTTGCCATCATGCCTGAGGTAAGGGCCATAACGCCCGATATTCGCTTCGATTTCAAGACCCGTATCAGGATGCGCGCCGATGATGCGCGGCAGATCGAGCAATTTCACCGCCCAGTCGAGATCGAAATCGTCAAGATCCTTGGGGATGCTGGCGCGCTTGGCTTCCTTGCCGCTGCCCATTTCCACATAAGGCCCAAAGCGGCCGGTCTTGCGGACGATATCAATGCCGGTTTCGGGATGCTGGCCCATCACGCCGTCCTCGGCACTGGCCTCGCCCGCGCCGCCCGGTTGGGCAAATCGGCGGGTGTATTTGCATTCCGGATAGTTGGCGCAGGCCACAAACGCCCCAAAGCGCCCGCCACGCAAGGATAGGCGGCCACCCTCGCGCCCCTCGGCGGCACAAAGCGGGCAGGCGCGCGGGTCCGCACCATCCTCGCGCGGGGGGAACAGGAAGTCGGAGAGATAATCATCGAGCGCCTCGGTCACTTCCGAGGGGAGCTTCTCCATCACCTCGTCGGCCTTGGGCTTGAAATCCTTCCAGAACCGGGCGAGCAACACCTTGTAGTCCTCGCGCCCGTCGGAGACGACATCAAGCTCGTCTTCCATCCCCGCGGTGAAATCATAAGCGACGTAAGTGGGAAAGAAGCGTTCGAGGAAGGCGGTCAGCAGGCGGCCCGATTCCTCGGCAAAGAAGCGGGTTTTCTCCATCCGCACATAGGCCCTGTCACGCAGAGTCTGGATGGTCGAGGCATAGGTCGAAGGCCGCCCGATGCCGAGTTCCTCCAGCCGCTTGACGAGGCTGGCTTCCGAAAAGCGCGGCGGCGGCTGGGTAAAGTGCTGGGTCGCCTCGACGCCGCGCTTGGCCGGACTGTCGCCCGCCTTGAGCAACGGGAGCAGGCCGTCCTCGTCCTCGTCGGCATCGTCGAACCCTTCCTGATAGACCGCAAGAAAGCCCGCAAACCGGATCACCTGGCCCGTCGCGCGCAATTCGTGTTGCCCGGTCGCATCGCGCAGGCTGACCGTGGTGCGTTCAAGCTGAGCGGCGGCCATCTGGCTGGCCATGGCGCGCTTGAAGATCAGGTCATAAAGCTTGGCCTCATCACCGCTGCCCACGCGCTCGCGAGTAAAATCAGTCGGACGGATCGCTTCGTGCGCTTCCTGAGCATTCTTCGCCTTGGTATTGTAAAACCGTGGCTTTTCGGGAAGGAATGCACTATCGTAACGCTTGGCGATGGCATCGCGCAGCGCCGCGATTGCGCCTGCATCCATCTGCACGCCGTCGGTCCGCATGTAGGTGATCGCGCCTGCTTCATACAGCGATTGCGCCAGCCGCATGGTGTGCTGCGCGGAATAACCCAGCTTGCGCGCCGCTTCCTGCTGGAGCGTGGAGGTGGTGAAAGGCGGCGCGGGGCTGCGTTTGACCGGCTTGGTCTCGACACCCTCGACCGTGAAGCGCCCAGCCTCCACGGCTGCCTTGGCCTCAAGGGCAATCCCTTCAGCGCCCAGCGACAGGCGATCAAGCTTTTCGCCCTTGAACCGCACCAGCCGCGCAGTGAAATCCGTGCCGTCGTGCTGGAGATGGGCGGTGACGCTCCAGTATTCCTGCGCGCTAAATGCCTCGATCTCGCGCTCGCGATCCACGATCAGCCGCAGTGCGACCGATTGCACCCGGCCAGCCGACTTGGCACCGGGCAGCTTGCGCCACAGCACAGGCGAGAGCGTAAAACCGAACAGATAATCAAGCGCCCGGCGCGCAAGGTAGGCATCGATCAGCGGCTTGTCGAGCTGACGCGGCCGCGCCATGGCTTCGGTCACGGCCTGCTTGGTAATCGCGTTGAACGTGACGCGATCGACCGCCTTGGGCAGCGCCTTGCGCTTGGCGAGCAATTCTTGAACGTGCCAGCTGATCGCCTCGCCCTCGCGGTCAGGGTCGGTTGCCAGCACCAGCCGGGTTGCGCCCTTGGCAGCGTCGGCAATCTCCTTGAAGCGGCTCTGCTTGTCGCGGTAGAGTTCCCACTCCATCGCGAAATCATCGTCCGGGTTCACGCTGCCATCCTTGGGCGGCAGATCGCGCACATGCCCGTAGGAGGCGAGAACCTTGAAGTCCTTGCCGAGATATTTCTCGATGGTTTTCGCCTTGGCGGGGGATTCAACGATGACAAGTTGCATGGGCTGAAAAAGCTGTCCCTTACGTGTGTACGCGCGAGAGTGGGGGGCTGGGTCTTACGGCGTCAAGCGGCTTGTGCAAGGGGGCATTCACCCTGCCCGCCGCACCAGCCCCGCTGCATCGCGCATCAACTCGCCCGCCAGTTCCAGTTCGAGCACAGCCAGTTGCACCGCCGCAGCGCTTGCACCGGTCTGCTGGATCAGCTCAGCAAGGCTGACGGGCGCTGTGGTGAGCAGCGCGGCGATTGCCTCTGCCCCCTCGCCCGCCTCGGCTTCGGCGAGTTCGGCATAGTCAAAAGCACGCGCATCCTCGGTCACACGAAAGCGCGAACGCGGCGCCCCGGTGAAGCTTTCCAGCAGTTCGATCACGTCATCGGGCGATTGCACCAGCACCGCGCCGTCGCGGATCAGCTGGTTGCACCCGAGCGAACGGCTGTCGAGCGGGGAGCCGGGGATCGCCATGACCTCGCGCCCGGCCTCGCCTGCGAGCCTTGCGGTAATGAGGCTGCCCGATTGCGGCGCGGCCTCGATCACCAGCGTGCCGCCGGCAAGGCCTGCGATAATGCGATTGCGGCTGGGGAAATGCCGTCCGCGCGGCTCGGTGCCGGGGGGCTGTTCGGCGATCAGCAAGCCCTGTTCCGCGATCCGCTCCTGCAAGGCGGCGTGCTGCGGGGGATAGGCGATGTCGATACCGCTGGCGATGACCCCGATGGTTTGCGGGAACGCGCCTTCGTGGGCCGCGCCATCGATCCCGCGTGCCAGGCCCGAGACGATCGTGAAGCCCGCCTTGGCAAGGGCGGCGGCGAATTCGCGGGCGAGCTTGACGGCGGCAGCGCTGGCGTTACGCGCGCCCACCAGCGCGACACACGGCTGACATGCAAGCGCGAGATTGCCCCGGCAGGTGACAACTGGCGGCGCGCTCGCGATTTCGGCCAGCAATGGGGGGTAATCATCCTGATCGTGGAACAGATAGCGCGCCCCCGCCTTGCGAACCGCGGCCACCTCGCGCTCGATGCTGGCGGCGCTGGCGGGGCGATAGGGCCCGCGCGCCCTGCTGGCGAGATCGGGCAAGGCATTAAGCGCGGAGGCGGCGCTGCCGAACCGGACGAGCAATTGGCGGTAGGAAATCGGCCCGATATTGGGCGAGCGCAGCAAGCGGATGCGCGCGAAGGCTTCGGCTTGGCTGAGCACCGGCTGCGACCCCGCGTGCTCCATTAGAGTGAGCCTCGCTTCACGATTTGGCCCCCACCTTCGGCTCCTCACCGCGCATCAATCGGCCGATATTGGCGCGGTGCTGCACGATGACGATGGCCGCGATAGCGAGGAGCGGCGCAATGACCTGAGGGTAACCCAGCGCCCATGCAACTGGCGGCGCGGCGATCACACTGACCAGCGAGGACACGCTGGAAATCCGGCTGATAAGCAGCGTGACGGCCCAGATCACGGCGCAGGCCAGCATCACAGGCCACGCCAGCGCGGCGAGCGCTCCGGCGGCGCAGGCGAAGCCCTTGCCGCCCTTGAAGGCAAGCCACGGCGTAAAGCAATGCCCCGCCACCGCCGCCACGGCTGCAATCCCTTCCATGCCCGGCCAGAGCGCCTTTGCGGCCAACACCGGGATCGCCGCCTTACCGGCATCGAGCAGCACCGTTGCAGCTGCCAGCCCCTTGTTGCCGGTGCGCAGCACATTGGTCGCGCCGATCGAACCACTGCCGATCTTGCGCACATCACCCAGCCCTGCCGCACGCGTCAGGATCAGGCCAAACGGGATCGAACCCAAGGCAAAGCCGAGCACGGCTGCGAAAACGAAATCCAAGCAACCCTCCGTTCGTGCTGAGCCTGCCTTGCAAGAGCGAAGGCGGTTGTCGAAGCACTGCACTTCTTCTAGCGCCGGAAATGCCAAAAGAAAGACGACCCGTGGGCTGGCTCAGGGTGAACGGAGGTTTTCTTGCCGGACAATCCTTCGGCCCCCATTCTGATCTTCGATTCCGGTGTCGGCGGGCTGACCGTTCATGACGCCTTGCAGGCCATTCTGCCGCAAGCGCCCATCGTCTACGCCGCCGATCTTGCAGGCCTGCCCTATGGCAGCAAATCCGAAGCGCAAATCGCCGCGCGCGTTGCCGGATTGCTGGGGCGGATGGCCGAACGCTTCCGCCCGCGGCTGGTCTGCATCGCCTGCAATACCGCCAGCACGATTGCATTGGGCATGGTGCGCGAGGTGCTCGAAATCCCTATCGTCGGCACGGTTCCTGCGATCAAGCCCGCTGCCAGCCTCACCCGCACCGGCACCATCGGCCTTGTCGGCACTGAGGCGACCATCCGCCAGGCCTATGTTGACCGGCTCGAAGCCGAATTCGCTGCTGGCAAGCGTCTGCTGCGCATCGCCGCTCCTGAGTTTGTGAGCCTTGCCGAGGCCAAGCTTCGCGGGCGGCCTGTCGATCCTGCTCCGCTGCGCGACATCGCCCAGCGTCTCGCCGCCATGCCCGGCGGCGGCGATATCGACACGCTGGTGCTCGCCTGCACCCACTTCCCGCTGCTGGCGGACGAGCTGCGCACGGTGTTCGGCGCAGACACCGCGCTGGTCGATGGCGCACACGGGATCGCGCGGCGTATTGCGCAGCTTTGCGAGGGGCACAGCTTCGCCAAATCCGCGCCCAACCGCTTCGTCATCACCGGCCCGCTTGCGGCGGCCGCAGGCCTCGAAAGCGCGCTGGCCACCCGCGGCTTTGGCCCGGTGGAAACCTTCTGAAACCACGGCAAACCCTTGCGAACCGCTCGCAAACATCGTGGTGGCAAAATCGTCCCGAGCGCCTTACAGGTGCGCCCGAAACCTTTGGGCCGCATGGTGGTTTGAGCCACACACGCAACGAGACGAGCTGCCTTAGTGAACTACGACCAGATTTTCGATGCCGCGATTGACCGCCTTCACGAAGAAGGCCGCTATCGCGTCTTTATCGATATCATGCGCAACAAGGGCGCTTATCCCAATGCGCGGTGTTTCCATGGTCACAATGGGCCAAAGCCGATCTCCGTTTGGTGCTCGAATGATTACCTGTGCATGGGCCAGCACGAAAAGGTGATCGGCGCGATGGAAGCTGCCCTGCACGATGTCGGCGCGGGCAGCGGCGGCACGCGTAACATCGGCGGCAACACCCATTTCCACCTCGAACTCGAAGCTGAACTGGCTGATCTCCACGGCAAGGATGCCGCGCTGCTGTTTACGTCAGGCTATGTCTCGAACGATGCAACGCTCTCGACCCTCGCCAAGCTGCTGCCGGGCTGCGTGATCTTTTCGGACGCATTGAACCACGCCAGCATGATCGCAGGGATCCGCAATTCGGGCTGCCCCAAGCGGGTGTTCCGCCACAATGATGTGGCGCATCTCGAAGAACTGCTGGCAGCCGAAAGCCCCGAGACGCCCAAGCTGATTGCCTTTGAAAGCGTCTATTCGATGGATGGCGATATCGCCCCCATCCACGCGATCTGCGATCTGGCGGAAAAATACAACGCGCTGACCTATATCGACGAGGTTCACGCGGTTGGCATGTATGGCGCGCGCGGCGGCGGGATTTCGGAGCGCGACAACGCCGCCCACCGCATCGACATTATCGAAGGGACGCTCGGCAAGGCATTCGGCGTGATGGGCGGCTATATCGCGGCCAGCGCCAAGGTGGTGGACTGCATCCGCTCTTACGCGCCGGGCTTCATCTTCACCACCTCACTCTCGCCAGTGCTGGTGGCAGGCGTGCTCGCCTCGGTGCGGCACCTCAAGGAATCGAGCATCGAGCGCAACGCACAAATGCGCGCCGCCGCCATGCTGAAGCTGAAATTCGCCGAGGCGGGGTTGCCAGTGATGGACAGCGTCACCCACATCGTGCCGCTGATGGTGGGCGATCCGGTGCGCGCCAAGAAGATCAGCGACATCCTGCTTGCCGAATATGGCGTTTATGTGCAGCCGATCAACTATCCCACCGTGCCGCGCGGCACCGAACGCTTGCGCTTCACGCCGGGGCCGTTCCACACTGAGGCGATGATGGACGAATTGACCACAGCGCTCGTCGAAATCTGGGATCGTCTGGAACTGCGGCTCGCTGAGGCGGCGTAACGCAAGCCGCCATGCCCTAGCGTTCTTTGAGCAGGCGCAAGGCTGGGCTACGCCTCTGCCCGAAACAGATTCGGGAGAGACCAATGGGCGGCACGCCTGACCAGACTTATGCCGAGGTGGTGATGGGGCGGCGCTCCATCCGGGGCTATCTTCGAAAGCCCGTCCCGCGCGCGCTGATCGAGGAAATCCTGACGATGGCGATGCGCTCGCCCTCGTCAATGAACACCCAGCCCTATCACTTCCATGTCATCACCGGCGAACCGCTTGATCGCATCCGCAAGGGCAATACCGAACGCATTCTGGCGGGCGAGCCTGACAGCCGCGAATTCCGCCGGGGGGAACCTTTTGCAGGCGTGCACCGTGATCGTCAGGTCGGCTGCGCGATCCAGCTGTTCGAAGCCATGGGCATCGCGCGCGACGACAAGGAGGCGCGGCAGGATTGGGTGCTGCGCGGCTTCCGCCAGTTCGATGCGCCGGTCTGCGTGATCATCACCTATGACCGCGAGCTCGACGGCAGCGACGACACGCCCTTCGATTGCGGCGCTGTCACCACCGCGCTGGTCAATGCAGCGTGGAGCAAGGGTCTGGGCTGCGTCATCAATTCACAAGGCATCATGCAATCGCCAGTGGTGCGCGAACATGCTGGCATCCCCGACGATCAGGTGATCATGAAGGCGGTTGCACTGGGCTGGCCCGACCCGGATTTCCCGGCAAACCCGGTCAAGATCACGCGCCGCGACGTGAGCGAGGCGGCGCGGTTCGTCGGGTTCGACTAGGCGGCCTAGTTCGGGCCGATCGTGCCTGCCCCCGGCCAATCGGTGCTGCCAACCCGCTTGAGGCGCATGGTCATGAACGGGCGCTTCGGCTGGCCGGGAAAGGCCATGAAGCCTTCCTCTACCCATTCCCCGTCCTTGTGGCGGGCGATATACGAAATGCTCACCGGCCCGCTTTCCAAGCCCCATTCGAAGCCGTCGGCGGTGGTCTTGAACCATGGCCGTGCGGTCATGCCGCGCGCCGTGCTGCTCATGATGAATTGGCCGGATACCGCATCATAGGTGATGGTTGCCGCTGCGTTGAATGCAAGCGCGCCATCCGCGCCATAGCCGCGCCCCTCGATCACCCGCATGGTGCCGCCTGCCATGGTGCCAACGCGCTCGGTCTGCACCAGTTCGATGGTGCCTTGCGGGCTGGCGCTGGTCACCGTGCCGCGCCACACCCCGTCCATCCACGCAAACTGATCAAGCGCCGCACGCTGCTTCGCGATGAGCGCGGCCGAATCGGGTTCTCCCACCTGCGCCCAAAGCGGCGGCGCCGCCAGCACCAGCGCCCAGCCAGCAAACGCTAAACCCGCGACCCGCAAACCTTGCACATTCATCCAGCAATCTCCTTGTCTCAGCCGCCCAGCCGTGCACAATCGCCGCCATGGGCTCAGCACCGATCAACCCGCGTGTGACGGCTTTAGCCAAGCAGCGTTTCGCGAATCGCGCGCGCGATTTCGCGAATGCGTGCCTTGCCCTGCCCGCCGTGCCAGTGTTGCCAGTGCTGATGCTGGCGGCTGCGATTGCGGGAACGCTGGCGGGCGCTTTCGGCAGCGCGGTGCTGCCCGGCGGGCAAAGGCTGGGCTTCTGGCTGATCCTGATGGCATTCCAGACCATCAAGTGGCTCGCGCTGCTCGCCTGGCTGGTGAAGCGGCCCAGCGATTATTGGCGCGCCGCCCTGATCGGTGCGATCACGCTCAACCCGCTGATCCCGCTCGAAGTGTGGCTATCCTACCGACTGGTGGGCTACCCGGCAGAGCTGGACTTTGGCCCAATTCTCAGCGCGGCATTGCCGCTGGCGGGGGTTATTCTGGCGGTGATGGCGGTGCTTTATCCGCCCTTCGCCTGGCCGCGCCGCCGCACTGCGCGCGCGGGCCTGCTGGCCTCGTGCCAGCTTGCACCGGGCGATGTGCTGGCCGCCGCAGCAGAGGATCACTATTGCCGGATCTATCTGGCCGGCGGGCGTCAGGTGCTGGCGCTTGGGCGCTTTAGCGATCTCCTAGCCGAACTGGCCGAGGCAGACGGGACGCAGATCCATCGCGGGCGCTGGGTTTCGGAACATGGCGTGGCCGCCAGCCGCCGCACCGGGCGCCGCTGGGAAGTGGTGCTGCCCTGCGGCACCGCCATGCGGATAAGCGCCGCGCACCGCGCCAAGGCGCGCGCACGCGGCTGGCTTGACCGCAAGGAGCGCGCCGGGCCGGGGTGATTGCGCGCGCTAGCGCGGCATTATGCGTTACACCTTGGAGCGGCGATAACCCGCAGCCATGGCCGCGCTTTCGCTGCAAAACAGCTCCTCAGGGCGGGTCTGGTGGTAATAGGACTGGCCCGGCAGGTGATAAATCCATTCGCCGCGCGTGTTGCGATTGCCCTTGATCGCGCAGCGACCATGGCCATCCCGGATATTGGACGCAATGCGTTGTGCCGATGGTGCAGCCGCGCGCCGCTCCACCCGCTCGCGCGGGGCGCTGGCAGGCGCTTCGGCGGGGTGCGCCGCGCGCCAGTCACGCGGCGTCTGGAAGCTTGCGCTCCACAGACCGAAGCTGAGATTGCGGGCAAGGCTTTGCGCATCGTGATAATCGGGCGCTGCCTCATCCAGCGCGATCGCCATGCCACGACGCACCATCTCACGGCCGATATCAAAGGTGCGGGTCTGACAGGTGGCGAGCACCCGGCCGTAGGCATCAGTGCCCTGCGCCGTGCAGGTCAGCGACTGCCCGGCGATAATGGCACCGAGGTTGGCCGTCGCTTCCTCACCACAGGCCCATGCCTCGCCCGCGCGGGTGCAGGATTGCCGCGCCTCGGGCGCGTCGATCCCGATTAGGCGGACGCGCGTTCCTGTCATGTCGAGGGTGTCACCATCGATCACGCTGCCGGGACCAGTCATGATGCTGGCGCTGGCAGGAGATGCCAGCAGCATTGCGACGACGGACATGCCAATCAAGCGGAACATGGCAAAATCCTGCCATGCATAGCTTAACAGGAAGTTTCAGCAGCCCCCAACCCGCTCCATCGCACCGCGTGGGCGCGGCGCGGAGGGTATCAGCGCAGGCTCACCACATTGTCGATTGCGGGGCGCTCGCGCTCACCGGTGTAGAGGCTCGCCATCGGCTCATCCTCCACCACCACCACCAGCGCGTTGCCAAAACCGTTGAACCCGGTCTTCATCGCCGCACCATAGGCGCCCAGCATCCCGATTTCGATGTAATCGCCCGCTTGAATGTCTGCCGGAAGCGCAAACGGCCCCTTCATGTAATCGGCATCATCGCAGGTCGGCCCGTAGAAGGCAAAATCCTTCAAGGGCTCGATCAGATCATCTTCGAGCGCGCGCACCGGGAAGCGCCATTCAACGTGAGCTGCATCATAGAGCGCGCCGTAAGCGCCATCATTAATGTAAAGCTCCTCGCCCCGGCGCTTGGTCACCTGAACCACCATCGAGGAATACTCCGCGCACAAGGCCCGGCCCGGCTCGCACCAAAGCTCGGCATTGTAAGCAATTGGCAGCGCTTCGAAGTGGCGCGCGATGATGGCGAAATAATCTTCGAGCGGCGGCGGTTCGAGCCCGGGATAGGTGCTCGGGAAGCCTCCGCCAACGTCGATCATGTCGATCACCACGCCGGCCTCGGCAATCGCGGCGCGGGTGCGATCGAGCGCCTGCACGAAGGCAAACGGGGTCATCGCCTGGCTGCCGACGTGGAAACACACGCCCAGCCAGTCGCAATGCTGGCGCACTTCCTGAAGCAGCGCGGGCGCTTCGATCAGATCGCAGCCGAACTTCGACGCTAACGAAAGCTCGGAATATTCCGAGGAGACACGCAGCCGCACGCACAGGCGCAGGTCCGCCGCTGCCTCGCCCGTTTCGGGATCGCGGCAGGCATCGACGATCTTTTCCAGCTCTTCGGGGGTATCAAGGCTGAATGTGCGCACGCCGTGATTGAAGTAAGCCTCGCGAATGGCGGCGGCAGTCTTCACCGGGTGCATGAAGCACAGCACGGCATCGGGCAACAGAGCGCGCACCAGCCGCACCTCGGCAATCGAGGCGACATCATAATGGGTCACGCCCGCATCCCACAGGATTGCGATCAGATCGGGCGCGGGGTTCGCCTTGACGGCATAGAGCACCTTGCCCGGGAACTTCTCGATAAAGAAGCGGGCGGCGCGCCGCGCTGCATGCGGGCGGTTGAGGATAACGGGTTCGTCCGGGCGGAGCGCGCGAACTACAGCCAGTGCGTCAGGATAGATGTGCAACTCAAGGGACCCCCAAAACGGTTTGTTGAAACCATAAAACGACAAGCTGCCTTGCGGTTTGGAAGTCCCCTTGGGGCAGCGGAAGGGCGCAGATAGGGCCTTGGGGGGATAATGCAAACGAAAAATGCCCCCTGCCAGGGCAAAATGTTACTTTTTGAAGACAGCTCCCGCAGACTGACAGGAATGTGACAAGACCGCGCTCGCTTTGCGGGGCTGGCAGGACGGGCGCGATCAGCTCAGGCGGTCACGAAAATCCTGATATTCGAAGCGCTTGATACAATCGAGCGCATCGGTTTCGCTGTCCCACAGCCAGATCGAGGGCAAAGCCACGCCATTGAAGGTGTTGGTCTTCACCATCGAATAATGCGCCTGATCGAGGAAGGCGAAACGCGCTCCCGGTTCGGCTGGCACGGGCAGGCGATAATCGCCGATCACATCGCCAGCGAGGCACGAGGGCCCACCGAGGCGAATCGGGATCATTGCGGGATCGGCAAGCTCGCCCAGCATGGCGGGACGATAGGGCGCTTCGAGCACATCGGGCATGTGGCAGGTCGCAGAGATATCCGTGATGCCCACCGGCATTTCGTTGAAATGGGTATCCAGCAGCGTGCCGACCAGAATCCCCGCATCCAAGGCCACTGCCTCGCCCGGTTCGAGAATGATCTCGCAGCCGGTATCTTCGGCCGCATCCTTGAGGAACTCGACCAGTTCCTCGCGCTGGTAATCGGCCCGGGTGATATGATGGCCTCCGCCCATGTTGATCCATTTGAGCTGGCCAAAATAAGGCTCAATCACATCAAACACCCGGTCCCAGGTGGCCTTGAGCGGTTCAAAATCCTGTTCGCACAGATTGTGGAAGTGGATGCCCTCGATCCCTTCCATATGATCTTCGGTCAGTTGATCGAGCGGGAAGCCAAGCCGCGAGCCGGGGGCGCTGGGATCGTATTTCGCCACCTCGCCGGTCGGAACCTGCGGATTGATCCTGAGCCCCACGCTGACGGGTGAGCCACTTGCCGCCGCGTGATCGAGAATCGCCCGCGCGCGATCATGCTGGCCGGGCGAATTGAAGATGACGTGGTCGGACAGGCGGCAGATTTCGGTCAGGTCGTCGGGCTTGAAGGCGGCGGAATAGGTCGCGATCTCGCCATCGTAGAACTCGCTGGCAAGGCGCGCTTCCCACAGGCCGCTGGTCGAAACCCCATCGAGATATTCGCCGATGATCGGCGCTGCCGACCACATCGAGAAGGCCTTCAATGCGGCAAACACCTTGATGTTCGCCCCGTCGCGCGCAGCGGCATCGCGCACCTGGGCCAGCACCCGGCAGTTGGCGCGCAGGCGCGCTGCGTCCACCACGAAAGCAGGGCTGTCGACACGCGCAAGGTCAAAATGGGCAAAGGCGCCCGGATCACCGGCTTTGGTCTGCATCAGGGGGTTCCATCGGGTTCGAGCCAGATGCGGCCCGCGCCCTGCATATCGGGGGCGACCAGCCGCTTTTCCAGATCGCCGATAGAGCCATCGGGCAAAATTGCCACCCCATCCTCGGCCCGCCGCGCGATCTGCGCGCGCTGACGCGGCTTCAGCCGGGGCGCGGGGATGTTGCGCGCGGCGGGGCCGGCGGCGCGGGCGGCGCGGGCAGCATGAAGCGCACCACCCGCCCGGCCTTGACATCGGTGACATAGGCATGACCATCCGGCGCGACGGCAAGATCATGACCAAGGCTCATATTGGTGCCGGGCAGGCCGATATCGAGCGAGCGTTCAAGGATCCCGTCAGCCCCGTAAAGCCGCAGAATTGCGCGGGTGCGGTCTTGTGCGTCGCGGCCTTCCAGCACCGCCAGACGCCCATCGCCCACAGGTTTGACCGCATAGGGATGATTGCCGCCGCGCATGGCGCGCTTTTCCACCAGCTTGCCCTGATGGTCGAAAATCTGGAGCTGCGCATTCTCGCGGTCGGCGACATAGATGCGCTTGTCATCGGCAGCGATGGCATGGGCAATGCGGAAGTCGCCCCAGTCGCGAATGAAACGGCCATCGGGCGAGAACTCGGCGATGCGTGTATTCACATAGCCATCGGCGATCAGCACGCAGCCGTTCAAGAAAGCGACATCGGCCGGGCGGCCAAAATGGCTGGCGTCCTGGCGGGAGACGCCCTGTTCGCCCAGCACCAGCTCTTGCACGCCCTCAGCGCTGAAACGGAACACCTGCTCGCGCGCCACATCGGTGATCCACACCTTGCCTTCGGGATCGATCGAAAGCCCATGTGGCATGATGAAGCGCCCTTCGCCCCAGCGCCTGATAAGCGTGCCATCGGGGGCGAAGACAAAGACCGTCGGCTCGGCAATGGGCGTGGCGGGGAACGGCTCGGCCCACTTGCGGCCCGCCCGGTGGAGCACCCAGACATTGCCGTCTGCATCAATATCAACAGCGCTCACCTCACCGAACTTGGCTTCGGCAGGGATCGTTGGCCAGCCCTTGTCGACAGTCGCCGCTGCAACAACCTCGGGCGGCAAGGGCGGTGCGAGTTCGTCACACCCGGCAAGCGCGAGGGTTGCGACCGCGCACAACCAGCTGCGCATCAGAACTCAACTGGCCCGGCCATTTCCTCAACTGTCCACGGCAGGCCGTGGGCGTTGAGCATCGCCATGAAGGGATCAGGGTCCATCTGCTCGATGTTGAACACGCCCTGACCCTGCCAGTCACCGCGCACCATCATGGCAGCCCCGATCATCGCAGGCACGCCCGTGGTGTAGCTCACCGCCTGATTGCCGGTCTCCTCATAGGCGGCTTCGTGCGAGCAGATATTCTTGATGTAGAACGTCTTCTCGCCGCTGCCATCCAAGGCTTCGCCGGTTGCGATCACGCCGATATTGGTGTTGCCCTTGGTGGTCTCGCCCAGCGTTTCGGGCTTGGGTAGGACAGCGGCGAGAAATTGCAGCGGGATGATATCGCGGCCCTGATACTTCACCGGCTCGATCGATGTCATGCCGACGTTCTGGAGCACGGTGAGATGGGTGATATACTGATCGCCGAAGGTCATCCAGAACCGCGCCCGCTCCAACTCGGGCACGAACTTGGCGAGGCTTTCCAGCTCCTCGTGATACATCAGATACATGTTCTTGGGGCCCACCGCCTCGAAGTCGAAGCCGACCTTGGTGCTCATCGCAGGCGTTTCGACCCACTGCCCGTTCTCCCAGTGGCGCGCAGGAGCGGTCACTTCGCGGATGTTGATTTCCGGGTTGAAATTGGTGGCGAAATGCTGGCCGTGATCGCCGCCGTTGCAGTCCAGAATATCAAGCTGGCGGATGGTCTTGAGCTTGTGCTTCTTGAGCCACATGGTGAAGACGCTGGTGACGCCCGGATCGAAGCCCGACCCCAGCAACGCCATCAGGCCTGCATTCTTGTAACGATCATGATAGGCCCACTGCCACTTGTACTCGAACTTGGCCTCGTCCTTGGGCTCGTAATTGGCGGTGTCGAGGTAATCGACCCCGGCCTCAAGGCAGGCGTCCATGATAGGCAGGTCCTGATAGGGCAGCGCGAGGTTGACCACGAGGCCCGCACCCGTCTTGCGGATGAGATTGACCATCGCGGGCACTTCCTCGGCGTCGATCTCATAGGTCGAGATCTCGCGCCCGCAGCGTTCTTTCACGCTGGCGGCGATCGCATCGCATTTCGATTTGGTGCGGCTGGCGAGGTGGATTTCGGGGAAGATATCGGGGTTGAACGCCATCTTGTGGACGCAGACCGAGCTTACCCCGCCCGCGCCGATAACGAGAACCGTGCTGGACTTGGCTGCGGACATGTTAGGAACCTTTCATGATGCGAATCTTGCGCGGGCCTTAGTCGAATGCAGCCGAGGGGACAAATGATCCAAGCCGATGTCAGCCCAATGCCGTCAATAATGCCGACCACAAAAGGCGTGCGCGCCGCAGCCGCGGCCGTTGCCGCAATCCTGCCGCCCACCCCGCTGCTGCCGGTCACAATCCATGGGGTTCAGGCATGGGCGAAGGCCGAATGCCTCCAGCCCATCGGAGCTTTCAAGATCAGGGGTGCGTGGTGGGCACTCTCCAGCCTCTCGCCAGCAGAGCAGGCGGCCGGCGTGGTGGCGGTTTCATCGGGCAATCATGCGCAAGGGGTAGCATGGGCAGCGGCAAAGCTCGGCATTCACGCCGCCATCGTGATGCCGCGCGATGCGCCCGAGGTGAAGCTTGCCAACACCCGCAGGCTGGGGGCCGAGGTGGTGCTTTATGATCGGCCCGGCGAGGATCGCGATGCCGTGGCGGCGCGGCTGATTGCGGCGCGCGGTGGCACGCTGGTGCATGCCTTCGGCCACCCGGCGGTGATCGAGGGGCAAGGTTCGGCAGGGATCGAGGCCGCCGTGCAGCTCGGCCGTGCGCCCAGCCGCATCATCGCCTGCTGCGGCGGCGGCGGCCTTGCGGCAGGCCTTGCGCTTGCCTGTCCCGATAGTGCGATCCAAATTGTCGAACCGGCGGGCTGGGACATGGTCGGCCAATCGCTGGCGGCAGGGGCCATCGTGGCTGCTGCCCCGGATGCCCCCAAAACAATCTGCGACGCGCTGCAACCCACCGCGACCAAGCCGATCAACCTTGCAGTGCTGGCCGGCCGGGCCGAGCCGGGTGTCGTCGTAACCGATAACGAAGTCCGCGCAGCGCAGGTCTTTGCCTTTGAACGGCTGCATCTGGTGCTCGAACCGGGCGGCGCGGCTGCGCTGGCGGCAGCGCTTTCAGGCAAGGTGCCAGTGGACGAGAGCACTATCATTATGCTGACGGGCGGCAATGCCGATCCTGCCGCCTTCGCCGCGACGCTGACCGCAGCAGCGTCACAAAAGCATCATGCGAGCGCCATATAGGCTGCTGTGCCCCCCATGCCCGATCCCAGCAAAGGCACCCCCGACATGGCCAATCAGCCCAAACGGATCATCGAAGACGCCGTGATCCGCAAAGACGCCAAGGTTACCGAAAAACTGCTCGACAAGGCCTTTGCCCTTGCCTTCAAGGGTCTGGTCTATGCCCAGATCTGGGAAGATCCGGTGGTCGATATGGAAGGCCTCGCGATCACGCCCGAAACCCGGCTGATGTGCATTGCGAGCGGCAGTTGCAACGCGCTGTCTTATCTCACCGCTGACCCTTCGCAGGTCACCGCAGTAGACCTGAACCGCGCGCATGTCGCGCTTGGCCAGCTCAAGATCACAGCGATCCGCCACCTGCCCAATTACGAGCGCTTCCACCGTTTCTTCGCCCATGCCGATCACAAGGAAAATGCCGAAGTCTACAAAACGATGATCGCGCCCCACCTCGATGCGGAAAGCCGGGCCTATTGGGAACAGCGCGATCTGCGCGGACGCAAGCGCATCTCCTATTTCACGCGCGGCATCTACAAAAAGGGATTGCTGGGTAATTTCATTGGCTTGGCCCATGTTTTTGCCAAGCTTTACAAAATCGACCTCGGCAAGCTGCTCGAAGCCAGCACGCTGGAAGAACAGCGCGATGTGTTCGAGCGTGAGCTTGCACCGGTGTTCGACAAGCGTTTCATCCGGTGGCTGACAGATCAGCCCGCCTCGCTGTTCGGGCTCGGTATTCCGCCGGCCCAGTTCGAGCATCTAGCGGGCGATGAACGCATGGCCGAAGTGCTGCGGCGGCGGCTGGAGAAGCTCGCCTGCGACTTTGAAATCAAGGAGAATTATTTCGCCTGGCAGGCCTTCGGACGCGGCTACAGCCGGTCGGAAGGCGCGCCGCTGCCACCCTATCTCCAGCGCGCCCATTGGGAGGCGATGCGCGAACGGATCGGGCGGCTCGATGTGGTGCGCGCCAATATGGTGGACTGGATCGGCGCGCGCGCGGACGCGAGCATGGATCGCTTTGTGCTGCTCGATGCGCAGGACTGGATGAACAATGCGCAGCTTGATGGACTGTGGTCGCGGATCACCCGCGCCAGCCGCCCGGGCGCGCGGGTGCTGTTCCGCACCGCCGCCGAACCGAGCCTGCTGCCCGGCAGGCTGGACGAGACAATCCTTGGCAAGTGGCGCTATCTCGATGAAGTGTCCGCCGATCTGACGCGCCGCGATCGGTCCTCGATTTATGGCGGCGTGCATGTCTATGAGCTGGCGTGATGGCAGGTAGCCACGCGGCGCTGATGGACGAGGTCTATCGCGGGCAGCGCCATATCTATGATCTCACCCGCAAATATTACCTGTTCGGGCGCGACACGCTGATTGCTGGGTTGGCGGCGCGGCCGGGGATGCGCGTGCTGGAGGTGGCCTGCGGGACGGGGCGCAATCTGGCCAAAATCGGCAAGGCCTGGCCAGGCGTGCAGCTTTACGGCCTCGATATCTCGGCCGAAATGCTCAAGAGCGCGCGCGCGGCGCTCGGCAGCGAGGCGCGGCTTGGGCAAGGCGATGCCTGCACGTTCGCGCCCGAGCCGCTGCTCGGCGCGGCGCAGTTCGAGCGGATCGTGCTGTCCTATTCGCTCTCGATGATCCCCGATTGGGAGGGCGCGCTCGATCATGCGGCGGGCCTGCTGGCGCCGGGCGGCCAGCTTCACATCGTCGATTTCGGCGACCTCGCTGGCCTGCCGTCGCCGCTTGCCGCGGGCCTGCGCGCCTGGCTGACGAAGTTCCATGTCGCCCCGCGCACTGCCCTGCCCGGTGCTGCCGCACGGATCGCCGCTGCGCGCGGCCTTCAGCTGATCAGCACGCGTGGGCGATTGGACTATTTCCAGCTTCATGTCATGACCGCGCCCGCAAAGCGTTGCAATTGACAATCCATTTTCCCCCTTCCAGTCTTGCATCCGACAAAGTGCAAACAGGGGATCATTGAATGCAGGCGCAACTTCTCGCGCCCGCCGCCTTGCTGGTGGTGTGGACGCTAATCATGTTGTTCTGGATCATTCCGGCGCGCTTCGGTGCGGTCGCGAAGGTGGCGGACAAGTCGTTGCTGCCTTCGGGGCCGGGGGTGCGCGGCGGGGATCTTGAAGGGGTGATCCCTGATCGCGCCAACTGGCCTGCGCATAATCACACGCATCTGCATGAACAGCCCACCTTGTTCTATGCCACCGTTATGATCCTCGCGCTGACAGGGCCAGGGGCGGTGGATGTGGCGCTGGCTTGGAGCTATCTGGCTTTGCGCGTGGTCCATTCGCTGTGGCAGGTGCTGATCAACACTATTCCGGTGCGCTTTGCGCTGTTCCTGCTGAGCACCTGTGCGCTGATCGCGCTGGCGGTGCGCGCTGTCATGGCGACGGTCTTGGCCGATCCTGCGGCGCTTCCGGCATAGAAAGGCACGGATGATGATCGGAATGGAAATACTCGCACCCGTCGTTGCGTTGATGGCGTGGACGATGGTTATGTGGCTGTGGATGTATGCGGTGCGCCTGCCTGCGCTGACCGCATCCGGACTCAAGCCGGATGATGCGCGCAATACCAAGACGCTCGACGATGTGCTGCCGGCCAAGACCCAGTGGCCAGCGCATAATTACAACCACCTGCACGAAGCGCCGACGCTGTTCTACGCAGTCGCGATTGTGCTCGCCGTGGTGGGACAGGGTGACGGGCTGAACGCCCTGATCGCATGGGCCTATGTCGGCTTGCGGGTGGCGCACTCCATCGTGCAGGCGACGATCAACAAGGTTGCGCTGCGCTTTGGGCTCTATGCGCTCTCAAGCCTGGCGCTGATGGCACTGATTTTCCATGCTGGCATGGCGGTATTCTGACGCCCGCGCAGAGCAGCGGATCACTCCGCCGCTTCGACTTCCTTGGCGGCATGGGCGCGCGCGGCAAGGAACCGCTCGCCATCCAACGCCGCCATGCAGCCCATGCCGGCCGCCGTCACCGCTTGCCGGTAGACATGATCGGTGACATCGCCTGCCGCGAAAACGCCGGGTATCGCCGTTTTCGGTGTGCCGGGTTCGGTGAGCAGATAGCCGCTCTCATCCATCGGCAGCTTGCCCTTGAACAAGTCGGTCGCAGGCGCATGGCCGATGGCAACGAAGGCCCCGTCAACTTCGAGGGTCGATGGCTCGCCCGTCACCGTGTCCGTCAGCTCAAGGTGGTGGAGCAGGCCGTTGTCTCCTGCGGCAAAGCGATCGACCGCCTTGTTCCACAGCACCGTGATCTTGGGATTGGCGAATAGCCGCTCCTGCAAGATCTTCTCGGCGCGCAAGCTATCGCGGCGGTGGATCAGGGTGACATTGTCTGAATGGTTGGTGAGATAGAGCGCTTCTTCCACAGCGGTGTTGCCGCCGCCGATCACCGCCACACGCTTGCCGCGATAGAAGAACCCATCGCATGTCGCGCAGGCCGAAACGCCCTTCCCGCCCAATTCCATTTCGCCCGGCGCACCCAGCCACTTGGCCTGGGCTCCGGTGCAGATCACCAGACATTCACCGACATAGACGTCGCCGCTGTCGCCGACGGCGCGGAACGGCGGGCCGCCTTCCAGATCGACTGACACGATGGTATCCCAGATCATGCGCGTGCCGACATGCTCGGCCTGCGCCTTCATTTCCTCCATCAGCCAGGGGCCCTGCACCACATCGCGGAAACCGGGATAGTTTTCGACATCGGTGGTGATCGTCAGCTGCCCACCCGGCTGCAAGCCCTGCACCACGATGGGCTCCAGCATCGCGCGCGCGGCGTAGATCGCCGCCGAATAGCCGGCCGGGCCGGAGCCGATGATGAGCATTTTCGTGTGGTGGGTTGCCATGCTGGGTCTCTTCAATGCGTTATGTTCGGGGCGATATGGGAAGTCAGGAGCGGCTTGTCACGCGTCGATCTGTCAGGCGAAGAACCGCGCCCGCAGACGCTCCTTCTTCGGTTCATCAACGCCAAGCACGCTTGCCATATAGGCATCGAGCGATCCGGCGATACGGGTTGCCTCGGCGATATAGGTTGCAAAATACTCGGGCAGCACGCCCATCAGGTTCGCCTTCGCCTCGGGCGATATCTCGCCATAATGGGCCTGCATTCGGGGGAGCGACTGACGTTCGAGGATGTGGATGGTAGGCGCATCATTGGTGCGCAGGAATTCAGCAAGCACATCATCACCGTGCACGCCCAGCGCATGAAGCAGCAGGCTGGCGGCCACCCCGGTGCGGTCCTTACCGGCAAAGCAATGGACAAGGCTTGCCCCCTCGCGGGTTTCGAGCGCGCTGAAATAGCGGCTGAACATGGCAACCATCGCCGGATTGTTGGGCATCCGGGTGTAGACCGCCAGCATCCGTTCGCGGGCTTTCCCGGGCGTCATCTCCACCTTCCCGCCGCCCCCTTCGTGGGGCGGGGAATTGGTGGTCTCGCCATCATAGGCGATCACCTGCGCATCAAATTCGGGATGGCGGCGGCAGGGAAAGCTGGTGCGTTCGCTCTGCCCACGCAAATCAATAATGGTGCGAATGTCCAGCCGGGCGAGCGCGGCAAGATCAGACTCGCTTGCCTCCATATGCTGGCCCGAACGCCACAACAGGCCGGTCTTCACCCGTGCGCCGCCAGCCGCCGCATAGCCGCCATAATCGCGCAGGTTATGGATCCCCTCGGTCGCCAGAAACGGACCGGGCGTAGCGGAGGTTTGGGGTTCTCGAATCATCGCGCGCGACACTGGCAGGCAGGCGCGCGGCGGGCAACCGGGCAAGCGCTCTCGGCCGGGCCACGCCTAGGCAATCACCCATAGCGCCCGCCCAAGCCAATGTTGAAGCGCGCATGGTTAAGCCGCCATTAGCGATGACGCTTGAACAAGGGCCGAACACCAATGGCGCGGATCCTGATTGCCGATGATGATACCGCGATTGCCTCGCTTGCCAGCGATGTGTTGATGGATGCAGGCCACGCCTGCGGCTGGGTCACAAGCACGGAGGAGTGCTGGTCGGTGATGCGCCGCAAGCGGCCCGATCTGCTGCTGCTCGATCACAGTTTTCCGGGGATGTCGGGGATTACGCTGCTACGCCAGCTGCGCCGCTCGCCCCGCTTCTACGATCTGCCGGTGGTAATGTTTACCGCCGTAAAGGGGGAGGAGGACGAAGCGCAGGCGATCTTTGCCGGAGCGCAGGATTTCATCCGCAAGCCGTTCGATCCCCTGTGGCTGGTGCGCAAGGTCGAAAAGCAGCTGGAAAAGCGCATGAGCCGCCCGCGCCATGTCGATCTGGCAAGCGCTGTGCTGGGCCATGAGGTATCGCGCAATGCGTTCGCACCGACGTTAAGGCGAGTGCTGTAGGCCGCCCTTGCTTCGATCTGGCCGCCGAATGCGCGGGCTTCGGCCTCGGTGCCAAGGCTGGCAGGCCACAAGATTTCGCCCGCATTCATCATGACGCCGCCACCGAGCTGGGCGAGGTATGCGCCCATGCCGATCCGCAAGGTCAGCGCCTCGATCTCGCCGAACTGGCCCACCGCATCGGCGCGCGCAGCCCAGTCGCACAGCGCTTCGAGCGCGGCCACGCTCGCCGCGATCCAGCCAAAGCCGTGACCGGCATGCTGTTCGCGCATCACCAAGCCTGCGTCGATCAAGCCGCCGGATAGGACGCGGGCTGCAACCTTCGCACGCACGGCCGCGTTGTAATCGCGTGCGGCGTGGGTGGCGGCGCGCGCTTCCTCGATCCAGTCCTTCACAGGCACGGCGGCTAACACGATTTGCGCGAGGATTGCATCACCTCAATTGACGGGCGCTGCGCTGCGCCTAGTCTGACAGGCGATGCGCGCAGACCCGTCCTTTGCAATCGTGATCGCCGCCGGCGGCAATGGGCGGCGCATGGGCGGCGCCAAACCGCTGCGCGAACTGGCGGGCCGCACGCTGCTTGACCATGCTTGCGATTGGGCGCGCAGCAGAGGGGCCGCTTGTGCGATTGCAGTGCGCGAGGTGGCCCAAGTGCCGCCCGGCCCGCTCCCCCTGCTGATCGATAAACACCCCGGCATCGGCCCGGTGAGTGCTTTGTTCGGCGCGATGCGCTTTGCCCGCGAGGCAGGGTGCGAAGCGGTAATGCTGATTGGCTGCGATCAGCCTTTTCTGCCCGCTGATCTGCCGACCCGACTGCTCAACCATATCGGCGATCACGCCGTTGCCATGCCGGTAAGCGGCGGCAAGGACCAGCCGCTCGCCAGCCTGTGGCGGCTTGCCGAGGCCGACGTTTCCGGCTTCATAACCGAAGGGGGGCGTTCGCTGTGGCGGCTGGCGGACCGGCTTGGCGCGGTGCGCGTGGCGTGGGACAGCGCCTGCGTCGCACCCGATCCCTTCGCCAATATCAATGATCCTGCAAGCCTTGCCCGGCTGGCAGCGGCCATGCATCAGACAGGGAAGACTTCATGCGCGTGACCCATACAATCCTGTTGGTATCAGCGGCCATGCTCGCAACACCGCTCGCCGCCGCGCCTGCCCCGCGGCCGCTGGCCGAAAGCGAGCAAGCCGCCCCAGCCCTGCCCGCCATCCTGCCTGCGCGTGAGCAGGCGCAGGTCATCAACCGCATTCTTGCCGAACGGCTCGATACCATCATCCCTGTCATCATGCGTGAGCAAGGCATCGACATGTGGGTGCTGATGGCGCGCGAATACTTCGAAGAACCCGTGGTCGCATCGATGCTCGATGCCGAAAACATGCATGCGCGCAGGCGGACGATCCTGATCTTTCACGATCCCGGCGAAGGCAGGCCGGTCGAGCGGCTGACAGTAAGCCGCTATGGCCTGGGCGGGCTGTTTGCGCCTGCCTGGAAACCCCAAGAGCAGCCCGATCAATGGGCGGCGGTTGCCGATATCATCGCGGCGCGGGGCCCGGCGAAAATCGCCGTCAATATTTCCGATCTCAGCGCTTTTGGCGATGGGATGACGGTGAGCCAATACAATCTGATGCGCGCAGCGCTTGCGCCCGAATATCAGGCACGCCTTGTCACTGGCGAGCAGCTTGCCACGCGCTGGCTCGAAACGCGCACACCTGCGGAAATGGCGATCTATCCCAGCATCATGCGTATCGCCCATGCGCTGATTGGCGAAGCGCTTTCGCGCAAGGTCATCACGCCGGGCGTGACCACCGCAGCCGATGTGCAATGGTGGTATCGGGATCGGCTGCGCGGGCTTGGCCTTGTCCCCTGGTTTCACCCCTCGATCGCGATCCAGCGGCAAGGCGCAAAGGGGATGCTCGATGGCGACACGGTGGTCCAGCCAGGCGATCTGCTGTGGACCGATTTCGGGATCACGTATCTCAGGCTCAGCACCGATACCCAGCACCTTGCCTATGTGCTCAAACCCGGCGAAACCGCGGCGCCGGCGGGCCTTAATGCCGGCCTTGCGAACAGCAACCGCGTGCAGGATATCATGCGCTCGCACTTCAAGGTCCGCCGCAGCGGCAACGAAGTGCTTGCACTCGCCCGCCGCGATGCGATTGCGGCGGGGCTTGATCCGTCGATCTACAGCCACCCGATCGGCACCCATGGCCATGGCGCGGGCCCTTCGATCGGGTTCTGGGACAATCAGCAGCCCGAACCGCGCGGCGCAGGCGCGATCCAGGCCAATACCGCCTGGTCGATCGAGCTCACCACCTATTCGCAAGTGCCTGAATGGGGCGGGCAGCGGGTCGATTTCCGCACCGAGGAAGACGCCTTCTTCGATGGCGAGGCAGTGCGCTTCATCGACGGGCGGCAGACCGCACTCACGCTGATCCCGTCAGACTGAACCCTCAGCCGCGCTTGCCCAAGCGTAAAGGCGCGGTTATCGTGGCCAGCATGATCTCTCTTGATGCGTTCGTTTGCTTGAGCGCCCCTCCCAGCCAGCTTGTCACCACCTTACTTGCCCCCCTCGCTCGTGCGAGGCGGATGCGCGGATCTGAGAGTTCTTCCCCTTGAAAAGAGACCCGATGTCCCAGCCCGAATTGCCTGCCAACGCCGCTGGCGACCCGCTCGATCCGCGCGCGCTCATGGCGCGGTTCAAGCCTTATGCAAAGCCCGACACCACCCGCAGCATCTGGGAGCTGGCCGTTACCGTCATCCCCTTTGCCGCCGTCATGATGGTGATGCTGGTGGCGGTGGATGCGGGCTATTACGCGGCGCTGGCGCTCGCACCTGTGGCCGGGTTGTTGCTGCTGAGGACTTTCATCATCCAGCACGATTGCGGCCATGACGCTTTCTTCGGCAGTCGCGGTGGCAATGACTGGGTTGGGCGCGCCCTGGGTGTGCTCACATTTACGCCCTATGATTGCTGGCGCCGCTCACACACGCTGCACCATGCCGGGACCGGCAATCTCGATGCGCGCGGGTTTGGCGATGTCGACACGCTGACCGTTCGCGAATTTTCCGCCGCCAGCCCGATGGGGCGCGCCTTCTACCGCTTTTATCGCCACCCTGCCGTGCTGCTCGGCGTGGGGCCGGCCTATCTTTTCATCCTGCGTCACCGCCTGCCGATCGGGCTGATGCGGTCAGGTGCCATCTACTGGGTGAGCGCGCTTGGCACCAATCTGGTGACGGCAGCGGTGCTGGCCGTGCTGGTCTACGCCTTCGGCCTTGCCACCACGCTCCTTGTCGTGCTGCCCCCGCTGCTGATTGCGGCATCGGTCGGCGTGTGGCTGTTCTACATCCAGCACCAGTTCGAAGAGGCCCATTGGGACAGCGACGAGAACTGGTCATTCCATGAAGCGGCGCTGCGCGGCAGTTCTTATCTCGATCTGCCGCAGCCGCTGCGCTGGTTCACTGCCAATATCGGCGTGCATCACATCCATCACCTTGCGAGCCGGATCCCGTTCTACCGCCTTGGCGAAGTGCTGGATGCGCACCCTGAACTGCGCAGCCTCAACCGCTTTACCTTGTTGCAGACCATCAGCCGTCTGAAGCTTGCCCTGTGGGACGAGGACAGCCGCCGGATGGTCACATTCCGCGAGGCCGCGCGCCTTGCCCCGCAGGGCTGAAACCGCCCGCAGCCCCATCAGGAGACAGTGATGAAACTCGCTCGCCCAACCACCCGTGCCGTTACCCGTGCCGCCAGCCTTGCCGCCATTATCGCGGCCAGCCTTGCCCTGCCGAGCGCCGCCGCGCTGGCACAGGGAACTGCGCCTGCCGCCGCCACGGCTACGACCCAGAGCGAAGACGCGCGCCTCACGGCCTTTCTCGATGCCGAATTCGCAGAATACCTCAAAACCCAGCCGCAGCTGGCGACCCGTCTCGGCATCAAGGAAGGCGGCGACAGGTGGAACGACATCAGCGATGCCGCCGCCGCCGCCGAACTTGCCTGGCGCAAGGCCAGCGTTGCCCGGATGCGCAGCGCATTCGACCGCGCGAAGCTTTCACCCGAGGGACAAGTCAATTTCGACATCTGGGCGCTTGAGGCAGAGCGTGCCGAGATATCTCACGCCAACCGCCTTTACCGTCCGCCGTTCTATTCGCGGCTCTATTCAGCGCACAGCCAGCTGCCCGATTTTCTGATCAACACACACACGATCACCGACCGAACCGACCTTGAAAACTATATCGCCCGCCTGCGCGCCATGCCTGCCGTGCTCGATCTTGCGCTCGAACGCACCAAGGCAAGCCAGGCTGCCGGGATCAACCCGCCGCGCTTCCAGATCGAGACGCTGATCGCCGGCAGCCGCAAGCTGACTTCGGGCGCGCCGTTCGGAGAGGGTGAGGACGCCGCGCTGTGGGCTGACGTCAAGACTAAGACGCAAGGCTTGGTGACTGCCGGCAAGCTGTCGCAGGGCGATGCTGACAACCTGCTTGCGCAAGCGCGCGCCGCGATCCTCGCGCTCGCGCCTGCCTACCAGCGCATCATCGCGTGGGCGCAAGCGAGCCTTCCGACTGCGCCAGAGGGCAAGGTCGGCGCGCTGACGCTGCCCGATGGGCTTGCCTACTACGAGCGCGAGTTGAAGCTGGTGACCACCACCGACATGACGGCAGCCGAAATCCACGCCACAGGCCGCGCCGAAGTTGCGCGGATCGAGGCGGAACAGGATGCGCTGGCGCGGCAGGCAGGCTTTGCCGATCGTCACGCCTTTTATGCCGAGCGTGCCCGGTTGAACCCGCCGCGCCAGTATGATGACGCCGCGCGCAAGGAATATCTCGACACTGCCAACGCCTTTGTCGCCCACACCCGCTCGTTGCTCGCGCCCTGGTTCGGCACCCTGCCCGCTTACGCCATCGAAGTGGTGCGTGAGCCCGCCTTTTCCGAAGTCGCAGGGGGCGCAGCCCATGCCTCGCAGCCCAGCCCTGATGGCAAGCGCCCGGCGCGCACCTATGTGCATCTTGTCGGCACGGTGCCCGATCCGGCTGCGATGTATACGCTGATGTGTCACGAAGCGGTGCCCGGCCATAACATGCAGGGCGATATCCAGGTGCGCCAGCAAGGCGGGCCCAAATTCCGCTCCTCCACCGGGTATATCGCGTTCGGCGAAGGCTGGGCGCTTTACGCCGAGGCGCTGTGCAAGGAAATGGGCGCCTATCCTGATATTGCGGCAGACTTCATGCGGCTCGATGCCGAGCTGTTTCGCGCCGCGCGGCTGGTGGTGGACACCGGCATCCATGCCATGGGCTGGAGCGAGGATGAAGCGGTCACTTATATGAACACCACCGGCCGCCAGCCGATCGAGCGGTCGCGTTCAGAAGTGCGCCGCTACATCACCATCCCCGGGCAGGCGACCGGCTACAAGATTGGGATGCTCAAGATCATGGAGCTGCGCGCCCGGGCAGAGACCAAGCTGGGCGCCAAGTTCGACATCAAGGGCTTCCACGATCTGCTGATAGCCGCAGGCACCCAGCCGCTCTCGATCCTTGAACGCCGCGTCGATGAATGGATTGCCGCGCGCGCCGGGTGAGCGCGCGCCGACAATCGTCAGCAAGCAAAGGGCTGTCTGGTAGCGGAGGAGGGACTCGAACCCCCGACACGCGGATTATGATTTCTCGGCTTATCGAGCATTTTCAATCCCTTCGCGTGTAAACCCTGCCCACAACGCGCCTTTACGGATCAATGACTTGGCTATGGCGTGTAAACCGCTCATGCGCTCAACCTATCGACCAGAGAGACAATGACGCGCGCCTCGTCCACATAGCGGGCGCGCACCTCGGCGATGCGCTGCGATGTCCAACCGACAATGCGCGCGATCTCGTCATCAGTCAGGCCCTTGACCGCCAGCCATGTGACGTAGGTGCCCCGCAAATCGTGCATCGTGCGGTCGAAGTCATCGGGCTTGCTGCGCTGAAACACGGTTCCCAGCCCGCTCTCCGTCCAGGGCTGCCCCCGGCTATTGCGCAGCACTGCGCCTTGCCGGTGCGTGATGGTATCGAGAAAGGCGCGAAGCTCGGGGATCACCGGAATGACCGCCCTGCCCTTGCGCTTGCGGGTGGTAAGGATGATTGCCTTGTCCGACACCTGCGACCAGTCAAGCCGCACAAGATCGCCGAGGCGCAGCCCCGTCATGCTTGCAAGGCGCAGCGCCTGCATGAGCTGATCGGGCGCACCTGCCATCGCCTGCCAGTGCCGGTCCTCCCATATCATGTCTGACTTGTCGGCATTGTGCAGCTGGGGAATACCCGCCGCTACGTTGATGGTGAGCAGCGCGTTTTCCACTGCCCAGCCAAGGATGGTTGCCATCATGACGGTGGCCTTGTCGGCTGTCCGGGGTTGCCCGCGCCAGAGGTCGCGCCATTCGATAATGTCGCGGCGCATCCGCCGGTCCTCGAAAGCCGCTATCGGGGCGGCGCCAAAGTGCTCATCAATGCGGTCAAGGATGCGGTTGTAATCGCGCCGGGTGCTGTCTGCGAGGCGCTCGAATTCGGGCGAGGCCCGGTAGGCGACGATCACCGCCTTGAATGTGTCGCCCGATGCGCCCCCGCTCGCTTTCTCCCGTGCGGCGATGGCTTGGGCGAATAGATCGGGGGTGATGATCGGGCGCGCGCCGTCCTGGCGGTGGATGCAGGGTCCACCTCGCCAGGCATAGACATTCCAGCGGATAATCCCGCTGGCGAGGCGCTTCTTAACGAGGTGCAGGCCGGACTGAATGCGGTTGCTTTGCCTTCCACGCATCATAGCCTCCTTGACCTTCGTTCTTTGGATAGACGGTAATCCCGTCCGCTCGCACGTCCACCGCCCCCGGCTCTATGCCAAGCTCGCGCAGCAGCTCGATAGCACTGCGGATTTCACTCTCGGGCAAGAGGCGGCGGCGCGCGCTCATGGCGTCAGCTCGGGCTTGGCGCGCGGGTTCCAGCCTTCCACGTGCCGCACTTCGTCAGGATCGAGCACGCCGGTTTCCACGGCAATCTTGTGGGCGTTCCAGCGGGTGGCAGGATCGCCGCGCAAGAACGCGGACAGGTCAAGCTCCAGCTCGAAGCCCGAGGCCGGGGAAAAGACGCTGCGCGCGAATTCGGCTTCCAGCTTGCGCGCCCATGGTGCCAGCGTGAATTGCGCAAACCAGCGGCCCGCCGTCTCCGAATTGGTGAAGGTGTTGTGGCTGTAATCCTGCACCAGCGGCGGGGGCACCTGAAAGAGGCGGCAGATTTCTTCGACCCCGAACTTGCGGCTTTCCAGCAGCTCGGCATCCTCGGGCGAAATGGCGGCAGTCGTCCAGGTCAAGCCCTGATCGAGCACCAGCACCCGGCCCACATTCTGCGCGCCCGCGTGCTTCTTTGCGAATTCGCGGGCGAAGGCTTCCTTGTCCTCGGCATTGAGCTTGCCGGGGAAGGTGAGAATGCCCGAGGGGTAGCCGCCCCGGTCAAGGAAGCCCTTGGCGAAGGTGTTGGCCGCTGCCACGCCTGCCACGGTTTCGGACGCCCGCGAAAGCCGCGAACGCCCGATCAGGCCATCATCCGAACGGTCCCGCAAATGGAGCACTTCGGATTGCAGCAAGCGCCGCGCGCGGCCGCGCCCGAACGGGTCCGACACGTCATAGGCAAGCCGCCCGGTGGACAGATATTCGACCGACACGCGCGACCAGGGGATGAATTCCAGCCCGATCAGCGCGCCGCTGCGATCACGCATGATCTCGGCAAGCCCGTTGCCGCTCAAGAGCGCGTCGGCAACGAAATGCTCCACGAATTCCGGCCATGTCATCTGCGCGTTCACGCCTTGCCGGGTGAGCATGACAAGCGGGTGGTCGAACTGTTCGACCCGGTTGCCCTGTCCGTCGCGCCGATAGACCAGCGCCGGGATATAGGCGAGCGCCGAGCTGATCGCAGCCGCGCACGCATAGACGGCGGAGATATTCTCGGCGGCGCGCGCGCTCATGGCCGCGCCCATGCCAAAGCCGGGGGCAAGCGCCTGCCAGCTCGGATCGGCGTTGCGCCGTTCAAAGCCGAACCGGCGCGCAAGATTGTCGATCATGCCCATGGGTTGCGCTCTCTCAATTCGACCGCCCGCCGCCGCGCGGCGCGCGCATCGGCCTCGCCTCGGGCGCGCAGGGCAATCTGCGTGTCAGGATAGGCCGGGAAGGCCAGCACAACCGACACTTCGCGCAGGTCGATTGCGCGCAAGCTGCGTCGGTTGCCTTGCCAGACTTCGCCCCCCGCCGGGATCAGGAAGCCAAAGCTCATCCCGCCAATGTCGCCGCGCTCGGCAAGGGCGATAATGTCGCGCCCCGCCTGCGTGTCGGGTAGATCCAGCGAAAAGGCGAGGCCCCGGCTGTCCTCGGCAAGGCGCAAGGTGCCGGATCGGGTCCGGCCCAGCACCAGGCCGGGGTCATGATCGACCAGCGCCAGAATGTCGCCATCGAGCGAGGCGCGGAACGCCCCCGGCTCGATGGTCTCCACAAAGTCGCCCAGGCGCGCTTCCGCGCTGAACGTGGCGGCATAGCCCTCCAATCGCCGCGCGCCTGCCAGCGCCCGGAATTCGGGGAAGGCCCGCCGCTCGATTGAAGGGCAAGCCGCCCGCGGCACGGCTTGTAGCCCGTGGCCGACACGAACGCTTGCGGATGACGGCAGGCCGTGTCCGCGGTCGCAATCGCGCGCAGCGAGATGTTGCCCTTCTTGTAGGCGGCGCTCTCGTAGGGGTTCACGAGAATGTCGATTTCCGACCAGACGCCAATCAGCAGCTCCGACCAGTCGCCATAGATCAGGCCATGCTCATCATCGTCATCGCCGAGGTTGTTGGGCACCTGATTGCTGAACTGGCGCGGCTCCATGTGGAACAGCTTGTCCATGCCCACGGGCAGGTTGTTCGCATCGCGCTCTTTCAGCGCCGCTTCCTTCACGCCCATGGTGCCAAGGAAGGAACGCATCGCGCCCACGTTGGCAATGTCGGCCTTGGCAATCATTCCGGCCGTCAGTCCCATAAGGGTGGCATCCACGCCCGCCGCGCCGGGGGCATGGGTCTGAATGCCGGGGGTGTTGAGCAAGCCGAGCGGTTGCGTGGTGCCCGTGCCGCTGATCGCAGCGCGGTCGATACCCAGCGCGATGTTGCGCGCCAGCATCTGGCGCAACAGCATCTCGACATCGGGCGAGGCCTGAAGGATCATGTTGCGCGACCATTGCGTGATGACGCCGCAATGCTTGGGCTTCAGCTCGACACTGCCAAAGGTCGCATCGCCTTCGTCAAAGTCGGCATTTTCGGCCTTCCATGTGGGCTGGGGGCTGGTGCCTTCCTTGGGGATTTCGACATTGCCGGTAAGGCCGGTCAGCACGGTTGCCCCCATGGCGCGCACCACGGATTGCGCAGTCAGGGCGCTGATATACAGCTCGGGCCGCTGATCGGTGGGGACCAGGGTTCCGCCGCTATTGGCGGCGCTGGTCGTGGCGCGGGTTTCCAGCGCCTCGGCGGGGATGAACAGGCCTTGCGGGGCGCGGCCCGCGCGCTTGGACAGCTCGGCCTGCATCTCGCGTTCGCGGCCCCAATCCACACCTTCCATGCCCGCCGCCCCGGCAATCGCGCGGCGAATGGAGAACTGGCGCAGCTCGGTTTCCAGCTTGCCATCCCCGACAAGCGGCTTGCCGCGTTCCTGGCGCTCGGCGTTTTCGATAGCCTCGGCGCGGATGATCTGCGCGGCGATGCTGTCATATTGCGCCTTGGCGGTGTCGAATTCAGCGCCGCCCGCTTCCTCATGGGCGCGCATGGTTTCGAGCGCAGCGGCGCGGCGCTCTTTCAATTCAGTCAGTCTTGTCATGATCGTGCCTTTCTAAGGGGCCGGGGGATCGCTCCCCCGGCGCGCAGAATGCCCACTGCTTCGCAGCGTTGGCGGTTGGGTTGCCGTCCGGGTGCCTCGGCGCGGAGTGGCGCGCCTGCCCCGCCCGGACGGCGGTGTGTGGACGATTGAGCGGGTCCACACGCTTTCCGGGGCCGGAAACTGTCATTCACAACCTCATGGGGGGAAGGTTGCGGGTCATCACGCCGGGGGGATTGCCCAAGGCCTGCGAGAGCAAGTCAGCGCACTCGGCAATCGTGTGCTGCGCGATGATTGAAGAGGGGATGGCAAGGAAGCCGCCTGCAATCTCGACCGGATTGACGGGCTGGCGCGATGCGTCGTTGAAGTCGAAGAAACGCCCGGTCGCCTTGCAGAAGGCGACATGATCGCAGCCCCATTCATCGGACACGTTGCCGGACGGGTCTAATACCCGAAACAGCAGATACCAGGTGGACATCTGTTCGCCTTGGTCGTTGTCGGGCAGGCCCATCGAGCTGTCCGCGGCGATCCGGTGCGCCATGCCAGCAGCATGGGCAGGCGGTAGGCCGAAACGGCTTGTGCAGTAGAACATCGCCCGCACAAAGATGATGTCCCGGCCCGAGAACATGCGGCGCGCGCGCAGCCTGCGATCAGGGCTTTGCTTGAGGGACAGATACTCCCGGTCAAGCCAGTTATTGATGGTCCCCATGGGCGCGCCGGTGATCTGCGCCGCCTCACGCTGGGTGAATTGGGGCTCATCAAGGTCGAAGGCGATGATTGTTTCGTCCATGAGCCCCCTTTTGCACTCACATGAGTATAGCGTCAATACGCTGATTATCGGCTGTCCGGGGAATGGGTTGTGGCAGGCTCTAGCGCAGCGCCGCAATCTCGCGGCAAATCTGATCGAGCGTCTCGTCCTCGCAGTCGATGCGGCCATCAGATTGCAAGACGCGCAGCTTGTAAATCAAGCCCTCGGCGTCGGGCGCGGGCATCCGCAGAAACGCCAGCATGGTTTGGTCATGTAGATCGGAAACACGGGCGCTTTCTGCCTCGTCATCAAGGTCCAGTGCATCCCATTCGGCATCGAGCGCGGCAACTTGCGCGACGGCATCGGCCCAGCTCTGCGGCATCTCCACAAGGTCCGTTCTAAACGGCCTGCTTGCGGAATTGTGGAAGCTATTGGGCGCGGCTAGGGCATTGTCGTTCATCGGTGCCTCCATGAAAGGCGTTGGTGACAAGAGCCGGGGCGAGGGGGCAACCTTGCCTCGGCTCGCATTTTCTGGCACCAGAAACGGGCAATGTCAAATACTGGCGCTAGAAATGCGGGGCCGGGAAGGCCGAAAGTCGGGGCAACCCCCGTGAATGTCCGCTTGCCCCCGGATGATCTGGCGGCGCTAGATCGGTGGATTGAAGCGCAGCCCGAACCCCGCCCGACCCGGCCCGAGGCCATCCGAACCATTCTGAAAGAGCATATCACGTGATGAGGCCGAACAATCGTGAAATGAAAGTGCTACGCGAACTTTGCTTGAGCAGCATTGAAAGCGCATCTCACTTCGCGGGGGTTGGGCCAAAGACACTTGAAGGAATGCTTGCGAAGAACTGGATAGTTGAAGCCTATTGCTCGACATACGACGTGGACGGCTATCAGATTACGCCCGAGGGCAAGGCGGTCTTTGAACGATACGCCTAGACCCAGAAAATCCCGCCGCCCTGATACACCTTTTCCCCTTCATCGCGCGCTGCCAACCCGCAGGCCATGATCAGCGCCACCATGGGGTCAATGCGGTCAAGCGCACGGTTCTTGCTCGGCTTGCGCGCGCCCGCTGGGTCCAATTCATAGACCATGTTGCCCGCGCACCAGCGCAAGAGCGGGTGCATCCCGTGTCGCAGGTTCCCGTTCAGCATCGCGGTTTCGAACGCATCGGTTGCCGGTCCCATGCTCTTGAAGCCCTGCCCCCATTCGACCAGGGGAAGGCTTACCCCCTCGGCGTTCAGGATCACCTGCAAGTCCTGAAAGGCGTAGCGGTCGAAGGCAACGCCGCGCACGTCATAGGTGGCTGCGATCCTGCCCAGCGCCGCCGCGATATACCGCTTGTCGATCGCGCGCCCCGGCGTCGGCTCGATATGCCCCGCCTTCGCCCAGGTGCGATAGGGCACCCGGTCCACTTCCTCGCGCTCGGCAAGATTTTCTTTGGGGCACCAGGTGAAGGGCAAAACCGCGCCCCCGTCCTCCGGAAAATAGAGCACCAGCGCCGATAGATCGCGCGTGCTCGAAAGGTCCAGCCCCGCATAGCATGGCCGCCCTGCCAGCGCCGCCGGGTCAACCGGCGCGCCGCAGGCCTCCCATTCCGCCGGATTGATGGCTTTCGGCTCGGCGTCCACCCGCTGGTTAAGATAGAGGTTCCTGAAGGCCGGTTCGAATGTCGGCATTCGCTGCGCGCGCGCCGCTTCCTCGGCAAGCTCTCGTTCGGATCGGAACTTGCCCAGAGCCGGATTGGCGAGCGGCCAATTGGCAGGATCGAACGGGTCTGCATCCTCGGGCACGGCATAGACCGCGCCGTGAAACGAGGGGTCCACGATTTCGCCCGTGGCGATGCGGCCGGCGTAATCGACCATCTCGCTCATGACGTTCTCGGCGCGCGGGGATTGCGTGCCGATCACAAGCATCAGCGGGTTGCGCCGCTTGCCCAGCGAGGTGCGCAGCACGTCGAACAGCTCGCGCTTCTTCCATTGCGCCAGCTCGTCACACACCACGAAAGACGTGGCGAGGCCATGGGTGGACCCGCCGTCGCTGGCGAGCGCGCGATAAATCGAGCCTGTGACGCTGTCCTCGATTTTCTTGTGGAACCGCTGCAAATTGAGCCGCGCGGCCATCCACGGCGTGGCCAAATTGATCGCTTCCATCTCGGCATAGACCAATGCGGACTGGTCCCGCGTAGCGCCCGCCGAATAGCATTCGCCGCGCGGCTCGCATTCCGGCCCGACCAGGTGAGCAAGGCAAAGCGCGGCGCATAGGACGGTCTTTCCGTTCCCGCGCGCCACGGACAGCAGCCCGGTTCGCACGGCGCGGTCCCCGCATTCGTCATCCCGGTAAATGCCTTCGATCCATTCGACCTGGAAAGGATCGAGCCGGATGCGCTCGCCAGCGCCAAAGCCCTTCGTGATCGGCAGGCTTTCGATGAATGCGATGACGCGCTGCGAACGGCTGAGGCCATCGGCTTCCCATGGCTGGGGCGCTGACCATGGTGTGGGTTCCCAGCCATCAAACAGCGGCACGGGTGCGCCGGGACGCGCCCCGCGCGATGCTGCGAGCTGCCGAGCAGCGCCAGGACCACGCGCGCCCACTGGGTCAATTCCCGCCGGGGCTGCGCCCCGGCTCGGATGAACTAACTATATTTTTGAGACCCGCGCCGGTCCTGGCCTGAAAGCCCTGAGCGATTTTGTCGTCAATGCTTTCGGTGAAGCGAGCGAACCAGCGGTAGCACGCGCGGATGTATTCGCCCTTCCTCTCCCCGCGTGTCTCATCCTTGCGCAGCCGTGAAACGCACGTGGCGCGCTCGGGCATGATCAGCAGATGCTCATCGGGCTTCAGGTGTGCCCTCCACCAGTCGCGCTCGTGCGCAGTGGGGGCGGCGATGATCAGGAAGGTTCGATGATCCACGCGCACGTTGGCGAGCCGCGCCAGCTCGCCATTGCGGATGGCTAGGGCGCGCGGCAGGAACGTGTCGGGCGCGTGATGTGTCGGCGTGCCCGCCAGCTTGGCCATGATGTCGTCAAGGTCGATGAGCTTGTCATGTCCCTGCATGGCCCCTCGGGCATAGGTGGACTTGCCTGCACCGGGTGGCCCGAACAGGATCGTGAGCGGCGAAAGACAGGGGCGAAGATCAGCAGGCCGCGCCAGTGTGGGCAGGTTGGCCTTGTGCCCCGATGCGCCCCACGGGTGCCAGGCATCAAGGGGCTTGCCATCCGCATCGCACCCCTTGCGGGGCTTGGCCGTCTTGACCGCCCCGGCCTCGGTTCCGCGCGCCGTTTTTGCCGAGTGGCAGGAAGGGCAATAGCTGGCCAGCCCGTCAAGCGCCGGGAAGGCTTCCCCGCCCTCGCTGATCGGGGTGACGTGATCGACCGTGTTTGCCACGGCGGTTATGCCGATCTCGGCGCACCCCTCGCAAAGGGGCTGCGTTGACAGCTTCAACCGGCGAAGGCGCTGCCATGCGGCGGTGTTATAGGGCCAGTGCGCCATGGATTACACCTTTTCGCGCAGAGAACGGGAAAGGGTGTAATCGGCGGCACGGGGGGATGACATGATGTCACCGGGTGGCAGCATTGAATTCATTGCCTTTTTCCTCCTTCGTGTCGGGTGTCCCTCGCAACCGTGACGGGGGCAAATCCGCCTAAGAGCATGATAAAACGTCATTTTTCTGCCTTTTCACCGCGTGCAAATCGGCGAAAATCGCGCCCCCCCTATTTAAGAACTATTGAGATGCTGTCTGATCACCCTTGGTGAGCCTGAGAGAAATGGGCATAGGACGGCACCCCTGCCACGGGCTGAAAAGCCGCTGGCAAAGGCACCGTCCGGCCCTGTTCGATCTTGCGCTGAGGTATCACCCCCGGAGCCGCCGTCGATCACGGGCGCGCGCGGTCTGAATGGAGCCGTGCGCTTGGCCGCTACTTCCGAGGCACCATTCGCCCCGCCTGTCCCGCTTCGGCCTTTCGGACTGCGGTTGCCGCTATGACAGGCCCCTTCTGGTAGCGGCGGATCGAGCTGCGCGGCCAGAGTATCTAGCCAACCCCGCGCAGCCGGTTGAACGTCAGGGTTCGGATTGCCCTCCCTTCCGTTCGGCGTCCTCGTCAGGCGCGGGAACGACGCGCCCGCTCGGGTCGCGAACAAGGCCGCCGGTCATGAGACCGATGCGGATCAATTCAGGCGACATGGCGTCCACATCGGCCTGTGTGATGACAGGGACCGGCTTTGGAGCCGGATGCTCGATCACATCGCGCCAGGTGCGCGCGCTTCCGCGCTGCATCGGCACGGCAGGCCTTGCCTTGCTGGCGCGCAGTGCAGGCGCTTGGCGCTGGCGCTCGGCATGGGCACGCTGTAGCGGCAACAGCCAATAGGCATCGCCGTCATCGCGCGAAAATCCGCTCATTGCCCCGCCTCCAAGGCCAGAGCCATAAGCGGCAAATCGCGGCCCGGTTTACAGCCGAGTGTAAACCGCCCAAGCGCATCATAGCTAAGTATTTGAAAAATGGTAGCGGAGGAGGGACTCGAACCCCCGACACGCGGATTATGATTCCGCTGCTCTAACCGACTGAGCTACTCCGCCCCGAGAGGCTGCTGCGGCGCTTTGCCGCTGAGCGAGGCGCGCCTTTAAGCAAGTGAAGCGCCAGGGTCAACCACTTTACAGCATGGCGCGGCCGCGAAAAGCGCTGCGCTTCACCAGTTGCCATGGCCCGCCCTGATAGAGGTGCACCTCAAGCGCGGGGAAGGCAAACCGGCGCTGCGTGATGGTGGGCGCCAGCGCGGCTTGCAGCGCGCGCGCCTTGCGCTTTGTCACCTTGTTCTGGATCGTGATATGCGGGCGCGGCTCGTGCAGATCCTGCGCTGTCAGGCTGCCCGAAAAATGCTCGGCGATGATGGCGCGAAGGGTAAGCAACGGCGGGCTCACCAGCGCAATCGCGGTGCCGGTGCCAAGGTCCATCACACCGGTGATCTCAGCCATGGGCGCAGCAAACTCGCCCGCGATGCGCGGCACAAAGCGCGTCAGCTCATCCAGCAGCGAGGGCGCAAAGGCATGGAACAGCGTGACATGGGCGTGGAGGTGGTTCCTTTCCGGCGGATAATGCGCGCGGCGCAGACCATCGGCCCAGCCGTGGATGTCAGGCGGCAGCGCGGCCGTGAGGATGAAGGGCTGGCTCATCCGCCGCCCACGATCACATCTCGCCCCGTTCCCGGCGTGTTGGCTTGTCCGCCGAAGACCGCTGCGCCCGGGTGATCGCATTGCGCTGACCTGCCACCGCCGCGCTCCTCACATTTCCCCGCGCTCGCGGCGGATGGCATACCACTTGGCGACATTGGCGTTGTGCTGTTCGAGCGTATCGGCGAACCAGTGTCCCCCAGTGCCATCGGCCACCATGAACAGGGCATTCGTCGCCTCCGGGTTCATCACCGCCGCAATGCTCGCGCGGCCCGGGTTGGTGATCGGGCCCACCGGCAAGCCGACGCGGGTATAGGTGTTGTAGCCATTGACCGCCGCGATTTCCGACTGGCGGATGCGGCGGCCCAAGGGCTTTCCTTTTGTGATCGGGTAGATGATCGTGGGATCGGCTTGCAGCAGCATCCCCTTCCTCACCCGGTTCGAATAGAGCCCGGCAACCATGCGGCGTTCCTCAGGCTTGCCGGTTTCCTTCTCGACAATGGCGGCAAGGATCAGCGCATCGCGCATCGTATCGACCGCAATGCCGGGAGCGCGCTTTTGCCATTCCTCGGCAAGCGCGCGGTCCATTGCTGCCTGCATCCGCTCGACCACCCTGGCACGCGCCTCGCCGCGTTCGAAATCATAGGTATCGGGCAGGATCGAGCCTTCGGGCGGCACCGGGATATCGCCTGTCAGCATATCCTCGGCCATCAGGCGTTCCCACACCAGCACCGAGGGCATGCCTTCGGGGATCGTCACGAACCGCCGGATCACGTCGCCCGACTGAAACGCTTGCAAAATATCACCCTGGCTCATCGCGGGGGTGAGCAGGAATTCGCCCGCTTGGATCGGCGCGGATGATCCCAAAAGCCGGGCGCGCAAGCGGAAGCCTTGGGCCGAGGAGATCAGCCCTTCGGCCTCCAGCTTGTCTGCCACTTGCCCAAGCGATGCGCCCGCCGGGATCGTGAAGTTGGTGTCCTCGGCGATGGTCGCGCTGCCCAGCAGCGAACTGGCCGCGAACAGCGCCGCCGCCGCGAGCAGAGCCACCAACCCGGCAATCAGGCCGAGCCTTTTCATAGGGTTAGTCGAGCTTTTGCATGATCAGCGAGGCGTTGGTGCCGCCAAAGCCGAAGCTGTTGTTAAGCACGGCGCGCACTTCGCGCTTTCTTGCCACCAGCGGCACCAGATCAATGCCTTCGGTGCCTTCGTCGGGATCATGCAGATTGAGCGTCGGCGGCACGATTTGATCGCGCATGGCGAGCAGGCAGAAGATCGCCTCGACCGCGCCTGCACCGCCCAGCAAATGCCCGATCGCGCTCTTCGTGGAGGACATGGAAGCGCCCGACAGCCCTTCGCCGAGCACGCGCTTGATCGCAGCAAGTTCGATGGTGTCGGCCATCGTGCTGGTGCCGTGAGCATTGATGTAGTCGATATCGCCCGGCCCAAGCCCGGCCTTTCTCAAGGCCATGCGCATAGCGAGTTCGGCGCCTTTGCCTTCGGGGTGCGGGGCGGTGACGTGATAGGCATCGCCCGACAGGCCATAGCCGGTGACTTCGCCATAGATCTTGGCGCCGCGCGCCTTGGCACGTTCATATTCTTCGAGAACGAGCACGCCTGCGCCCTCGCCCATGACAAAGCCATCGCGCGCGCGGTCATAGGGGCGGCTGGCTTCGGTGGGGCGATCATTCATGCTCATATTGAGCGCGCGGGCCTGCGCGAAGCCGGCGATGCCGAGCGGGTTGATGGTGCTTTCCGCGCCGCCTGCCAGCATCACATCGGCATCATCCATCGCGATCATGCGCGCCGCATCACCGATCGAATGGGCGCCCGTTGAACACGCCGTCACAACCGCGTGATTTGGTCCCATAAATCCGTATTTGATCTGCACTTGCCCGGTAATCAGATTTATGAGGCGCCCATGCACGAAATGCGGGCTGACCCGTCCAGGGCCGCGTTCGTGCAGATTGACGCTTTCGATCTCGATCCCCGGCAGGCCGCCGATGCCTGCGCCGATGGAACAGCCGGTGCGTTCCTTTTCGGCCTCGCTCATATCGGTGAGGCCAGCATCTTCCAAAGCCTGCCCCGCTGCATCGATCCCGTAAACGATGAAGGGATCGACCTGGCGCTGGATCTTGTGATCAACCCGCTTGTCGGGATCAAAGCCCCAGGGGTGATCCTTGTCCTTCACCTCGCAGGCGATGGTGCATTTCTGGTTCGCGGTATCAAAGCGGGTAATCGGCCCCGCCCCGCTTTCCCCGGCGATCAGGTTTGCCCACGTCGTCTCCACATCGCCCCCCAGCGGGGTGACAAGGCCAAGCCCGGTTACAACCACACGGCGCATCAAACTCTCTCCAAATGGAACAGGCCCAACCCTTGCGGGCTGAGCCTGTCAAAGCCCTTATGCACATCCCGAACGGGCCATCCCCGTCAGGCGGCGCGCAACCTTGCCAAAGCAAGGCCAGCGGGCCGAGCGGGATTAGCCCTTGTGCTCTTCGATATACTTGGTCGCGTCACCGACAGTGGTGATCTTCTCGGCCGCATCGTCGGGGATTTCAACGCCGAATTCCTCTTCGAAGGCCATCACCAGCTCGACGATATCGAGGCTGTCTGCCCCCAGATCATCGATGAAGCTGGCTTCCTGCGTCACCTTGTCAGCTTCAACGCCGAGATGCTCGACGACAATCTTGGCCACCCGGTCGGCAGTATCGCTCATGGTATTCCCTCTTGAACTGGGGGTTAAGAATTCCCTCTCGCCCTAATCAAGCCTTGGGGCAAGCGCAAGTGCCGATCACGGCCTTGCGATCCCGGCGTGCTGCAAGCTTGCGCTATTCCCCGGCTTTCCTGGGAGGCTCGACCACGCGCAAATGCAGTTCGCGCAGCTGGCGGGGCTCGGCAGGGCTGGGCGCGCCCATCAGCAAGTCCTCGGCGCGCTGGTTCATCGGGAAGAGCGAGATTTCGCGCAGGTTCTTCACCCCGCATAGCAGCATCACGATGCGATCAACGCCCGCCGCCATCCCGCCATGGGGCGGCGCGCCATATTGGAAAGCGCGATACATGCCGCCAAAGCGTTCTTCCACATCTGCCTTGGAAAGTCCGGTGATTTCAAAGGCCTTCACCATCACGTCCGGCTTGTGATTGCGGATCGAGCCTGAGGCGATTTCATAGCCGTTGCAGACGAGATCATACTGGAACGCCTTGATGGTGAGCGGGTCTTGGCTCTCCAATGCTTCCAGCCCGCCCTGCGGCATCGAGAAGGGATTGTGCGAGAAATCGACCTTCTTTTCATCCTCGTTCCACTCGTAGAACGGAAAGTCGACAATCCAGCACAGGGCGAAGCGGCTTTCGTCGATCAGGCCCAATTCCTCGCCCACCCGGATGCGTGCGGCACCAGCGAGCTTGGCCGCGTCAGCTTCCTTGCCAGCGGCGAAGAACAGGCCATCATTCTCGCCAAGCCCGAGTTCGGCGTAAAGCTGCGCCATGCGATCAGGGCCGTGGTTCTTGGCAATCGGCCCGCCGAACTCGCCGCCCTTGCGGGTGACATAGCCAAGGCCCGCATAGCCTTGGGCGCGTGCCCAATCATTCATATCATCAAAGAACTTGCGGCTTTTCTCGTGGGTCGCGGGCGCGGGGATCGCGCGCACCACGCCGCCTGTGCCCACGATCTTTTCGAACAGGCCAAAGCCGGATTGCGCGAAATGCGCCGACACGTCCGAGATGATGAGCGGGTTCCTCAAATCCGGCTTGTCGCTGCCGTATTTGAGCATCGCCTCATCATAGGGGATGCGCGGGAATTCGCCCGCCGGAGTCACCGCCTTGTCGCCCGCAAAGGCGGCAAAGGTGCCCTGGATCACTGGCTCCATCGTCTCCCAGACTTCTTCCTGCGTCACGAAACTCATTTCGAGATCGAGCTGGTAGAACTCTCCCGGCAGGCGGTCGGCGCGCGGGTCTTCATCGCGGAAACACGGCGCGATCTGGAAATAGCGATCAAAGCCCGCCACCATCAGCAATTGCTTGTATTGCTGGGGCGCCTGGGGAAGCGCGTAGAACTTGCCCGCGTGAATGCGGCTCGGCACGAGGAAGTCGCGCGCGCCTTCGGGGCTGGAGGCGGTCAGGATCGGAGTTGAAAATTCGTTGAAGCCGGCTGCTCCCATCCGCGCGCGCATATCGGCGATGATCGCGACGCGCTTCATGATGTTGGCGTGGAGCGTTTCGCGTCTGAGATCGAGGAAACGGTATTTCAGGCGAATGTCTTCAGGATATTCTTGCTCACCCGCCACCGGCAGCGGCAGTTCCTCGGCCGCGCTCTGCACTGTCACCGAACGCGCGAACACTTCGATGGCCCCGGTCGCAAGGTTCGCGTTCACCGTTTCGGCCGCGCGTGCCTTCACTTCGCCTTCGATGGTCACAACGCTTTCGGCGCGCAGCGATTCGAGCACCGGCAAAGCCGCGCTGTCGCTGTCCGCGACAATTTGCGTAATGCCATAGTGATCGCGCAGATCGACGAACAGCACACCGCCATGATCGCGTTTGCGGTGCACCCAGCCCGACAGGCGCACGTTAGCGCCCACATCGGCGGAAGAAAGCTGTGCGCAAGTGTGGGTTCTGTAGGGGTGCATCTAAACTCTTGTCCTGTTGGCGGCTATGACGCTAAGGCGCGTCCGGCGATGGCCCTGCCTGTGATACGGAATGGCCTGCGCCTAATCGCGCCGCGCTAACAGGGCAAGGGCGGGTCTTTGTCAAGCAGGGGCCGCAAACGCTTTCGATTATCTGCTTTGCGCAATCCGGGGCATGGGAGCTTGTCTCCCGAAGGCGGCACTCCGCCTGATGGCAGTGAAGTTGACATGAAAATACACCCGCTGATCACCACAACCGACAAGCTCGCCGAATTGTGCGAGCGGCTGGCGAAATCCGAATTCGTCGCGGTCGATACCGAATTCATGCGCGAGAACACCTATTGGCCCGAACTGTGCCTGGTGCAGATTGCCAATACGCAAGAAGCCGCCGCCATCGATCCGCTGGCCGAAGGGCTTGATCTGGCCCCGCTGCTCGATCTGATGTGCAACAATGAAGATGTGCTCAAGGTTTTTCACGCAGGCGGGCAGGATGTTGAAATCATCGTCAATCTCACCGGCAAAACCCCGCACCCCATTTTCGACACGCAAATCGCGATGATGGCGATCAGCCAGTCCGAACAGATCGGCTATGCCAATCTGGTGGAAACCTGGCTCGGCCTTACCATCGACAAAGGCGCGCGCTTTACCGATTGGAGCCGCCGCCCGCTGACCGACCGCCAGATCGAATATGCCATCGGCGATGTGACTCATCTGGCGGCGATCTTCCCGCGCATCCTGAAAAAGCTGATCAAGACGGGGCGCGGCGTGTGGCTGGATGCCGAGATGGAAAAGCTGGCTGATCCCAGCAATTACCTGATCGATCCTGCACAGGCATGGAAGCGCATCCGGCAGGCGGGCCGCAATCCGCAGGTGCTCGGCCGGATGAAGGCGCTTGCTGCCTGGCGCGAGGGCGAAGCGCAGCACAAGAATATCCCGCGCGGACGGATCATGCGCGATGAAACCCTCGCCGACATTGCCTCGCACCCGCCCAAGGCGCAGGCCGATCTTGCCAAGGTGCGCGGGCTTTCGGCGGCGTGGCGCGACAATGATATCGGCAAGCGGCTGATGAAAGTGCTGGCCGAGGCGAGCCCGCTGCCCAAGGAGGAAATGCCCGATAAGGTCGGGCGCGGTGCGCCGCTGGGCAAGGAAGGCGCGCTGGTGGCCGACCTGCTGAAGCTGCTGCTGAAAATCCGCGCGCGCGAAATCGATGTCGCCGCGCGCCTTTTGACCCGCGCCGAGGAAATGGAAGCCCTCGCAGCGGGCGTGCGCGATCTGCCGGTGCTGCAAGGCTGGCGCTTTGATGTGTTCGGCAAGGATGCGCTCGATCTGGTGGAAGGCAAGCTCGCCTTCGCGGTCGAGAAGGGCAAGCTCAAGATGACGCACATCGATGATGTGGCAGGGCTGTCCGAGGCACCCGATACGCTGGCGGCGGAGTAAGCCTGGGCCGTGAGCACTTACCTGCCCACCATCAAACAGCTGCAATATCTCGTCGCGCTGCATGAGCACGGGCATTTCGGCAAGGCGGCTGATGCCTGTTTCGTCTCGCAATCGACCCTGTCGGCGGGCATCCGCGAGCTGGAATCCTTGCTGGGCGTGGTGCTGGTCGAACGCTCGCGCCGGGTGGTGCGCTTTACGTCGCTGGCCGAACAGGTGGTGGCCAAAGCCAACCGGCTGCTGCGCGAGGCCGAAGAACTGACCGATCTGGTGGAGGCCGCAGGCAAGCCGCTGGCGGGCGAACTGCGGATGAGCGTGATCCCAACGATCGCGCCGTTCATGCTGCCGCGCATCCTCCCGCGCCTGAAGCGCGAGCGGCCCGATCTCAAATTGCTGCTGCGCGAGGAGACCAGCCAGGATGCGCTCGAATCGCTTTCCCACGGGCGGGTCGATTGCGTGCTGCTGGCGTTGCCCTTCGACATTGGCGAGGCAGCAGCCGAGCACATCTGCGATGATCGGCTGTTCGTCGCCTTTCCCAAAGATGACCCGCGCGATCCGCCCGCCAGCATCCACCCCGACATGATCGATCAGGGCCGCCTTCTGCTGCTCGAAGATGGGCACTGCCTGCGCGATCATGCGCTCGCTGCCTGCAACCGCAGCGAATTGCGCGCCAACGCTGCCATGATCGGCACCAGCCTTCACACCCTGGTGCAACTTGTCGATAATGATCTGGGGCTGACACTGCTGCCCGAAATGGCTTTGCGGGCAGGGATCCTCAACGGCACCGAGGTGGTCGCACGCCCGGTTGAAAGCCCCACTGCCAAGCGCGAGATTGCGCTGATCTGGCGCAAGAACTCCCCGCGCGAGGCTGATTTCCGCCTGCTTGCCGAGGAACTTCGCGCGGGATGATTGTCCCTTCGCGGGACGCAGGCTGTAATCGTGCCCCGCGCCAATTGCTAACAAGCTCTTAAACGCGTCAGGATGCGGCCGTTCTGCCTTCGGGATGGACGGCCGCCTGCGCCCTGCAATGTCGCACAGGCCCGCGCCGTCACTTGTGGAGACTGCGCGATGCTGCAACCGGGCCAATCGGGGCCAAGCCATGTCTGGCGCGCCAGCGCGCCAGTTCTGGGGTGTGCGCTGGCAGGCGGGCTGGCTTCGGCAGCTTTCGCAGATGGCGGCTTGCGCTGGCAGCTTAGCGCAAATGTCCCGGTGATGTGCGCGATCATCGCAATCAGCGCGCCGCCGGATACAGACGCAAGACTGGCGATCACCACCACCTGCAATGCCGAGCGCTTCCAGCTGATGCTTGCCGATATCGACGGGCCAGCAGCCGTGCACGCGGCGCGCAGTTCGGCAGGCCCGGTTGCCATCAGCGCGGGCGCGGTTACCATTACCAGCGCGCGGCCGGGCGGAGCAATCACGCTGATCGACCTCGCCCGCCCCTTCAACGCCGGGCAGCTATCGGTGACCCTTCAACCCATCTAGGCTCAGCGTCTAATAGGCGGTGTAAAGCAGCGTCAGCACATCGCGGTAATCGCCTGCAAACCGATCCGTGCCGGGCGCAACCTCCAGCACCATTTCCTCACGCAGCGCCACCAGCCCGCGAAACGGCCGGTTGAGCTGCGCCCCGCTCGAAAGGTTCACCGCCACCCCGTCATAGGTCATGGTGTAGGCAATGGCGCGCGAAGGCCCATGCACCGTATGCACCAGCCGCCCGCGATTTTGCGACTGGATCGTGATATTGGCCGCCGCGTTGCTTTGATAAAAGACGGCGGTGCGGATCACCGATCCGGCGGTCACCTCGCCAAAGCTCAGATTTTGGGTGGTTGCGCCCTGTTCAGCGAGAAACTTGATCGCCGGGCGCACCGTGATCACGAACAGCACGGCTTGCGGCAGATCATTGCCGACCTGCACCAGCACCGTGCCGCGATATTCGCCAGCGGCCGGAAACTGCCCGGCGCTCAACTCGAACAGATCGATGGTCACCGCCTCGCCGCGCACCAGCCGGCTGCGGGCATTGCCGGCCAGTTCGAAGCGGGTGACATTGGCCTGCGAGACAAGGTTCGAATTGAGCTGGACAAAGCCCAGCTGATAACTGCCATTGGCAAACACGAAGGCCGCGCCCGATTGCGGTGTGATGGTGACAGGCGCGCTGGTGCAGCCATTGGGAATGGCGCTGCCGGCCGCCTGCAAGGTGATCTGGAGCACTGTGCGATTGGCCTGGTTGGGATCATAGCTCTGCCCGCTCGATTGGCGGCCGGAGATGCGGTAGCCCTCGCGGCAACCGCCCTGCCCCTGCCCCTGCGCCAGCGATGCTGCGGGCGCAATCACACCCAGCCACACCAGCATTGCGGCCAGCCCCGCGCTCGCAAACCGGCCGATCCGTGCACGGTTCATGGTGCCACCTCCATCATCTGCGTGCCCAGCTTGATGATCGCGGGCGCGGATTTATCGACCGTAAACTCAAACACCATATCCCCGCCCATCAACTCAACACGGTAACGCCCTTCGGCCAGTTTCGAAAGCACAGCGCGCCCGCTCGAATTGGTAAAGACGCCGCTGGTCGCCCCTGTCGCAAGATTGCGCACCACCCCATCGGCAAGCTTTACCGGCGCGCCGCTAGGCAGCACGAAAGTAACCAGCGCCGAGCGGTAGGCATCGCTCCCGATCCTCAGCTTCACCCCGCTCAGCGCTCCGGGATCGCTGAGATATTCGCCCGCGCCGATATCATAGCCGGGCGGTGCACCAAGCACGCTCACGCGGATATTGTCGGGCCGGTAACCCGAAAGCTGGCTGATCACTGCAGGGCCAAGAGCATTGCTCTGCCCCGCGCGCCGCCCCACGCCGCTGTTTTCGACATCGACGCGCGCCTCCTTGAGCGAGGGGTGCTTGTCCACCATGACAAAGCCCCGCCCCGGATTGCGGCCGATCCCCAGCACCCCATCGGCAAAGGCGATGCCCGATTGCAGGCGGAAATTGACGACATTCTGATCGCGCATCCCGCTTGCGGCATCCGCGCGCGTCGCCACCAGTTCGACATCGAGATTGAAGCGCGAATTGGCAAAGCGCGCCTGGCCCGTCATGCGATCAAACAGCGGGGAGTGTTCTGCGATCATCCCGTAATCGAATTCGGGCACCGTGATGTCGCGCACCCGGCGTGCTTCGAGGCGGGCCTGCCGCGTCACGGTATCATAGCTGGCAGTCGAAAAATGGTTTCGTCCCAGCGGAATGGTGAGCGTTGCCAGCACGCCCTTGTCGGTGCGCCCGCCAATTTCGGCATAGCGCGCCGTCGCCGAGGCCAGCACCCGCCCGAGCGCAACCTGCACCCCTGCAAATACGGCACGCGTGGCAGGCGCGGGCCCGTAGTTTTCGAGATAATTGCCGCCCACCGACACCGCCACGCGTTCGGTAAGGCTGAGGCGATAATCGAGCGCGATATCGAGTTTGATCGGATCGGGCGCGGGAACCTGCGACAGGCGCCGATAATCCGCAGTGCGGTAATCGAGGCGGAAATTGAGCTGGCTGTCGAGATCGGAAAGCCGCAGCGGATCGCCGCGATAGGCAAGGCTCACCGCATAGCCCAGATCACCGCTGGCCACATCATGGCTGGCGCTGCCTCCCAGAAACAGCGCGCCCCCCGGCGCCAGGCTGGCAAAAGTCACACCGACATTCTGATAATCGGCCATCAGCGCAAAGTGGCCGCCCGCTGTCACCACATCGCTGAAACCGCGGGCATACTGGCCGGTCAGCAAAGGGGTGGCCGAATAGGCAAAGCCGCTGGCCGAAGGCTTGCGCATCAACCCGGCCGTAAAATTGAATTCGCTGATCCCTGAATTCAGCAATTCGATATCATTGGCGAGCGTGAAGCTGTCGATCTCGCGCCGCCCGGTCGCATCCTCAATGATGATCGAGATATTGGTCGATAGCGAAAGGGCCGGAATGCGGTTGAGATCGACCGGCCCGGCATTCACCTCAAGCGCCTGAACCAGCGCGCCATTGGCGTAGATCTCGATCCGGGCGGGCCTTTCGAGCACGAATTGGCGGCGTCCCGTCGGGCGGATATTGCGCAAGGGCTGCAAGGCATCGTAGCGCCGTTCAAGCGAGATCCCGGCGACATCCGCCTCGCCCGCGATCAGCGGCAGGCCCGCCACCAGATCGCCCGCGGCCACGCGCAGCGCGGGGCCTTCGAAATCCTTGAACGCGATCAACCGGTCGCGCTCGAACGTGCGCTGCTGGGTTCCGGCCAGATCAAAAGTGCCGCCGAACGAGAGGTAAACCCCGTCGCGTCCGCCGAAATTGGCAAATCCGGCAAAGTTGTAAAGCAGCCGATCCTGCCCCTGACGGTCGCTGAAATCGCGCGATCCGACAAGGTTACCGGTAATGCCGAAAGCAAGGCCCGAAGGTGCAACGCGCTCGGCCGCGCCAAGCCTGATATCGCTGTCGAAGGTAAAGGTCTGCGCGCCCACCGCCTCCTTGGCGAGCGACAGCGCGATGGTGAGATTGGCGGGATCATAGGTTGCGGTAATGCCCAGTTCGTGCAGCCGCGATACCGGCAGGAAATTGCCCGCCTCGCTCTTTAACTGGGCGCGCAAGGGCGCCGCCAGCTTGTTGCCGAGCGCCAGTTCAAGCGAAGCAGCTTCAATCCCGCGCAGTTCGGTAAGGGTAAGTTCGGCGGTGATCAGTGCCAAACGGTTGCCTTCGAACACCGGATGCATGGTGATCCGGCTGACCCGCGGGCCGCGCGCGGGCGGGGTCGCAGCAGGATTGGCTGGCAGCCCGGCAGGCAGCGGTGAAGGCGGCGGGATCGGGGGCAGATCGCGATCAGGCGCCGGGGTATCGGGCGCGGGCGTGGCGGGCGCTGCGCTGGCCACGCCGCTCGAAACGGTCAGCAGCGGGGCAAGTGCCAGCGCGCCGAGCCGCGTTCGGCCCTCGCGCGCCTTGCGGCTCTCTGCGCCCCCTCGCTTCACCGCTCAAGCCATCACCATCGCCGGGGCTTGCTGCTGCGCATGCCGATCGCTGCGTTCAGCTCTCACCGCGCAGCAGCCGCACCTCGGCCGGCCCTGCCGGAGCGGCAGTGCCCGCATTTGCTGCAAGCGGAAGCGCAAATTCGCGGGTCGCGCCGGGCGGCACGATCGGATTGCTCACCAGCTCAGACAGTTCATCCGGCGTCAGCGTAACGCGCGCGGTGCCGATCCGGTATTCCAGCGCCTGCCCTGTCAGAAACCCGTAATCATTGCCGCTATTGGCAACCTTGAAGCGCAGCGCGCCATCCACCACGCCCGCCTCGCTCACGGCCAGACGCGCGCGTGCGCGCGGCGGCTGGACATAGACCGCCACGCCGAAATTGTAAGTGAACTGGATGCCGGTGCCTTCAAGCTTGTTGACCGGAACCTCGGTGACCTGCACCACGAAAGCCTCGGCCACCTCGCCCAGCGAGCCGACATATTGAATGCGGATCGCCTGGGATTGACCCGCGGCAATCTGCACCTGCGGCGGGAAAGTGATGAAGTCTTCCTCGGCGGGTTGGAACTCCTGTTCGCCGTTGGCGGCAACCACGCGGCGGAACACCTGGATTTCCACCGGCAGCGCTTCGGTGCGGACATTGTTGATGGTGATGGTGGCGCTGCTCTGGCCGCGATCGGGCTGAAGAAAGACGCGCATCGGCGTCACTTCATAGGCCTGCGCTGCCACCGCCATCAGCAGCCCTGCTGCCATGGCTACCACCCGCGCCAGCCAGCTTACAGCCGCCCTGCTCCCCCAGTTCATGCCCGCCTCGATCATGCCCTTGCCCATTGTGAAGAAAGGCCGCGCGTCGCGGGCCCCCGATAGTCTTTGCTCCCTATGGTAAACGGCGGGCAAAGCACAACCGGGGCACAAAAAAAGTGGTGGAACCCCAAGGCTCCACCACTCTTTTTTTGTCAGGGATCAGGGGCTGGTGCCCCTGCGCCAATCCGGTGCCGATGCCCTTAGTTGGCAGTGACAGTGATCGTCACGGTGTCGCGGTAATTGCCCGCAAACACCGTGGTGCCCGGCGCGCCGTTGCCGCCAGCGGCGCCCTGGACGCCGAACGCCTGGAAGCTCACATTGCCGGTTTCGCCCGCCAGAAACGCGGTGCTGCCGGCAAAGGTGCCGCTGACCGGCGCGGTCAATTGCTGAGCGGCAAACGACAGGCCCGAATTGCCGGTGTGCGCCATGTTGAAGCGGATGCGGCGCGCAGCGTCGTTGGTCGGCGCGCCGTCAAGCGTCAGGAAGCCGCCGTTCTGCGAGGTGATCGAGCGGCTGAAGCCATTGGCGCTGTTGCAGCGATAGGTCGCCTCGCCCGCGGCAACATCAACCGTGGCGCTGGTGGCGACGGCGGCCAGTTCACCGAAATTGACCGGAATGGTCGCGCCCGCCGAGTTATAGACGCCGCACGACGGCGCAACCTGCGCGTTGAGGTTGTAGGTCAGGCTTTGGGCCGAAGCCGGGACAGCGGCAACAGTAGCAAGGCCAGCGGCAAGAATAGCAATCTTTTTCATGGGTTTGGTCCTTTTTCAGTCGTGTTGGTTGCAGGTGGTGTTAATTGGAAGTGACGGTGATCGTCACCGTGTCGCGGTAATTGCCAGCAAGGACAGTCGTGCCTGGGACGCCATTGCTGCCCGGGGCCGCGCGCACCCCGAAAGCCTGGAAGCTGACGCCTCCGGTCTGGCCGATGAGCCAGGTTGAATTGCCCGGAAAGCTGCGGCTGAATGCTGCGGTAAGCTGGCGTGCCGCGAAACTGAGCCCGCTGCCGCCGCCATGCGCCATATTGAACCGGATGCGGCGGCTGGCCTCGGTGGTGGCGGTGCCATCGAGCGTCAGCCAGCCATTGTTCTGCGAAGCAATCGTGGCGGTAAAGCCGGTGCGCGAATTGCAGCGATAGGTCGCGCTGCCCGCGCCGACATTCACAGACGCGCTGGGATCAACCCCGGCAAGCGAGCCGAAATTGACATCGATGACGGTGCCGGTCGAGTTGTACACGCCGCACACGGGCGTCACCTGCGCTGCCATGTCATAGGTCAGCGATTGGGCCGCAAGCGGCGTGCCGACAAGCGCGGCCACCCCTGCGGTGATTGAGGCAAACTTGGCCAAGGTGTGGTCCTTCCCTTGCATGTTAATTGGCAGTGATGGTGATTGTGACGGTGTCGCGATATTCGCCCGCAAACACCCGTGTGCCCGCAGGTGCTGCACCGCTGGCCGCAGTGCGCACGCCAAAGGCTCGGAACACCAGATTGCCGCCGGCCCCACGCAGGAATGCTGCGCGATTGCTGCCAGGGCGATGCGTGGTGACCACCGGGTTGGTCAATTGGCGCTGCGAAAAGCCGTAGGTGCCGGTTTGTTGCAGCGTAAACGGGATGCGGCGCGCCGTATCGGTGGTCGGGTCGCCGTTCAGGGTCATGAAGCCGCCGTTCTGCGAGGTCACCCGCCGGGTAAACCCGGCCAGATTGTTGCAGCGATAGGTCACGCTGCCCGCAGGCCTTGATACCTGCTGGGTGACTGCCACTTGCGAGAGCGCGCCAAAGGCGACCTCGACCGGCCCGGAGCGCCCATTATAGGCACCGCAGATCGGTCGCACGCCAGCCTCAAGCCGCAAGCTCAGGCTTTGCGCGTGGGCCGGCGCCGCAGCGAAAGCTGCGCCTGCGGCCACTATCAGCAAAATCGATCTTACCTTGGCAGTCATGCATCCGACCCGAATCATCGCCGTCGCGGCTGCGAGGCGTAATCCGTTTGGTAAGGGCCAAAGGTAAATTAAGGATTTACTGTAAGTCGGTTACGGCTAACCCCGGTGCCGCTGCTGGCCGGTGATCGGGCGGCTTTTCAGTCCATATGCTTGAGGCCGACGCGCAGGTAATCCCAGCCGGTAATGCAGGTGAGCACGGCAGCTGCCCACAGCGCTGCCAGGCCCACCACATGGATCCAGCTGGCGGCAAAGGTGCGGCACATATCGCCCACCGACTGGCACGGCTGGCCATGCACCGCCCCGCCCAGGATCAGCGCGCCCAGTGCAACGAGCTGGAACGTCGTCTTCCACTTGGCCAGCCGCGAGACCGGCACCGAGACCTGGATACCGCCCAGAAATTCGCGCAGGCCCGAGACTGCAATCTCGCGGATCAGGATAATCAGCCCCGCCACCACATGCATATCGCCCACATAGGGCCCGCGAAGATAACCCTGCGCCGTCAGGATCAGGATGACAGTTGCCACCATGATCTTGTCAGCAATCGGATCAAGAAAGATGCCCAGCTTTGACACTGTGCCTTGCGCGCGGGCGAGATAGCCGTCGAAATAATCGGTGATCGCAATGATCGTATACAGCGCAAAGGCGATCAGAAAGCCGGTCTTCCAGCCGGGCCACCACAGGAAGAAGCCGAGCAGCGGAAGCGCCGCGATCCGCGATAGGGTGAGGATGTTAGGCAAGGTCAGCATGGCGCGCACAGTGTCTTAGCGCGCCGATGCCAGCGCTTAAAGCGGCAAAGCAGCACTTGTGAACCGCTGCGCGCGCGCTATGTCAGGCGCCGCAACAACGCTGTCACAAGAATGGATGCCCCCTTCGCATGACGACATCCACCCACCTGTTGCGCCAACGGCGGTTCTGGCCGTTGATGGCGACCCAATTCTTCAATGCTTTCAACGATAACCTCTACAAGACCGCGCTTGTGCTGTTTGTGGTCTATCAGGTTTACAATTCCGAACAGAGCGAGGCGACCTTCAGCGCGGTGGCCAGCGGGATTTTCATTCTGCCCTTCGTGGTGCTTTCGGCACTGGCGGGCCAATTGGCCGATACGCGCGACAAGGCCGCGATCATCCGCACCGTGAAGCTGTGCGAAATCGGCTGGGCCAGCCTTGGCGTCGCCGGGCTGTTCATGGCCTGGCAGGGGATTGCGGTGCACTCCGTCGCGATCCCGCTGCTGCTGTTCGTCGTGTTTCTGGCGGCTGCCCAATCAACTTTTCTGGGGCCGATCAAATATTCGATCCTGCCCCAGCATCTCACGCCTGACGAAGTGCTGCCGGGCACTGGCCTGGTCGAGGCGGGCACTTACCTTGCGATCCTTTCGGGCACGATCCTTGCGGGTTTTGTGCCGATCGAGGTTGCGATGGTGCTGATCATGCTGGTGGCGGTGGCGGGCTATCTCACCAGCCGTTTTGTCCCCCCGGCCCCGCCGCAGGGCGACTATGAAATGCACTTCCCCGTGCTGGAGCCGTTCCGTGCGCGCACCCCGGGCCGCTTGCGCCGCTGGCTGCTCTATCCCTTTGTGATCGTCGCCGATCAGGCGGTGATGAGCTGGCGGCTGGTGCGCGAGACCATGCACAGCCGCGAAATCTATTTCGCGATCGTCGCCATCAGCTTTTTCTGGACCATCGGCGCGGTGCTGTTCATCCAGTTTCCGCCGCTGGCCAAGAATGCGCTGCTCGCCAGCCCGCAAGTGGCAAGCCTGTTTCTGGTGATCTTCTCGATCGGCATTGCCATCGGCTCGGTCAGCATCAATGCACTTTTGAAGGGCGAGGTTTCGGCGCGTCATTCTCCGGCCTCGGTGCTGGTGATGGGCATGTTTGTCGCAGGCTTTTACTGGGTGGTGAAAGCCTGGCCGCCGCATGGCGGGGATGATCTGCTGGATGTGATGGAATTCATCCGCGAACCGCTGGCGATCCCGCTCCTTGCGATGCTGCTGGGGATTTCCACGGCGGGCGGCATGTTCGTGGTGCCGCTCTATGCCTTTCTCACCACGCGCTGCGCGCATGATGCCGCCTCGCGCACGATTGCGGCCAACAACATCGTCAATTCGCTGGCGATGGTGGCCGGATCATTGCTGGCGCTCGGGCTGACGGCGGCGGGTGTGCCGGTGGCTGAACAATTGCTGCTGGCAGCGGCGATGTGCGTGATTTCGGCCTGGCTCGGCAGCCTGCTTTATCGCGCCGAGCGCGCTGCACTGGTTGCTTAGAGAATGAAGGCGAATACCGCTGCGGTGACCGCAAAATAGACGCTGGCAAAGCCTTTCACATCCTCGGCCGTAAGGCGCCACAGGCTTTCAGCCGGGATCGGGATCAGTTGCTCGCGGACATGCGGCGGAAGGCTGCGCCGGAACCAGTGGCGGGCGGTTTCATCGGTAAGGACAAGGCTGCGGCGCATCGGGCTTGCTCGGCGGTTGGATCCTGGCATGCAGTTAACGCTTTTTTAACCTGTGGGTAAAGGATCGAAGCTGCAACCGATCCAAAGCGGGACAGTTTGCGAAAGCTGTGCCAGGCGCGCTAGAAAGCGCAGCGATGACGGGAGAGACATCGATGACTGAACCACGCTTTCGCAGCGCTGCGGAATTGCTGGTTGAATGCCTGGCAGAGCAGGGAACCAGCCGGATTTTCACCGTGCCGGGCGAAAGCTTTCTCGCCGTGCTCGATGCGCTGCATGATCGCGCCGATGTCGCGGTGGTCACCTGCCGACAGGAAGGGGGCGCGGCTTTCATGGCCTGTGCCGATGGCGCGCTGAATGCGGCTGGCACCGCGCGGCCCGGTGTGGCTTTCGTCACGCGCGGGCCGGGCGCGACCAATGCCAGCATCGGAGTGCATGTTGCCCATCAGGATTCTGTGCCCATGATCCTGTTTGTCGGCGATGTGGCGCGCGGGATGCGCGATCGCGAGGGGTTTCAGGAGGTTGACTTCGCGGCCTTCTTTGCGCCGATCTGCAAGTGGGCAGCGCGCATCGATGATCCCGCACGCATCCCCGAATATGTCGCGCGCGCCTTTTCCGTGGCGGTCAGTGGCCGCCCCGGCCCGGTGGTGCTCGCCCTGCCCGAAGACATGCTGTGCGAAGCCGTGCCAACCGCCCTCGCCCCGCGTCCGCTGGTGACGCGCCCGGCGCAGGCCCCCTGCCCCGATGCCATGGCGGCGCTGATCGATCTCATCGGCGATGCGGCAAGCCCTGTCGCGATCATCGGCGGGGCGGGCTGGAATGCCAAGGCGCGCGATTACTTCATGATCTTTGCCGAACGCATCGGCCTGCCAGTCGCCACGGCCTTTCGCCGTCAGGATGCGATTTCACCGCATTCGCCGGCCTATGCCGGCAACCTTGGCTACGGGCCGAACCCGCGCCTTGTCGAACGGGTGCGCACTGCCGACCTCGTGATCGCAGTGGGCGCGCGGCTGGGCGAGGCCACCACCGATGGCTACGCCGTGCCGAGCCTTGAGCATCCTGGCCAAACCCTCGTGCACATTCACCCTGATCCTGAGGAACTGGGCCGGGTCTATCGCACCGACCTTGCGATCTGCGCGGCGATGGATGAATTCGCCGAAAGCCTAGCCTTGTGGGAAGATGCCGCGATCATTCCCTTCGATGCGGGGGCAAAGGCGCATCGCGAATGGCTGGAATGGAGCACGCCCCAGCCCTCGCCAACCCCGCCCGCGCTCGATCTCGCCGCCTGCGTTGCGCACATGCGCGCGGTGCTGCCCCCGGATACCCTCATCGCCAATGGCGCGGGCAATTTTGCCGGATGGTGGCACCGCTACTGGCACTATGCGGGCTATCCGAGCCAGCTTGCCCCCACCTGCGGCGCGATGGGATACGGCGTGCCGGCCGCGATTGCCGCCGCGCTCAGGATGCCCGAACGCATGGTGGTGGCAGTGGCAGGCGACGGCGATTTCCTGATGAACGGGCAGGAGCTGGCAACGGCTGCGCAATATGGCGCCGATCTGCTGGTGCTGGTGGTGGATAACGGCGCCTACGGCACCATCAGAATGCATCAGGAGCGCGAATATCCCGGCCGGGTATCCGCGACGCGCCTTGCCAATCCCGATTTCGCCGCGCTGGCGCGCGCCTATGGCGCATGGGCCGTGCGCGCCGAGACCACCGCCGCGTTCACCGCCGCGCTGGCCGAGGCCCGCACCATTCCGGGCGTGCGGCTGATCCACATGGTGATCGCGGTCGAACAGTTGGCCGCCAGCGGCGCGACTGTCAGCGGGCTGAGGGCGCGGGCCGGAGGCTAGCTCTCAGCGGCCTCTCGCCATGTCGCAGATCACGTCCCATTCGGCAGGCATCACCTCGCATACCGACAGGCGCGAGAGACGCACCAGCTGCATTTCAGCGAGCCGGGGTTCCGCCTTGATCGCCGCCAGCGTGACAGGCCGGGAAAACTTGTCTTTCGCCTTGAGCTTGACGGCGGCCCACTTGCCGGTCTCGTCAGTGGGATCGCCGATCCCGGTGACGGTGATCTCGGCGATGCCGACAATCTCCAGCCCTTCGCGGCTGTGATAGAAGAATGCCTCGTCGCCGACCTGCATCGCCATCAGATTGTTGCGCGCCAGATAATTGCGCACCCCGTCCCAGGTGCCCTCGCCTTCGGCCACAAGATCATCCCAGCTGTATTTGAAGGGTTCGGATTTCATCAGCCAGTAACGCTTGGGCTCGTTAGCCATGGGTTTCCTCATGCAGCAAAGGTGGAACAAGGCAGGCCGCAAGCCCTAACCGCGCGCGCCGCCAAGCGCCAGAGGCAAGCGGCGAACCAGCCTGCCGATGAAGGGCCTGCCACGATTAACCCGATCTTTAGGGTAAGCTGGCATCACTGACGCGATAAACCTGCGGCGCACTTGTGCCGGAAGGGCGCGCAAGAGCAATAAGGTGCAGGCATCGTGAGCGAGACAGATAGCAGCAGTACCAAACGGTTGATGAGCGCCGAGCGCGATCTGATCGTGCTGGTTGTGGTGTTTTTCGCCATCGTGATGTTCGTTGCCATCGGCGGCTTTACCGTGCCGCGCGCGATTGCCGCCGTGTTCTTTGCCGGAGACCGCACCGACAACCTGCTCACCAGCGCGCTTTTGCTGAATATCGCGCTGATCATCTTCGGCTGGCGGCGTTACCGCGAGTTGCAGCTCGAAATCGACGAGCGCAAGCAGGCCGAGGAACAGGCCCGCCTGCTGGCTGAAACCGATCCGCTGACCGGATGCCTCAACCGCCGCAGCATGGCTGTCGCCACCGAAAAACTGCGCGCCAGCGCCCATGCGCGCGGGCAGGCGGTCGCCTATTGCCTGATCGATGTCGATCACTTCAAGCAGATCAATGATGTCTATGGCCACATGGCGGGCGACGATACGCTGGTGGAACTGTGCAAACGCTTTGCCCGGGTGCTTCCCAGGGATGCGCGGCTGGCGCGGCTTGGCGGGGATGAATTCGCCTTTGTCATCGCCTATGATCCGGGCAAGCAGGAGCGCATCGATGATCTGGTCATCCGCCTGTTCGAAGCCGCCAGCGTGCCTTTCGCGCTGGAACGCGTAACGATTGAGGCGACGATCTGCGCCGGGGTCGCCAGTGATGAACCGACCGGCGGCGAGGAGGGCGTGGTCAGCGCCGAAACCCTGATGCACCGCGCCGACATGGCGATGTACGAAGCGAAAAAGCAGGGCCGGAGCCGCTATTTCTGGTTCGAGCCCAGCATGGAAAGCGAGCTTCGCTTCCGCAACGAGCTGGAAATCGGTATCCGCCGCGGCCTTCAGAACGGCGAGTTCGAACCCTATTACGAACAGCAGATCGACCTTGAAACTGGCGAGCTGGCGGGCTTTGAAATGCTGGCGCGCTGGCGCTCGCCGAGCCTTGGGCTGGTCAGCCCGGAGATCTTCATCCCCGTCGCCGAGGAAATCGGCCTCATCCACGAATTGTCGCAGCAATTGATGCAGCGCGCCTTTGTCGATGCGCGCGACTGGGATGAACGGCTGACCCTCTCGATCAACATCTCGCCGGTGCAATTGCGCGATCCGTGGTTCTCGCAAAAGCTCCTGAAGATGCTGGTAGGCGCCAAGTTCCCGCCGCACCGGCTGGAGATCGAGATCACCGAAAGCTGCCTGCATGACAATGTCGGCATGGTGCGCTCGATGATCACGAGCCTGCGCAATCAGGGCGTCAAGGTAAGCCTTGATGATTTCGGCACGGGCTATTCGAGCTTCGAACAATTGCGCACGCTGCCGTTTGACCGGCTCAAAATCGATCGCAGCTTCATCGCCGAACTGCGCGACAATGAAGGCCGCTCGCGGATTGTCGATGCGATTGTCTCGCTGGGGCGCGGGCTCAATATGCCGATGACGGCCGAAGGCGTCGAGGACGAGACCATCCTTGCTGCCCTTCGCGACATGGGCGGGCTCAAGGCGCAGGGCTATGTCTATGGCAAGCCCGAAACCGCCGAACAGGTGCGCCAGCGCCTCAGGCTGGCAGGGCTACTTGCAACGCCCGGCCGCCCAATGCGTGGCCGCGAGGATGCAGCGCCGCAATCGCTCGACGATCGCCCGCGCCGCGCCTTCTACCCATAAGCCTAGGGGTGGACGAGCCGCGCGCCGCAGCATAGAGGCGCGAGGGCAATGCGCGTTCCTTTCATCAAGATGCACGGCCTCGGCAATGATTTCGTGGTGCTGGACGCCCGCGAACATCCTTTGCCGCCCATGACCGGTGCCATCGCCCGCGCGCTGGCTGATCGGCGGCAAGGCATCGGCTTTGATCAGTTGCTGCTGCTCGAACCCAGCGACACCTGCGATTTCCGGATGCGGATTTTCAATTCGGATGGCTCGGAAGTGGGCGCCTGCGGCAATGGCTCGCGCGCGGTGGCGCTGTTTCATGGCGCGCCTGCGCTGGTCGAAACGGGCGGCGGCCCCATCACCCTGATGCCGCTGGAAGGCGGCGGCACGGTCGATATGGGCGCGCCGCACTTTGACTGGGAGGCGATCCCGCTGGCCTTTGCCATGGATACAGCCGCGATGCCGCTTGGCTGGGAAAACCTCGCAGCGCCCATGGCGGTCAATGTCGGCAATCCCCATGCGGTGTTGTTCGTGGAGGATGCGGACGCCGTCGATCTTGAACGGCTCGGCCCGCTGATCGAGACCGATCCGGTGTTTCCCGAGGGTGTCAATGTCAATGTCGCCAGCCTTGCGGGGCCCGATCACGTGCGCTTGCGCGTGTGGGAACGCGGCGCGGGGCTGACGCGGGCCTGCGGCACCGGAGCCTGTGCGACTGCCGTGGCTGGCCTGCGCAAAGGCCTGGTGCAAAGCCCGGTGCGCGTCAGCCTGCCGGGGGGCGATCTGGAGATTGTCTGGCAGCCGGGCGGCACCATCCTGATGAGCGGGCCTGCCAGCGAGTCCTTTCGCGGCGAGTTCGAATGGGACGACTTCGCGTGAACGCTCCTGCCGCGCTTGAACCTGCCATCATCAGTCTGGGCTGCCGCATGAACATCGCGGAAAGCGAACGGATGCGCGCGATGCTGCGCGGACAGGATGTGGTGGTGATCAATTCCTGCGCGGTGACAGCAGAGGCCGTGCGCCAGACCCGTCAGGCGATCCGCCGCGCCCGCGCCGCGCATCCCGCGAGCCGCCTCATCGTCACCGGCTGCGCTGCCGAAATCGAGCGCATGGCCATCGGCGCGATGGACGAGGTTGACGGGATCATTGCCAATGCGGCCAAGCTCGATCCGCGCGCGTGGAACATTCCAGCAAGCGAGGCCCCGCTGGCACCAGCCCGCACCCGCGCCTTCATCGCGGTGCAGAACGGCTGCGATCATGCCTGCACCTTCTGCGTGATCCCCCAAGGGCGGGGGCAGAGCCGTTCGCTCGCCGTGCCGCAGGTGCTGCACGAGGTGGCTCAGCACGTCGCATCAGGCGCGCGCGAAGTGGTGCTGACCGGCGTCGATCTGACCAGCTGGGGCCATGATCTGCCGGGCGCGCCGCGCCTGGGCGCTCTGGTGCGCGCGATCCTCGATGCCTTCCCCGTGCTTGCCCGCCTGCGCCTTTCTTCGGTGGACGGGGTCGAGATCGATGCCGAACTGTTCGATCTGATCGCGCACGAGGAGCGCGTGATGCCGCACCTCCACCTCTCCTTGCAGCATGGCGCCGACCTGATCCTGAAGCGCATGAAGCGGCGGCACCTGCGCCGCGATGCCGTGCAGCTTGTGGCGCGGATGAAAGCGCTGCGTCCCGAGATCGCCATCGGGGCTGATCTGATCGCGGGCTTTCCCTCCGAAACGGGCGCGCACCACGCGGAAAACCTCGCCATCATCCGCGATCTGGCGATCGTGCACGGCCACATCTTCCCCTATTCGCCCCGCCCCGGCACCCCTGCCGCCCGCATGCCGCAAGTGCCGCGCGACATGGTGAAAGCCCGCGCCGCCGAACTGCGCGCCGCCGTGGCGAGCGAACGCGCGCGCTGGCTCGGCTCGCTCGTCGGAGAGAGCTTCCCCGTCCTCGCCGAACGCGACGGCACCGGCTATGCCCCCAACTACGCCCGCTTTCGCGTGCCATCCGGCACAGCGGCGGGCGAGGTGGTGATGATCACCGCCCGCACACTCGAAGAAGGACTGCTCGCATGAGCGAGAACAGCTGGAGCCAGCGCCTGCTTGGCGGCTTTGCCAAGACCTCCGAACGCCTCAGCAGCAATCTTGCCGGGCTTTCGGGCGGGTCAGCCAAGCTTGACGATGCCGTGCTCGATGATCTTGAGGACGCGCTGATCATGTCCGACCTTGGCCCTGCGGCTGCGGCGCGCATCAGGGGCAAGCTGGCCGAACGGCGCTTCGGACTTGAGATCACCGCACGCGAACTGAAAGTGGCGGTCGCCGAGGAAATCGCCGAAATCCTGCGCCCGGTGGCCAAGCCGCTCGAAATAACCGCCTTCCCCCGCCCGCAAGTGATCCTCGTGATCGGGGTCAATGGCTCAGGCAAGACCACGACCATCGCCAAGCTTGCCCACCTGTTTCAGGAGGATGATTACGGCGTGCTGCTGGCGGCCGGCGACACATTCCGGGCAGCGGCCATCGGCCAGTTGGCGACATGGGCGGGCCGGATCGGGGTGGATATCGTGCGCGGGCCCGAAGGCGGCGATCCGGCGAGTATCGTGTTCGATGCCGTCAAACGGGCGACCGATACTGGCATCGATGCGCTGATCGTCGATACCGCAGGCCGTCTCCAGAACAAGACGGAACTGATGGAGGAACTGGCCAAGATCCGCCGCGTGCTGGGCCGCCTCAATCCGGCAGCGCCGCATGATGTGGTGCTGGTGCTGGATGCCACCAATGGCCAGAACGCGCTCGCCCAGATCGATGTATTCCGGCAAGTCGCGGGCGTCACCGGCCTCATCATGACCAAGCTCGATGGCACCGCGCGCGGCGGCGTGCTGGTGGCCGCAGCCGAGCAATATGGCCTGCCGATCCACGCCATCGGCGTTGGCGAGAAGATGGAAGACCTGCGCCCCTTCGATCCCGATCTCGTCGCGCGCGTAATCGCCGGGGTCGCATGATGAGCGAGACCGAAGGCCGGAAAGCCGCCTCAGGCTGGCTCAACGTGGCGGTGGATTACGGCCCGCTGCTGGTGTTCCTCGGGGTCTATCGCGCGATGTCGCCGGATGAGCCCGATGCCGCGAGCGAGATCATCGCGATCATGTATGGCACCGGGGCTTTCATGGCGGCCTCGATCGCAGCGCTGGCAATTTCGAAATGGCGGCTCGGCAAGGTCTCGCCGATGCTGTGGTTTTCGACCGCGCTGATCATGGGCTTTGGCAGCCTCACCATCTTTTTCGGCGATCCGACGTTCGTGCAGCTTAAGCCAACGATCATCTATGCGACTTTCGGCGTGGCCTTGCTGGCTGGGTTTATCGCGGGTCGGGCACTCCTGAAAATCCTGCTTGAAGCCGCTTTCGAGGGGCTATCGGACGAGGGCTGGCTCAAACTGTCGCGCAACTGGGGCGTGTTTTTCCTGGCGCTTGCGCTGCTCAATGAAGTGCTGCGCGCAAACCTTACCTTCGAAGGCTGGCTGTGGGCCAAGCTGTGGGTGTTCCTGCCGCTTACGTTCCTGTTCACCTTCACGCAGATTCCGATGCTGCTGAAGCACGGGCTCGATGTCGGGCAGGACAAGGACGAGAGCGGAGCCTAGAGCACTTTCCGACCATCCTGACCCACCCTGACGGAGCCGATTGGGGTGCAGGGCAAGGCGCAAGGAGCGAGCGATGCAGCGCATCGTGAGCGACGAGCAACATCGCCCTGCGCCCCAATCGGCCTGCCCCTGCGGGATCGCGTCATGAAGTCCGCTTGCTTCGTCACGCCGCTTACAGGGGCAAGCAGCCCCTGCGGCGCACCTTTCCTGTCCAGCGGACCTCATGACGCGATCAGGATGGGTCAGGATGGTCGGAAAGTGCTCTAGATCTCCAGCTGGCTGCCCAGTTCCACCACGCGGTTGGTGGGAAGCTTGAAGAAATCCATCGCGCTCGCCGCATTGCGCAGCATCCAGGCGAACACCTTTTCGCGCCAGATCGACATGCCAGGGTGATCGCTCGGGATCAGGGTCTGGCGCGAGAGGAAGAAGCTGGTGTGCATCATGTCGAAATCGCCGCCGCAGCGCTGCATGGTCTTGAGCCCCTGCGGCACGTCGGTTTCTTCCATGAAGCCATAATGCAGCACCGCGCGGTAAAAGCCATCGCCCAGATCGGTCAGCTCGCAGCGCTTGTGCGGGCCGACAAAGGGCACGTCGGCGATGTTGATCGTCAGGATCACCACGCGTTCGTGCAGCACCTTGTTGTGCTTGATATTGTGAAGCAGCGCCGATGGAACTCCGGCAGTGCTGGAAGCCATGAAGATCGCCGTGCCGGGCACGCGCACGGCGGAATTCTTGGCCGACTTGGCGAAGATTTCGAGCGGCAAGGCGCTCTCGCTCATGCGCTCACGCATCAGCTTGCGCCCGCGCGCCCAGGTGGTGAGCAAGGTGAAGATGACAAAGCCGATAACCAGCGGCACCCACCCGCCCTGCGGCACTTTGATGAGGTTCGCGCCGAAATAGGCGACATCGACAATCAGGAACACGCCGACCAGCGGCACGGCCTTCCACAAGGGCCAGCGCCACAGCGCTGTCAGCACCGCGGCAAGCAGCAGGGTATCGATGAACATCGCCCCTGTCACCGCGATGCCATAAGCGGCAGCAAGATTGCTAGACGACTGGAAGAACAGCACCAGCAGGATCACCATGATCATCAGGCCCCAGTTGATGGCCGGAATATAGATCTGCCCGGCGGCCTTGGCGCTGGTGTGCAGGATATCCATGCGCGGGATGAAGCCCAGCTGGATCGCCTGCTGGGTGAGGCTGAACGCGCCCGAGATCACCGCCTGACTGGCGATGATCGTGGCGAGCAGCGCCAGGATGATCACCGGCACGCGCACCGCATCGGGAATCATGAGGAAGAAGGGATCCTTGATCAGCGCGGCGGTCGCTTCCGGAGAGGTCTGCGAGAGCACAAGCGCGCCCTGCCCCATGTAGTTGAGCATGAGGGCCGGAAAGACGAAGGTCAGCCACGAAATCCCGATCGGCTTCCTCCCGAAATGGCCCATGTCGGCATAAAGCGCCTCGGCCCCGGTCACGGCCAGCACCACGCTGCCCAGCGCGATGAAGGCGGTGAAGCCGTCGGTGATGAAGAAATTGAGCGCGTTCACCGGATTGATCGTCTCAAGGATGATCGCCGGATTGGCGCTGAGATGCATCATGCCCAGCGTCGCCAGCATCCCGAAATAGGTCAGCATGATGGGGCCGAACAGCTTGCCGACCTTCTCCGTCCCGCGCGATTGCAGCGCGAACAGGCAGACGAGGATAGCAATGGCAGTGGGCACGATCCATGGCTCAAACCCGGGGACGATGTATTGCAGGCCTTCTGTCGCCGAGAGCACCGAGATCGCCGGGGTGATCATGCTGTCGCCATAGAACAGCGCGGTGGCGAACACGCCCAGCAGCACCAGCGGCGCGGTCCACCCCGCGCTGTCCGAAGCGCGGCGGATCAGGGCCAGCAGCGCAAGGCTCCCGCCCTCACCCTTGTTGTCGGCGCGGGTGATGGTGAGGACGTATTTGACCGTCACCACCATCATCATCGACCAGAACACGAGGCTCAGCACGCCGTGGATATGCGCTGCATCGGGCGAAATACCGGGCGCGCCGTGGTGCGAGGCAAAGGTTTCGCGGAAAGCATAAAGCGGGCTGGTGCCGATGTCGCCAAACACCACGCCCACCGCCCCGACGGCAAGGGTGAGGGTAGAGGCATTATGGCCCTTGCCGCCCGAAGGCGGTTGATGCGCAGGCGCGGCGGCGTCAGTCATGGCAATCGGATTTCCCGCAAGGTTTCGGTACTGCCCCAAGGCCGATGGACTATCGGCCCAACACGTTACGCGATCAGCTTGCCGATGGCTCGCCCCGCGATGTCGCGCCTAGCACCGCCGCTTGGCACTCGCAATACGGCGACTCGCGCCGCTTATTGCTGGAGCATCGGTGCATTCGCGATCATCCGATCGAGATCGGCAACCTGCGCCTCCAGCCCCTCACGCCAGGGTGCATCGGGGGGGGAGCGTTCGATCAGGCCAGCCCAGATGGCACGGGCATTCCTGATCTCGCCCGATTGAAGATAGGCAAAGCCGAGGAAATATTCCGCCCCCGGATGGGCCGGATCGATCCGCCGCGCGCGTTCGAAAGCGTGGATCGCGGCCGGTGTGACATTGCCATCGGCATGCCCCACCATCGCCATGCCAAGCGCGAGCCAGCCTTCCAGATCATTGGGATTATTGGCCAGCCCGCGCCGCAGCAGCCCTGCCGCTTCACCGAACTTGCCGCGCCGGGCAAAGCCATCGGAAGTGATGAGATAATCGCTCGCCGGGCCTTCGCTCTCGAACAGCGCGCGGCGGCCCTCGACCATGGCTTCACCCGCGCCTGCGCCGCGCGCTTGCGGCGGTGTCGGCTTGCCCGGCTGGCCGGGAGAACCCTGCCAGGCATAGCCGGTGAGGCCGAAAATCAGCACGGCTGCAAACAGCGTCAGCCCCTCGCGCGGGAGGCGCAGCAGAAAGGCTGCCATCGCCAGCGCCGCCAGAGCGAGCGCAACAATCCCCAACCAGCCCGAAATCACGCGGCTTCGCCCTCATCCGAACGGGCGCGGCCTAGCCGCCGCAGCAACACGGCCAGCGCCGCCAGCAGCAGCAGGGCGGGGATCACGAACAGCGGCCAGGTGGTCTGGCTGACCTCGGGCGAATAGCTGACATAATCGCCATAGCGTTCGATCAGCCAGGCGCGCACCGCCTCGGGCTCCTCGCCGGCGAGGATGCGGCTGCGCACCTGATGGCGCATATCGCCTGCCATCGGCGCGTCGGAATCGGCGATCGATTGCGACTGGCACTTAAGGCAGCGCAGGGTGTGCATCAGCGCGGTCGCCTTGGCTTCGAGCGCAGGGTCTTCAAGCTGGGTGTAGGCATAGGGCGCAGGCGGCAGTGCATCCTGTGCGCGCAGGCCCGCCAGCGGCAGCAGCGCAACCAGCGCCAGCGCCCACAGCCACAAGGCCCGGCTCATCGCGCCTTCTCCAATTCGGCCTTGAGAAGCGCGACATGTTCGGGCCGGATATCGCCGATATGCTGATAGCGGATCGTGCCGTCGGCGCCGATCACGAAGGTTTCCGGCACGCCCGACGAGCCGAGTTCGAGCTGCACCTCGGAAATCGCATCGGCGCCGATGCGGGTATAGGGATTGCCGTGACGTTCCAGAAAGCGCGCGACATCCTCTGGCCGGTCGCGGATGGCGATGCCGATAATTTCGACACCTTCATCCTTCAGCGCTTCGAGTTGCGGGGCTTCGGCAATGCAAGGCAGGCACCAGCTTGCCCAAATATTGAGCAGCCGGGGCTTGCCCCCCTGAAAATCGCTGCTGGCAGCGCCGGGCAGGCCTTCAAAGGCGGGTTCGAGCGTGAAGGCAGGCAAGGGCTTGCCAATCATCGTCGACTTCACGAATTCCGGTTTCTCCTGCGTGAGCATGTAGCCCGCCAGCCCCGCAAAGAAGGCAAACAGCGCCAACGGCACCCACAGCCACAATCGGCTGCGCGAAGGGGCGGCAGGCTCGCTCACTCGGCAGGCTCGGCGGCCAGCGCGGCAAGGCCAGCACGGCGTTCATCGCCCAATTCAGCGGCCTTGCGGCGCTTCACATCGACCCGCACCCGGCCCACGATGGCAAGCACCCCGCCAAGCGCAATCAACAGCCCACCATACCAGATGAAAGTGACAAATGGCTTCCACCACACGCGCAGCTGCCAGCGGCCATCGGGGGTCTGCGCGCCGATCACTGCGTAAAGCTGGCCGTTCCAGCGGGTCAGCAGCGCGCTTTCGCTGGTGGCCTGAGCGGGCGACCAGAAATTGCGCGCTTGCGGCGCAAGCATCACCGCCTCGCCCTCGCCCGCCCGCGCCGCGACGCGGGCTTCGATCGCGGTCCAGTTGGGGCCGGCAACCGGAGAGACGCTTTCCAGCGTGATCGCCCAGTCACCCACCTGCACCGTATCGCCCGGCGCAACGGCTGCGAGCCGTTCTTGCGTGAAAGCGCCCTCGCTCGCCATGCCGAGCAGCGAGACCGCCACCCCGAAATGCGCCAGCACCATGCCCCACACCGCCACCGGAACACGCGACAGCTTGCGGCCCTTCAGCGGCATCAGCGCCGCCACGCCCAGCGCAGCGGCCAAGCCCAGCCCAAGCACCGGCAGCAGTGGATAATCCCCCACCATCGCCACAATCGCGAGAGTTGCGATCAGCAGCGCAGCGATCACCAGCATTTCAAACTGGACGCGAGCAGGCTTGTCTTCCTTCCAGCGCAGAAGCGGGCCGACCGCCATCACCAGGAACATCGGGATCGCAAAGATGGCGCTTGCCGGGTTGAAATAGGGCGGGCCGACGCTGACGCGCGCATCGAACGCCTCTGCCAGCAGCGGATAGAGCGTGCCAAGCAGCACAATCGCCAGAATGCCTGACAGCATCACATTGTTGAACACCAGCGCGCCCTCGCGGCTGACGGCGGCAAAGCGCTTGCCTTCTGCTACCGCGCCCGCGCGTAGGGCAAAGATCGTGAAGGCCCCGCCGATATAGATCAGCAGCAGCGCAAGGATGAAGGCGCCGCGTTCGGGATCGACCGCAAAGGCATGAACGCTGGTGAGCACGCCCGAGCGCACCAGGAAAGTGCCCAGCATCGACATCGAGAACGCGAGCACGCCGAGCATGATCGTCCAGGTGCGCAGCGCATCGCGCGCGGCCAGCACGCTCACCGAATGCATCAGCGCGGTTGCCGCCAGCCATGGCATGAGCGAGGCATTTTCGACCGGATCCCAAAACCACCAGCCGCCCCAGCCCAGTTCGTAATAGGCCCAATAAGAACCCGCCGTGATCCCCAGCGTCAGCAGCACCCATGCCCCCAGCACCCAGGGCCGCATCGCGCGCGCAAAGCTGGGATTGACCTCCCGCGTCAGCAGCGCGCCCATGGCAAGGCTGAAGGCAACCGACAGCCCGACATAGCCTGCATAAAGTGTCGGCGGGTGGATCGCGAGCCCGATATCCTGAAGCAGCGGATTGAGCCCCACACCCTCCACCGCCGGGGTCGGCAGGCGCTCAAAGGGGTTGGAGGACAAGAGCAGAAAGGCATAGAAACCCAGCGCGATGAACCCTTGCACCGCCAATGTCGCACCCATGGTGCGTTCGGGCAGGCGCTTTTCGAAGCTCGCGAGCAGGCCTCCAGCAAGTGCCAGCACGCCTACCCACAAGAGCATCGAGCCTTCGTGATTGCCCCATGTGCCGGTGAGCTTGTAGATGAAGGGCTTCATCGAATGCGAATTGGTGGCGACCAGCTTGATCGAAAGATCGGTGATCGCAAAGGCGCGCAGCAACATGATGAAGGCAAGCACCGCAAGGCAGGCCTGCACGATTGCTGCGGGGCGCGCATAGATCGCCAGCGGCGCACTGCCATCGCCTGCACGCAGGGCCGCTGCGCCCGCAATCATCTGAAGCACCGCGAGCGCAGCGGCAAGCCATAGCGCGGCCAGACCAATCTCGGCAATCATGGCTTGCGCGCTCCTCTCACTTGAGGCCGACAGTCGTATCGGCTGCCATCTTGGCGGCCTGTTGCTGCGTCATGCCCTCAAGCTCCTTGGGCACGTAGTTTTCATCATGCTTGGCAAGCAGATTGGTGGCAAGAAACACGCCGTTGGCCTGCAACGCGCCTTCGGCAACCACGCCCGAACCTTCGACGAAAAGATCGGGCAGGATCCCGCTGTAACGCACCGGGATCGCCGCATCACCCGTGCCGGTCACGCGGAAATTGACAGTCACGCCGTCAGCCTCGGTCACAAGCGAGCCTTGCTGCACCATCCCGCCGAGCCGCACCGCCTGGCCCACTTCGGGCGGCTTTTCTGCCATCTGTTCGGGCAGGTAGAAATAATTCGCCTGATTGCGCAGGCCCCAGGTGGCCATCAGGCCTGCGCCCACGATAGCGACCAGCGCGATCACCACCAGCACCATGCGTTGATGTTTGGCTTTCATTGATCCCGTTCCACTTGCCGCTCAGCGCCTGCGCGCTGCATCACGCCGCGCCTCGGCCCGCGCCATCGAGCGCCAAGCCCAAATGGTGAGCAATGCCAGCGCGACAAGGCCAAGCGCATAAGCCGCGATCACGAAATCCCATTGCGCCATATCCTCGCGCATCAGGCACGCTCCATCGCAGGCGCGCTTCGCGCGGCAGGCGCATCATCATCCAGCGCGCGGCGGCGCAGGCGCGCAGCCACCTGCTCTTCGGCGATCAGCGCGCGCATCCGCATCAGCACGATCGCGCCAAACAGCAGCGAGAACCCCACCACCGCCACCAGCAGCGGCACAAGGTAAGCGGCATCAATCGCGCTTTTGCCGACAGTTATGCTGGGCGGTTGGTGGAGCGAATTCCACCACACCACGCTGCGGTTGATGATCGGCACATTGATCGCGCCGACAAGGCCGAAAATCGCCGCAATCTTCGCCGAGCCACCCTCACGCGCGGCGGCCTGCGAGAGCGCAATATAGCCTGCATAAAGGAACAGCAGCACCAGCATACTCGTCAGCCTGCCATCCCACACCCACCAGGTGCCCCAGGTCGGGCGGCCCCAGATCGAGCCGGTGGCAAGGCAAATCGCGGTGAATGTCATCCCCGGCAGCGCAATCGCCCGCGCGGCAATGCCGGCCAGCGGATGCTTCCAGATCAGCAGCATGGCGCTGGAAATCGCAATCCCCGTCCAGCCGCCCATCCCCAGCCAGGCGGCGGGCACATGGATGAACAGGATGCGCACCGTCTCGCCCATCAGCCGATCCGGCGGCACGGTGAAGACGCCGTAAGCCATCGCGCCAATCGACAGCACCAGCCCGCTCCACAACAGCAGCGGAGTGAGCCATTTGGCGATTTTCAGAAACCGGGTGGGGTTGGCGTAAATATGCATGGGTCGGGGCCTGTTCGGGCCTTGTAGTCTTACCTACAGCCCGGACAAGAGCGCAATTCGCCTAAGGTGCCAATTGTTCCCGAAAATTGGCGCGGGTTTCAGCTGCGGCCGATCAGTTTCTGCGCCATCCGGTCGGCAACGACATTCGCTGGCAGGCCCTCGGCTTCGCTTGCCTGCCACACCGCCTCCAACCGGGCCGGGATCTGGTCGATGCGCGCGTTGATTTCAGCATCATTCGCATCATCGATGTGGCGCAGCACATTGATGATACCCCCGGCATTGATGACATAATCGGGCGCATACAGAATGCCGCGATCACGCAGCAGCGCACCCTCGCTGCCGGTGGCAAGCTGGTTGTTCGCTCCGCCCGCCACGACGCGCGCCCTGATCG
>VFQU01000122.1_pt1 | contig 99675 bp, 108 predicted proteins | sample 3512311 | NCBI WGS metagenome assembly VFQU01 (sample SAMN10412377, study PRJNA504923) | tailings metagenome | isolation source: Relicate 3 Philex TSF3 active mining site | place: Philippines: Tuba, Benguet | collected 2017-08-29
AGGGGGGCTTGCGTAGCTTAATTCAACACCCAAAAGATGTCAAACAGGCTCTATACTTCTTCAACACTTCAAGGAGCCTCAATCGTCATGGACACTTTGTTACGGCCTGGTGAGAATCGCATTACCTTTCAAAGTGAAGGAGAAACGTTAGTCGGAACCCTCTATCTACCGATGACCTATCAACCCGGCAATCGCCTCCCTGCAGTTGTGGTTGCTGGAGCCTGGATCACAGTGAAAGAGCAAATGCCAGAACTTTATGCCCGCAAGCTTTCAGAACAAGGATTTGCGGCACTGGCGTTTGATTTCCGCTATTACGGAGAAAGCAGTGGCGCTCCTCGGCAATTAGAGTCGCCCTCTGCCAAAGTTCAAGATATTAAACATGCCATTACCTACCTCCAGTCTCTGCCTGAGATTGATGGCAATCGTATCAGCGGGTTAGGGATTTGCTTTGGAGCAGGCTACATGGCAAAGGTAGCGGCTGAAGATAATCGCCTCAAGTCCTTTGCGACGGTTGCCGCCTGGATGCACGATGCTGAATCACTGAATCTTCTGTTTGGAGCCGACGTGATTCAACAGCGGATGCAGGCAGGATTAGCCGCACAGCAGCGATATCGGGAAACGGGCGAAGTAGAACTTGTACCAGCTTTTACAACAGAAGCAAACCCGATCGCCGCTATGACTGGGCAGCCCATTTACTACGGCAATCCTAATCGTGGCTCTATCCCAGAATGGAGAAATGAATATGCGGTGATGTCTTGGGTCGAGTGGATTGAGTTCGATGCCCTCGCCGTTGCCCCTCAGGTCAAGACACCTGCCCTATTTGTTCACTCTAATGGCTCTGCACTGCCAGAAAACGTGAAGCGATTTTACGAAACCATGCCCGGTTCCAAACAATTGCTCTGGACAGAGGGCAATCATTTTGACTTCTACGATCAAGAACCTCAGGTGAGTCAAGCGGTGGAAGCGGTGGCTGTCCATTTTAGAGCGTTGTTGAGCGATTGAAGACAGATGATGCCCCAAGGATTCAACTCAAAAAATGTGACCTAAAGAGATGAAACGCTATGATGTTTAGCCGTCGTCGTATTCTACTGGCAACTAGCGCAGGTATAGGTGGATTGTTTGCCATAGCGACTGCTTCACCTACCAAAAATTGGAGAGCTTTAGGAGAAAAACCAATGGACGGCATAGAAATCATAAACGCAGTGAATCGCATTGCCATCATGTCAGACCTCCGGAACTGGGAAGCGGTACGAGCTTGTTTCACTGAACAGGTAAACGTTGACTATACCTCATTGGCAGGAGGACAGCCCGAATCGATCGCGGCTGATGCTCTTGTAGAGCGTTGGAAATCGGTTTTTGAAAATACGTTCAAAACGACGCAGCATCTACTTGGCAGCCACTCCATCACAATTAATGGTGACGTAGCAACTTGTGTCTCTCACTTTCAGGCACGTCACGTTCCTCTTGATTCCACCAAAGATATTTGGATACTGGGCGGTTACTACAATCATGAACTTGTGCTTCAGAATAGTCAGTGGTTAGTTCGTAGGATGAAAATGGTTTGGACATGGGAAGATGGTCAACGACCATTTACATGAAGTTCAGAGGGCTAACATGTCGCTGCACCAGAACACCGCAAGTTGTTTGGCTAAGTTGCAAAGGTTGCCTGCATCCAGTGAGCTTGGTCGTTATGATGGTCTAGTTATTGGTAAGGCAGCAGTAGTTTTATCTAATCTGTAAGTGTTCAGAATTATCTTGAGTTGGAGCTTTACTTCGTGATCCTAGAAGTTTCTATTCTTGATATAAAACCTGGTTTAACTGCTGAATTTGAAAACGCCTTTAAAAAAGCTTTAACCATTATTGCGACTATGCCAGGGTATATTTCTCTTGAGCTTCAGCGTTGCATAGAAACTGCAAACCGTTATATTCTGCTAGTCCATTGGCAAAAACTAGAAGATCACACGATTGGATTTCGACAATCTCCTCAGTATCAAGAATGGCGTTCCTTGCTTCACCACTTCTATGAACCATTTCCAGAAGTAGAACACTACGCAACTGTTTTGTACAATGGTTGTAACGATTCACTGCCTTGATATGATTTGCAAGATGCCACCTACACAAGCCTGTGACTCTTAGTGATATTGACCGGATTAGAGAGAAAATTCGACTGTGCCAATATAATATGTCGGCCCATGCAATGGAAGAAATGACCGAAGATTTTCTAACCATTTTGGATGTGGAAGGAGCTGTCTTAGGTGGTCAAGTCATCCGAGTTGATAAAGATGACCCTAGAGGCACAGAGTACATCATACTGGGAACTGCCTTGGATCAAAAAATACCTGTTGGAGTAGTTAGACGTTTCGCTAGTACCGGACGTTATTTAATCAACATGGTTTATGAAGTTACTGAACTTGAGGACTAATTCTATGTATGGATATACATGCGAGTATTGTCAGGGTACTGTTCAACTTCAAACCGTTAAACGTGAGGCATTCAAACATAGAGATGGATTTGTAATCCTCGAAGATGTGACGATTGGTGTTTGTGTTACCTGCGGCAATCGATATTACTCAGCCAATATTCTCCATGCAGTTCATGCTATTGCAACTGGGGCAAAAGCTCCTGAGCGAACCGAACAAATTCCAGTCACTCACCTAGAAGCGTTACCCAGGCCAAAGGAAAAGAAAACTTTAACCATCTCAAGGTTTCTAAATTTTCCATCTTTTGAATAGTCTGCGTAACGCTATGGTTCTTACACTTGATACTTGCCAGGCCCTACTCATCATCATGGGCAAAGCGGTTATAGAGAAAGTCCAGAGCATAGTTCCGTAGGCGGTAAAATTCCGGATCTTCCATAATTCGCTCACGTTGCCGGGGGCGGGGGAAGGGAATGGTTAGGATCTCCCCAATCTGAGCCGCTGGGCCATTGGTCATCATCACCAAGCGATCCGCCAAGAACAAGGCCTCATCAATGTCGTGGGTAATCATCAATACCGTACAGCGATGATCATTCCAGATTTTCAGCAGTTCTTCTTGGAGTTCTTCTTTGGTAATCGCATCCAACGCCCCAAAGGGTTCATCCAAAATCAACACTTCCGGGCGAATCGCCAAAGCGCGAGCAATCGAAACCCGTTGTTTCATCCCCCCGGACAGTTGCGGCGGACATTTTTCAGCAGCATCAGTTAGTCCCACCAAGGCTAAATGCTCGCGGGCAATGGCTAACTTTTCCGGGCGGGACTTCTGCGGATAAACCGAATCAACGGCCAGATAGATATTCTCTAAGGCACTTAACCAAGGCAAAAGGGCATAGTTTTGAAACACCACCATCCGGTCGGGGCCTGGGCCGGTAATCGGGCGGTCGTGAAGGGTAACATAGCCACTACTGGGGGTCGCAAATCCAGACACCATATTGAGCAGCGTTGTTTTCCCACAGCCGGAATGACCGATTAAACAGATAAATTCTCCCTCCGCCACGTTGAGGTTAACATCTTGCAAAACGGTGTAGGGGCCTTTGGGGGTGGGATAGACCTTAGCCACATTTTCCAGGCTGAGGAAGGGGGGCGGAGAAATCGCTTTGAAGTCTGCCACGTTTTTGGCATTTGTCTGGATCATGATGGTTTAACCTAAAAATTTGAATTAAATAAAAAAATAGGGTGAGGCGTGATGGCAAGCATTAAGCGGCAATTGGGGCCGGGGCATTCAGGGGCACTTCAGCAATATAAATCTCATGTTTAATCTCCAGGCCATTCAGGTAGCCAATCGGGTCATCAGCATTAAAAACTGTGCCATCAAAGAGTTGAATCGGCCCCGTACGATACTTAATATCCATCAAGCCGAGTTCCCGCGCTGCCGTACTAAAGACACTCACCCGACAGACCCGCTCCAGAATTTCCACCCAATTGCGCGGAAACGGGACATCTCCCCAGCGGGCCATTTGGGCCATCATCCACAGGTGCTCCGTCCGACTTGGCCGATTCACGCCATCGCCAAAAAAGAGATGATGCACGGCCTGGTCTGAATCCGGCATACCCAACTCTAAATATTCTGGATCCGTACCGACATATTGCTTCTGGCTGAGAATTTGGCGCACTTCCTCATTGTGGTTGGGATCAGCACAATATTGACAGGCATCAAGCAAGGCTTTGACCAGGGCAATGTGGGTATTAGGATAGGCCATGGCCCAGTCTTCCCGGACTCCTAATACTTTTCCGGGATGGCCGGGATAAATATCTAAGTCACCTGCCACGGTAAACCCAATATTTTCCAGTTCCGCCCGCCGATTCCAGGGATCCCCCACGCAATAGCCATCAATGGTTTTAGACCGCAAACTGGCCACCATTTGGGCTGGAGGAATCGTTTGCAGGGTGACATCATGATCCGGGTGAATCCCTTCTGCGGCCAGCCAATAGCGTAAGAGCAAATTGTGCATCGAAGACGGATGAACCATCCCCAAGGTATGCCGTTGATCTGCTGACTGGAGCAAGTATTGATGGAAGTCCTTGAGGGTTTTAATCCCCTGTTCGGCAAACCGTTTACACAGGGTAATTCCGTTACCATTGCGGGTTAAGGTCAACGCACTCACCACAGGCAAGGGTTGATTATTTTCCCCACCAACCGTTAACCACACCGGCATTCCCCCCGGCATTTGGGCCGCATCGAGATAGCCCCGACTCATGCCATCGGTAATCCCCCGCCAACTGGTTTCCCGGACTAAAGAGACTTCCTCCAGGCCATGCTTGGCAAAAAAGCCTTTTTCTTGGGCAATGGCAATCGGGGCACAGGCGGTTAAGGGCAAAAACCCCAACTCCAGATTAATTTTTTCTAAGCCATGGCGGGCAATAGCGGGTTTGCGGCGGGCCTGGAGTTGTTTGACCCGTTTTTGCTGGTTGAGGAAATAGATCACCTCACTGCGAAGGCTGTAGTAACTGGGATGATCCACCACTTCCATCCGTTTCCGGGGCCGGGGAATATCTACCTCTAAAATGCCACCGATCTTGGAGCCAGGCCCGTTGGTGAGCATGACAATTCGATCCGAAAGCAACACCGCCTCATCCACATCGTGGGTCACCATCACCGCCGTAACGTGGTTTTCTTCACAGATTTTCATCAGTTGCTCTTGAAGATTTCCCCGTGTCAGGGCATCCAAGGCCCCAAAGGGTTCATCCAACAACAGTAATTTTGGTCGAATCGCCAAGGCCCTTGCAATCGCCACCCGTTGTTTCATGCCACCGGATAACTGGCCTGGGGGTTTATCAGCCGCATGACGAAGACCGACTAGATCAATGTGCTGCTCAACAATTTGCCGCCGCTCACCCTTGGGAATGTGAGGTAAGACTTCATCCACGGCCAGGCCAATGTTTTCCCGAACCGATAACCAAGGCAGCAGTGAATAATTTTGAAAGACCACCATCCGGTCTGGGCCGGGTTGACTGATCTTTTTTCCTTCTAAAGCAACTACACCATCGGTCGGCAAATCCAGGCCCGCAATCATATTCAGCAAGGTGGATTTCCCACAACCCGAGTGGCCAATGAGGGAAATAAATTCACCCTTTTTAATCTCGAGATCAATCCCTTTAAGAGCGAGGTATTGCCCACCATTTGTTAGGTTAAAAACCTTTTCGACTTGATCAACTGCAACAAAAACACCCATAACTTCACCTAATCTTCTTAGACATTACTCAAGAATTACTGATTCAGTTCCCTTAGTTCCCAGGTGCAATTTTGGTTTGGATAAAGGCGACTAAGCGATCTAAAGCCAAGCCCACTGCTCCAATATAGACGACAGCGACAATGATTTCGGTGACATAGTTTTGCTGATAGGCATCCCAGATGAAAAAGCCAATCCCGGCCACACCGGACATGACAATTTCCGCAGCAATAATCGCCAGCCAGGCCAAACCAATGGCAATCCGTAAGCCTGTGAAAATGTAGGGCAAAGCAGAGGGTAAAAGAATTTTGAGAAAGAACTTTTGCTTAGAAATCTTCAACACCCGAGCCACATTTTTATAATCTTGGGGAATTTCCCGCACACCTACTGCTGTGTTAATTAAAATCGGCCAAATTGAGGTAATAAAAATCACAAAGATTGCGGCGGGTTCATTTTGGCGTAACGCTGCCAATGCAATCGGTACCCAGGCCAGGGGCGCAACCATCCGTAAAAATTGGAAAATGGGGTCTAGAGCTTTGTTAACCTTGGGACTTGTACCGACAACAATCCCTAATCCAATCCCGACAATTGCTGCCATGATGTAACCTTTAGCAACACGGGTGAGACTGATAAAGGTTTGCCGGGCCAGGCCTTGATCCAAATCACTGTTGTAATAAAACGGATGAAAAATTAAATACCGACTCCGCTCATTGGCTAACACTTCAATCGGGCCGGGGAGTGCCAGAATTTTAGTCCAGGCCAAGACCTGCCACACTACCAAAAAGCTAATCAACCCTAAAATCGGTAAGCCAATATTGCCGCCCTGTTTTTGCCAGAACTTGACCAGGCCTTTGGGTAAACCAGCCGAAGCCTTAGAACGGTCTAAACTGAGTGCCATAATGCAATCCCTATAACATTAAAATTTAGTTAAAACAAATCAGGAATAAAGGTGAGGAGTGATGCACACCACGAGGATGCAAATCTTAACGAAAGACTTAGGCAGCTTTGATCTTGAGGCTGTCGAGATATTTCTGCGGGTTCGCCGGATCAAATTCCACCCCATCAAAGAACTTCTCTACCCCACGGGAATCAGTGCTGGGAATATCACTGGCTGGAACCCCCAACTCCTGCGCCGCTTCTCGCCATAAATCAGACCGGTTGACTTTATCGATCAGGGCCTGGGCCGTAGCTAGATCCTTAATTGCCTCCTTATGGAAGCCCCAGCGAATACTTTCCGTTAAGAACCACAGATCAAGACTCTTATAGGGGAAGGAAATACTGTTGCCATTGGGGTCTTTCCAATACATCACCGCCATCTTCGGATCATTGATTTCCGGCTGGCCGTCGCCCATGTTGTAGGTGCCTTTGAAGGGAGGAGCAAGAACCTCAGCCGGAGCATTAAAGTACTGCCGCCCGGAGACAATTTTGACCAGTTCATCCCGATTGGCGAAATCATCACACCACTGCTGGGCTTCCATCACGGCTTTCATGAGGGCTTTAGTGGCATTGGGGTTTTTCTCCACCCAGTCGGAGCGAATCGCCAAATATTCTTCCGGGTGATAGGGCCAAATTTGGGCTGTCAAGGCCCCAATGAAACCAATATCTTCCTTGACAATTCGATAGGGCCAGGGATCCCCGGTACTAAAGGCATCCATCGTCCCGTTTTGCATTCCCTTCACCGTTTCTGCAGGGGGAACCGTGAGCAATTCAATGTCTTTATCAGGATTAATCCCATTGGCCGCCAACCAATAGCGAATCCAGAAATCCTGATTGGCTTTGGGGAAGGTAAACGCCGCCTTAAATTTCCGCCCCAGGCCAGTTTTGACGTAGTTCGGGTCTTGAATATTGAGGTGAATCCCTTTTCCTTTCTGACTCCCGGAAATTGCAATCCCATTCCCCTGAGTGTTTAATTTCAACAACAGAGCCATCGGAAGTTTGACATTATTGGTGGTAATCGCCCCTTCATTGAGTAAGTAAGGCATCGGCATTTGCCATTGACCACCATCCGTTCCCCCGGCCGCGGCTCCAATCACGACATTATCCCGGGCACTGGCCCAGTTGGCCTGTTTAGAGACCTCAGCATTGGGCAACCCATGTTTAGCGAAAAAGCCCTTTTCCTTGGCAATAATCAGGGGGGCTGACTCGACAATGGGTAAGTAACCCAGCTTGACAGTATCTACTTCGACCCCGGTCGTACCTGCAGCTGTGGGACTCGGTGATGCCGTTGGGGTTTCCGCAGTAGTACAACCTTTGAGGATGACTGCACCCAGGGTGGCCGTACTAGCAGTGAAGAGAAATTTACGCCGCGTGACTCTACTCATAAGCTTTCCTTATGCTTTTGTAAATTACAGAGAAAAAATAGCCGCCTGTTTTTGAGGGGTAAAAAACAGGCCTAGGGCTAAAGATTAAGATTCGATTAAGGGATGATTTAACTTCGAGATCCGAAGCAAAAACCCATAGCTTTATTTATACAATCTTGGAATTCCAAAGACAATACTCAATCTTGATTCTGACTGAGCATTTTTCTAATGGTTGTCAAAAGCTTCTCTTATGAATCCTGAAACCCGATCAATAAACAAAGCTTATCTATTGACTTAGATCTGTGATAGGGCTTTTTATGGCCCAAAAAGCGACTTTAACTCCCAAGCTTGAAAACCTTTTAGCAGACTTTACCGCCCATGGCCGGGTGCCCCCAACTGGTTAGGGCTTTAAATATTATGTAAAACCTAGAATCCCAGCCGGACAAATTCTGGCTTTTTCTCAGGAGTCCACTATCCCATCAGCGAAGCTTGAGAATTACAAATTGGGTAAACCAATGGCCGTAGTTGTCAAAATTAGGTGGCGGTCGCGATCAATTTTTAACCAGTCCTGATCCCGAAACTTACCTAACAAGCGGGTCATCGTGACGCGACTGGTACCAATGGCACTGGCTAATTGTTGATGAGTTAACCGAACGGCTAACCGATAACCCTGGGGATGGGGTGCACCGACTTCTTGTTTGAGTAAAAACAATAAATGCCACAACCGATCTTCAATTCGGCGGTGACTGGCAATTGCTAGCAAGGCTTCCACTTGACGCAGGCGGCGAGTCAGACCTCGAAATAAGCTTTGGGTCAGATTGGGTGAGGCCTCCACTTCTGTCAAGGTAAATGACATTAATTCGATAGCGGTAAGGGCACGGGCCTGGTAGGCTTCTAAGTTGGTTAAGGCACTACCAAAAGGCATTCCCGGCCCCGCCAAGCCTAAAATCACCTCATCGCCACTGGGATGGAGTAAATTCAATTGGACAATGCCTTGGCTAACAACCCAAATTCGCTCGGGGTGCAACCACACCGGATCGCCACTGGCAAAATTATGGGGCTTGCCTGGGCCTGGACTGGTGCTAGCTCGATGATTAAAACTGGCTTCGAGGGTTTCAATCGCAGGAGTTATAAAGGAATGAGCAGCTGAATAGTGGGGCATGAGTGACGCGCCTGATGTAATCACCAATACCTTAGGTGGCTGGCGTAAAGGTTGGTTAATCCGAAGCTCAAGATTTGTTTAAGGCTCTGGCACCAGAGCAGAAATGGCTTCCAATAGTCCTCTGGCTTTATTTAGGGTTTCTTGATACTCGTTCTCTGGTTCCGAGTCTGCCACAATTCCAGCCCCGGCCTGGACAGAGACCTGATGTTGCCCTTCTCCCTGTTGTCGCACAATCATCGTCCGGATCGTAATCGCAGTGTTCAGTTGTCCCTCAAAGTCGTAATAGCCATAGGCCCCGGAGTAGAGGCCACGCCGACAGCCTTCTAGTTCGTGAATAATCTCCATGGCGCGGATTTTTGGGGCGCCACTCACGGTGCCAGCGGGAAAACAGGCTTGCAATAAGTCCCAGGCCGATTTTCCTGGGGCCAAGGTACCAAAGATATTACTGACAATGTGCATGACGTGGGAATAGCGTTCAATCACCATCAATTCTTCCACCGTCACGGAGCCTTTCAGACACACCCGCCCTAGGTCATTACGCCCCAAGTCCACCAACATCACATGTTCGGCAATTTCTTTTGGGTCTGTGAGTAAGTCCTGAGCCAGGGCTAAATCCTCTGGATGGGTTTGTCCCCGTGGGCGTGTACCTGCAATCGGCCGGACTGTGGCCTGGAGTGAGTCAAGCTGCTCCGGAGTGTGCTCGGCCTTCACCATCACTTCGGGACTGGAGCCAATTAACTGCCAATCTTTGAAGTTAAAAAAGGCCATGTAGGGCGATGGGTTAATCAGCCGCAGTGAGCGATAGAGGTTAAAGGGGTTGCCTTCATAGAGGGTGGTGAGTCGCTGAGAGAGAACGACTTGAAAAATATCGCCAGCCCGGATGTAGTCTTTGGCCCTGCTGACATTGGCCTGGAATTTCTCTGGGGTAATATTACTGACAAATGACGGGACGCCGCGGCGACCTTGCCAAGTCAATAGCGTATCTTGAGATGGGAGGGGTTGTTGCAATTTTAGGGTGAGGGCCTGGAGTTGCTGACAGGCCTGGTCATAGGCGGTATTGATATCGGGAGTATGTTGCAAATCGGCATAGACTACGGCCCAAATTTTCCGTTTCACCTGATCGAAAATTAAGAGTTGATCGACCTGTAACCAGATTCCATCGGGCAGATCATCAGCACTAGCCGGATAGATAGGTACGCGCGGTTCAATCCAATGAATAAGCTCATAACCCCAGGCCCCGAATAAGCCGCCAATTCCTGGGGGTAATTCCGGTAACTTGACGGGATGATAGGGAGCCAAACAGGCAGCTAAAATTTGAAAGGGATTTCCAGTGTAAGTTTGTACCTCCCCATGGCGATGGGTTTGGGTAGTTGTGCCCCCCCGTGTTTCTAGAACCCACAATGGATCGAAGCCCAGTAAGCTATAACGCCCTAATTTTTCTCCTCCTTCTACCGACTCCAGTAAAAAGCTGTAGGGTTGATTAGCACAGACGCGATACCAGGCCGAGACAGGTGTTTCCAGGTCTGCAATCCACTCCCGATAGATGGGGATAAAATTACCCTTTTGGGCCAGTTGGCGGAATTGGCTAAAGTCAGGAAAAATCATGCGGTCATGCATTGCTCTGGAAAACCTTAGCATTATCATACGCTGACGACCAGGCCTGGAATTTCTGGGGTTGTGCTTCATTAAAACGTCAGCAAGAGCTATTTCTCCTTTACCGTTGGCCCTATAATCGAAGCTTGAAGGTCTAATCTAGCCGACTCAGTTATCTGGATCAGTTCACTAGCTTTGCCGATGTAGCTCAGTGGTAGAGCACTCGATTCGTAATCGGTAGGTCAGGGGTTCAAATCCCCTCATCGGCTTTAAAAAAGATTTTTAGGCTTGTGCAGGTACTAATTAATTTATTATTTATTGGAGGTTTATTGTAGCGAGACACAATTGTTTGGAATTATTGGACACAATGCCTGATTCCAGACAATACCGTCCGAAGAATAATCACAGCAGTGAATTGTAAAACTTTATTACAATTTGACCTATTTGAATTTCTTATACTTCGAGACATCACTAGCCTGTCATCATCGTCTGCAAAAATCCCAGGCCCAAAGGCGTAATTCCAACGTGAACATTGTCAGGGGTGACAATTACGTCCACCGCTTTCAAAGTTGCCAGATTAGCCAGATTTACAGGAGTGTTCGGGTCTGCCAATTCCTCAGACAGATTAACCGCACGTTCCTCCACCGCATATTGCTCCAAGGAGCTACCCGTGATCGTGGCGTGGTTCAGCAAGGCATTATAGATAGTCTCCAAAGCCACGCCATCAGCCGGGGTAAGTGTTTGAATAATTGGAGCATAGTTAGCGGGTTGCCCCTGAAGCCGGTCTGTCCAAGACATTATAGATATTGACCTCCTGATGCAACAGAACCGTTTACATCGCCTGGCAAAGTAGCACCGTTAGTAAAAATCACACTATTTGATTGCACACTATAACGAGTTCCTGTTGCACTCCCCGAAGCAGTGAACCCCCAGTAATCCACCTGTGACAATCGCTGGGCGTTAATAAAAGTAGAAGAAAAATCAGGAGTCCCAGTCAAAGTCACCGTGATTGGGAAACTGCCAGAGACAACGAACGTGGAATTAACTCTGGCAAAAATGTGATTACCAGCCCCACCTGCTATTTCGTAGTTGGAAGGTACAAAAATACGTCCGTTGTTCTCCAAAAACAAATGAGTGCCGCCAGCGGTCGCCCGAAATCTAACGGGAGCGTCAATCACTAAACTCGAACCGTTAGCAATTCGGGTGCTGAACCGATTAGTGGCAGTCGAGGCAAAGCTAAGGTTACCGATATACCAGGTACTTAAAACGGAGTCAGCTTCGAGATTTGCGTCAATTGCACCACTGCTTGCGGTGTAGTCAAGGATCACGTTACCGATAGCTGCGGCATTGCCTCGAATATAGGCCTTACCGCCAGACGAAATGTAATTTTTCAGTCTGACCTTGGCGTTGTAAGTTCCATCTCCAATCTGAGTAGTAACATCGTAAATCGACAGGTCAATCGTCCCAGAAATAATATCAATGGCTTTCTGGATAGTCAGAAAAGCCCCGCCACTGGTGTTGACAAGTCCATTGTTAGAGTCGCTGCCATCTGTCCGAACGTAATAGATACGGTTTGAGGTAAGAAGCTCCCGGCCACCACTACCGCCGCTTGGAGTCGCAAATTGATAGGGCGGGTCAAGCGAAGGCTTGGCAACTAAAACTTGATCGACCGTCCCAATTGGTATTGGTTTGAGAGTCTTAGTCGTCAAGTCGTAATAGTAAAGAGCCTTGTCGGTCAGGGTCTCCGCAATTTGGATAACCGTAGCGTTGTTGGGGGAATCGTCTGTCACCCTAAATCCTTTTAGGTTTAGATTTGTTCGCTGTGTTTGTGCCGTCCCGTCATTTTGAATAGTGTGACCGCCCCCACTACCAATCTCAGACTCAGAACCCCCGGCGGGCAGACGATAGAGCTTGCCATCAGACTTAGAATAAATCGCAGTATTCCCAGAACTGGGAGCAGAGGGAGTGGCAATTTGAGCCAGAATCAAGCTAGATGCCGAGGAAACCGAACCCGTTGCACCAGTGGCACCCGTTGGGCCTTGAGGGCCAGTTGCCCCCGTTTCACCAGTAGCACCCGTTGGGCCTTGAGGGCCTTGCGGGCCAATCAAACTGGTGGGAGAACCCCAGGCCCCGGCCGTTTTAGGGCCATAAAGCCGAGGCGTTGCCACATCTATATACAAATCACCATTAAGCCCCAAGGAATTACTCGGAACCCCAGTCCCAGTGAGCAACTTTGCCCCATCCGCCGTGAGTTGTTGCCAGTAGGCAGCATTGGGCGGGGATTGGTTCGTGTTGGCTACCACGCACAGAAACGCCCCAACCCGTGGGACAAACACCAAATCATCCTCTACATAGGCAGTTACGCTGTCCCAGTCCCCCATGTCTTGCCAGGTGATTCGCCCGACAATATTGCCCGTAAACTCAACCCCCGCCTTGATTTGGGCGACCGTGGCATAGCGAGTTAGCCAGCCCCCGATTCCATCTGGAACTGCCGCAGGGACGCGAGTTTCATCGGGAACCGAAGTTGCCGCCGTAAGTTGAGAGATTTTCAGGTCTGCCATAGAATTCGCCTTGCTTATAACAGAATAGAGTCTTCCGATTCTTGGGTAATTTCATCTCCAACCTCTTGGAGCAAAACCCCCGCCGCCACTGTGATCGGGTTGGTCGGCGGTGTATCCACAGCCTCCGTGTCACGAGTCCCCAGCCACAGGCCCGTTAACCCACAAACACACTGCCGCTGGTCAAGGGTTATCACCTCGCCACTGCCTAAATAGGTGTCACTGGTTCCAGTTCCACGGGCGGCAAACACCGCTAACCCTGGCGGCCAGCCATTCAGCAGCAACTCATCCGGCATCGCAAAAGCCAGGTCTTTCGCTAACCAGGCCCCCATTACCCGCTTGGCTTCCTGCTTGGCGAGCCGTTCGCAAAACACCTGGGACAGAACAAACTCACCCAGGTCAATCACCTTGGTGCGCTTAATTGTCCCAGCCGGAATATCGGGATAGGTTAGCTCAATCTCAAACTCCAGCGGCTTGTCCACGATTTCGTAAGGCTCCGGCTGCATCTCCGGGGCGGGCGGCAGGGCCTCCTCATTGGCGGTGCTGGAGCTATCCCGGCGATTGCGCCCATCAGCACTCGTATTGGTTCGACAAAACTTACCGCCATAGAGGTTTTTCCACGACTCGCACTCGGTCGCTTCTGTGACCAACTCAAACGGATTCTGATCCTCCTCCAACTGCCCTGTCAATGCCCGACACGCCTTTCTTAGTGAGGTTTTGCGGTCTAAGCGGTTATCAACTGTATAAACGTAGTCCGTGCGGGAATTGCGAGCCAACTTTGGCACTCGATTAGGGAACTCCTCGTCACCTCTGTCAATTTTTGCTCTGGGCAGCCAGGTACTTTCCAGGATAAAGTTCTTACGCTTGTTCAGAAAATTATGGGCCGTGATCACCCGCTCGGCCAAGGCCATAAAGTAGAACCCTGGATATTCGTAATCGTCTGGAAAGAGCTTATCCAACCGCAGATACACTTCCCGGTGTTCGCTAAAGCCTTGCGGGCCAACGGTTGTCCAGGTGACGGTCGTGCAATAGAGAGCGCCCTGGTCGTCGTATTGATAGACGTACTGTTTTTCTGTGCCTTGGCGGGGTTCTGCCACCTTGCCAACGCCTGTCACCCGCACTTTGCCCGGTAATTTCTCTTTTTCTTCCTGGATGTCTTTATAAAGGACTAAATTCTTGGCTTCGGTCTCAAAAATTGCGGTGGCAGGAGTCCAGCTTAAGGCTCCAATCCGCACCTGTTCTTGGTTGTCGACCCAGAGATAATAGGACTGGTTCTCAGCATCCGGCGCACACCACAAGTATTTGTGGGCCATCTCAATCACTGAATCTTTGCCCGTGTAACTGATGGGGGCTTTGGTGGTAGCGGTGGGGACTGGATCACCGGAAACTGTGACCAGGGTCAGCCCCTTGGCTGCCAGGAATCTCTCAACCACGGTTTTGATTGGGGTGCTGACTCCCAACTCTAAATCTGGGGCATCCTGGGGCGGTTCCAACTCTCGAGCTTGCCCCAGCTTATCGGTCAGGTAAATCGTGATTTGGGGAGATTTGGGTGGCTCTCCCGGCTTAGCGCGCCCATCATCAAAGTCAAACTCAGCAATCCGCAAGCGGGCCCCAAAGGGCGCATCTCGCAGGGTTCCGGTGCTATCCGCCAATTGGATATGGGCCAGGTTTCCCGGTAAAAATCGGCCGAGGTTTTCTCGTGGATTGAGCGATTCTGCCCCATCTCCCAATAGGGTTAGCTGCCCTTCGACAATCGGCGGGCTTTCGGGGGTTAGCGGTTGCCGGGTAATGCTGATTCCGTCAGGGGCTACGAGCCCCGTAACATCCCACGGCTCCTGATCCGTGCCTTTATATAAGATCACCTGAAACTTACGGGACGAAATATCGATCATCTCGCCTCCAGTTTCTTCAGATAAGCCACCCCATCCTCAACCCGAACCGTCACCACCTCGCCCAAAACAAACGCTCCCCCCAGGCTAGTACAGGCAATCGGGCTGGCCCCGTTAATGCTGACCAGAATTTTATCGCCCCTAAGTTGCGTGACCACACCCCGATAAATCAGGCGGGATTGGTTTTGTAGCGCGTCCTTGGCCTGTTTCGTGCGCTGGCGTTGGCGAAGGGAGTGAAGGAGAGCTTCTGGGGTCATGACTGCGGGTAAAACGAAATTGAGTGCAACTGGAAAAAATCATCCCCATTAAAGTTTTCAGGGTCATCAAAACCTTGTGGCACAGGAATTCTAGCAACCAGTCCCTGGTATTTTTTAGGATTTTCATTGCCGCCCTGGAGAGATAGCCGATTGTTATCTAAATCCACGTTCACCCTTTTGGCTATAAAAATTTTGTCGTTATCTCGTCGTCCCTTCAAATGCTCATCAAATGCGTTGAAAATATTTAAAACTTCGAGCGTCGGGTGAGGGTTAATCCCATAAATGACTGGGCTTGTGGTGTGTCGCCCAAAATCGAGCAAATTCCCGGTTCGTTTACCAATCCCAGAGCTTCCGAGAGACTCTGGAGCCTCTAACTCGGTATCCTTATTTCGCCAGTAGTAAACCCCGTCCTCAATTAACAGTCCTGTCGTTTTACCCGTGGCCACGGTCGAAATTAGGGGGAAGCCGCCGCCCTCATTGAGGTTGACGACAAAGTAATTTGAATTTGGGGCTGGGGGTTGGGGGGCTGTAAACCGATCCCCAAAATAGACAGAGGCAAAAACCCGATAGCCGTAGTTTGGCAGCAGCGGCTCGTAGTGGTTGTAATAGCTGGCCCGGCTGGAGGTAGGTACAGAGTCGTCGCGGAAATACCGCCCTCGGTCAGTTTCGGAAACCGTCTGCAACGCCCCGCCCGCCCATATCCCACGGTTATAGGAAAACGAATAATCGGCTTCCAGTAAAAACTCAGTCAACCCGACCCCGGAAACATCCATTGAGCCGTTATAGACCAGGCCTGGGTAATCGCCATAAAGATCCGAAGATAGGCTGTGGCTCGCAGAATAGTCCCCACCGTCCAGATAAATATTTTCTCCAGTGAACCCTGTGGAACTGGTCTCGTCCCACCGTTCAAAGGGAAACGCTGGGTTTGCCGGATAACCCGGAGTGTTCAGGAACCGATCCGCAATATAAAACTCAATCGGTGGCAATGGTGGGCGCAGGGGGTCAAAAATCCCAAAACCCCAACCATACAGGCGAGTGATTGTTCTGCGGCTCGTGTTGTAGATCTGCTCTTCAAATTGCGCCCCTTGCCCCTTAAATTGCCGGATCACGTAGTCTTCCAGGGCGTTGCCGTAAACAATAGTGGCTTCCCAGTTCCCCAGGCCTGTGCCATCACTATTAATTTTTGCCTCAATATTGAAGTCATCCTGCAATTGCAATAACTTCAACGGTGTGACCCTATCGCCACCCACATAAAACGTGCGGGTTTCGCCAATCACCACGGAGTACAGGATTTTGAACGGGTAAACAACCTGTGGCGGGACATAGGGGCGCGGTTTGCGATATTCCTGCCCCTCGCCGTGAAACCTGGGCTGGCCGGTGCTGCTGGTGTTGGCGACCGGGGGCTGCTTTCGGAGTTGGTTTTTAAGAGCCTCCTGGGCCTGGCGTTGCCGTTGCCGTTCTCGGAGGGCTGCCAGTTCTGCGGCTAGTCGCTGGGCTGGGGTCATGTCAGAATCTCCCAGGCCTGCATGGACAATTCATAGAGCCGGTTGCCGCTGCTGTCCTTAAAAATGTGGTAGCGGTCGCCCATCTCCAGCCGAATCTTAAACACCCCATTGAAATACTCCACCCCGGCAATTGTGGGCGCACCCGTAACACTCCCGGCGGCGGTTCGGAATTTGGGTGTAGGTTCGCACATCACCAGGCGGTAGTCCGCCAGGGTAATGACTTCTTTTTCCTTTTGCTGACGGCGGTACATAGCCCAGAGGGTTTCGTATTTGGTTTGGCTTAACCGCTGCAACCGCCACTCAAACAATTGGGGAACCACAAACGCTGGCCCTGTCCACACGCCTGTTCCGTCCATGTTTAGGGCAGATTTGGCCAAATATTCCGGGTCGTCGTAACGGTCATAACCTAGGAAATCCAGATAGTTGTCACCCTTGCTGCTGGCGAACTCAAAGTTATCGGCATCCAGGGTCACACTCAGATTATTGGGAGCAATACCATAGGTGAAAACCTGGGTTTTACCAAAGGGGAAGGGAACAATGCTCATAGGGCAACGGCTCCTAAGGTATTACCCCGGCCTGGGCTTGGGGCCTGGGCTGGTGGCACCACAACTGTGGGGGAGCGCCCAGTCAGGATTTGAACCTGACCCGACAAAACCTTAACTATTTCAGTAATTGACTTCAGATTTTCAACAACTTCAACGTTGTCAGCCTTAACTGGACTAACTTGTGGCATTGCTGGCAAGACTGGGGTTTCTGGCAGTGCAACCCGTGGAGGACTGCCACTTGAGCCAACAGAAAAAGAACCTCCACCACCCGGAACATTAACTGCCCCACCCGACCGACCACCGCCTGAGCCAACAGTAAATGAACCACCACCGCCTGGAATACTAACTGACCCGCCGGACTGACCACCACCTGGTCCAGAAGAGAAAGAACCGCCACCAGTCAGCCCCCCTGGGCTAAAAGGTCGTCCCTCCGCATTCGCCAACCCCTGTAACGCCTTAAGAATTTCTGCTTGCTGGTCGTTAGCTAGAGCGTCCTGAGCTGCGGATGCTGCACTTTGCTGGGCCGCCGCACTTTGCTGGGCAATCTTAATCAGTTCTTCGGAGTCGGAGGCATTTTGCCGTAGCAGATCTAACTGTTGTTGAGCCAGTTTGATCTGTTCTGGGTCTGCATTTGGGTCATTTAACAGCCTCCCCAACTGGGCCTGGGCAGAGACAATTTCCTTCTTGGCGCTAATCGCAGCAATCTGAGCCTCAATTACCTGCCGACGGGCTGCCGATGCTTCCGCCTGCTGCTGCATCATTAACTGAGTTTTAGCGGCCGCCTGGGTTTTCTTTAATTCTTCAACTCTCAGTCGGGCAATTTCGATTTCTTTTTGCCTAATTTCTCGCCTGGACGCACCCCGCCGCCTCAACTCTTCTAATTCAATGCCAGCAATGGTATTTCTCAAACGAAATTGGCTTTCAACGACTCGGCTAATCGCCACCTGAATTTGCTGCTGTTGCTGCAACAGCTTGTTACTCGCCTCTTGTAGGCTAATTCGGCGCTGCAACGACCGGGTTTCGAGATCGTAGGTTTTAAGTTGCCGCTGTTCGGCTTCATCAATCTTGCGAATAATCAATTCCCGCAGCTTCTGCTGTTGCTGGAATTCGTTATCGAGTAACTGTCCCGTAATCTGAGCCAGCTTTAGCTTTTGCGCCCGGATTGCCTCAAAGTTATCGCCCTCGGCTTTTTCTAGGTCAGCCAGTTTTTTGGTTTCTGCCTGGAGTTCACCTTCAATCCGGGCACGGGCTGAAACCAATCGCTTACGCTCGGCCTGGTCTTGACGAATTAAGCCTTGATTGACTAGGGTTTGGATGGCATTTTGCCGCTCCTGCTCTGACAATTGCAGCGTTGCCAGGCTGTCTTTCGTGGCGTTTTCAATTTCGGCAATGGCCCTGGCCTGGAGTTGGGTTTCGTTTTCAATTAGCTTGCCGCGGAGTTGGGCAACCTTCAGGCGGGCCGCCTCGGCAGCTTGCTCCCGTTCATCCGCATCCCCCTGGAGAGCCTGAATCCGTGCCAGGTTTTCCTCCTCAAATGCCAGCTCGGCTTTAAGCCGTTTCTGGGTTGAGCGCAGTTTTGCCTCCTCCACATCCCGCTGGAGAATCACCCCCGTCTGGGCTAACTGGGCAATTCGGTTTTGCCGTTCCTGTTCTTCAATCTCAATCTGGGTGCTGAAGCGCTTGGTCAGCCGCTCAATTTCCTTCAGGGTCAGCTCTTGCTGTTTCTGGGCATTGACCAGGATTTGGACTCCTGTGGCCGCAGCTTCCAGGGCTTCCTTGGCTTTTTTCAGGGTTTCAATCTGTTGCTCAAGCTCGGCTCGGTTGGCTTTGCCGGTGACGGTTGAGCTTTCCAACGAGGCAATCTGGGCATCAATGGCGGCAACTTGGTCTTTGATGCGGTCGGCGGTTCCGGTGGCTCCCCCGGCAATGTCGTCCTGGAGCCGTTTGACATCATCCAGAATTTTGTCAGTGGAGTCTTGGGCGGCAACCACCACGGGGTCGAAGCTATCAGCGGTGCCAGAGATGGCGGCTTGCAGTAATTTCAGGGCTAGGCGGAACTGGGGGGCAGTCAGGGAGCGGAACAATACGGCAAAGAACCGTTTAACGGACTCACGGGCTTCATCTCCCAAACCAATCAAGCGCAGGAGAGTATCGTCAATTTCGCCGCCAAACTGGTCAATCGTGGTTTTCAGGTCGCCAATTGCCTCCCCAAATATCTTGAAGATTTCAAATAGGGCTTTAGGGACGGCAAGCAGCGCATCCTTGACGATATTGGCTCCCCGAATCACGGCTTGCAGGACAAACAAGATGAACTCTAGGGATTTGCCAATAACCGTCAGGGTGGCGGGAAGCCCCCGAATCAAGGTTTCCAACTGCGGGCCGAAGATGCTTGCCAGAAAGCCCTGGAGTTCTCCCACGGTGGCGAATAACTGACCAATGGCGGCTCCAACGGCTCGAATGCCTTCCTGGAGGGTGCCATCTTCCCAAATGTCGCGCAGGGCATTCAGAAGGTTTTCGGTGACGGGGCGAACGGCTTCAAAGCCTTGGATTAAGCCATCTCGAATGGAGGCGGAAACATCGTCAATGATCCGAATGACTTCCCGCAGAAAGCCTTCAATGGCGGGGCGGTTTTCATTGAGAAATTCAAAGATGTCCGCCAGGGGGCCGAGCAGCCGTTCCCGCAGTGGGCCGCCCAGCTCCAACCCAATCAGCTCAACGAGGTCTTTAATGTTGCTATTGAGTCCGGTAATGGAGTTGGCGGCGAGGGCATTCCCGGCTCTATAAACAGCCAACTTTTCGCTTAGAACTTCATAAAGTCTTCCCTGTTCTTTAAGTTGGCGAATTTGAGCGCTTCCAAGTTGCAGGTTTTTAGCCAGCAGGTCGTTGGGCCCAATCATGGCCTGGGCGATGCTTGTCACTTCGGAGCGGAATTGATCTGCCGGAATCCCAATTGTCCCCATCGCGGCGGAAAACCCTAGGGTCAGATCTGCGGCCTGGTCAATACTGATGCCCATCTCTGCGGCATTTTGGGAAACGGTCTGGAAACCTTCAATGAGCTGCCCAGATGTGACTCCGACCAGCTCCAAAGACCCTTTGCGGATTTTGTCAATGGCTTGATTGATGACGGGTTCTAGGGATTGAATTGCCTCAACCGGGTCTTTGAGCAAGGCTCCATCCACCAGGATTTTGTTACTGGCGGCAATGCTGGCAGAGGAGCCTAAAATTTGCTGAGTAAGTTGTTCGTTTTGCCCAATCAGAAGGTCATAGGCGGGGCGGGCGGCGGCAACTAATCCCTGAAAGACGCTGAGGATTAGTTGGTATTTGGCATATAGCTCAAGAATGCTGCCCTGGAGAATATTGGTGGCTCTGCCGAGTTGCCCCATTGCTCCGAATCCAGATGTGCCCAGGTCTTCCAGGCCTGCTTCGAGGGTGGCAGCTTGGTTTTGCAACTGGTCTAAACGAACTTTGTCTGAGGCGGCTTCGATTTGGCGGATTTGGGCAGGGGTTAAGCCCAAGGTGCGGTTCAGTTCTAAATACTTTTCACGGGCTGAGACTCCAGCGGCGTTGAGTTTATCTATCCCCAACACGGCCTGGGCGACAAATTCAGGAGAGAGCCCCAGGGATTTCGCAAAGTTCAAGGCTCCCTGACTGGACAGGTTCAGGCTTTGAGACAAGGAACCCACGGCCTGCTGCTGCCGCTCCAATGCCAAGATCATCTGCTTGATGTCGGCAACGGTTTGGCTGGCCCCTTCTGCCTTGAATTTAATCCGAAAGTCTGCCACGTCTTACGCCTGTTCAGTGGCTTAATCGTTGCACCAGGCCAGGCCTGGGTATCAGGGGGACAGACTATTCAAACCCATCAAAGGAGAAGTCAGAACTCCAGCCGCTGTCCACATCAGCCAAAGTTGGTAGCGGTTGAAACTCAATCGGGGCAGAGGGATTGTTTGCCGCGTAAGTTCCCAAAAAACCAGCCCAGGCGCGGTCAGCATGGCTTCGTTTATCCCCCGAATCATCCGCCTCAACATCAAACCGGAAATTACCCGAGGGCGTAACCAACCGCTTCAGGCTGTGCAAATCTGCTCGCAGCAACCGATTTCCTTGAGGAATACGGATTTTCCGGTCTTGAAACCGCTCCTTGCCCACCCGCGCCATATCGGTTTTGGTAGCAGCACTAAAATTAATCCCCTCAATCCGGGTTTCCCCATACCGCCGCCGAGCATCCTCCACCGGCTTTTCACCCATACCCGTCTGGTCAAGACAGCCCCGCACAATCCGGTACTGGTGCATAATCCGATCCAGTTCCGCATCGTGCTCCGCAAACTTTTTATTGTGCAGCTCGCAAATCTCCCGTGTCCACAGCACATCCCCAACCTGCTCAAACACCCAGGTCACCCACAAATTTCCCCGCCGCGCAATATCATTTCCAAGGAAACAAGGGCCACCCTGATACAACTCTGGTTTACCTGCATCAGGGTCTTCAGCACTATTAATCAAATCCCAATCCAGCCACGGCCCAGCATCGTCCAACCAGCCCAGCTCGAACTCCTGAAACCAGCCGTCCGGGTCATTCATGGCCGCCTTTTCAGTCTCAATATCGAACGGCAACCCCTGGGCCACGGCTTGGTAAATATCAACGATATGACGACTCCAGGCATCGTCTTTGCTCGTAATCAGCTCGTAAAACTTGCGAGTTTTGCCCCCCAGCGGTGTACTGGAAACCAACAACTTAAACCGCCCCCGCAGCACCGGAAACAAGGCTCGCCAAATTTCTCGGTCTTTCGCCAGAATACAAAACTCATCCAAGAGGACATTAGCCGTATAACCCCGAGCAGTATCCGGGTTGGCAGGCAGCGCAATAATCCGACTCCCTAAGGGGAATATCACCTCAAATTGCTTGTATCGCCGCTGCCCATCCTCAGACACAAACACAGACTCAGCAATCTCGCTGGCGGCCATCCGATAAGCCCGACAATGCCGTTTGACCTCCTCCAGGGCTTCTTTGGCTTGCCGTTCCCCCCGACTCAAAATAACCCAAGTTGTCCGGTTGCCCATCGCCTCCTGCACAAAGCAGTCATCAACGATTTTGAGGGTGAGAGTGAAGGTTTTGCGACACCCCCGCGCCCACATAATCACAATAAATCGGGATTGATCTAGGAAACACTTTTGCTGATAGGGCAACAGGGGAACTGCCGCCGCCCGCTCCAGGGGCTTATCCAGCAGTGAAGATTCCATATACCTGCTCCCGAATTTTTTGAATCGTCTTCAGGTCTAAATCCGCCTCAGCCTTTTTCTGATCCTGTTCAATTTTGTTAAACGTTTCTTCTAGCTTGGCTTTCAACTTGGCTTGATATTGCTTCACCCGCAGCCCCGAATCCCCCGCCGCTGCCGCTGCCTTGGCAATCATCAGCACTTCCTTGGGTTCCAGTTCTCGCCCTCGCTGAAGCATCAGCTCAAAAATCAAGCCCTGAACCATCTGCAAACTTGCCTCGGACAACCGGCTCTGGTCATCGCCAAATTGTTCCATCATGGCCTGGGCCTGGTGGGTTGCGGTTCTTAACGCCTCACACCGTTCCTCGAATTCCTTAAATTTTCGATGGACACTCGCCCGACTTGGCAAATCCTCCACCGAATCCTTTAAGACGGCATGAACTCGCTCAGTTTGCTCGGTTCGGGATAAGTGACTAATCTCAGACCAGAGTTCGTAGATTTGATCCTGTTCTTCCAGCGGGAGGCTGTCAAACCAATTTTTCCGCACAACCGCCTCCTAGTTGAGTGGTGGGCGATCAATTCCCACAGGACACGGGACTTCGTATTGCGCCACATCCTGCCCCAACGCCGTTAATTTCACGCCGCAATCGGAGCGAAAATCATCCTGAAGCTCCACTAACCCCTTGGATTTCAGGTATTCCAGATTGTCCCGCAACTCCTGCCCCGTCAACGGCAACCGGGCATCGTGCAGCACTGACAGCAACAGGCTTTCACCCAGAGGCCGAGACGGCACCACATTCAGGGCAAACAAAATCCGCCAGCGGATCGTCCCCCGCCGCGCCCGTTCCATATCGTCGTAATTACTCATGGGTCTTTTTAACCTCCATGAACCCATCCAACTTCCGGTTCAGGTGGTCAAGTTTGGCATCCAACGTATTGACAAACCGGATAAAGTCGTCCGACCGGATATAGGTAATCGGCAACTCCGCCTTAAGCTTGAGAAAATCCCGCTCCAAATCCGTCACCGCCGAAACCGCCTTATTGCCCAAATCCGCAACCTGGGACTCAACCTTATGCACCCGTTCCCGGTAGTCAAACCACATTGAACGCAGCAGCCAGGCCATAACCCCAAGCGTTGCCCCTACAGCCACCAGAAAAATTGAATCCATCCCCACTGCAATCGCCGCAGACGTGGAGGCCTGCCCTTCCTGTATTGGAATCTCAGCTATTAAAATCTGATGCCGATTCACGACTTCTCCCAGCCAATCGATAGCCCCAGCGTCGCAGGACTACCTTTTTTTGGTCAGGGGGACAGAACCACTGCCAACCCCACAACACACACGCCGCCCAAAAAATCAAGGCGGTGCTGTCCACATTGTCTGAGCGCATTGCCCTGTAAAACAGCCAATCCACTTGCCAGCGGGTCAAACCTTGGGAGTTTTCGTATAGCCAATCGTGCAGTGTTGCCGCCCTAGCCCAGCGTCCCCACGGCTTCCAAATCCACCACAGCCAGCGGGGAATACTCGCCAGGTCTGTTTTGAATTCGGCTGGCACATCTACTCGAACTGTTCCGTCATCCCAAATCAGACGCTCCTGGAGTTCCCAGAGATTGTCAATTTTGTGGGTGACCAGAGACGAGAAAAACATCAGATTTGAATCGGGATATTAAAATCGCTGATTGCCGTGTTGAGCGTTACGATTTGCCCCGCATTCATGCCCGGTAATAACAAACTGTACAGGAATTCAAGCGTTCTCAACTCACTGTCGCTGCCCAGTCCATTTTTGAAATCCAAACACCTTTCTAGGCTGGACAACGCAAAGAGGGGATTGATTGAAAGCAATTCATCAAATAATCCTGTGCCGCCGGGTTTGGCTTGTGGGCGATCTAACCTGTCCATAAACCCCTGCCAATCGGGTCGAATTTCAGGCTCAATCACCTCTGGGTCAGGGATAACCTCAGGCTCCCCCTCACGCTCTGCCCAGGCCTGCTGCAATACCGACAGCGTGGGGTCGGTAAACCCTGAAAAGTTAGGCCCACCATTCACCCAAGGAACGGGAGTAACAGCGTTAGGAGACTCAAGAAACAGGGTAGTAGAGTTGCGTTTCATGGGTGTATCCACCTAAGAGCAGCGGAGAGACTCAATTGTGAAAAATTGGACGGAGCCGCAACTTTTGTAACTGCTAACCCAAAAGTTCGGGGAGTATCAGAGGTACTAGCAGTGTCGTTAGTTGGTGCATTTAATACCACAGAAGTAGAGTCTTGTAAGACATAATTTCTATTAGTTGTCCAGGCGTTCCCCTGAGTGCTGAGAGTTGTGGGACTGAGGGTATAAATCGTGCTGCCATTTCGCCCAGATAGGGCAAAAGTCCAGTAATCGGTTGAGTTATTAACTGTACCTGAAGGAATAAAGGTAATTCCCCAACGAGTCAAGAGCAAAGGAATATCTAATCTTGGCGCAGCCATCTCAACTGTCATGCCTGAGCTAGCACTGTAAGCTGCTAAGTTGTAAGACTCAATCGTAAATAGATCGCTAGTCCAATAAGTGCCGTTCCAATGCCACCAACCCCTAGTTCCTGTTATTCCGTTATTAGTGGGTTTATACCAAATATCCCCCTCAACTAATGCTGAATTATTAACCCGGACAGTCGGTTTTGTGCTGCGGTAGAAATGCTGAACACCATTAATAATTGGCTCTTTTTTGAATTCATTTGCCAGAACAAAGGCCTGCAACCCTGCTGCCCGACTCCCCATTACACTACCCTCGTTAGCCGTAAAGTTAAATCAACTGATGCCCCAGATGCAAAAGCCGACTTATCCACAGAAATATAAAGATACCGAGCCTTGGGCAGCAGCACATCTGCGATTTCCCATGTTCGTAGCCCGCCGCCATTGGCTTCTGCGCTGGTGACGTTTGGCAGAGTTTTTTGTACAGAGGTGCGGCGATCAGCGGCAATCAAAGGCACTGTCAACCCATCTGCATAGTTAGCAATCGCCGTATCAGCCCAAGAATAATTAATCGTGAAAGTAGCAGATGAGCCTGGCGAGGTTCCATTGTTTTGAGTTCGAGCCGCAATCCGAAAGCCATCTACACCTGCATACGGAGCCAATGACCAATCAATTTCGGTCGTTTTTAACGGGGCACTTGAAGCACCTGTTCCCGTCAAGGCGTAAGGGTTCCAGGGCGTAGCAATAATTGAGGGATACCCTGCCGCCGAATCACTAGACAGGAGTAAATTGCCTTCCTCGTCAACCCTTGCGCCCTTGGTCTGCCCGGACGGTGTTACCCCTTCTATCAAACTCATTGCCGCACCCCTTCCTCTTCCTTCACCAGGAAATGCCCCAGAGTAATATCCACCGCCCCCAGACGGGTTTCCGGGTTCTCCGACTCCATCAGTTCTGAGAGCAGTTGCATCGCCTTCAGTACCAAAGAATCCGCCATCAAACAATCCGGCTTATCCTCAACCCGATCACCTTGCTCCCCATTGAGCATTGACTTAACCAACAGATAAACATCTTCGTAAGCCTCTGCCTTGGCCTGGCAAAGCCGCTTCATTTCTCGACATGGCTCACCTTTTTTGTTCTCACTACCAGTCCATCCCGCAGCAGAGTTTAGGTAGAATGAATAGTTTTTTTCAAGTGCGCCCAAGAGCTTAAGACACCGATCAGGAGACAAACCAACAGAGTTAGGCATTTAACACTCCTCCCAATCCTCAGCCAGTAAATCCGTCTGCGATGCCACCCACGGGACAAACTGACGATCCGCCGTGAACATCATCAGATAGGGTCGAAACACGCAAACCGTTCCCAAGGGCAAGCCCGTTGCATCAGCGGTGTTCTGGTTAATTGGAATCCCGTTTGGATAACCCGCCTGTGGGCACACAAACATCCCTTTGCCGTTCCAGCCCTGACGAGCAACCCGGCGACCCTGCTTTAGCAACCGTAAAGCCTCTGAAAAATCAAGCATTGTTGCGATACTCCCCTGTGACAAACATCAACCGTTCCGCCGCTCGCCGCCGCACCAGGCCCTGACTCACCACCAACGTCCCCGGCACCTTACCTTCAACCTTGTTCCAATTCTCAAACTCAGCCGCAGCCCCGGCAAAATTTCCCGTATTTAGCAACCGCAACAGCGTCGAAGTGGACAGCGAACCATTCCCGGCATTAAAGGCAAAACTGACCAGCGCATCGAATTGGTTTTGATTAACCGGAACCTTCACCAACGCGGTAACGCCCGTCTCAAAATGGCGAACATCCTTAGTGAAAATCGCCTCAGCCTGTGGTTCCGTAATCTCAGTGAGTGTTTCCCCTGGTTGGATCAAATGCCCCCAACCAATCGTCCACAAACCGTTTTCATCCAAATAGCGTTTAAGCCGTAGCTCTTCCCAGGACTTAATAAACGCCAGGCCCCGCGCCGACATCCGCCGAGAAATCGTGGGGCCACTAACATTTTTCGCCAACACCTGGGGATAACCACACTGCCTGAGGAACCCCAGGCCATGATCTACAACCAGGTATTTCGCCCCTTGCCCCACCCAATTACAAAACGTCTGCAATTCCCGCTCAGTCGCCGTCACCACACAGCCCGCAGAGCCAGGGGAATTATCCCGGTTGCTATCTAAATGCGCTCCAAACGCCCCCCGGTCATTGCTCTTAAACTCCGGTAGCACAATCAGGTCAAGCCAAATCGATCCCAGGCCTGGCCCCCAACTACCATATTTCGCCTTCTCCACCGGCCCAATCTTGTAAACCCCTTCAGGAATCGGCCGGTTAGACCCAGCCCGATCCGAGCGAGGATCAATCAACTCCTGCCGTCCAGGGGCCCCAGAATTAACCGTGACCGACTCACCCCGGCGAAACGCCAAACTAAACTCAATCAGGCCCCGGCTATCCGTCCGATTCGTTGGCCGCATCACAACCCAAGAGTCTTCAGGCGAGTTCTCGGCAACTGGAAAAATCCCAGCATAGGGAGCCGCATCCTTGGGCCGATCCGGCAAATTGCGCCACACCCGATAAAAATCATCCACCTGGGCATCCGAATGCGTTAACGGCGAATCCCCCAGGCCAGTTAAATAGGCCGCCGCCTTTTTCAGAAACTCCGCCGCCTGTTGCCGCTGTCGAAGAATCATCAATAAGCCCCCCTAATCAATCCCTGGACACCCGCCGCCAAATCTTCCGGGTCAACCAACGCCAATTCAGGATGGGGGATTGCCGCCTGGGTCGATACCATCCCGGCATAGGTCGCTTCTCCAACCAATTCCGCCTTGAGGACTAATCCGGCTTCTCGCAGGGCTGACCGGGCAATATTCGGGTCGAGCAAGGCACGGGGGGCAACAAAATCACTGGCTTGCCAAATCTGATAGGCGAGTTTGACTGCTTTTTGCAGGGCCTGGTCGTGGGGGATGTGACGCACCTTGCGGAGATAGGCATAGACCACCCCGCCAATCACCACCAACCCCAGCAGGGTTAATCCAGTGGAAATAAAAAATTCTGACATGGGCCGCCCTCTCGGTTTGAGTTAATCGTGGCAGGGGCGGTTTCTTTTGGTCAGGGGGACAGAGCGAGGGAGTTGATTGGTGTCCCCCTGATGCTTTGCGGTGATTTCCAGGATTGTGGGGGTAGTTTCGGTCGGAACCATGAAGCTCCCCGCCAATCCCACTACCGCCCAATTCAAGAAAATTGCCCCGTTATTGATTCAGGAAATTCTGACCGAGGGCGAGTATGGCTTTCCCAATGAGATTGACGACCTGACCTGGAGTATTGCGAGTGGGGCAATCGTTGGGCAGTTTGCCTCTGGGAAGGAGGTTTATGAGTATGAGATTTCCGGCGGGCGCAAGAGTTACAAGCCCATTAAAGGCGTTCAGGATATTGGCTCGGATAAGCCCAGCTTCGAGGCGATGGTGGAGCGGTTTGGGATGGCGGAGTCTCCAGAATTTGCTGGCACTGGCCCCAAGAAAAAGAAAAGCTGCAAAAAGGGTTATCCCTGCGGGAGTGCCTGTATTTCAACAACCAAAAAGTGCCGGAGTGCGGTTGGGAAGCAAGCTAAGGATTATGAAGCCTATTTGAAAGCACAGAGCGGCAAGTCGGGCGGTGGCTCTGTAGCAGGGGGAGGTAAGTTAATTGGCGGGACTGCGGACATGACAATGGATGCTGCAACCAGGCAGAAGCTAATGAAAAAATTTGATTCCGGGGATAGGATTTCATCTTCGTGGGATCGGTTTGAGGAATTAGAGGTAAAAAACTTAAAGGATGAAGACGGAAACCCGATCACCATTAACATGGATCGCCAAAACCTAATTGCTGAAGATGTTGTTGGCAGCATTGGCTCGCGGGTTAACAAAAAGGCAATTAATGCCCTTCTTGGCAAAGGGTTTTCAGGTAAGGCCTATGCAGTCAGTATTAGCGATGGCGATTTTGATGTGATTAGTGCCAAGCCCTCTAATCGGTACAAACTAAGCTCTGCTCAGGAGAAGTTGTTTGAACGCACTAAAGGTTGGTTTGAAGAAGGCGACCTAGTTCAACTTCGTAATTTTGACAACCTAAAAATTGTTGCCGATCTTGGCTCTAAGAAAGGCTTTGGCCCGCCGCACAGCGAAAATGATTATCAATTTGCTCGAGTTGGGAAGGGCGGCAAGTTTGAGCCAATCCAATTGGGCGATGTCGGCGGCGAAGATTTTAATTAGTTGAAATGAAACTCCAGGCCACGGCTAATATTTCAGGACTTGCCCCGATTGCCGCCACAGTTAAACGGTTAGAAAATCCTGCGCCCCTTTACAAGGCCTGGGCTAATTACTTGGAAGAAGTGGCAGTACGGGCATTCAAGGAACAAAAAGCGCCCTATGGGTTGCCGTGGGAAGACCTCAGCCCCGCCTATGAACGCCGCAAGCTGGCAGCCGGACAAACGCGCAAGGGGAAGAAGGGGAAAGCCAAATCCCGGCCTGTGGGTCAAGGGATGCTGAAACTCCGGTGGACAGGGCAACTCTACGACAGTATCTATGCCGAAGCCGAACGGGATGGGGCGGTGGTGGGTTCAAATTTGGCGGTGGGCAGCTTCAGTTTGGCAGCGATTCACCAGTTTGGCGCACCCCGGCGGAATATCCCAGCCCGACAGTTCATCCCGATTGATGAGGTGGGGGAAGTCACCCGGCCGGCGGCGGTGGAGTTGCGGCGGCTGGGTGAAGATTTTTTAAGCATTCGGGGGCTTTAGGGGGATGCCGATTTTTTATCAAGGCTCCAAGCGGTTTGTTTTGCCGTTTTATATTTTTTGGGGCATTCCAGAGTATCAGTGGCTAGTCCTGGCCTGGGACTTTGGCTTGCGAGAGTTTCGGTACTTTGTTTTGAAAGACGTTTGCTGGTTTGGGGTTAGGAGGTTTTCCAAGGCAACAAAAAACCGCCCTGGAAAGAGCGGCTGAGGTGTGTTTGATAGTTGAAGGGGCTTAGGCAGCGGCGGGGAAACCTGAGAGGGCGGTGATTAGCTCGGCTTTGGTGAGGCTGCCATAGCGGGGGAGTTTGTGGGATTTGGCGAGGGCTTTGAGTTGGCGAATTGAAAGGTTAGAGAGGTCATTGGCGGGGAATGGGAGAATTGCGGCGGTTTCCTGACGATTCTCGGTGGGTTCTGGGGCGGCGATGGGGGTTTGGATGGTGGGAGCAGTTTCGGGGCTTTTAGGGGCTTCTGGCGGGGCTGGTTGAACTATCAAGGATTTCTTGATGGTTGCGGGTTCGGCTTCTAGGGCGGTGATTTCGGCTTCAGTGGCTTGGATGGTGGTGAGAGTGCGTTTGTACTGGCGGAGTTTTTTGAGATAGGTTTTGGCTTCGGCGATTTTGGCATCTAAGGCGGTGATTTCGGTGGCGATGTCCATGATTGAATCCTCAAAGGTTTGTAGAGGGGATTTAGCCCATCCCCTGGGGCGGTGGTTTAGGCGGTGAGAGCGGCGATCAACTGGTCTTTGGTGAGACGGGAATAGTTTTTGACTTTGCCACGGGCGGCGGCTTTTAACTCCCGAATGGACATGGCGGCGAAGGGGCAGGGGGCGGCGGCTTCAGCTACGGCATCATCCACGGCGGCGGGGAGATAACCGGCGATGGTCACGGGAGCTAAGGCGAGAGGGGCGGCGGGAAAGACGGTAACGGCGAGGGTGTCAATGGCGGCATTAACGGTGGGCACGATGGCGGTGCATTCGGCTTTGGCGGCGATATTGTCCACCCAGGCCTGGACGACGGCACGAGTGGCAGCACCGGCTTGGATGGTGGCTTGACCGACTTGATGAACGCAAACGGCGGCGGCAATGGCAAAGCGGGCGGTGGACAGAGCCAAGTTGAGAGAGTCGAAGGCGACATCAACAGCGGCAAAAACAAGAGTGTTCATCGTAGGTAAATCCTTTAATAACTGTGGCGGCAGTCGTTTGTTTGTAGAGCGGGTGACTGATCCCCTTTGAAAACTTGTGCCCCATTTTGCAAGCGGGCTGGCTACCGGCTTCGGCTGGCTGGGCGTTGTGTCGTTGCCCATAAATTCAATATATCTAAGCGTACCCAGAAAAGCAAGTATTTTTAGATTAGGGTTACTTATGAGATTGCGGGAAAAATAAAACCTGGCTTATATCTCGGTGCGCTAAGATTTGGACATATATAGAAGGGGTGAATTATGGCAAATCCAAGCCCACGATCTGAGTTTTTGCGTCCGAATCGGGCGTTGGATAATCCGGGGGTGACAAAATCAACGGGGATTCGGCTGAGTCCGGCGGATTTGGAGTGGTTGGATTCGTTGGGTGGAACTCGGAGTTTCCACATTCGGCAAGCTCTGAAGGTGTATCGAGAACAGATGCAAGCTAGTTCAGTTGTAGCAGATTTGGACGCTGGGGCCTAACTCGGCCTGGAGTTGTTGGGCAATGGCTGTCCCTTCTTGGTGGAAGTCCTGCTCATGTTGGGGGCTGGGAAAGGCGGATTGGCGGGGGTTGTTGCGGTTCAGGATGGCGTTGAAGGCGTTTTGCCATTGGGCTATGCGGGCTTTGAGTTGGGCAGAGATGGGAAGGCTGGAGGTTTCCAGGTAGTCGCCAGATTCGTCATCCCAAAGCGGTTCGCAGTCATAGTCGGGGCTGAGATGGATGATTTTAGACATCGGTTTAACTCAAAGATTAGGGGCAGAATTGCAAGGTCGGAGGGATATTAACCCTGCAATCCTGGTTGTGGCGGGCAACGGTTTAGCGGCGGGCAACCGCGTCTTTGAACTCTTTTCCCGGACGGAACTTGGGGACGTAAGCCTCAGGGATTTCGATGGCTTCTCCGGTCTGGGGGTTGCGACCGGTGCGGGCTTTTTTGTGGATCGGTAGATAGGCTCCAAAGCCAACATAGGTGACGGTATCGCCCCCGGCCACGGCTTCGATGATGGTTTCGTGATAGGCGTTGATGATGTCGATGGTTTGTTTCTGGCTGGCTCCGGCTTTGTCGGCAATGAGCTTGACGGATTCGGCTTTGTTCATTAGTTCTGACCAATTCGTTTTGTCTGTATTTTTACCGGCCGGGGCCTGGGGTGTCAGGGGGACAGGTTAGGTTTTGCGTTTGGGCTTCCGGGTAGTTTTATTGGTGCCGTATTTCTTCTCCAGGGTGGACATTGCGGATTCAAACTTCTCCTTGGTCATGCGTCCAGGCCCCAGTGCTGCCATGATGTCTCGCCGCTCCTCCGGAGAAATCCGAGTGCTCATCAGGAGTTGCTGAGTCATGTTTTTGAGATACCAAGGGCTGTCGCTGTAGCGGTCATAAATCTCTTTTAATTGCTGACGAGGATTGGCGTTGCCCTGTTTTTCGACTGATCCACCTGCCTTCCTTTCGTAGTTCTCAAGGCGTGTGGCATCTTTTTCCAGCTTGGTTTTGTGTAATCCTCATACTCCTTGGTTTCTGGGGCAGCGCTGTTGCATTTCCGATTTTTGGCGATGCAGGTGTTGCCGCAGGGGATCCCTTTTTTGCAAACTTTCCGCTTACCACCGGATGGGGTTTTGGCAAATTCGGGTTCTTCCGCAAGCCCAAAGGATTCAACCAGGGCGGCAAAGCTCGGTTCGGAGTCGGATTTGGTAGCCCGTAGCTTCTGCGGCCGTTCTTGAAGCTGTATTCGTAGGTTTCGTTACCGGAGGTGAACTGCCCCACGATTGCCCCATCCTGAAGGGCGTAGGTCACGTCGTCAATTTCGTTGGGATAACCATATTGCCCTGAGGTCAGCATTTCCTTGAGCAACAGCGGTGCAATTTTCTTAAACTGCTCTGGCGTGGGGTTCTCGGGTAATTTCATGGTGCTTTAGGGCGAGACTATCACCAGAGTCGGGGATTGCGCCGTAAACCGTCAGGGGGACACTTCCGAAGCGGCTTCAAATCGTCCGGCTAACTCTGCCAAGACCAGGCCCTGTGCCATGACCTCCACTAAGTCGTTGCCCATTAAGGAAGGGTAAGCGGCTTCGATTTTGGCTTGGAATTCCACTAAGTCGCTGCTGTCGTTGAGCAGTTGTTCCAGGTGGTCTGTCCAGGCCGTGAGGGTGGGGGCGGCGGCTTGTTGGATACGGTCGGCCAGGGCGATGGCGGGGTCGGGCGGTTCGGGAGCGGCAAAAGCGGGGGAGTCAATGTCCTCAACGCCAGCAATGGGGCGAAATTCCCGAAACCAGTTGCCCTTTTCTTGCCAAATCCGATAGGCATAGACCCCGGCTCCATCCCGGAATTTGCCGGTGATTTGGTCGTTGGCAATGTCATAGGTGAGTCGATCGGTGTTGCCTTGCCAGCCGTTGCCCTCTGCCAGGATGGCGCGAACCAGGAGCGGGGCAATTTGCCGGAATTGGTCGGGGGTGACTGTGGCGGGGAGTGTTATGCCCATAGTTCGCGTTCCCATTGTCCGTTGGTGTTTTTGCCGAGTCGAAAGTTGAAGATGCTGCCCTGAAACTGGATTTTGCCCTCGAAGGCCTGGGCTTCTAGGTTCCAGAGCCAGTCGTTTTTTGGGGTGGGCGTGTCAATAAAGCTGAGTTGGTCGGGGGTTGTCCACTCTTGCGCCAGATAGCCTAAGAGCATTTGCGCCATGTCCATTTAGGGTTTCTTCCTCCGGTTGCGTTTGGGTTTGGGGGGCGGCGGTGGTTCATCCTTGAGCATTTCTTTCCAGTTCTGTCCTAAATCCCAAAGTCTAAATTCGCTTAGGGTGGTTTTTGCCTGTTGCCAGGGAACAGTGAATTGCTGGATTGCCTCAGAGTCGCCCGAGCGGATCCGTTCCAGTGCGCTGAAGTATTGATTGACCGAGGTTCCTTTGGGCATCCGCACTAAACGCTTGTTGTAGCTCTCCCATTGCCGTTTCTCAAGCTGTTTAACCTTCAGGTCTGTTCGATAGGCTTCGTTGCCTAGGGCGTTGTTGAGTGCAGAAATGTCGTTGTTTCGGTAGTCCTGTGAGATTTTTTCCTGTAATTCTTCAAATTCCTTGAAGCTGTCAATTAATCTGCCTTTGCCGTCTCTGGCATCCTCGAAGTCTCGAACTGCTTCTTCGGTGCTAGCCTGTCTTCCCAGGTCTGTTAGGCCTTGAATTTCGTCTTTGATTTGCTGCTGTAGGTCTTTCAGTTCTTGGGAGTCCCGCTTGAATTTAACAACGGCATTAACGGCATTGGCGGCGTTTTGAAGGTTTTCGGGGTTGGCGATTGGGGTTTTGCGAGGGACATCCTGAATGCCTGGGTTTTCCGGCTTGATTCCCCGCATTTCGTCGGTTTTGCGAATGGTTTCTGCTGACCGTTTGGCGATTTCGTCTGCTTGTTTGAATAGATCGCCAAGTTCATCCGAGAAGCCGACTTCTTTTAGGTCGTCGTAGAAGCTGTCAGTGCCGAATTTGGACGGGATCATTTTGTGTTTGGCGTTGCCGAGTTTGGCTTGCCCCAACATCCAAGTGGCAAAATCCGGGGCCTGGCCTGGTGCGGACTTTCACCCGGTTGCAAAACTGTTTCCTCTTCCGGCTCCTGCTGTTGGGCAATAAATTCCGCCTGGACTCTGGCAACCTCTTCCGGGTCAATCCGGGGCCTGGTATTGGGAACCGCCGAAAGTTCACCGTAATGGGGCAACTCAATGGGCAGATCCACCAGTTCTTTCTGCACCATTGGCATGACATCGCCGCCATCCTTAAACAGCCCCATCGGGTTTTGAGCCAAGTTTTTCCGCTTGCCTCGGGCTTTGCGAGCCACCGTCTTAACCGCACTTTCCAGTTGTCGATACTTCGCCGCACTCTGGGCCTGGATTCCCGCCAACTCCGCACTGGTCAAGCCGTCCGAGCGATAAGCCCAACAGACAAATTTCTCCAAAGTCTCATCGGCATAGACTTGCACCCGGCCAAGATCATCCGGCGCATAAATCACGAACACATCCTGGGCCGCATACTCATAGAAATCGCCCACATAGGTATCGCCCAGGAGTTGGATGCCTTTTTTGCCCACATTCCGATACCCCTCACGACCCCCCGTAGCCTTCGGAGCCGCCAACATCAACTGATCCAATTGCCGCTCATCTGCCAGCGTTCGCATTTTCCAACCCGCTGCCGTGGCCTGGGCAATCCGTTGGTTCGGGGTGCATTTAATCGTGCTGACCACCTCGTTATGCTTCTGCAAACACCAGGCATCTAGCCACTCTTGGGTTTGCTCCATCGTCATCGCAAAGGCAAAACAATCCGCCTTAAACCCTTCCCGTGACCGCAAATCCTGCCACTGACTCACATTTGCCGCTGCCAAACTAACTGCATGGAACTCCTTAGAATCTTGCAAAACGCCAAATGCCCGCTCCACATGGGGCTTTTCCTCTGGTTTGCCAGGGGTGCAAAAATGCTGCACAACCTGTAAATTCCGGCAAAACCGCTTCACCGCCTTACTCGCATAATCCGCACCATTGTCCATGCGGATCTCCTCAGGCAGCCCCCACTCCTTAATGCAACGGCGCAACAGAGCCAAAATCGCCTCGGATTTCGAGGTTTCCACTACCCAAAAAATTCGCCGCCGACTGAACACATCCACACAGCAGACAAACGCCACCCGCAGGAGCTTTTCAGCCAATTTAATGAACGCATCCGAAGGGCTAGAATCAATCTCCCAAAGCTGATTGGGATGGGTCGTATTGTCCCGTTTGCCCATTGCCGGAGCCACCCGACCCCTTGCTTTGTCTGGATTCCTGAACAGTTCAAACTCCACCGGGTGCTTCTCAATCCACGCCGCAATTTGACGGCCCACCGTCCGGGGTGTAGGCATCCGGCCTTCGTAATGCTGCTCTATATAAAAGTGAACCTTAACCGCCGAATCGAGATACTGTGAAATGCCCTCAACCAACAACTCCTGATAATCCGGGGCGGTTGAACGCTTTCCTGACTTTCCCGGCTTTAGCCCCTCAATCCCGCCCTTTTGATACTGTTTCTCCCACCCGAAAATCGTGGATTTGCTCACATCTGGAATCAAATCTTTTAAGCCGGGATCTAAGTCCAAATCCTCATACTGCATCGCAAACAACGCTGTGCAGTCGGTTTTCTTCAACCCGTAAAACTCACAAAACGCCGTCCTTGCTGCCAACACATCCAGGCGGGCCTGGGCCATGTCCATTGGCAAGGCTTCGCTCAGACCCGGATACGCCCGATTTGTGCGGTAGCTAAAGTCATGGCCTGGTAAAAGGCTTAACTGCTTGGGTTTTCGATTCCTAGTTCTCGGTTCGCTGCTCGAATCACCCGAAGATAAAATAACTCCTCCCGCTCCAGGTGATACCTCCCATCCTCTGGGAACTTGGGTGACAAATTGGATAGGATCTCCTTGATCCTGTAAAGCCCCTCCAGTCCCTCGCTCCGAATCTTCTCCACCATCGCCATCACTACCAACCCCACCACTGTCACCAAGTCGATCACCAACCCCACCAACCAAAGTTCCGGGATTAGACTCACCATCTTTCTTCTCCTTATATATAGGTGTGGTTTTGGAATAGCCCAACTCACGAAGGCGGGCCTGGTAGTCAGCGGGAAGACCGTCCAACGGATACTCAAAGCCTTTGCCCTTGACCCGCTTACGACCACCTTTGAAGCCAGGCATTCTTTTTTGAACAGCCCTCGAAGATAGCCCAAGCTCTTGAGCAATAGACTTGACTGTAAAAAACATCAGATTTCACTCTTTTTGAAAACTGCTTCCACGGGCAATTCCAGCCTTTGCGAAATCGCTCTTTCAATACGCACAGAGGTGGATCGACCTCGAATAACTTGAGAAACGGTAGTAGGAGCAACCCCTAATTCACGCGCTATGAAAGCAAGGGTCAACCCTTTTTTTCGCAATTCCGCCTTGATGTCTTCAGGGTGCATAAAAATCCGGTGCTATAATACTTAATTAATGAGGCTCACTTGTGAAGTAGAGAACACTACCGCACGAATATACCTCACTTCTGTACGAAATATAGTGCAGCGGATCGAAGATGTCAACACTTGCGCCGAAAAATACTACCAAAGTAGATGAGAATTCTTTTGCTGGGCGGCTTCAGCGACTCATGGCAGAGCGAAACGTTGGGCCAAGCGAGCTTGCAAAGATGATTGGTCAAAGCGAAGGTGGTATCAGAAAATGGCTCAACGGCTCTCAACCCCAGGCAGAAAAAATCGAAAAAATTGCAGATGCCCTTGGAGTTAACCCTTTATGGCTTCTTTCGGGTAGCGGATCCATGAAAAGAGATGTCCAGATACGCGTCTTCGATCTTCAAGCTAGTGCAGGACATGGCATCGAGCCTGACAGAGAGGACTTTTGCACAATCTCGCTATCTAAAGATATTGCGAATGACTTCTTCAGAAGCTCCTCATCCAATATTGATGCAATCATCGCCAAGGGTGACAGTATGGAGCCGTCTATCAGAACAGGCGATCTCATCTTTTTGAATCGAGATGACCGCGAGGTAAATAACGACACCTATGTAATGCGCTATTCAGGAGCTATCTACATCAAGCGTCTAAGTCGGATGCCTGGCAACAAAATTTATGTCTCCAGCGACAACCCATCCTATCCCGCATACGAAATTGACCTCACAGATCCAACACTAGATTTCGAGGTCATTGGTCGGGTCGTATCAACCATGAAACGGATTTAACTATAAGTCCAGCTTATGCATCAAACCACTTCATTCCACCCAATCAATCCGCCAACGAACCTGTTCACATCAAAAAACATTTCCTGGCTTGGGTTCGTTTTCTATTCAAAAGTTCGTTTTCTAGTTCGCTTTCTCTGGCTTGGGTTCGTTTTCTTCCCCAAAGTTCGTTTTCTGGGTTCGTTTTCTACTTTTGAGTTCGCTTTCTTACCTGCATGAAGATTCCACTTCTACTCACTTACACCAAGCACCTCACAGACCAGGAGCTTAACGAACTGTTACAGACTCACCCCGCTGTTACAGGCAAGTGTCCTCGTTGTTCCCATAAATTCACAAAGCCTCTTATCCACTTCGACTGTCCAAGCTGCGGCTGGATCGACGACACCGTGTAAACCTCACCCCCATAGTCAGATGAACTTACCCGAGAATCCAACCCCCGAAGAATTTTCCGAGATAGCGCCCCAACTCGTCCGTAAAATCCTCACCGACAACAACGGGTTCCCAGACCCAATAGACGACCTGGCCTGGGCTATTCAAGACGGAAAAATCTGCGGTCAATTCACCTCAGACAGCGCAGTTTACGGCTACGAAATCGAAAACGGCATCAGAACCTACTGGGCCATCTCCGGCATTGAAGACCTCGACGAACCCTAACACCAGAAGTCCACCATCCCCAGCAAAATCGCATCCAACCCAAACAAAACAGCTACCGCCGCCAAACACAGCACCGCCAACCGCAAACGCCCAGCCCGCACATAGTTCAAATAGGCAATCTCCTTAGCCGCCTCAGCAAAAGTCTCCACCAAAGAAACCCGCACCCGTTCATCACTCTCCCCATACCACTCATCCCGCAGTAACACTTCAGGTTTCACCAGCAACCCAGTCGCAACCGGCATAATCCCCCACAACCCAAAGCCCATCGCCACAATCGCCAACAGGCACACCCCCACCTTCAACAGCAAACAACTCAAACACCCATCCACCCCCAAATCCAATGCAAACCGCAACGAAATCCCCGCAAACCCAATCACCGTCCCTAATCGAGTATTCAGCGAAGCCGCCGCCCCCTTCGCCATCTTGAGATAGTCCATCGCATATTCAAACGCCAGCCCCGCATTATTCAACGGAATTCCCTCAATCACACCCTCAACAGAATCCATAGGTTCCAAAACATCCATGACATCCAACCCAAAACAACAACCCGATCCTAACCCCCAACCCAAAACAACCCAGCGCAAAAGCCCAGACCCCATCCCCGTCAAGCCCGAGCAAAAAGGAAACCCCGAATTTTCCCAACCACCCGACCGCGCCGAATTCAACCGCTAATCACAACGAAACCCCGCCCAGTCGAAAAACCAAGCGGGGATTACGACTCTAAAAACTAATTCTGACCAAGTATTTGACTCGCTCGTTGTAATGCCGCCATACTTTGCTTGTGAACCAAATCTGCAACACTAGACGAGCAGTAAGCAGCAACAAGCGTATAACTATCCTGTAAATTCCTTGAAAATACCTGCACAGCCTCAAAATTCTTAGACCAAGCCGCATTTTCAACACCCGCAATCGCCTCCTGATTAAGGGCTCTCGCCTCATTACACTGTGCCGCCCGATTTTGCGCCAATACCGGGGACTGGGCCACCAACAAAGCCGCCACAACCATCAAACACTTAAACATAGGGCATTCCTCAAAACAACACCCCAATCCTAGCCACCGGATCACCAGCCCATCCCCAGGATCAAGCAATCCTCAAAAAACGTTACAAAACACCCAAAATCGACTAATTTCCCAAAGTGTAAACTAATAACAAACGACACTCAAAACACCTATGTCCAGCGAACTAGAAAAATTCCTTGAAAAGCACCAGGTCGCAACAGAGCAAGCCATTGAAGCCCTTGCAAAAGCAGCCTCCTACACCCTCCTAGAAATGAATCGAGTCGTAGAAACCTTTGCCCAAATTGGAATCAGCATCCACAATACCCCCTATTTCCAGCAAATCCAAGAACAACAACGGCAAGAACAGTGGCGAACCGACCCCATGAACCTCATGCCCCTCTTCCACCAAGCCCTAGACCTGTTCCTGCAACCCCTCAACACAATCGGTCAAATAGCCGTTAATTTCGGCGAAAAACTAATCAAAATAAGCCAAATTTAGTCCAGAGTTATGTTCCATACCCCAAAACCATACTCAACAAAGCCTTCCAGCCCTTGCCCTATTGCAGTATTCGCAGAAGTGCAAATAGGAATTAAGTAAACCACAACCCCGCAAACCCTTGTGTATCCTGGATTAAACCCAACCAGGAGCCGCAAAATGACCGCACATCCAGACAGCATTAAAGCACTTCACGCCCAAATGTGTGCCGTAAACCCTGAAACCCCCAACCTGACAAGTATTTACTGCACAATTAGCAAAGGAGAAGGACGGGGCCTGGACATCCACACCCTCGTCACCGGCTACCTCGAAGCCAAGCTGTTCATGGAAACCACAGACAACGCCGAACGCGAGCGGCTGGCCAACACAAAACCCAAGAAAATCATGCGCCCCGCAGGAGTCGAACCTGCCTAAAACGAATTATGAGTTCGCTGCCTTTACCGCTCGGCCAGAGGCACAAAATCAAGTTAAATCATCTAATTCTCTGCACATAGCAAATACAACAGCAACATTAAATGATAACTGCGGAACCCAGATATTCAATAAGGGTTGGGAAGGGTTGGCTGCACTGGCAATTATGAAAAACACATTTCCTATTGCCTGTATCACCATGTAAGTCAGTTGTTTCATGCCATGATCACTAAATCTTGAAATAGCGTACATTGCACCGTTGCCGCCTACACACTACCCCATAAGAGCTTGACACCCTCCACCTTTCGGCTTCTTCAGCGTGGCTCATACTTGAACGTGCAGATAATCGGTGCATCAGCCTGTTATTTCTATATTTCACAGTACCCTGATCGGCTTAGGCAGCTTCCACTGATGTACGCAAACTCATTCTAGCCAAACAAAACTGGAATCCAATCACCGAAACTCAAAACTCATTCCCAATACACTACATCTCGGAATCTGTCAAATTTAGCTAACACTTGACAAATCCAGAAAAATCTGAAACACCCCCTCTAATGTCATGAAATCTTGACATTTCAGCCCCAAAATCGCCAGAACCCTTACTCTGCTTGCATTTCAGCGATTCCAAATAATAGCGTCCCAAATCGGACATTATTCCAAACAATGATGTCCGAGGAAAAATGTGTGATCGAAGCCCAAAAAAGTGCCTGGAAGCCTTCATTTCATTAAGTTTCGGGTCAGTTCATCTGGTTTCACTAAAATTCCAGACAATTGTGTCACTTTACATTTATGATTCCGAGGGATTTGGTGTGTGTAAGGGGGCAAGCGTTGACTATCCCTGACATCTGACTGAACTTGCCCTAGCCTTTGATAGACATTTGTATAGACATGGAAAACCTCAACCTACTAAGGGGTTGATTCTGACTCTAGTATCGAACTCACCCTAGACAATCACAATATCCGTATGTGCCAATAAGGGGCGATTATTGAGGGCAGCAAATTGAACTTGGGATGCACTCCCCGAACCATCCACGTCAAAGAATAAAGATCCCGTGCCTTGGTTGTAGATAAACCGTTGTGTGGCAGTAGTTGCAGATGACCCCACATGGAACTGATTGGGATTGAGTCCACCAACAGCCAGGCCTCCGCCAAAGCCACTAGCCAAGACCTGAATCCGATCGGTATTTCCCAATATCTTACTGAAGTCCCTCATCGTATCCAGGCCCTGATTCGGCCCATTAAATCGAAAGAAATCATTCCCCGGCCCCCCAGTTAACTGATCAAGCCCCTGACCACCTATTAAGGTATCGTTACCACCGCCGCCGATTAACGCATCATTGCCACCCTCACCTCGGAGAAGATTATCGCCTAAATTACCCGAGATGGCATTTTCTAAAGCATTTCCCGTGCCGCTAATATTTGCATTGTCCGTCAGTTCTAAATCTTCAACATGACTGGGTAGGACATAGTTTATCGATGAGGAGACCAGATCAGTGCCTTGACCAAGGGTCTCAACAACAACATCAAACGGATGATCCACCTCATAGGCATCATTGCCCCAACCGCCAGACATGAAGTCTGCCCCTTCTCCCCCATTTAAATAATCATGGCCACCGGAAACATCAACACTCGGGGAAATCGATGCCATCAGATATTGACCGTAGAGAACGTCATTGCCTATGCCACCATAAAGAGAATTATCGCCGCTGACCAGGGTTCCGCCCGTAATATTGCCGGAATATAGCTCACCATAGAGAACGTCATTTCCACCGGTAAGAGAACCGCCAATATGGGTTCCAGTGATTACTACATCCCCGATGAGAACATCATTTCCCCCTTTGATCAGGCCCCCGGAAATACTTTGGTAGGACTCGCCAATCAGGAGATTATGCCCACCGATAACGGTTCCCCCAGAGATTTGACTGTAGTAGTTCCCATAAAGGAAATCTCCCCCACCCTGAACCGTGCCCCCAGAAATATTGCTATAACGTTCACCATAAAGAGCGTCATTGCCTGTTTTGACCAGTCTCCCTGCAATTTGGCTATCAAAAAATTCCCCATAGAGCCGATCACTTCCCCCTCTCACAACACCCCCGGCAATATTGCCGTATCTCTCGCCGTAAAGGGTATCATTCCCCCCCGTGACTGTGCCATTAAGGATATTGCCTAAATAATACTCCCCTCGCAGGAAATCATTCCCCCCTATGACTGTGCCTCCTGCGATCTGTTCATAGTATTCGCCATAGAGTTGATCGTTTCCCCCGGTAACTGTGCCCCCTGTTATACTACTCCAAAAGTAATAATTCTCACCATTGGCTGTATCATCGCCGCCTTGAATGACTCTCGTGGTATGGGTGCTGGCATAATACTCACCGTACAAAACATCATGCCCTCCAGTTACCTGCCCACCACTGATGTTACTGGCATAGTAATATTCACCGTTAAGAAAATCTGCGCCACTAATGACGGGTAAATTCAAAAGGATTTCCAGCTCTCCCGTGAGCGGATCACGCCGAGAACTGCTCGTCCCTCCAAGGATGGTTTGGGCATAGTATTCACCATAGAGGGTGTCATTTCCCCCGCGAGCCAGGCCGCCAGTGATTGCCCTGTGGTACTCTTCCCCATGTAACTGATCATTCTCGCCAGTGACTTGCCCCGCTGTGATGCTGCTGCCGTAATATTCGCCATACAAAACATCATGGCCACCAAAGACAAAGCCACTGGAAACTGGTCCTCGATAATATTCTCCATAGAGCCTGTCATCACCGCCTTGGATCGTGCCCCCTCTCAGGGGACTGGTGTAGCTTTCTCCCCAAAGGGTGTCATTACCCCTGCTAATGATGCCTCCAGAAATGTCCCCGGAGTGGTATTCGCCATATAAATAATCCTGATCCCCGGTAACAATTCCCCCGGAAATACTCCCGGCATAAGCCTCGCCATAGAGTCGATCCGCACCGCCAGTAATGATGCCACTGGTTAACGACTGACCATAGGATTCGCCATAGATTGTGTCAGTTCCGCCTTGAACAATCCCGCCCGTAATTCGATTGGCGTATCGCTCACCATAGAGAACATCATTGCCGCTGATGATTGTTCTGGTAATCGCAATAGCCCTATATTCTTCGCCATAGAGACTATCTCTGCCCCCTATTACCCGGCCGCCGGTGATTTGATTGCCGTAGTATTCGCCATAGAGGGTATCGTGGCCTGGGGTGACAATTCCTCCCGTAATGCTGCTGCCATAGGACTCCCCATAAATGCCATCATTGCCACCAGTGACCGTACCGCCAGCGATGGTATTAAAGTAGATTTCGCCATAAAGAGCGTCATTCCCACCCGTGACCCGCCCCCCCGTAATTGGATACAGAGAGTAGTTCTCACCGAAGATTGCATCATTGCCACCAATCACTGTGCCGCCACTGATTCTGCCCCCATAGGCTTCACCATAAATAGCATCGTTGCCGCCAATGACTGTGCCACCTGTAATCCGACCGAGATAAAACTCACCAACAAGATAGTCATTGCCACCTTGAACCGTGCCGCCCGTGATGATGCTGCTGTAGTATTCGCCATAGATGAAATCATTGCCTCCCTGGACTGATCCGCCTGTAATATCGCTATATCGTTCACCATAGAGAACATCTTGCCCGGCAACCCCACTGACCACCCCGGAAAATGATTCACCAAATAACCAGTCGTTCCCAGTTAGACCGTCAATCGTATCGTTGGCATTGTCACCCACCACTGTGTCGGAGCCACTTGTCGGACCATAGGTAGGGTTACGGAAAATGATAGCCATGACAATCCCCCTGGATTAGATTTGCAATCAGATTCACTTTTAGGTTAGGAGTGCTATGGACTAAAGGGCTGTGATTTTGAGCATAGGTTAGTGGTGAGATGCACCTTCCCCAGGCCGGGACTACTTATCCCAATCAATGGCAGGCGACTCGGGCTTTCAGGTGACTGGAGTTGCTGGTCAATAAAGTATGAATCAAGCAAGCAAGCGGGCCTGAGATCCAATCGGGTCATCGGCTTTCCGAATCAAAAAAACAGCCCTTAATCAACATCCGGCAATAGATGGATGCGAATTGTCCGCGTATTTTCGCCCTGCCCTAACTGAATTTCCAGTAAATCCCCCGAGAGAGTTTCCAGGCCAGTCAGGAGTTGCCGCAGGTGAGGGGTACTACTGCCGGATTCTAGGTAGAGTTGCTCAGCCAAGTGACTCAGGCGCTTCCACGTCGTATAAAGCCGGGCCATGGTGGTTTCCAATTGGGCTGCTTGTTGGACTAGATCGGCGGCAGATTGCAGTTGCCCCAGACGTTGGGCTTCGATGAGGGCCTGATTTAAGTCCAAATCAAGGGGGGTAAGGGCCTGGATTTGGGGAGCCGATTCCAAATAGCGCGACAAACTGCGGGCGGCAGCGGTTACCTGTTTAATGGTGTCCAGATCTGGCGTATCAGCAACTTCGGCCTGGAGGCTAGTTTGTTGGGCAGGGGGAAGTTTTTCCAGTTCTTTGACTAATGGGGCAATGTAGCGGGGGGCAAGACTGTGATCAGCAGCTTTTTCTTTAATAATTGGGGGCAAAACATCGGATTGTAGAGTTGTCCATTCATCCCCAATTTGCTTGACTTCCCGATAGGTAATTCGTTCACCGCGATTGGCCGCACTAGTAATAATTTCCTGAACTTCCAGGGGGGCCTGGGCTGTTTCGACAAAAGCACGTTTACTAAAGCGGTCAATCGCGGCAGAAGGCAATGAGCCAGAACTCAGTAAGGTATCAGCACTATTAGCCAGCTCGATCAAACCATAGGCGCGAGACTTACTGATCTCCTGCTCTTGCAGCCAGCGTAAAAATCCCTGTCCGCGACTATCACCCTGTTGTTTTTCCCGATCGCGCACCGCCCGTAAAATCCGTCCCCGCCAGATATCGGTTTGTAAATCAAAGCGTTCACAGACTTGCCAGGCCAGATCAACCTTAGCTAAAAAATCCTGATCCGAAAGGGCTAAATCCTCAGGATCTGGCAGTTCAACATCAAGGTCTAAACCTGGCAAATCAGGAATGGTTGTTAAATCCACGGAGTTTAGTTTAGACAGGAGTTTTCACTTGTCGGGCTAGCTCTAAAAAGCCTTTCATATTCGCCCCAGGCCGGCGACGGGCAAATTGGACAAAGGGAATCGCGGGAGTTTCGGGAGCAGCAGTGAAGGGTTCTGGATTAGTGCTCACTGTGGGGGCGGCTAGGTTCAAGGGATTCACCGCGGGGGCAGAAGTTTCGGCTTTGACCGGGGTGGCCGGAGTTGGTTCAGCTTTCACCACTGGAGCGGGAGTTGCCTGGGCTGGGGCCTGACCAACACTTTTGGCTTCATCCAGTTCTAAGTAATACCCACCGGATTTTTTCCCCAGGCCGAGTAAGCCAGTTAAGAAGCTAAAAATTCCTGAAATCAATTTTTTTAAAATCGCCATAACAGTTTCTCCCAACGGTATATCAACGCAAGTGCAGCAAAGTCTTAAGGTATTATCCGGGTTGGCGCGGCCTGGGATCAAGGGAAGTTTTGAGATTTGCCGACTCCAGCCTCAATTTATGGTTCGGAAATAAATTTTTAGACGAACACAGTGGCTCAAAGAGTAAAAGAATTAGCGAAGATAAATTTTTTTCAGGGACAGGATTGAATTCAGCCCCTACAATCGAAGAGACTCCTAAGTAATTATACGGATTAACCCAGGCCAATGCAGAGCACGGACACCCAAGATTATCCCCTTCTCTCCGAACGTGAGCTCCAGGTGATTGAATTAGTGGCAGCGGGATTAACCAATCAGGAAATTGCGGTGGAATTAGACATTAGTAAGCGCACAGTGGATAACCATATCAGTAATATTCTCACCAAAACCAAAACCGATAATCGAGTTGCTTTAGTCCGTTGGGCCTTGCAATGGGGAAAAGTTTGTTTAGATCATGTCAATTGTTGCCCTCTGCCGAACCGGTCCCCCTTGGTTAATGAAACCCAGGCCTAGGGTTTTTAGACTGCCAACATGTTTTACGAGCCAGTCCGGGCGCAATGAATCTAAGTGAATCTATGGTGAGTCTGCCTGTGCAAATTACTTCTCCCCAACTCCCCCTGGCCATGTATCGAGAAATCCAGGCTCATCTCCAGCAACTGACCGGAGTCACGGTCACCCTTTTACCGCCAACCCCAGGCCCCTTTGATTACCAGGCCAGTCAGGTGGGGGGGATTGAGATTACAACGCCAGCCGAATTTTCTCAGTCAGAGGCGAATCGTTTACAAGAGATTTTGACCTACTATGCCCAACAGTTCGGGGCCTGGAAACCCTACGGAGAAGCCCAATGATGCCGCGGGTCATTGCATTTCTGGGAACTGAAATCGAAGCCACTGCCTATGCGGTGGGGCAATGGTACGCCCAGTCCGGCCAGAACGTCTTAATTCTTGTACCCACCCCAGGGATTCAATTCAAAAAACTATGTGGACAAGAATTTAATCACCAGCCCACCCCCCTCGCCCCCAACTTAGCGGCCGTGGAATTACAGGCGATTCAACTCCTCAGCGGGGCCTGGGAGGAACTGCGGAAATTTGTCCGGGATTATCTACCCTCAGAGGTGTTAGCGGCGGATGTTTATCCAGGGGAATTAATGGTCTTGCCGGGGATGGATTTATTTCTCACCCTGAATGCCCTGCGCCAGTATTACCTCGGCCAAGAGTACGATGTCTTGATCTATGCTGGCACCGATGCGACAACCACGCTTCGATTTATTGGCCTACCCCAGACCGTAGCCTGGTACTATCGTCGCTTTGGTGCGATTCTGGAAGGCTTAGATCCGGTCAAATTGGCCAATGCCATTGGTGGCCCCATTGCTACAGCCTTACTTGCCGCTAACTTTGATATGCAAAAAATTACTACTGCCATCGAACAGGGCAAAGAGTGGATTGAGCGGGGTTTAACAGCGGTCACTGATCCCAAGCAACTCAATGTCTATTTGGTCACATCAGCCCAGCCGCTGGCGGTTAAACACTCTCAGTGGTTATGGGCCGCAACTCAGCAGGTGCAAGTTCCAATTTCTCAAGTTCTGGTGCCCACCCGGCCGGGGACAAGCCTGCGGGACTTGGAAGCTATGTTTGGGATGTTAACAGTTCATCCTTTAACGATAAATGAGCAGGGCCTGGTTGAGCCCCAGAATTTGCCCGACCTGACAGCCCCCCCCTCAGCTCCCCCCAGCCAGATTGTTGATCTCGCCAATCGTCAAATTAAAGTCTTCTTGCCCGGCCTGGAAAAACACCAAGTCAAACTCACCCAATTCAATGGGGAAATGACCATCGAAGCCGCCGATCAACGCCGTCATCTTCCACTACCCCCCGCGCTCCAAAACCAGGCCGTAACCGGCGGCAAATTTGAAGCCCCCTACCTGGTGATTAGTTTTTGATGCCGAAACACTTGACCAGACAATTCTCTTCTTTCAGAATTAATAAGAATTGTAACAGAAAATACTAAGAATTACCAGCTTTTATGTAGTTTTCTATACTAAGCTTAGGCACATAGTTCAGTTAGACAGCTAAGTTGCGCGGGGATCACTGAACGTTCTCAGAAACCCGATTTCATGTCTGAAGAGCTTGTTAGTCCTAGCTTTTATTCACCCTTCCTGGGCAAAAATAGTGTTTTCTCTTGAGAGCACTTATTGTACTGTGAGGGTGTGGTCATGGTTGATTTCACTTCACAGGCAATGTTCCTATGACAATTACGGTCAGTTCTGTCCGCACCACTTGGGACCCCGAAGCCCAATCCCGCACCACTTGGCCCACCCGAAAATATGATCCCCAGGCCCTGAATCGTTACTACAGCTTGCGTCCTTGGCTGACCCTGACTCGCCTGATCCGGATTCTCCTCCTCTTTGCTATTTTTTGGTGCAAGTTGCGCTGGGATGAATGGTTCAACCAAGCCGAAGCAAATTTACCCTTGCGGGCGATGCAACTACGCCAACTCTTAATTAAGCTTGGCCCAACATTTATTAAAGTGGGACAGGCCCTCTCAACCCGACCCGACCTGATCAACCGCAATTATTTAGATGAACTCACCCTCCTCCAAGATAAACTTCCCCCCTTCTCCAACAATCTGGCCCGGGCGATTCTTGAACAGGAATTGAGCTTGCCCCTGGCCGAAGCCTATGCGGAATTTTCCCTAGACCCAGTGGCCGCTGCCAGTTTAGGGCAAGTTTACAAGGCTCGGCTCCACAGTGGCGAAGAAGTCGCAGTTAAAGTCCAACGACCGAATTTGCTACCAGTTTTAACAAAAGATTTATACCTGTTGCGTCTGTTGGTTAATTGGTTTGGGCCATTTTTGCCTCTGAATCTGGGGCATGACTTGCAAGACATTGTTGATGAATTTGGCCGGAAACTCTTTGAAGAAATTGACTATATCAACGAAGGCCACAACGCCGAAACCTTTGCCCGTAACTTTCGCGATGATCTGAGCGTTAAGGTTCCAAAAATCTATTGGCGCTACACAACCCAACGGGTGTTAACCCTGGAATGGATCAATGGCTTTAAACTGTCCCAGAGTCAGTGCATTGTCGAAGCTGGCGCAGATCCAGATGCGTTGATCCGGGTTGGGGTGATTTCTGGTTTACGGCAACTCTTAGAGTTTGGCTTTTTCCATGCGGATCCGCATCCAGGGAATCTCTTTGCCATGGCGGATGGGCGGATGGCCTACATTGACTTTGGCATGATGGATCAACTGGAGGAAACAACCAAAGAAAGCCTAGTCGATGCCGTCGTCCATCTGGTCAATAAAGACTATTCCAGCCTGGCTCAAGATTTTGTCAAGCTCGGGTTTCTCAGTCCCAAAACCGACATCACCCCCATTATTCCAGCCTTAGAAGACGTTTTAGGCAGTGTCATCGACTCCAGTGTTGGCGACTTTAACTTTAAAACTATTACGGATCGGTTTTCGGAGTTGATGTTTGAGTATCCCTTCCGGGTGCCCGCAAAATTTGCCCTGATCATTCGTTCCCTAGTAACCCAAGAAGGAATTGCCCTTTGCTTGAACTCGGATTTCCGGATTGTTGATGTCAGTTACCCCTATATCGCCCGGCGGTTGTTGCGGGGGGAATCGCCCCAGTTGCGGCGGCGGCTTTTAGAAGTCCTCTTTAAGAATGGCAAACTCCAATGGCAACGGCTCGAAAATCTGATTGCGATTGCCCGCACCGACTCCCACTTTGACCTAGTTCCCACCGCGACGATGGGCTTGCAGTATTTGATGTCTGAGGAAGGTAAGTTTCTCCGCCGGCAAATTGTTTTGGCCTTAACTGAAGATGATCGGTTGCATACGGAAGAAGTGCAACGTCTTTGGAATTTAGTTAAAGCTGACCTGCCCCCCCTCTCGTTAGTCGATGTCGCTCTTGGGGCCTTAGCTGCGGTTGGGGTGAAGCAATTAGAGCCGCCGATGGCCGTGGCCAGTTAACGTCAGGGTCTTAAGAGGTGGGTGTTACGCCCAAGGAAAGGTAACTCTCGGCCTGGGCTTCAACTGCTCGCTCCAGATCGGTCAATGTCCAGGCCTGACTTAAACTTGCGCCAATGGCTGCCCCGCCGGCCCCAACCCCTTCTTTGACAAAGCCGCGTTCATAGGCCTGGAGGGCAGAAAATTGGGATTGACCGAGGTTTAATTGGGTGGCAATAAGCGGAATTCCTACGTCTGCTGCTAAGCCGATAACATCAGCACTCTGATCTTCGGCAATCCAACGAGTTGTCCCAATCACAACATGTTCCGGAGACCAAGCCAGGCCTTGGCTTTCAGCTAGTTTTAGGGCCAACCAATAGACTGCAACCATTTGACTCCCGCCAGCTAACATCACCCCCATCCGTTGACTAGCAGTCACCAGCATCCCGGCTGCAATAATTTGCATCGCATCCCCCACCGCTGCCACAACATCCCAGGGGTCTGGATTGGGCTTTAACTGCTCTAGTCCAGCTTGGACGATCTGCCACTTTTGTTCCTGATTCGCTGCCACATGACTACTGCCAATCCGTTGCCGGGCTTTCATCCCTAAACCCTCTAGTACTGCCAGGGCCGTTGTTGTCCCCCCAACGACACATTCAGACAAAATTAAATAGCCGTCAGACTGGCTGAGCTTGGCCCCCCAGGCCAGGCCCTGCTGCCAAAGATGCAGGACTAAATCTAAGCTCATGGCTCGACCTGTAGTTAAACAGCGACTGGGGCGTCCTCCAAGATCAAGCATCGGTACACTGGGCGGGGCCGGTAACCCAGCATTAAAAACATATACAGGCCAACCACAGCCCTGAGTCACCGCTCGGGTAATTAATACGGGTGAAGCACCAGCCGTCAGGGGGGGTAGGGGATACCGGGCCTGGGCTTGGGTGCCAAGGATTAAAAATTCCGCATCCGCTAAGGCTGTGTATTGGCGCGATTCTGGCGTAGCTCCTGCTGCTGAAATCCCTGGAATCAACGCTGTTTCCGTAAAAGCCAGCACACAGACAAATGTGGGAGACTTGCCGTGCTGTTGCCTTAACCAATGCTGGGCCTGGGCGTGGTGACAATAGCTCTGGATAGCCGGATTAAAAAACACGCTACCGGGGACTAAACCAGGCCCAGCGTACCAAGAACCGCAAAGGTCAAGGAGTTCATAATACTCAGGGCAATCGTGCCAAACAGCGCACTCCAAAACCCATGTTTCAAGTTAAAGCCACCAACTAACCCCGCCGCTAGGGCAAAAATCAAGCCATTTAAGACCAAGGCAAACAGCCCCAGGGTAATGAAGGTGATCGGAAAGGCTAAAAACTTGAGGACAACACCCAAGGTGGCGTTAAGAATCCCAAAAACAGCGGCAGACCAGAGAGCCGTGGGAAAACTCTCAATTTCCACACCCAATATTTCAACTTTGGAAATAATGAAAAGACTGAGGCTGGTAACTAACCACGTGATGATCAGGCTCATGGTTCCTCCCACAAAATAAAAAAACTACCAGCAGACCTGAATGATGCGGGCTGGCATCAAAGTCCGAATAGGCTGCACCTCCCATTCTAGAGAAGTTGACCAGGCCCCAACGGGAATCTGATAGAATAATGTATCCTGCCCCATACGAGATAACTCAGGATTATGGTTTTACTGCAAGAACGAAAACAAGAAATCATTAACGGCTATCAAGTTCATGCCACCGATACAGGCTCTTCGGACGTGCAAGTAGCCATCTTAACTGAGCGGATCAAACGTCTATCCGAGCACCTCAAAACCAACAAAAAAGATCATGCCTCGCGGCGGGGGCTGTTGAAAATGATTGGGCAGCGCAAACGCCTCCTCAGCTACATTGCCAAAAACAACAGTCAGCACTATCGGGATTTAATTACCAAACTGGGAATTCGCGGTTAGGGCTGTATGGCGGAATCTCCAAAGGCAAACTCCCCTAGTTCTGGCGCAAGTAAATCCCAGGCCCCTTTGCCATTTCAGCCAAAGTCTAAAAAAGCAGCCAAAAAAACACCGAAGCCTGCCCCATTGGCAACTCCTGAAACAGCTAAATCCACGAGTCCCAAACCCAAAGCCGGCCTGGGTATTCCTGAGGTAGTCAGTCAGCGGATGGTAGCCCGGATGGCCGTCTGTTGCGGCATTCCCAGTTTGTTCGGGTTGCTGACGTTTCCAGTCTGCTATGTAATTGTTACCCAGGAGCTATTTGAGTTGCCGAATGTGGCTGTAGTCTTGGTGAGCATGGGCTGCTTTGGCCTGGGAGTTTTGGGGTTGAGCTACGGGGTGATCTCGGCCTCTTGGGAAGAAGAGCTACCGGGGAGCTTTGTCGGCTGGTCTGAGTTTCAGCTTAATTTTGGTCGGATTGTCGAAAGTTGGCAAAACCGCAAACCAAGTTCTTGAGCCGCGCTGGCCTGGACTGAAAAAATCACTCTGATCGAGAGCTTTAGCCTAGAAAATCTAGTTATTTCTGCAAGAACATAGACAATCAACCCGAATACCCATCATAGGTTTCAAGGATTTTTTGGTTCATTCCTAAGCGAAATAACTATAACCGGGTATCCAATCTCAGGTAGGTTGGCAGAACAGCTTGTATATTCGCGGGTTGTTTAAGAAGCTCCTAACACCTGATTGCGTCCCTGGGCTTTCGCTGCATAGAGGGTTTCATCGGCGACGCGATACAGACTCATTAAATCCTGTCCGTGTTGGGGAAACTCTGCCACACCGGCACTAAAACTGACGCAAAACTGCTGCCCTTGATCCGAGGTAAAGACCCGTTGTCGCAGCTTTTCTAGTACCAACTGCATCCGCTCTATAGCCACTGTTTCCGGCAGGCCCAGCAAGCCAACCAAAAATTCTTCCCCTCCCCAACGGGCCACCACATCTTCTGGGCGCAGCGATTGCCGCAGTAACCGAGCCATAGCGACTAATACCTTATCCCCACTGCTGTGACCGAAGCGATCATTTATCTGCTTGAAATGATCTAAATCCAACATCACCAGGGACAGGGGCTGTGGTTGATTTTGAGCTAAACAAATAAACTTCTCGAGGATTTCCTGGGCTTTGCGGCGGTTAAAAATCCCCGTGAGTGGATCGGTCTCTGCCAGACTCTTAAGCAGGCGTGTCCGTTCTAGGCGGTTCAAAATCCGGGTCACAAGCTCTGGGCCAATAATCGGTTTACTGACAAAATCATCGGCTCCAGCAGCAAATAAACGGGTGACTAAATCCGGTTCCGTACTGGCTGTAAAAAAGACTACGGGTAAACGCCCCCAGCGCGGATCTGAACGCACCATTTGGCACAACTCAATCCCATTAATCCCCGGCATTTGCACATCCAAAATCACGAGGTCGGGAATGGTGGTTTCCAAGGTTTGCCAAAATTTTTGCGGATCCTGAACGGCGGTAATCTCCAGGCCCCAAGGTGCTAAGACTCGCTTCAGGATTGTAATGGCCACGGGATCATCATCAACAATCAAAATATGGGACTGTGTTTTTTCCTGACGATGGATGAGATCATTCACGGATTGCCAGACTTGATCAGCGGTGGTGGGTTTGGCCAAACTAACTCGACTGCCCAGCCGAATTGCCGCTAAGCGGGCCCGCCAACTGTCTTCAGTGGTAAACAAAATACTCGGAATTGGGGGATTGGCCTGGGCGAATTGGACGAGGAGTGCGGAATTGGCCTGGTTGTCTGGGGCCAGGGCGGGGTTAATAATCACAATGGCCGGGAGCGGTTGTTGCAGACTCTCAAGGCTGTGGGGCCAACTGGAGAGTTGTTTGAAAGTCATCTCCCAATGGTGGGCCTCCTGGGCCATGGCCTGGGCTAAGTCGGAATCATCGTCAATCAGCAACACCAGGGGATAGGCAGAGCTAGGCTCAGAGCTAAGGTTCCGGGAGAGGATTAATTCCCCCAATTTTGCTCCCCAAAGATTTAAGTCGTCCAGGGTTTCAGGGGTAAATGTGACAGTTTCCGTCAGGCGTTGGGCAATTGTCCAGGCCAGTTGTGAGGCTTCTGCCAACCCCAGTCCTCCCAAGGTTAACCCTAATTCTGTGGCTAATTTCTGGGCTGTTAGCCGTTCCCCATCGGCTAAAACTTCCTGTTTAATTTGTCCTAGAAGGGCTTGCAACTGCTGCAACTGGGCCTGGTAATTTTGCTCATGGCCGGGAGACTGGGGTGGGGTATTTCTAGTAAACTCGGGCACGTGGACGTTCTCTTAGCCCATTCATTTCTAAGCTACTATATTGCCTCAATCTCTTTCAAATACGCTACTTGAAAACTGGCCCAACTCAGGTTTTGGTCTAAATAGGTGGGGTGCTCTGGGGTGTAGGGGCTGGCTAAACGGTCAATGCTGACAATCTTGGCCTGGGGCGGTAAAACGGGAACATCGGGATCGGGGTTGGTTGGTTGCATGAGGGAACTGGAAAACCCTTTAAAGATCAAGATCACATCTTCCAGAGGGGTTGCTCCATCTTGCCAACTGGCACTAACCATCAAAACCTCTTCCGGGTGGGTGAGGGTATAGGTTTCCAGCAGGGCTAAGGGAGTCATCGTCAATGTATTCAGGTTCGGTTTTCTGGGGCAGAGTTGGGAGCCGCAAATTCACCCAACCCATCTATCCTACAAAATGAGGGATGCTCTCAGAAAACGTCAGGCCAGCAGGTTGGGGTGAGTCAGGTATGGCAGCCACGGATTTTAAGGACTATTACCAAATCTTAGGGGTTTCTAAAACTGCCTCGGATGCGGAAATTCGCCAGGCCTTTCGCCGCCTTGCCCGGCAGTACCATCCAGACCTTAACCCCGGCGATAAAGTGGCCGAAGCAAAATTTAAGGAAATCAACGAAGCCCACGAAGTCCTTTCGGATAAAGACAAACGGCAAAAGTATGACCAATTTGGCCGCTATTGGCAGCAAGCGGGAGTCGGTGGCCCAGGCCCCGGAGTGGGGGTTGACTTTGGCAACATGGACTTTGACTTTGGTCGCTACAACAACTTCGATGAATTTATTAATGAGCTACTCGGCCGGTTTGGGGGCTATGGCGGGGCAACTCCGGGGGGAGCGCGTCAAACCTATGGCAGTGGTTTTGCTGGGGGCTATCCGGGGAGTGGTACCGGGGTCGGGGCTGATAGTGAGGCAGAGATTCAACTGACTTTTTCCGAAGCCCTTAAAGGGTGTGAGAAACGGCTACAGGTGGGTATAGAAACGATTACAGTTCGGATTCCGGCTGGGGCCAGGCCGGGGAGTAAAGTCCGGGTCAAGGGTAAAGGGCAAGCCAACCCCCTCAGCCAAATTCGCGGCGATCTCTATTTGCGGGTTAAGATTGCGCCCCATAGTTTCTTTAAATTTGAGGGGGATAGCCTCAGTTGTGACTTACCAATTGCCCCGGATGAGGCGGTTTTAGGCACTCAGGTTGATCTACTTACTCCGGCTGGGACAGTGAAGCTCAATATTCCGGCTGGGATTAAATCCGGGCAAACGTTACGGTTAGCCGCAAAAGGCTGGCCGAAGCCCAAGGGGGGAGCTGGCGATTTATTAGTGAAGGTGCAAATTGTCCCGCCCAAAGACCTATCTACCGCGGAACGGGAGCTTTATCAACAACTCAGCCAAATTCGTACTCAGAATCCGCGGGCTGACCTGGAACATCTAAGTCTCTGATTTGGGTTTAGACAATTCGAAAGGTAAAGCAAAAACCTGCCCAGGCCTGGAGATCTAGCCGATAGTGATGGGGATTAGGGTTGGCCTGGTCTTGATCGAGGTCGTGGAGAATGGCCTGGAGCAGAGGCAGGGATTTCTGATCAGGAACATGTAAGGGCGGGTCGCCGGTAATCGTGAAGCGATGCAAGTAATCTAGGGTTTGTTGAAAGGGAGTGCGGCTGAAGAGGAGATAGCTATTCACGGCGGGGCTAGCATAGCGGAGATCGCGCACTGGTAAGCTGGTTTGGAACTGTGGGGCTAGGGTTAATTGCCAGGCCGGTTGGGCCGTATCCATTCGGGTCGGCAAAATCAATAGGCCAGCGGCACTATCCCAGGCCAACCAGAGACCATAGACCACGTCCGGACTAAAATTACTGACGCGATAGCGAAATTGTTCCCCTACTTGGAATGTCACTCCCTGTTCCCAGGCCGGGTTAGCAAAGTTACCCAAGGGAGGTTCAGAGGTTGCCGATAGGGGCCAATCCGCGCGTTCGGTGGCTATGCGTAGTAGTAATTCCGGCTGCGGGGAGAGTCTTTCCCAAGCCACGCTGACCCCCAAACCAGAGGTGGAACCATTTTGCAGCAGGCTTAAGATTTTATGGGCTACCAACACCGGCAAGCCAGTGCCCAAGCGCCGAATCGCCCCCTTAATTGCTTCTCCGGGTTGACCGAGGGTATGAGGCACAACCGTCCCCCCCGGCCAGGCCAAGCCATATAAACAGCTTCCTGCCTCAGATTGAGCAATCAGATTAAAATCTCCTGCTGCCTCCGTAGTGACATTCACTAGCTCATTAAAGCTATCTAAGGCACTGACGGCATCAATCCGGGTGACTTTATCCAGCTCATCGCCTAGGCCAATGGTTAAGGGCAAATGGAGGGGCAAGAGGCGTTGGCGTTCTTGGAGCAATGTTCCTGGAGTTAACCCAACTGGAGACGTGACTAGCAGGCCCGTAGGATTTTGCAGGGTCAGTGCCACTGGGGGGGAGGCGGGTTCGGGACTGATGACTTGAAAGTGACTTTGCCAACCGGCCTGGTTTAAAAGGTGCCTGGGAATACCGCCTAACCAAATTTGCCCCGAGCGGGAATCGGGTTCTCCCAAGACCACAGCATCAACTCCCTGGGTGGCAGATAGTTGAGTCGGGTTGAGGATGAGAGTTCCCGGAATCCGCGTTCCCGATTCTGCTTGCCAATGTAGGTGAATGAGTTCTCCCGAGAGTCCTTCTAGGGTTTGAGCAACCCCAAAGCCAGAGAGAGGATTCGTCAACCCATTAGCCCAGAGGTGTTGGGTCAGGGTCTGGCTAAAAGCCCCGGCTGGGGTTCCGGCGACGAGAATCTCCTGGGCCACCGTTGGATAAAGCCAAGTGATGCCGGGGCCTGGGGTAATTGGGTTGAGATTGTTGTTTTCCCCCAGGGCAGGGCGGTGACGCTCACGGGAGTTGAGTTCCCCGGTTAGCCTTAGGCCAGCATCCAAACAACACCAGAGTTTCACTCCAGGCGGTAAACGCAATCCTGCCAGGTAACGGAGGGGGAGGTCATGGCTACCATCGGCCTGGACATCATAGGGAATCAGAGTTGGCCCTAGGCCCGTCACCTGTCGCCCGTAGCCGCTGAAATGGATCAGTAAAACGTCACCACTGCCCAGGCTGGGTAGCAAAAAACTCTCAATTGCCGTTTGGATGGCAGCTTGGGTTGCGGCTTGATTCCCTAAGACCTGAATATTACTGCTATCCCAACCCAGGCGATCGTGCAAGAGGTGGCGTTGGAGTTCGATATCAGTCAAGCATCCCTGGAGAGGGGGTAATGTTTCCCCTGGCCCATAGTGATTAATCCCAATCAGGAGGGCCCGCTTCTGGGGAGCAGTGGCAGCTGTGGCGGCAAAAGCAGAATAACGAGATTGGGAAAGGAACAACTCACTGATTGTGAATGCCGATAACCACCCCCCAGCCGCTTGCAAAAAATCCCGCCGCTTGAATTCCATAACCTCGTGCTGGGTCGTTTTCCTTGGCTTTCCAGATTATACTCGGAGACTTTTACCGAATTGGAGGCGCGCAGGAAGAATCGTCTTGATAGAGAGATTGCGCCTGGTGAGCCGAACTCTCACGCAAAGCCCCTGGCATTCTCGCCCTGGTTTAGTTGTTTAACCAAGGTTCACAGTGCTTTTGCAGCCCCTCCAGGGTGAGATTGGGATACAGTTCGGCTTCAAAGGCTTCCCCTTCAACAGGTAACTCTTCGGGGGCATAGCTGTGATTTTGCTGCAAGTTGAGGATGGTACGGCGACTGACCCTTAACCCAACCGGAATCAGGCTATCGGCATTGCGCTGGGCCCCATAACAGGCCTGGACAATATGCCAGCCTTCGTGGCGCAAGGTTTCGAGGAAAATCCCCCAGTGGGCGAGGGCAGAGGGGCGCAGGACTAAGACATCTTGGTTGACGTTATAGGAGCCGTAGTTGCCGTCTTGACTGGAGCGGACATAGACCGTTGTCCCAGTTTCAATAATAGTTCTCAGGAGGGTATAGGCTTCCCGTTCTTCAGTGGTTTGGAGGTGAAAGGGAGCGGGATCTGCCTCTGGGCGATAGACAAAATCAAATAGGGCTTGAATGTCTTCATCATCCCGAACTTCTAGGCGGCGGGTTTGGGCAGTTGAGGGTTGGGCACTGACAAACGTGAGGGTGACGAGGGCAATTCCCAGACAGGCCTGGGAGAGGAAACGTGGCAAAGTCCGATTCATAGTCTTTCGGGATGGGTGAATTGAGGATGTCCTACTTCCTAAGATCAAGCACTCCAGGGGGCCAGGGGGTGATCTCCATCAAGGGGGACAAGTGCGCGTTGTCGCCGGACAAGTTGAGGAGGGGATTAAGCCGAGTTGCCATCCTATCGTTGCCTTTTGCCCCGTCCCCAGGCCGGCTCTAACCCTCAAACTAGACGGAAAGGGCGAGAGAAAAGTTGGCCAATTTAGACCAATTAGACAAATTCCAGATTTTCTTCAGCTTTTTGGGTCGAGCTGAGGCTGGAGTGCTGTCGGTGCAATTACTATTCAGCTATTCAAAAAAATCAAGCCCACCGGATTTTGGTTGCCGCAACTGGGGTTCGGGTGCAAAGCCAAGTAATAGCGGAAATTGCAACATTGACAAGCTCACAGCCTCTTGGGAGTCATCGACCAAAATTAAGGGTAAATAGTCATCCTGCTCAAGCCGATCTGCCCGAAACGCCAAGGCATCCGCTGACTCAAACAACGCCACGCCCCGATCGGGACCAAAGTCAGTCCGGGTAATGCCCAGGCAATCCTGTAAGCCGCGCCGCCAATCCCCCAGGCGTTCGGGAGAGTCCGCCAAGATTAAGACCCGCAGCGTCGCGTCATAAAAGTCCCGCAAAATGGAAATAATTGCTGAGGCGACTAAGATATTTTGCAAGCGGCTATTCATTGAGCGCAGGGCCCCGCGTCCCCCCAGGTCAAAAAACCAGGTTTCTACCCGCTCAGCATGGATCGGTTCAAAGGTGCGCCGCAATTGCCAGGCCGGGCCGTAATAGTTGGGGTTTTGTCGGTACTGTTCGATTAATTTGTAAATCCGTTTGGCTTCCTCTTGAAAGCTTTCTTCCGCCAGATGGAGTTTGGTTGTGCCTTTGGCGGCGGCGGGTGGGGTGGGGGCGGGCGGGGGTGGGGTGGACGGTGCCAGTTCCAGTTGCTCTGCGGTGGTAGCCAAGTCCTGCAAGCTATTGACTAGATAATCCTTAAATCCCTGAACCCGAATCGCTAAGTCTTGGGAAGCCCCAACAAAATTTTGTTTTAGTTCCCGTTGAATTCGTTCCCGTCGCCGTTCCAGTTTTTCAATTTCACTGATTAGACTGGCCCGTTGCTCGGCTAAATCTGCTAACGAAACTTTGACTAATTCAGCCAATTGCACTTTGACATCCTCAATCTCCGGCCTGGTAATATTTTGACTCTCGTTGACTTTGGGTAAAGGTTCAGTCGGGGCATCAAAGGCAATGGGATCAGGCAGATTATCTAAGACTAAATCTAGGACTAAATCTGGCTTAGGGGAAGCTGTTTCCTCAAGTGGTGACTCGGGGGGCGTTGACGCTGGGGCCTCGTCCATGGGGGGCTGTTCTGGTAATTCTCCTAATTCTGCCTGCGACTCATCGGGCCAGTTTTCATTCATGGTCAACACTCACAGCAGGGGCAGAGTTCATCCGGGGGCACCGTTCTTCTAAGCAGGCCTGGAGTTGCTTACTGTCAAATAACACCGGTAAAAAGTGAATGCTCTTAACTTCCCGAAAATAGAACAAAATTGGTAGGCCTGGGGTATAAATTTCCCAATGGAGCCAGTCGGCATAGGGAAAGGCCCGAATTTGCTTCACGCCCCGATAGACATCCAGGCCCTGATCCGTAAATTGGAGCCGCAGGGTCGCCGTTTGAATTGCTAAAAAGAGGGCGAATAGCAGAAACGGCAAGGGTAACCAAACATTGACGGCAAAAAGGGGACATACCAACACCGCCAAACTAAAGGGGATGCGATAGCTCGGCAGGAGCGTAATTGTGGCAAAGGTTGGTGGGGCCTGTGTGGTCATAAACAACAAATTTAACCAGCAAAGGATTCACATTAGCCCATTGTAGGCTATAGCTGATTGACGCTGATCGTGCCAGAGCCGCCGAACAAGACCCAAGATAGGAAAAAGTTACTAATAAAGATTGCTAATAGAGAAATCACTACCGCTGCGGTTGTCGATTGCCCCACTCCTTTTGCCCCGCCGGTTGTGGTTAACCCCCAATGACAACCAATGATCGCGACCATCGCCCCAAAAATCACGGACTTAATTAGGGCTGCCCAAATATCCCAGGTGCCGAGAAAGTTCCGAATCGAGTCCAGATAGATCGTGCGCGGAATATCGTAGAGATTAGCCGCAACCATCATCCCGCCCATTAACCCAGTCACCAGGCCAAAAACCGTTAACACCGGCATCATCAGGCAACAGGCCATGACCCGCGGCACCACCAGATAATTGACTGGATTCGCTCCCAACATCTGGAGTGCGTCAATTTGTTCAGTCACCCGCATGGTGCCAATTTCGGCGGCAAAGGCAGAGCCAACCCGACCAGCTAGGACAACTGCAGTTAAGACCGGCCCCAACTCCCGCGTCAAGGCAATGGCCAAAACGCCACCCACTGCCGAAGCCGCGCCAAAGTTAATAAATTCCCGAGCCACCTGAATCGTAAACACCATCCCAACAAACATCGAGGTAATCAACGCAACCCCCAGAGACTCCGGCCCGACTACGGCAAACTGATCAAAGGTATTGCGGCGATGGATGCGGCCCCTGAGAACACTAAACATCACCCGCCCCGCCAGCAAAAAAGCCGAGGCATAGCGCTGTAATTTTGGGGACGAGCGGTCAAATTTCAAGAATGAACGAAGCCTAAAATTGCGCGATGCCATTGACGGATTCCTATATTCTCAAACCTAGGTTGGTGTTCGCGGCCAACGTCTTGTTTGTTCAAACCCTACCCTGAAACCTTAAAAATTGTCTGTTTCGGCGGGATTATTACCAAAGCCCGGTGTCCCGAGAAAGAGGTTCTGATCCCCATTACTTTGATAAATACAGTTGATTTTGGGCGAGTTTTCTAGAGTTCCGGTGAAGCCAAACGTATTCAGGCGTTGCCGACATTCCCGTAATTGTTCGCCAGTGATCAGTTTCCGCTGCTCGAGTAAACCGATGTTGTTAGCCCGGACAACACAGCCCGGCTGCATTACGGGTTGCGAGACAAAGACATTAAAGGGGTTAAAGGTGACAAAGACGCGAGAATCTACCACAATGGCACTCGCTCCATACTGGACACAGAGTTCAGGATTTGGGGCACTTTGGTCAATAAACTGGGTCGAGGCAACATTTTCTGGAGTCAGGGTTGTGGTTTTACTGAAGGCAACTCCAACGCCAATCCCAAGAATAAAGACTCCCCCCAGTATGGCTAATGTGGTGGAATTGATCGGTGAGGTCGAGGCGGCAGAGCGGGTCGGGCGGGGGGGGATATTACGGGGGGGGGGACGGCGAGGCATAGGCGAAAAACTAAAGGCAAGTTTGGATTATGCTACTCCAGTATGACCTGGGAATTCTGCCTTTGGGCGAAACGGGGCTTTTAGGGCCTCCCAGGACTGTTCAGACCAACTCTCCCAGGCCTGGCTCCAGTTGTCCCCATGAAAAAGCTTAGTATGGTGAGAATACTGCTTCCTCAAGTTGTCTCATCCGAGTACCCATGTTTACGATTGATCTTGTTCTAAAAACCACCCCGATTCCCCTGTCTGTGGAGCGCAAAGAAGAAACCGCAGCCCAGGCCTTGTATGGAGAACTGGTTGCGGCAGTGGCCCAAACCCCCGGACGAATGATTGAATTGACCTGCGAGAAACAAACAGAAAAAAAAGTGGCGGTTTTAAGTTCAGAAATTGTGGCGATTCAACTGTCTCAAAAAGGGGCCGCGGGAGCGGCGGGTCGGGCCCCTGGATTTTTTGCCCAACTGCTGGAGGACTCCTAGGAATTGGGGGTTTAGCGTGGTGGTTGAATAGCCATGCCCTATGCCATAGACGTTGAGGATGTCAATTTTGGTTGGTCATCCCAAACCCAGTTGCTAAATTCCTGTTCATTAAAAATTCCGGCGGGTGAATTTTGGATGCTCCTCGGCTGTAATGGCAGTGGTAAATCAACACTCCTGAAAGTCTTGGCGGGCCTGTTACTTCCCCAAACCGGACGCGTCCAGATTCAACAACCGCTGGGGTTTGTCTTTCAAAATCCGGATCAGCAGCTAGTGATGCCAACGGTAGGGGCAGATATTGCCTTTGGCCTGGTGAATCAGGGCTTAACGGCGGCTGAAATTCGGCTGCGGGTTCAGGATGCCTTAGCGACAGTCAACTTAACCGGCCTGGCCCGGCGACCAATTTATGCCCTCAGTGGCGGCCAAAAACAACGGGTGGCGATTGCCGGAGCACTTGCCCGACATTGCGAGGTTCTGCTCCTGGATGAACCCACCGCCCTCCTAGATCCAGATAGTCAACAGGAATTACTCCGTTACGTTAGACAGTTGGTGACGGAACGAGGCTTGACGGCCCTGTGGGTAACCCATCGGCTTGAGGAACTCAAACAGGCAGACGGTGCGATTGTGATTGAGCAGGGGCGAGTAGTGGAACAGGGGCATCCAATGCAGCTAAAGCACCTGAGGGATTACCAGTTGAACCAGGCCTTTTGTTAAATCCGCTGGTTTACTTTTTGCGCCTTAGGGTTTTTATCGTTCAGTCATGGGGGCAAAATCCTGAAATAAACCTTGGGCGGCATTCACGTTTTTAGATTGACAGAGAACCCGTAACCCGCCCAGGCCCAGGGGATTGATCAATTGATGTAAAACCTCTCGCCGTTGTAGGGTTTGCTGAAGATTCGTTCCCGTCAAATTATTCTGAGCCAAGCGTTCGCCTAACCCCAAAGACATTAGCCACGGGGCCTGGTGCGTGAATCGGAGGGTTGCCAAGCCATGCCGTTGTCCCCAGTGTTGGAGTGCCGTAAAGTCCACATGGGCAGTCAGGTCTTGTTCCCCGAGGTAAAGATAGGGGTTGTTGTGATGTTGATGCTGAACATAGGCCTGGAGCGTGCCATCGCTGCGACTGGGATGGTAGTAGGTAGCGGCTGGATAGCCATAGTCAATGGTTAGGATAAAGCCTTGCTGTAAATAGCTAGCAATCTGAGTTAACCAATCTAAGGCCGCAAGATTGACCTCGGTGGTATAGCCATTGGGATAGGCCTGAGAGTTAAGGTCAATTTCAATCAAGGCAAAATAGTCAGCTAGGCGGGAGCTGGATAATTGCCCCAATCTTTCTGTTAATTGAGTTTGGGTAGCATCCAGGCCCACATAGACTTCCTGTAAGGTTCCATCCACCCAACACACCCGATGCACCGGAAAAGCATCCACTAACTCATTGGAGAGAAAACAGCCAATGATTCCAGGCTCGAGAGAGTCCCAATCATGCCATGATACTTTTCCAGAGGCGTGCCAGGCCCCTAAAACTGCCTCTTGCTGCTGCCGAAATGTCTGAGAGCGCTCAATAATTTGGTAGTGGAGGGCCTGGAAAAAGTCTGGCAACTGCTGTTGGGCATAATCCAAAAAATCAGCGGCCAAACGACCCGGCCCGGCCCCCATTTCAACTAGGCAAAATTGCTCAGGCTGGCCGAGTTTAATCCACATTTGCCTAACTTGGACAGCAATCAGTTGGCTAAAATCTGGGCTGAGATAGGGTGAAGTGACAAAATCTCCGGTAAATCCAATTGGAGAACTTTGGCGATGGTAGTACCCAATCACCGGATCATAAAGCACCAACTCCATAAATTGGGCAAAGGTTAGCTGTTGCTGCGGCGCATTCAGGATGGCTTGGTGGAGGCGGTCGGGAATCACATCAAGCTGCTGTGGGGGTAGGTTTTGGCTTGGCTGGTAGGGAGTCTTGGGCGATGTAGGCAGCTAACTGGGCTTCGATTTCTCCCCGCACCCGTTGCCGATAGTTAATAAAATGTTCGGCCTGGGCGCAAACCGAAAGATAGCTGACCACTACCATCGGATATTGTCGGGCTAAATCGAGCAAATTCCACCAAAACCGCCAACGGGTCGAGCGAATGATCCCTTGCCGCCAGATCAAAGTCAGTAAAGCCCGTACGGCTACCCAATCAATCGCCAGTTTCTCCTTGGCTTTTGGACGCCGGGCATAGTTGCGCTTGCGGGCTGCTCCCAGGATTAAGAAGTGGCGATAGGTGCGATTGAGGAAGGTGACCGGTTCATAGAGTTGCCAAAAGCCGTCAATATACTCCTGGGCAATGTCGGTAATGGGGCGGGTGGGCTGGAAGTTCATCAGAGTGACTTGGTTGCCAGTGCTTTCTCCAGACAGTAAGCGATCTTCTTGCTTTAAACGATGCCACAACGCGGTGTCGGGCAGGGCCTGGAGCATACTAAACATGGCCGTGGGGATGTTGGTTTTCTCAACAAACTGGACAACCCGCTGCCCTGCGCCTTTTTTTTCACCATCAAAGCCGATGATGAACCCTGCCATGACCCGTAACCCAACACGACTAATGGCTAAGACGGATTCGACAAGGGGATCTCGATTATTTTGAAATTTTTTTGTTAAGGCCAAGCTATCGCTATCTGGGGTTTCAATCCCTAAAAAGACGGTGCCAAAATTAGCGGCCACCATCAGTTCCATCAGGTCTTGGTCTTGGGCTAAATCTACTGAGGCTTCGGTTCCAAAGGAAAAGGGGTAGTTCCGCTCGGCTAGCCAGGGTTGGAGGGCTTTTAGGAGCAGTTTGACATTGCGTTTGTTGCCAATGAAATTATCATCAACGACAAAAATACTCTTGCGCCAACCGAGATCGTAGAGACATTGGAGTTCTGCCAAAAGCTGCTCAGGGGTTTTGGTGCGGGGTTTGCGCCCGTAGAGGACAATAATGTCGCAAAACTCACATTGGAAGGGGCAACCGCGGGAAAACTGGACAGACATTTCGGCATAGGCGGATAAGTCTAATAGGTCAAACCGGGGAATCGGTGTGGTCGTGACATCAGGCCGTTCACCCTGGGCCCGAAAAATCCCTTGGGTTTCGCCCCGGTGAATTGCCTCGACAAAAAGCGGTAAGGTAATTTCGCCCTCATCCAAAATCAGAAAATCAGCCCCCGCCGCCAAACTTTCATTCGGCAAGGCCGTTGGATAAGGGCCACCCACAGCGACTAATTTTCCCTGGGCTTTAGCAACTTGAATTTGGGCGGCAAAGTCAGCTTTTTGGACAATCATTGCCGATAAAATCACGAGGTCAGCCCAGGCCCATTCTGCTGGAGTAACTTCGCGGACATTCCGATCCACCAGTTTGAAATGCCAGGCCTGGGGCAGAAGGGCCGCCACGGTCACCATCCCCAACGGCGGAAGTTGGGCCTTTAAGTTCACAAGTTCTAAGGTTTTTTCAAACGACCAAAAACTTTGCGGGAATTGGGGGTAAATTAACAGAACATTCATTTATGAAACCAAAATTCCAAACGGTAGTGAAAAATACCTATTGCCCGCATGATAGCTTTTCTAGCTCCCCAGGCCTAATTTTTCACCCGATTAGACTCTGACTCACCGCCTGAGAAGCCCCAGCAGCCCGTAAAATTAGTTTGCTCAGTTTGCACATTAATTTGGGAGACAGCATGGAACGGACATTCCTGGCCATCAAGCCGGATGGGGTACAACGGGGCCTGGTGGGTGAAATCATTCAAAGGTTGGAAAAGAAAGGCTACACGCTGGTGGGTCTCAAACTGTTACAGGTGAGCCGGGAATTAGCCGCCACCCACTATGGGGAACATCAAGCCAAACCCTTTTTCCCAGGCCTGGTGGAATTTATTACCTCAGGGCCCGTGGTGGCGATGGTCTGGGAAGGAAAAGGGGTGATTGCCACAGCCCGGAAGTTAATTGGCGCAACCAATCCACTCAACTCGGAACCGGGGACAATTCGCGGGGATTTTGGCGTGGATGTGGGCCGGAATGTGATCCACGGCTCTGATGCCCCCGAAACCGCAGCTAAGGAAATTGCCCTTTGGTTTCAGCCGGAAGAACTCGTGGCCTGGTCGCCTAGCTTAACTCCGTGGATTTATGAGTAGAGCCAACGGATAGGGGTTCCTCGTCTGGAGGGCCGTCTAGGTTGGCCACAGAAATGACAGTTTCCGGGCCTGGGGACACAGAGGCGGGATCATTCCGTTGAGAAAATCCCCAGGCAAAGCAAAGCCCAATCGCGGTCACCATTAACCAGTCGGGTAAGACAAATTCCGAGTCCACCACCCGCAATAGCAACCGCAGACCCACCAGCGTGACCGTCAAATAGCCTGCATCCTGGAGATGGGTAAAGATTTGCAGCCAGCGAATGAACAATTCCGCCATAAACCGCAGCACAATGATCCCAATCACGCCCCCGGTGAGAATTAGCCAGCGTTCATCGGAGAGGGCAATTGCAGTCGTCACACTATCCAGAGAAAACGCCAAATCTGTGATGGCCAAAATCGGGATAATTTTCCAAACAGAGTGAATGTCCAGGCCCCGGTGCTGATGCTGGTTATCTTCTTCCGAGGTGAAATATTTATAGGAAAGCCAGAGTAAATAGATTGCCCCAGCTAGCTCGAACTGCCAAAATTGAATTACCCAGGTGGCGGAAAAGATCAAGGCAACCCGCAGGACAAAGGCTAAGACCAGACCAAAATTTAGGGCCCGCTCCTGCTGTTTAATATCTGGAATTCCCTGTACCAGGGCCGCCAGGGCAATGGCATTATCCGCAGACAGCACTGCCTCCAAGGCCACAAGAACCAGCAGCAGCAGGAAAGAATTGATCCCAAGATTGGGAGACAGTTCGAGGAGATTATCGAGCATTATAAAAGAAAAAATCCCAGTGAATTCTGGTAATGAATAATCGGCAAAACCGATAAAACTACTCCCACGATACAGTATTTTTTCAAGGAAATATTCTCAGGCCTGGGGGTATAGCTGGGAGATGCACCCGTCATGTAACAAACTATGATCTTTGTTGCCAGACATCACAGGATTATGAACTAATAGGGAGAGCAGATGGCCTGGGGGTCTGCTTCAAAGCCCTGGGCGATGTTTTTAAATTCCGCTGTTCTTAGGAGAAATAAAATCATGGCTCTCACTGATACCCAAGTTTATGTAGCCCTTGCTATTGCCTTGATTCCCGCTGTTTTGGCATTTCGCCTCTCCACTGAACTGTATAAATAGCTATAACTAAACCAGGCCCCACTCTGGAATCCTTTTTTGCCTATGACTTCTTCTCGTGTTGTCTTGGGTCAACGCCCAACCCGTAATCTGACGGCTGCGGCCAAACATCGGCGGATCGCCCGGGAAATTGTGATCAAGGTTCTAGTCAATCTTGGGATTATTGGTGGCGGCCTGGTGGCTTTGAGTCAATTACTACCCTACTACTTCAGTCAACAGGAAAAACTTGCGGCCCTTGAAACCGCCGAAAAAGCGGCCCAGACCAGGGTTGAACAACTAAAAACTGAATTACACCAGGATCGCCAGCCCCAAGCGATTGAACGGATTGCCCAGGAAGAAGCCAATTTAATCCGCCCGGATCAACGCCGTATTGTCTGGGTTAAGCCTGGGGTTTCCGCCCATTCACAACCGGATAGTCAACCTAATCCCCAACCGGCCCAGCCTTAGGTCACAGATTTTTAAATTTTGCGTTTTACTCACCTTATTGCGTTTGAGTATTGGTTTTGAATCACTCAACTTCGACCCCATTGCCCCTGGATAGTTACATTGCCCTTGGCCTGGCCACCTGTTTTATTAAGCGGGATGGGAAATTAAGCCCAGTACAAATTTTGGAGCCGGTTCCCTCTGCTGCCTTAGAGGCCGTAATTAAAGGAATTCCGACATCCTATAGCAAAATCCTTGGCACGACTTTAGATCAAGCTCTAGCTCAGCCTCCCCAACTCCCGCCGGACTTCCCTGCTGAGGCCCAATTGTGTGATGAGTTTCAAGCTCGGGCCGAAGCCGCAGCTCGCACCTTTCAAGCTCGTCCGGAAGCCCAGAATCTGATCCCTTTGGGAGTCATTTATACGGAACTAAACTTTTCTACGGAACGTAAACGGGTTTTAAACTCGGAACGCCTGGTGACCGCGGAAGATAACGTTAAACAACACGCCTATACCCACCAAGTCCTCTAGCTTCCGGTTAGGATACTCACGCCAACTGCGGCAAGGATAGATTACGGGGTTTGGCGGATTGATATCATGGATCTTTCAACAGCAATTCAGGAGTCATACCGAATCCGAATCGAATAGTGACACTATTCAGGCCGGTAGCTCAAAGCTCATGCTAAGATTTCCAGCTTCAAAATACCGCTACTCCATAGCCCGATTCAGTATAAAGTTCAATTTTTATCGGCAACTGCACCAGGGAACACCCCGCAGTGAAGCCCTCCGGCAAGGTCAACTAAAATGTTTCAACCGGATTCTGCTGGCGCGCCTGCCTACACCCATCCCTACTATTGGGGCCCGTTCATTCCGGTTGGTGATTGGGAAGTAGTCCGCTTAAGTGCAAACTAGACCTTACTCAACTGCTCCGATACCGGTTTTAAGGCATCTAGATCCTTCTGGCTGCGGCCATCTTCCCCGGTGATTAAGCGCGCCCCCCGATTCCGAGTGAAATAGCTCCAGGCCCATTGGGTCATGACGACTAACTTGTGATCAAATTCAATTAGGTAATAGATGTGGGCAAAGACCCAAATCAACCAGGCCAGGGGCCCCCAAAGTTTCAAGCCCCAGAGATTCACCACCGCTGCATTTTGCCCAATTACCGCCAAGCTCCCAGCATCATCGTATTTGAATATAGGCAGGGGGTCATTTTGAACTTTGGCTTTGATCAGTTTGGCCAGAAATTCTCCCTCTTGAATCGCCACAGGCGCAATGCCAGGCAGGGGGTTGCCATTTTGATGGGCATAGTGGGCTAAGTCCCCAATCACATAGATACTGGGGTAGTTGGGTAAGCTCAAATCCGGCTCCACCATCACTCGCCCCACCCGGTCTAGACTTGCTCCCGTAGCTTCCGCTAACACCCGACCCAACCCTGAGGCCTTCACGCCCGCGGCCCAGAGAATAGTTCGAGCCGGAATTTTTTCAATCTCATCCCCGTGTTTAGTCGTCACAATATTGTCAGTAATGTTCGTCACCAGGGTTTTGGTTTTGACGGTTACGCCCAATTTAGTTAAGGATTCTTCGGCTTTGGCAGAAAGATCCGCAGGATAGGGGGGCAAAACCCGATCCAGGCCCTCCAGGAGTAAAATCTTGGTTTCGCGGGTGTCAATATTCCGGAAATCTTGCTTCAGGGTGGCATAGGCCAGTTCTGCAATCGCGCCCGCCAGTTCCACCCCGGTTGGCCCACCCCCGACAATAACAAAGGTTAACCAGGCCTGGCGTTTGAGCGGATCCGGTTCTTTTTCGGCGGCTTCAAAGGCCATAAAAATCCGGCGGCGCATTTCCAGGGCATCTTCCACGGTTTTCAGGCCGGGGGCCGTGTCTTGCCAGTGCTCATTGCCAAAGTAGTGATGACTCACCCCGGTGGCCACAACCAAACTGTCGTAGGAAATTTCTTTGTTTTTAGTTTTTAAGATCTGGGCCTGGGGGTCAAAGCCAGTGACTTCTTCGAGGAGAACTTGGACATTTTTGTAACGCCGCAGAATCGCCCGCAACGGCGAGGAAATATTGGCCGGGGAAACTGCACCCGTGGCCACTTGATAGAGCAATGGTTGAAATAGATGAAAATTTCGCTTATCAATTAGGGTGACTTTTACGGGGGCATTGCCGAGGGCCTTGGCCGCATACAAGCCCGCAAACCCACCGCCGACAATCACCACATGATGTAATTCTGCGCTCATAGCACCCCAGGCCTGGCCAATGGCAAATTGTTAAGTAACGTAACATTATTCCATCTGTTGTAGCGCAAACTTGCCAAAATTGAGGTCAAATTGGCCACGAAATTGAGAACTGCCCTAAATCCTGAGCCAAATTAGAGAAAGCGTTGATAGCTAAATGGGGTTAAATCCCGGCCGGGGTCTCCGGTCAAAATCCCTTGACTCATCAGTTGAGCCGTAATCGGTGCCAGTAAAATGCCATTGCGATAATGCCCTGTGGCCAGCCACAAATTCTCCCAGGCCCCGCGCCCTAAAATTGGCAACTCATCCGGGGTCGAAGGGCGAAATCCCCACCACATGTCCTCTAGGGTTAACTCAGCTAAAGTCGGGCAAACCCCAATTGCGGCATTTAAGAGATGTTGGACACCTTGGGCCGTATTTCCGGGGGTAAACTCCACCGCCTCACTGGTGGCACCAATCACAATCCGCTCGGCCTGGCGGGGGACAATGTACACATCTGGGGCAAAAATGACGTGATCCAGGGGGCGGGGCTGGTCAGGGGCCAGTTGCAGAGAGAGAAGTTGCCCTTTGCGGGGTGTGACGGGAATTGGCACTAAACTCTGACTCCAGGCCCCGCTAGCCAAAACATACTGATCCGCCTGCCAAATTCCGGCTGTAGTTGCCAAGCCAGTGATCTGCCGCTCGGACGTTAAAAACTCTGTCACAGTTATATTGCGCTTAATGTGAATCCCCAAGGCAATCGCCGCCGCCAGCAACACCTTGGCCAAGGCCCGATTATCCACCTGCCCATCCTGGGGATACCACCAGGCCCCGCTGACTTTTGCGGCTAATCCCGGTTGCTGTCTGGCAAGTTGCGCGGGGGTTAACCATTGAGCCGCTTGGTTTGAAGTCTGAGAATGATGACTTGAGTTAATATCTGAATCTTGATAAATCGGGGCAATAATCCCACAGGGCCAATATCCAGCGTTGAGGGGAGTTAGGGCTTCCAGGTTAGCAATCCATTGGGGATAGAGTTCCCGGCTAGCTAGGCATAAATCCAACATGGGGCCGGGGGGGAGTTGCTCGGCCTGGGGGGCTAACATTCCAGCGGCGGCATAGAGGGCGGCTTCCTCTAAATTCCGGGTCAGAATCGTGGGCTGGGCTCCCTGGAGGGCCAATTCAATCCCAATGGCCAGGCCCATCGTGCCGCCACCAATAATCAACACTTCGCTGGAATTGTCCGGGAAAGTCATAAACTCAATCAGGAGCTATGTTTTCTTTGTAGCATAAATAAAGTAACGGAGACGCTCTCAGGGTGGGTTGGGTTGCGGCGATTCCTGTTGATTGTGAGGACAGTGGGCATGGCATGCTGCTTGTACCCGGTCTCAGGACGACAGAGCTAAATCCTGGAATAAGCGGCCATCCTCAAGATGCACAATCCGATCCGCAATATCTAAAATGCGGTTGTCGTGGGTCACGAGCAAAATCGTACAGCCCTGTTCTTTAGCTAACTTCTGCATCAGATTGACGACATCGCGCCCGGAATGACTATCTAGCGCGGCAGTGGGTTCATCGGCCAGAACGATTTGGGGACGGCTGACGAGGGCCCGGGCAATGGCAACCCGTTGTTTTTGGCCACCGGAGAGGTCACGGGGGTAGTAGTCCAGCCGATCAGCTAAACCGACTTCACTGAGAATTGCCTCCGCCTGCTGGTTCCACTCCCGTTTGCTCGCTTGCCCATGTACCTCTAAGCCCATGCAGACATTTTGGCGGGCGGTTAAACTGCCATGAAGATTATGGGCCTGGAAAATGTAACCATTCCGACGGCGGGCCTGGACAAGGGTTAACGGGGACGCGCCACAGAGTTCCTCTCCTTGGACTCTTAAACTGCCCGTCTGAGCCGCTCGGAGGCCACCAATCAACGATAGGAGCGTGGTTTTGCCAGAGCCGGAGGGGCCGGTCATGATCACGATTTCCCCGGCGGCAATTTCGAGGTTGATGTTGTCCAATACTTGTCGGCGTAATTCCCCCTGGCCAAAGGAATAGCTAAGGTTCTGAATAGCAATCGCTGGGATGGCAGTCATCGGTTTGTCGCCTCCTAAAAACTGTCGGCCGGGTCAGCTTGTTGCAGTTTCCGGGTTGCAATCATCCCTGAGACGGTACACATCAGCAAGGTGACAAGAAAGACGAAAAGACTCCGGGTTAAGGTCATGGCAATGGGCAAGTAGGTGGCATTGCGGGTGACGAAATAGAGTCCGGCTGAGACGGTGACCCCAGGAATAAACCCTAAACAGGCCATGATCAGGGCTTCTTCAAAGACAATCCCAAGTAAATATCGATCCCGGTAGCCCATGGCTTTGAACGTGGCATATTCGCCAAGGTGGGCATTAACATCTGTGGAGAGGACTTGATAGACAATCACGACCCCAACGACAAAGCCCATGATCGTTCCCAGGCCAAAGACAAAGCCAATGGCGGTGTTGCGCGTCCAGTAGTTTTTTTCAAATTGAATAAATTCTGCTTTTGTCAGCACTTGCACATCCTCTGGGAGGGTGGCGCGGAGGGTTTGGGTCACGGTTGTTAAGTCAGCATTGGGTTTTAGGGTAATCAAACCGGCACTGATGGCACTGGCCTGGCGACGCGGAAATAGTCGTAAAAAGTTTTGATCACTGGTAATCAGGGTGCCATCGGTGGCAAAGGACGCGCCAATAGCGAAGGTATGACTGAGCCAGATCGTATGACGGTCAATTTCAGTGGTGACGGTTTTGCCCTGCTCCAGTTGTTGAATCACCTGCTGATATTCTCCCCGCGAGGCCCGATCAAACAGGTAATAGTCGGGTAATTTAATCTCGTTTAGGTGATTTTGAATCTCCGGCAGAGCCAGGGCAGAGCGTTCGGGGCTAAATCCAACGATCAAAATGGCAGTTTTCTGGCGGGTTTGGGGATTGCGCCAATCACTGAAGTTGGTATAGAGGGCCTGGGCTGAGTCCACTCCTGGTACATTCATGGCCTGGTAAAGGCGGCGGCGGGGAATGGTTGACAGGTTCACGAGGTTGCGGGCCTGGGGGCTAATCAGGATTAAGTCGGCAGCAATGTTTTGATGAAACCTTGTATTGCTTTCGTAGAGGGCGGCTTGGAAGCCCAACTGCATGAACATTAAAACATCGGCAAAGGCAATCCCGGCTAAAGCTACCAAAAACCGCCCTTTTTCGTGACTCAGTTGTAACCACCCTAAAGGAGTGCGATTGACAAGAGGCTGGAGCCAGTTCCTCATGCAGCAATCACCACCTTCACTTGCAAATTGGTTAACCGAGCGGCCGCTTGGCTGGAAGTTGGGTCTAGCTTAATCCGGACTTCGACAATGCGGGCATCGGTATTCGCGGCGGGATCGGTATTGATCACGTTTTGACGCTGGACTTGATAGCCGACCTGCTCGACTGTGCCATGGAGGTCTTGCGCTAGGGCATCACTGCTGACTGTGGCAACCAGGCCAGGCTGGACTTGCTTCACATCACTTTCATAAACTTCAGCGACCACGTACATCTGTTGGGTCTGGCCCAGGGCTAAAATTCCACCACTGCCAACCTGCTCACCCGGCCAGGTATAAATTTTCAAGACTTGGCCACTCTGGGGGGCGCGAACTTGGGCCAAATCAAGGCTAGCAGTGGCTTGTTTCAGGTTGGCCTGGGCGGCTTGAACCTCGGCCTGGGCGACTTGGACATCAACGGGGCGAACTTCAGCAATCTGGTCTAAGGTGGCTTGGGCCTGGCGGATTTGATTTTGCCGACTCCCCTGGGCCCGCTTTAAATTGGCCTCGGCCTCTGCTAGGCGTTCCTGGGCCGTATCTCGGGTTAAGCGCTTGTTATCCAGTAAGGATTGGGAGATCGCACCCTCTTCAGCTAGGGCTTGATAGCGGTCAAATTCAATTTGGGCATTGCGAACTTCCGCCTGGAGACGACTAACACTGGCCTGGAGGGATTGGAGATCGCCCACGGCTTCAGCTTGGATTTGGGCAATGGTGGCTTCCTGGGCTGTAATTTCCCCATGCTTGGCTCCGGCGAGAACTTTTGCAAGATTGGCCTGGGCGACACGGACTTGTTCTTGGGCCTGGAGTTGTGCAGCTTGCAGACGCTGGTAATTGTCCAAGTTGGCGATCACTTGCCCCTGTTTAACCCAATCTCCTTCGTTGACAAAAAGCTGTTCAACTCGATTCCCTTCCGCTTGGCCGGGAGCGGCAACTTCGATCAACCGGGTCGCGGGTTCAATCCGCCCAAGGGCCGTCACTGTTTTTAGGGCTGGAACTACAGGAGTAGCAGCGGTTTCAGAGACCGAGCGGGTTTGGTGTAGCGTCCAGGCCAAAGAGCCTCCCGCCACCAATGTTGCTGCTGTCAATAAAATTCCGAGGGAACGGGGCATGAACCAGGGAGAGGCTGCTTGACTGGCCTGGGACATATCCATGACTCCATACTAAACGGTATAGTTTTCTCCTATTAACTAGACTATACGGTATAGTTTAGTTAGTCAAGTTTTTGTCATGTTCCCTTAGATCGTTAAGATATGGGGTGCGGCTGCTGTCTGCTTCAACTCTGCCCTTGGGTCTCCCGATGACTATTGCGCCTGTAAGTGATAAAGCTGAACAAATCTTGGTTGGGGCGATGCAGGAGTTTTTAGCCCATGGCTATGCCGGAACTAGCATGGATCGGGTGGCGGCCACGGCTGGAGTTTCCAAGGCAACGGTCTATAGCCACTTTCAGGATAAAGAAGGTTTATTTAAAGCCCTGGTGCAACGGCTGGCTAAGCGAAAATTTAGCGAAGTTTTTACCAACATGGATGATCCGCACCTGGAAGGTAATCCGGCAGAGGTTTTTCCAGCCTTGGGACAAGTGATCTTAAAACGGATGTTGACGGATTCTGAGCACCTGGACTTTATGCGGATGGTGATTGGCGAATCCGGGCGTTTTCCAAAACTTGCGAAAATCTGTATCCAAAACCTGACCCGCTATTCTCTAGAGTTTTTGACAAACTATCTCACCTCCCACCCGGAGTTTGGTCTGCCTGATCCAGAAGCCACAGCCCGGATTATTTTGGGGTCTATGGTCTTTTTTATCATGAGCCAAAAGGCATTACACGGAGAGGAAATTATCCCAATGGAGGGGGAACGGTTGATCAATGCCATGTCCTTTTTGCTGTTTAGGGGCACGGAATTTGCCGAAAATTATTAAGGGCTAACCGGAGTCCAGGCCAGTTGATTGCAGCTGTGGTTAAGTTGTCTGCTGAGTGCAGGTTTCACAGATGCCAAAAAATTCTAGGGTGTGGTAATAAACCTGGAAGGACATGTCCCCAGGCCAATGGGACTCTAAGCCTTCTAAGCCTTGTAGGGGGCAGTGTTCTAAGGGGAGAGACTGGCCACAGTGCAAACAGGTGAGATAGTGCTGATCTAAATCCACTGAACTATAAAAAGCCTCACCATTGAGTCCCAACTGACTTTTAATAAATCCATGCAGCTTTAAAGCGTCTAAGGCTCGATACACCGTGGCCAGGCCAATTGATTTTTGTTGCCGTAACAAGCCATAGAGTTGCTGAGCCGAGAGGGGGATGGACTGTTGGCGTAATACTTCCAGCACAGTCTGTTGATGGCGGGTTAGGGGTGGCAGGGTGGTCAGATTGGGAGAGGAGTCGCGCTTCACGATGGCTCGGCCCCAAAAATAATGATTATCGTTTTCATCATAGACCCTAGCTGGTGATGTGCTGTTTAAGGTTGGAATTCGGGCCTGGGCCATCAATACCTGAGCCTTTATTTTACTCTGGGGTGCGTCCTAGGATAGGTTGAGCAACCGGAAAGCACAAGCGGTCAGGAAAGACTGAGGCGGCAATTGTTGTGACGATGATCTTCAACCTGTTTATGTTGGCAATAGCTGGCTTGACCTTCTACCAGGCCCTGATAATCACACCCTAACTCAAAGGAGAACCATCGGTGGCTTCCAGAACAAATCCCGCATCCCTAATCATTTGCCAATCCGCAGGGGGGGCCTGGCCTGGGGTCGTCAAATAATCACCAACAAAAATCGAGTTGGCCGGATAGAGACCCAGAGGTTGTAACGAGCGCAATTGCACTTCCCGCCCCCCGGCAATCCGAATCTCCTTATCCGGTAATAAAAACCGAAATAGGCAAAGGACACGCAAACAGTAGCGGGGATTGAGTTGTTCTTGCCCAGCCAGGGGAGTACCTGCAATCGGGATCAGGAAATTTACCGGCACACTGGTGACATTCAGACCCCGCAAGGACATGGCCAAATCAATCACATCCTGAGCCGATTCTCCCAGGCCAATGATGCCTCCAGAACAGGTAGTAATCCCAGCATTATGGACATGATTAATCGTGCTGGCTCGGTCGGCAAAGCTATGGGTGGTGCAAATTTCACCGTGATGGGCCTCTGAGGTATTCAGGTTGTGATTCACCCGATCAACTCCAGCCGCCGCAAGGGCCTGGGCCTGGGCTTCATCTAATAACCCAAGACAAGCACAGACTTTGAGATCATGGTTAGTTTTAATCGTGCGGATTGTCTCTAGAACTCGCTCAAAGTTTTTTGGACTTGGACTACGGCCGGACAACACCAGACAAAACGTCCCGGCTTTTAAGGATTCGGCGCGGGCGGCGGCGGCGAGAATTTTTTCTTCTGCCAGTAGGGGATAGGTGTCAATCTCTGCCGTAGAAATTTTTGACTGGGAGCAGTAGTGGCAATCTTCTGGGCACAAACCACTTTGAGCATTGAGTAAATAATGGAGCCGGACTTTATTACCCCAATAGTGATGACGCACTCGATAGGCCGCAGCCAGTTGACTGAGTAATTCTGTATCTGGGGCCTGAAGAACTGCTAGGGCCTGGTCATTAGTGAGGCAGTCTCCCCGCAAGGCCTGGTCTGCGAAATCTTGCCAATGGGTTACCTCAGGCTTAGGGAGGTGGGAAGGGATTGGTGTTGGGGTTGATCTAGCTGCCAAGAAAGTTATCCTTTTTGCCTGCATGGTCACAATCCAGGCCCTTACCTTTTTTACCACCATCCCCCCGCGAAAGACTCACTCAATCCATTACAGTAGGAATCAGCAATGGGAAAAGCTGGCCCAGTATAGATTTCTTTCTAGGTTAACCATGGACACCAAAGCCTTTAAGCGCTCTCTCCATCAATCCACCCAATACCACCGGAAAGGGTTTGGCCATGAAGCCGATGTCAATGAGCGTCTGCAAGGGGAGTACCAGAGCAACCTGATCCAACAAATTCGGGACAATGGTTATGTCTGGCAGGTGGGCGAGGTGACGATTCGGTTAGCCGAGGCCTTTGGTTTTTGTTGGGGGGTGGAACGAGCAGTGGCGTTGGCCTATGAAACCCGGCAACACTTTCCGACAGAACGGATTTGGATTACCAACGAAATTATTCATAACCCTTCAGTGAATCAACGCTTACGGGATATGGCCGTGGAGTTTATTCCCGTGATCAATGGCAGCAAAGATTTTTCTGAGGTGGGGCCTGGGGATGTGGTGATTTTGCCAGCCTTTGGGGCCAGTGTTCAGGAAATGCAACTCCTGGATGAGCGCGGCTGCACGATTGTTGATACCACTTGTCCTTGGGTTTCTAAGGTTTGGAATAGTGTGGAGAAACATAAGAAAGGCAACTACACCTCAATTATTCACGGGAAATATAACCACGAAGAAACCATTGCCACCAGTTCCTTTGCCGGAACCTATTTGGTCTTGCTGAACCTGACTGAAGCGGAATATGTCTGCAATTACATTCTCAATGGCGGTGACCGGGACGAGTTTTTAGCAAAATTCAAAAATTCCTATTCCGCAGGCTTTGATCCAGATCGGGATTTAGTCCGCTTGGGCGTTGCCAACCAAACCACCATGCTCAAGGGCGAAACAGAACAGATGGGTAAACTCTTTGAGCACACCTTGATCCGGAAATATGGCCCCGACCAAATCAATGAGCATTTCCTCAGCTTTAATACCATCTGTGATGCGACCCAAGAACGCCAAGATGCGATGTTTAAGCTGGTGGAAGAACCCTTGGATTTAATTGTCGTCATTGGTGGCTATAACTCCTCGAATACCACCCACCTACAGGAAATTGCGATTGAGCGGAATATTCCTTCCTATCACATCGATGCGGCGGAACGGATTGGCCCCGGTAATCAGGTGGAGCATAAGCCACTCAAACAAGATTTAGAAGTAGCGGAAAATTGGCTGCCCCCAGGCCCCTTAACGATTGGGATTACCTCCGGTGCTTCAACCCCGGATAAGGTCGTGGCAGATGTGCTGGAGCGAATTTTTGCCCTGAAGTCCAATACTCCTACCCCTGCTTTAGTGGCCCATTAGGCTACTACTTTCCACGGGTCAAGCAACTCTTTCTTTTTGTTAAAGATAATTTTCCTGGAGACCTGTAAAAGATTTATAAACTATTCTGGGGCAGAAACTCACGCCAATCATTTCCTACCCGAATCGTAATATCCGAGCCAATACTGCCGGTGGCATCCACTTCGACTAAGCTTTTAGCAATGTTCCCCAGGCCAAAGTCAATTAATAGGGCCTCGGCGGCTTCTCGATCTCCCTGTTGAGCAATAACTTGGGTTTTAGCTTCTAAATGCGTCCAGTCAGAATCCACATAAACGTTGCGGTAATTTTGGGCCATTAGATAGTTGGCAATGGCCTGGGCAGCCCGATCATCGGTGGCGGCATTTTGGATGGCAATTTTTAGAGTTTTTAAGTCAACTGCCTCGCCATTTTGCCAACTCAGGTCTTTATCAAAAAAGTGTCGCTCCACCAGTCGATCTGTGGCTTCGTAGTCCACCAGCCAATAACTGGCATCATAGCCATCGCCACTAAAATGACCGGGCAGTAGCAGCATATTTAGATTTTTCGAGGACGCGCCCAGGCCAAATTGGAGCATTGCCATCATTTCCCCAAAGCTTAAATCCGTATCCACATACTTCTGCATCACCTGATAAAGTTCTGGCAACTTAGTCAACATCAACGGACTCGTCATCTTTTTTTGGAGTGCTTTTAAGAGAATTTGTTGCCGCTGGGCCCGGCCAATATCCCCCAGGCCATCGTAACGGAAGCGGGCAAACCCCTCTGCTTGTTCTCCATTCAATGTTTGCAGGCCAGGGTAAAGGTCAATGTAGAGTTTTTGGGTGTGATCCGTATATTCCATCCGGGTTGGGACATTAACCTCCACGCCACCAACTAGATCCACCAGTTCTCGAAACGCTTCCGTGCTAATCCGAACGTAGCGATCCACCGGCACGTAGTTGAGGGTACGACTGACCACTTGGGTTGCTAAAGGAGCCCCACCAAAGACATTCGCCGCATTGATTTTTTCCATCCCATAGCCCGGAATTTCGACGCGACTATCGCGGGGAATACTCAAAACCGTAATGCTCTCATTTTCGGGATTCAGTCGGGCCAGCAAAATCGTATCACTGCGACCATCCAAAGAATTGTGGGAATAGCCCTCAGCCCCTGGTTCTAAATCAATTCCCATCACTAAAATATTAACGGGCCGCCCCAGGCCATACTGAAAGCTGCGGCCGACAAATTCCCCAAAAGAAGGAGCTAATTCGCCATCCTGTTGCCGAAATGGGGCCATCAGCGACAAGGTCATCCCGGCGGCCAAGGAAACTCCAGACACACCGAGAAAGACCAGGCCCCAACCAAACCAACCCCAGGCTGAACGGCGTTTACGGGACATCACCATGGCCTGGGCGGGACGAGAACGACTGGAACTTTTCGGGGAACGTTGTTTAGATGATGCGGCCAAGGAAGCTACCTCGTGAACCAAATTAGAGTTAGGAGTGGGTTGGGCGGGGAGGGGATTAAAAACCTTTCTCAAGATTCTAGGGTAATTTTAGTCTGGTTAATCTTGGTGCAGATAATGACGGAGCTAGGGGGGCAGCAGTGCCAGAATAATGCGGAAATGTGAGGGAATGTTTAGGGCTGAATCAACAGCGTTTGGGATCGCGCAACTCCTACTTCAAAACCGGTAAAAAGAATTTCAGACTAAGACTAAGTTGATATACCTAGTCAATATTTTAGGAGATTAGCATTTTCCCAGGCCCCGATCCCGTATCAAAGGCGCGCAGTTTCCATCCTCCAGGCAAAAAGTATCTGAATCAGCGGCAGGGAAATCCTCACAGATCAAATGAGTCATCGTTCCCCAGAACCGATACACTTAGTTCGTACTGTGCGTGGGAATTAGTCAAGTTCTATGCAGGCTGTGATTATTGCGGGCGGGAAAGGCACACGGATGGCCCCCCTGACCCAAGCGACCCCAAAGCCGATGTTGCCCTTACTCGACCGTCCGTTTCTGGCCTGGATGGTAGAGCGCTGTCGGGAGGTTGGGATCACAGATATTTTGATTAACGTCCACTACCATGCCCATCAGATTGAAGCCTATTTTGGGGATGGCCACGCCTGGGGGGTTCAAATTCGTTACCTGCGCGAAGAAAGCCCTTTAGATACGGCCGGGGCGATGAAGTTAGCCGAACCCTACTTTACGGGTGAGTCATTATTAGTTTTTAATGCCGATATTTTAACGGACTTAGATTTACAGCAACTGATTGACTGTCACCGCACTGCCCAGGCCCAGGCCACCTTAGCCCTCACCCGCGTGAGTAATCCCACCGCCTTTGGCCTGGTCGAGTTAACGAGCAGCGAATCCGGTGTGCCACAAGTGGTTGCCTTTCGGGAAAAGCCGACCCCAGAACAGGCCGCTGCCTTAGGAATTGATACGATTAATGCCGGAACTTATGTCCTAGAGCCTGAAATTTTTGCTGAGTATGCCCACGGTGAACCCCTGAGTTTTGAACGGACTGTTTTCCCCGGCCTGTTAACCCAAAACAAAACCATGGCCGCCTTAATTTGGGAGGGCTACTGGCAAGACTTGGGCACACCGCAAAAATATTACCAGGCCCATCTCGATAGTTTGGCGGGCATCATGCCCTACCCGATTGCCGCACAGGCCGAGGAAATTGCCCCCCAGGTTTGGGCCGCTGCCAGCGCCGAAGTCCATGAAGCAGCCGTCATTATTGGCCCAAGCTTTATTGGGGAGCGGGTGAAAGTCGGGCCAAATGCTGTACTTCCCCAAGGCACGATTATTGGTCGGGCTTCGTTGGTGAATCGCCCCTTAGAACCGGGAATTTATCCAGCGGGAACCCTGGCCATTTAGGCTGGTAATAGCTGTTCAGATTCTGATTCCATGACTGTCGATCCCGTCACCGCTGCGGTGCAGAAACTCTACGACACCTACCCGTTTCCGCCGGAACCCCTCTCGGATCAGCCCCCCCCTGGCTATAACTGGCGGTGGAGTTGGCCGGCAGCCTATGACTTTTGTACCGGGCGCGCCCCCCAAACCCAGGCCATTAAAATTCTCGATGCTGGCTGTGGTACAGGAGTTAGTACGGAATATTTAGCCCATTTAAACCCTGAGGCCGAGATTACGGCGATTGATATTAGTCAAGGGGCGTTGGCCGTTGCGCAGGAGCGGATCCGCCGGTTGGGGGCCAAAAATGTCACGTTTCAGCAAGCTAGCCTGTTAGACGATCACCTCACCCTCCCCGGCCCCTTTGACCTGATTAACTCTGTCGGGGTGCTACATCACTTACGGGATCCGGAACGGGGCCTGGCTAACTTGGCTAAACACCTGAAACCGGGCGGAATTTTTCATATTTTTGTCTATGGCGAGTTGGGACGCTGGGAAATTAGCCTGATGCAGGAGGCGATTGGCCTGTTGCAGGGGGAACAGCGGGGCAACTATACCGATGGGGTACGCCTGGGGCGCGAGATTTTTGCTGTCTTGCCCGAGAATAACCGCCTCAAACAACGGGAAACAGAACGCTGGGCTATGGAAAATCTCCGGGATGAGTGCTTTGCCGATATGTATCTCCATCCCCAGGAGGTGACCTACACAATTCCTTCCCTGTTTGCTTGGATTGAGACAACGGATTTAGAGTTTCTCGGGTTTTCTAATCCGGGGATGTGGCAACTGGAGCGGCTGTTGGGAAATAATCCCGAATTAATGGAGCGGGCGCAGCAATTATCAGCCCAAGAACAATATCACTTGATTGAATTGCTCGATCCGAGTAGCGTCACCCATTTTGAATTTTTCCTGGGGCGGCCGCCCTTACCGCGTCACACCTGGACAAATGCTGAGGATTTATTAGAGGCGATTCCCAGGCTGCATCCCTGCTTAGATGGGTGGCCAGGCCAATGTTTGTTTAATAGTTTTTATGAGGTGATTCACCTAACTGAGGCTGAGACTGGTTTTCTCCAGGCCTGTGAACAGAACCCTGATCAATCCGTAGCCCAACTCCTACAGGCCGCTCCACTCTCCCCGAAGGCAGTTTATAGTCTCTGGCAACGAAAACTGATTTTACTACGACCGGAATCCTGAAATCGCTGTCGGGACGGGGCCTGATCCAAGGCGAGCAGTTGACTGAGGAGTCTGTTGGCGGCTTTTTGTTGGGTGGCTGTGGATATTTTGAATTAAGACAAAGCTGGCAACCGCCAGGAGAAAATAGCCAAACCCTTTTTGTAGATAGGTCACAGAAATATAGGGCATCATGGCTGAACCAATCACTGTCCCCAGGCCAGCCGCAAAAGTGAAGGAAACCGTCAAATGCCAATCTATGGGAACCGAGCCAAGATAGCCCAAAATCCCCGCCAAAGAATTAGCCGCAATAATCAGCAATGAGGTGCCAATGGCCTGGCGCATCGGGATTTTTCCTAGAATCACCAACGCGGGCACAATCGCAAAGCCACCCCCCACCCCCACCCCCACCAGGCCCGTTAAAACCCCAACCCCCAGGCCTTCCGTGGACAACCACATCCAGCAATATTTACAGAGTGGGGGGGTATAGAGGGCCGGGTTTGGTTCTTCTGGGGCTGGGGCTGTAGTGCGTTGGGAGGTGCGATAAATTAAAATCCCGGCCGCTAAAAACATAGCCATGGCAAACAGGGTCATCTGCAGGCCTGGGGTAATAATGGGCAGTCCGGCTAACTTGGCTCCCAGAAATGCCCCCACCATTGTGGCCGAGCCGAAGATTACCGCCGCCCGCAGATCAAGATTGCCCCGCCACCCATGGGGAATGACTCCGAGCAAGCTTACCGTGCCCACAATAATCAGCGTCATGGCAATGGCTGTTTTAGGAGGAATCCCCAGAATATAGACCAGGACAGGCAAGGCTAACACGGAACCGCCACCGCCCAGAAGTCCGAGGGTAATTCCAATTCCCAAGATCAGGAAATGTCCCAGGAGCCATATCAATGACCAGGCCATATCCTTATTTCCCCCAGGCCTGGCTTGTCCGTTGGTTGTAGGGGAGTTTGGCCAGCAACAGTCCCAAAGCACAGGTATTTGTGACTCCAGCCAAGACCAGCCCAGTCCCAACAAAGCCACTCAACAGCAGGAACCAGGGGGAAACCACCGCACCTAAGACAGTGCCGAGAACCACCAACGCGCCCGCGACTATTTGTACCTGTCGAAACAGACTAATCGGGGCGTGGGGATTTTGGTTAACGGGATACCCCGCAGCTTGCCAGGCCGTGATCCCGCCTTTTAATTGGTAGAGGGGTAAACCTAAATAGCTGAGACGTTGCCAGGCCTGGTGTGAGCGTTGCCCAGCGCGACAGTAGAGGATGATTTTCTGGTCAGGGGCCTGGGGCAGTTGGGCCGGATTTAACCCCGATAAGGGGACGTTAATGGCACCCACCAGATGGGATTCGGCAAATTCCACCGGTTCACGGACATCAACCAGGGTCAGCGGCTCTTGGCTCAGCAACTCCTGTAACGATTCAGCATCTAGGTAGGTTTCTGTTTGGGTTTGGGTCGTCGTCATTGTCAAAGCTCCAGGGAAGCATTAAGGATTTTTATCAAAGGGACATGGGGCCGGGTCAGCCATTAAACAGCCGAAACTCGTCCACAGCGTTCGTTGGCCGGCACTGCTTCCATGATTTTTTGCGGATTCGGGAGATTGAGCTGGCCCATGAACTCGATAAACTCCTGGCGACTCCGCTGGTAAAACCGGGGATTAAACGCTTTTTCTTCCGCAATTGTAGATACGGTTAAACCGTGATAGTCATGGCCGGGATAGACCAAGGTGTCTGGCGGGAGGCTAAACAGGCGTTGGGTCACAGAGTCGTACAGGGTGCCAGCATCCCCGCTTTGGAAATCAGTGCGTCCACAGCCCCGAATCAGCAAGGCATCACCCGTCAGCAAATGTCTGCCATTGACTAAATAGGCCATGTGGCTATCGGTATGGCCGGGAGTGGCGATGGCCTCAATGTTAACTTGACCAACGGCTAAAGTATCCCGATCCGCCAAGACCCGATCCGCACACGCAACCTGAGCCTGAACCGGAACCACCCCTAAACATCCAGTCAATCGCCGTAATTCGCCCGTACCGGTCACATGATCCGCATGAATGTGGGTTTCCAGGGAATACCGGAGCGTCAGTCCCAGTTCTTGCAGGAGTTGGATGTCGCGCTTAACTTGCTCTAGAACCGGATCCACTAAGACGGCTTCTGCACTGTCTGGATCGGCAATGAGATAGGTGTAGGTACTGGTGGCAGGATCGAAGAGTTGACGGAATAACATCGGACACCTCCAGATGGGCTAACTCTACCATATAACTAAATAGTTATAAAAACAAGTTGTCAAATATGAAATCATGGTTATAGGATGAAACTATGAGCTTGCTCTCCCAACAGGGTGTAAAGCTTTTGGCTCCCAAGGGTTGATCAGAACCATGGCTCCTCTTCCTCTCACTGCGCTAAATCAGGTTGCTGACTATTTCAAGGTGCTCTCGGAACTCAGTCGCTTGCAGGTGTTATGCGTGCTCAAGACTGGCCCGAAAAATGTCAGTGAACTTATGGCTGAAACGGGCCTGGGCCAGGCCAATGTCTCCAAGCATCTCAAGGTTTTAACCCAGGCCGGGATTGTCCAGCGGGCACCACAGGGGGTGAATGTGTACTATTCCGTCCATGATCCGCTCATTTTTGACCTTTGTGATTTGGTCTGTCAGAGGTTATCAGTGCGCCTCGAACAACAGTCTGAACAACTCAAGGCCTGGGAGCAATTGCGCCAAAGCCAACCGAATCATCCTGCTGGTCAGCCCTAATCCCTCAAGGAGAGTTGGGTTCTATTGCGCGGCCAGGTTAGTAATCGTTTTCGCTAAGTCAAAGTCGAGTTGGGTGAGACCTCCAGCATCATGGGTTGTCAAGCTGACAGTAACTTTATTCCAGGAAATACAGAGATCGGGATGATGCCCTGCGGTTTCGGCGGGTTCCACCAGTTGATTGACAAAAGCAATCGAGCCGAGAAAGTTAGCAAAGGAAAACGTGCGTTCAATCCGGTTATTTTTCAGGATCCAGGCCGGGAGTTGGGCCAGTTGTTGTTGAATTTCAGTGGGACTGAGAGTCGTGGGCATGGGAGTTCTCCAAAACGCGGGCGGCTATCTTCTATTGTTTCACGGCCAACGGGGGCCTGGAGGTTTAGCGGGGGGTGGCTCTCCTCTCCCGTTTTTGCTGAATAAATGAAGTTTTCACGTCCTCAATCCAGTCAATCAGTAATTCTCGCAGGGCCTGGCCAACATGTTGTTGTTGAATTTCATAACTCAGGCTGCTGCCAAATTTTTGGATGAGTTGACTGGTCAGAAGGGCTGCTGTTTTGTCTTCTGTCTCAACCCGAGTCAGGATTTGATAGAAGCGGTTGGTAATTTCCTCGGCCAGTTGCATGCTCCACTGTTGGGGGATGGCTGCCAGGAGTGGCGTGGCGGTCAATTGGCGATAGGGCGGGACTTGCCGCAGGGCTTGATCGAGGTTGTAGTGAATTAAGGCTTCTAATTCCGGGCGCAGTTGCGGTAAAACTTTTTTCAACGTCACTTGTAACATGAGGGCGGCGATTTCCCCGAGTTCATCAACCTCATCATTGTGGGGGGATGTGGCTAAACTTCCATCTGGAGCCTGACCGGGGAGCAGATTCATAAATTTTCCCCGCTGAATCGTGGCCTGGACTTGGCTGAGAACTTGCAGCACCACGACTTCGGTAACATCATCCGCAATTGTGGTCACTAATCCTTGGGAGGCCTGGTGGCGAACTCGTTGGAGATTAATAATCTGGGCTTGGTCGAGGCGAATTTCTACGGGAATAATCCGTAACCAGGCCCAGCCCGGAGCAACTAACCAAAACGGAAAAAATAACAGCCCATCATACCAACGGGAAATCATCGCATCCAGCCAGCGGCCCCCCATCTGCTGTTTGCCTAGCCAATAGGTACGCCCTAAAAACTCCAAGAAGAAGATGATCCCAAAGGGCAGATCAATCGCCCCAAAGTTATCAATAAACTCCCCATCCTCGCCAATGCTGCGGTAATAATTTGCTCCAATTAAAGGCGAAATTGTTTTTTGAAACCAGGCCAGGTTGGCGGCCCCGGTGGTTGCGTTGATAAACTGACTACTCCAAAACTGCTCAAACGCCTCTTTAGACGAGACCTGCTTCCGAGTCCCAAAAACCCGTAAGCGCATTAGGTTTTTAATTCGTTCCAAGCTGCCAGACTTATTGGCCAAGGCAAAGGGGTTGCTATCCACCATCTCTCCACTGGCCTGGCGCAGACTGCTCAACAGGGCCTGGGTTTGCCGACTGTCATAGCCTGATGTTTGGATGCTGGTTTCTAGGGCCTGAACCATTTCCAGATAGGCCTGGGTTTCCCGATGGGGTTCAATTCCTTTAATGCGGTCGTAGCTGGAGGTAATATCCACCGGCATGGGTAGATAAAATACACGGTTAATTAAGGGAATGGAAATTTTGCCTTGTAGCCAAAAGTCTCGCCAGGGGACATAACTGAGATTGAATAACACTAAGAGCAAATTTGCCGTGGCCAAGAGGGCCATCAACCGTTCATAGGCGAGGTTGACTGAGTTTCGAGCCATCCTGCTTCCTCAAGACCCTGTTCTAGTCTAGTCGCCTTCTGTGAACCCTCCAGCAATGTGTCAGGGTGAGGACAAGTGGCTCAGATTTTTTCAGGAGTATTCATTGGGAGTGTCGCAAGCCAGGCCAAGATTAAATTATTAACCTGTTCCGGTTGTTCATCGTGGGGACAATGCCCGGCCTGGGGCAGCATTTTAAGAGTAATTTGGGGATTACAAGCGGCAAATTGGGCGGCAAATTGGGGCGGAATCATCCGGTCTTGCTCTCCCCAGAGGAGGAGTATGGGCATCTTGGCCTGGCGCAGGGTTTGTTTCACCGAGGGGCCAAACTGAACTCGGGTCATGGCAGGAATAATTTGGGTAAAGGTATTGGCGGCATTGCGGTCAAAGGCAGGGGTTAAAAGAATCTTGACTAACTCCTCATCCACGACTGCTGAATCAGCATAGGCCAGCCCAGCCCAGGGTTTGATAATACTTGGTCTTCGGACTAAATAAAAAAGAGCTTTCAACAGGCCGGGGGAAGCAACCATCTCCTCTACCCGATTCACTAAGGGCGCACACCAGGCCGGGAGCATCTCTTGGCGCACCGCCGGATCTGGAACACTCATTAGCACCAGGCCAGCCGTCATCTGGGGGTATTGGCGGGCAATCGTCAGGGCAATTAGCGACCCAATGGAATTCCCGATCATAATCGCGGGTTGTTGGATAAACGTTTGCCAGAACTCATGGATCTGCCTAGCCCAAACATAGGCATCATAGGCGGCATTGGCTTTCTCCGTTGCCCCAAACCCCAACAAATCCAAGGCATAGACCGGATGCTCTTGCCCCAAGACGTTTAAGTTATGTCGCCAATGACCGATGGAAGCCCCAAACCCGTGGATCAAAATAATCGGCGGTCTTTTTGGCTGTGGATTGCGGGGATGGACATAGGTATAGCGAGTTTGCCAGCCGCGCCAGGCCCAGTCCCGTTGTTCACCATCGCGATGCTCTGAGGTTGGGTTTAGGGAAATTGGAGCAGTTGCCATTGTTCAACCGTAGTAATGGGTTTGGCCTGGGCTTTAACAGAATCCGGTAACGTCACAGTGGGGCTGACCCAGGCATAGCCAGAGGGTGGCTTATTTAAGGGTAAAGGAATTCGCTCGCCCAGGTTGGGGGTATAAAAACTCAATAAAACCCAGGTTTGATGCTCAGGGCCAGTTAAGGGTTCTTGGACGATAAAGTTAATGGTTTTGGATTGCAGTAGCGGGGCAATGGAGCCTTGTGTGAGTTCTGCCTTTAAGGTGGGTGAATAGTTACCGAATAAGCCCAAAAATCCAACAGCAACGAGAGCTAACCACGAGGTCAACAACCAGCCCAGCACCCAGGCCCGCCGCCAAGTTTTTAAGCCAGCAATCCCCAACCCAAGCCAGCCGCTGCCCACAATCAGGCTCAGGGGAATATAACTGCGCACCGTCTGATCGGCCGGAATCCAACCCACTGTTAAGGCCCAGGCCGCAATCCAGACCCCCAGGCCCAGGCCAACAAAGCCCCAACTTAATCCCGACAGCCAGGGTTTTGGCCAACGCCGATAGAGTTGATTGAGTCCCAGGCCAGCCCACAAAGCCAACCAGGGATAAAGCTGCAAACTGTAGTAAGAGGTACGGGTGGAAAACAGCGTCAAGAGGATCAATAAAATTAACGGATAAAGACCTAAGACTAAGCCCATTAATGTGTCGAGGCCATATTTTGCCTGCCGCTGCCCGCTAATCAGCCACCAGAGCCAGCCCCCCAAAGCCAGCCCCGCCCAAGGAAAACTATTGGCAGGAATATTCCAAAAGTAGTAGAAAATTGTCCCATCGCCGTGGTAAGACTTTTCCCCCAACATCACCAATTTGCCAAACATTTCCACTAGCACCCGCCAACCATAGGCCTGGACGGAGGCAATGAGCCATCCCACGGGTAAACTCCCACTGAGAATCAGGCCCACGACCAGGCCGGGATTACGCCAGACATGGGGCCGCCGCCAGAACAGCGGAATCAGGGCGATGACGGGTAAAAAAATCATCACGCTTTTGAACAAAAATCCCAGGCCCAGGCCCGCACCTGCCACCCAACCCCACAGCCAAAACTGCCACCGCTGTCCATGCCATTGCTCTGCTAAAACCAGGGCCAGGACCATGAGAACTTCCACAAACACCAGTGGCATATCCTGAGTTGCCATCCGCCCGTAGGATAAAAACAGGGGACACAGCGGCAAAATCAACGCCCCCAGCCCCGCCACAGAACGGGGTAAAAGGCAACATCCCAAGCGAAACGTCAGCAAAACTGTTCCCAGGCCGCAGAGGAAACTTGGCAACCGGGCCACGCCATCACTCACCCCCAACAGCCGATAGGCCGCTGCAATTAACCAATGCACCCCAATCATCCGGTCAAAAATTGGCGTATCCCACCACCATTGGGTTAACCAATCCTGCCGCTCCACCATCCAGCGGGCCTGCATCGCATACCAGCCTTCATCATGGGCCATTAAGCTTTGCGCGCCAGGACTCGCCAGCAATAGAATTACTGTCCAAAGGCTCAAAACCAGATAGGGAGTCAGGGGGTGTTTAAACCAGCGGGAAGCCGAAAACATAGAATTATGAATGTCTCACTAGGGATGATGGCGGAGGATACGGGAAGACCACGGGCTGCGACAATCACTGCAACAATCAGGCCTGTCAGGGGATAGGAGGGGAAGTTTGTGAGGATCACTCGTTGAAGATTTGGAAGTAGGATATTTAGACGACGTTTGACGTTCAGCTTGACCTGGAAATTGCTTCCCTGCCCATTATGTTGGAACTCTTAGGGATTTTGTCGGTTTCTGCGGCGGGTGGGTTGCGCTTGGCCCTACCGTTGCTGGTCATTGGTTTAGTCCAAGGAGAATCGCTGTGGTCAAAAGTACCGCTCTTATCCCGCTTTGACCCGGCCTGGGTGGTGGGGGTGTTGGCGGCCTGGTCATTTCTGGAGTTATTTAGTGTCGGGCATCCCTGGGGGCAGCGCGTTCTGATTCCGGTGCAGTTGTTATTTAGTCCGGCGGTGGGGGCAATTCTCGGCATGACCTTAGCGGATTTAACCGAAACCCCGGCCTGGTTGATTGGCTTAATTGGCGGGTTGTTAGCTCTTGTTTTGCAGTTAGTCCAAGTCGGCTGGTTCTTCCGGTTAGGGAAATTACCGCGCTGGTTTATTGTTGGTCAAGATTTACTCTGTGTGTTGCTGGTGCTGTTTGGACTCCACGCTCCGAAAAATGGCGGACTGATTGCCCTCCTATTGCTCTGGTTAGCGATTCGCAGTGCCAAAGATTGGCGTTTCCAGGCCTACCGACGGCGACTTTTAGCCTCCAGACCAACCCCTTCTTCCCGTTAATGACTCTGGGCCTTGAGGATACGTTTGCCTTGAGTGCCGCGAATAAAAATAAAGCTACTGCCCCCCAGGCCAACAATGGCTCCCAGGCCAAGTAAAACCAGTAATAATCCGGGGCCACCCAAAACAGACTGGGCTAATAAATCTCCCAAAAGCTTAAGTAAATCCCCCTGTTGCCCGAGCCACTGCAAAATCGCCTGTTCGGTAACACTAATCCCGCCCCAGGCCAAGAGGCCGCCGATCACCCCCAGGCCCGCGCCTTGGACTAAAAAGGGGAGATAGATCCAAGTGGGGGTCGCTCCGACCAGTTCCATAATTTCAATTTCCGGTTGGCGGACTACGGCTAAAAGTTGCATGACAGTCGCAATCACAGCCACGGCAGTTAGGGCTAAGGCAATGACCAGAATACCCCCTACCCGTTGGGCACTACGACTGAGATTTTGCAAGCTCGCGAGGGCCTGGTCGAGATACTGAACGGAGCTAATTCCGGGAATGGTTTCTACAGCTTTGGCTAATTCTGGGACAGCCTCGCCGCGGGTGGCAATGATTTTGAACTCATCCACTAGGGGATTTTCGATTAAGCCTTGATTTTCCTGGGCCGTGTTGATGTCACTTGCTCCCAAGTCCTGGAGTAATTCCTGCCAGGCCTGGTCTTTGCTGACGAGAATCACTTGAGCCGCGTTGGGTAACTGGGCTAGTTGGGCTTGAATTGATTCTGGGGCCTGGTCAGGTGCAAGATAGGCGGTAATTTCGAGGCGACTGCCCAATTGCTGAAAGGCCGTATCAATTTGTGAGGCAATGTTAAAGCCAAAGCCAAATAAGTAGAGCAAAACTGCCACAGTCAAAACCGCAGCCCCATTCAACCAGCCGCCCCGCCACAGCCCCAATTGGGTTTCTCGGGCCAAATAACGGGTTCGGGTGAGGGCTTCTGAGGTTTGCCAAGGGGATTCTGAACGCTTTCTGATGATGCTCATTGGGCTGCCTCGGGTTGAGCTGGGGTGACTGGGTCTAAACGGCCAGCTTGAATTTGCCAAACGGGGGCCTGGGCGATTTCCACCAGATGTGGGTCGTGGGTGGTCATCAGCACCGTTAAGCCCTTTTTGTTGAGTTGCTGGAGAATTTTGAGCACCTGGAGCGCATTTTGCCGATCTAAATTTCCGGTCGGTTCATCGGCTAACAAAATCCGGGGTTGACCGACAATGGCTCGGGCAATACTCACCCGTTGCTGCTCTCCCCCCGACAACGCATCCGGAAAGCAATTGCCCCGATCAGCCAGGCCCACCAGGGAAAGGGCTGCGGGAACCCGCCGTTGAATCTCACTCCAGGCCAGGCCCCGTGCGGCTAAGACAAACCCAACATTTTCGGCCACTGTCCGACGCTCCAGAAGTTTATAGTCCTGAAAAATTACTCCTACTTGGCGGCGGAGATAGGCTAAGGCTCTGCCCCGTAAACGATTGATGTATTGCCCCTGGACTAAAACTTGCCCCCGATCCGGGTGTTCGGCTCCGTAAAACAACTTCAACAACGTGGATTTACCAGCCCCGGATGGCCCCGTTAAGAGCGCAAACGCACCGGCCTGGAGTTGAAAATTGACATTATCTAGACAAAACCGCCCAGAGCGATAACTCTTGGTCACCTGTTGGAGTTGGAGAGGGATACCACAGGCACTTCCCGAAGGTTCAAGTGAGGCAGCGGGCTTTTGGGAAGGGTGGGCAGAGGCAATGGGCATAAAAATACTCAGTTAAGGAGGATAAAATCATCAGAGCTAAATCCTGGGATATCGAAGCCGATGCCAAAGTCCTTGCAGGGCAAACTGAGGTAAGACTAACATCCGCCGCCAGCGCCACGGCTCCTGATACAAGCGGTAAAGCCATTCCAAATTATTATCTAGGAAAAACTTAGGTGCCCGCACCTTATGGCCCGCCCAAATATCGAAACTCCCACCAACTCCAACCCAGGTGGCCTGGGGGCATAAATACCGATTTTCGGCAATCCAATACTCTTGGCGGGGCACACCCAAGGCAACAAAAACAATATCGGGCTGGCAGTCGGCTAAATGCTGCTTGAGTTCAAGTTCAGACTCCGAAGTTTGATAACCAGAATAAATTCCGACAATGTTTAAATTGGGAAAACGGTGCTGCCAATTGGCCGCCGCTTGCGCTGCAACACCCGGAGCACTGCCATAGAAAAAGACTCTCAGGGGAGGGTTTTGAGTTGCGGCAAACTTTAACAAACTCTCGGAGAGTTCAATCCCCGGTTGGCGATTTGCTTGAATGCCGTAGAGACGCAGGTAGAGAACGACTCCAGACCCATCAGGAACAATAAAATTAGCTTGCCGAATGACCTGGGCTAGTTGCGGTACTTTTTGGGCTTGCATGATCATCTCGGCATTGAGCGTGACCACATGAAACCCTTGGCCCTGATGACTTGCTAACCAGGCCGGGTAATTGGTCAATAAATCTAAGGGATAACCTAAAACTGACACCCGCTGGGGCATAGCGTCATCTCGTAACAGGGTTGAGGCAGGGGGGAATTTATCGGAAACACTCAAACCGCTTGCTCCTGTGGCATTAACCGGAATGTTCAAGTCTAACTAAAGAAGTTTATATTCTGTTAAATCATAGGCCTGGATGGGCTGAGAGACAACACCACCCAAGGGGGCCTAATTCCAGGCCATGAGACCTATGCAAAAGTGTGGAGAATCTCTAATCCACAGCGTATTGTTAATGATTAAGGACAGGGCCTGGGACTAGCTGTAGTTAAAGTTGAACACTGTAAAACAGCGATAGCTATGCTCCGTTCCTCAATATTCTGGCCTGCCAACGGTGAGGTAAATTTTGACAGATTGGATTGTTCAGTTGATTAGTAGTCTTGGCTATTGGGGCATTGGCCTGTTGATGTTTCTGGAAAATTTGTTTCCCCCCATTCCCTCGGAGTTAATTATGCCCCTGGCTGGGTTTACCGCCTCGCAAGGCCAGTTAAATCTGGGCCTGGTGTTATTGGTAGGGGTAGTCGGGACAATTTTAGGGGCATTGCCTTGGTATTACTTGGGCTACACCTTAAAAGCAGATCGCTTGAGTCGATTGTTTGATCGCTATGGCAAGTGGTTGGGCATTTCGGGAAAAGATGTTGTCCGGTCGCAGCTATGGTTTCAAAAGTATGGCCCGAAAGCAGTCCTCTTTGGGCGGATGGTACCGGGTGTGAGAACCCTGATTTCTTTGCCAGCGGGGATTGCGGCCATGCCCATGGGCCAGTTTTTAACCTACTCCACGATTGGGGTGGCCATTTGGGTTGGGCTGCTGACATTTTTAGGCTTTACCTTGGGGGAACAATATCATCTGGTTGAACAATTTCTCGCTCCTATTTCCAAGATCGTTGTGATCATTGTCGTTGTTGTTGTGATCAGCTTTTTGGGGTGGCGCTGGTGGCAGAATCGACAAAACGCAAAACCTTAGGGAAAAATCTCAGTAGCATGGCCGTAAGCGATGATAATTTAGCGTTCGTTACTTATTTTCCATTAGCATGGCTGATTCCCTCGATTGGCAACGACTCCAAAAAGCTTTAGCCATTGAAGCTGAGCGGGGTTTTGGGGATCTGGTCGGTCGGGAATTTCGGTTTAGTGAATACTTGCATCTCCAACTTTCGGACGCGACAAAACCTGCACTACCAGAGCATTTAGAACATCGTTGGCAACGGGCGGCTGAACATTTTGCCACTTATCCTGAGTTATCCATTCCCCAACGCCAGCATTTAGTTGCCGAAACCCGTCGCTTAATTTACCAGGCCCAGCAAGTTCTCCAGGCCCCAGTGCCCAAAACACAACAATCTAAAGTCTTAAACCAGGGCCTCAATACACTGAGCGGGCTAAATAAATGGAGTATCGAACGGCTGCAACGATTGGGCCTGTTAACCATCCGAGATTTACTGTTCTACTATCCCCGCGATCACATAGACTATGCCCGCCAAGTCCCGATTCGCGAATTAGTCCCTGGAGAAACTGTCACCCTAGTTGGAACTGTCCGCCGCTGTCAGGTATTTACCAGCCCCAGGAATCAAAAACTCACCATTCTCGAAATCATCATTCAGGATCGGACGGGACAAATTAAACTCAGTCGGTTTTATGCGGGAACCCGGTTTACCAATCGCGGCTGGCAGGAACAGCAAAAACGGCTTTATCCCCCGCAAACGATTATTGCCGCCTCGGGCCTGGTCAAAGCTGGGAAATATGGCCTGACCTTGGAAGACCCCGATATTGAGGTGCTGGATCAGGCCGGGGGGAATATTGAATCGCTAACCATTGGGCGGATTGTCCCGGTGTATCCCTTAACCGAGGGGGTTTCTCCAGACCTGATTCGCAAATCCGTGCAGTTAGCCCTCCCGTTTACAGAGCAAATTTTAGACCCGTTGCCCTTGGAATTGCGCCAGGCCCAGGATTTAATTAATTTGCCCACAGCCCTGAACCAAATTCATTTTCCCGATGATCACGAGATGCTTGGCCTGGCCCGGCGGCGATTGGTCTTTGATGAGTTTTTCTATTTGCAACTGGGACTTTTACGGCGACGACAACAACAACAGGCGGAACAAAAAAGCACTCCCTTAAACCCATCCGGCGCATTATTAACTGAGTTTTATCAAGTTTTACCCTTTCAACTAACTAAAGCCCAGCAGCGAGTGGTTCAAGAAATCTTGCAGGATTTAGAGCAGCCGATCCCGATGAATCGCTTAGTCCAGGGAGATGTGGGTTCCGGGAAAACAGTGGTGGCGGTGATTGCGATGTTGGCGGCGATTCAATCGGGGTATCAAACGGCCCTCATGGCTCCCACGGAAGTTTTGGCCGAACAGCACTATCGCAAACTCCTGGCCTGGTTGACGCAGTTGCATTTACCTGTGGAACTCCTGACTGGATCCACGAAAGCGGCCAAACGTCGGCAAATTCATAGTCACCTCCAAACTGGGGAATTAGCGGTCTTGGTCGGCACCCATGCTCTGATCCAAGATGCGGTGGAGTTTAATCGCCTGGGCCTGGTGGTGATTGATGAACAACATCGCTTTGGCGTGGAGCAACGGGCAAAATTACAGCAAAAAGGTGTGTTTCCCCATGTCTTGACGATGACAGCGACCCCCATTCCCCGCACACTAGCTTTAACCCTGCACGGTGATCTCGATGTCAGCCAAATTGATGAACTCCCCCCCGGCCGGCAACCCATTCAAACAACAGTTATTAGTCGTAGCGAACGCCAACAGGCCTACGATTTAATCCGGCGGGAAGTGGCTCAGGGGCGGCAAGTATATGTCGTGTTACCTCTAGTCGAAGAGTCGGAGAAACTGGACTTAAAATCGGCGATTGAAGAACAGCAACATCTGCAAACCGTCTTTCCTAATTTCACGGTGGGTTTATTGCACGGGAAAATGTCTTCAGCGGAAAAGGAAGCGGCGATTGATGAATTTCGGGATGGGGCAACTCAGCTGTTAGTTTCAACAACAGTGGTGGAAGTGGGTGTGGATGTGCCCAATGCGACAGTGATGTTAATTGAACACGCGGAACGGTTTGGTCTGTCGCAACTGCATCAACTCCGGGGGCGGGTGGGGCGGGGGGCGCATCAATCCTATTGTTTACTGCTGAATAGCTCGAAATCCGATACAGCTCGGCAACGGTTGAATGTGCTTTCACAATCTCAAGATGGCTTCTTTATTGCAGAAATGGATTTTAGACTTCGGGGGCCTGGGGAAGTCTTGGGCACACGTCAGTCGGGTTTGCCGGATTTTGCCTTAGCCAGTTTGGTGGAAGATCAAGATTGTTTAGAACTTGCTCGAACCGCAGCAGAAACGATAATGGCTCAAGATACAACCCTCCAGGCCTGGCCCCTGCTTTTGGGTGAAATGGAAACCCGACATCGGAAGCTTTTAGGCGGCACAATTTTGACTTAATTTATCGAAATGAATGTGAATGTTACCAAACCCGCTGATCTAACAAGACTATAATTTTAAACTGAGAATCTTTATGGCAGGCTAGAATGTCACTTGATTATTGGCAACATTTTATTAATTTACTAGATTTTAAAACTGCTATTAGTTTTGCTTCAGCAATCCTTTCAGGTACATCTCTATACTTTACAAGACGCTTTTGGTTGGCAGCTAATAGACCAATCATTTCCGCATCTATAGTCAGCAATGAGCCAGGAAATATTGCAACAACATACAACTTAGTTATTTACAATACTGGAAATCGTCCAGCAACTTCAATTAAACTCTATGCCGATAAAGAAATGATTGATAAAATCATAGTTCATAATGCTAATAAAGTTCAAATTGATCTTATTCATAAATGTTTTTCGAATGAGACTTCCATTCCCTTGTTAATAAATGGTAAAGAAACAAGTACTCTCTTTGGCATTACCAGTATAAGACCTGAAGATAATGTTCTGAAATATAATTCGCAATTGCCAATATTAATTTCTTATTCAGATTTAGAGAATAGAAAATATAATTCCAAGCAAGTTTTAGTAGTTAAAATCTCTCAAGGTTTTGCGGGTGGACAGTGGTCGAAATAAATCTAATCGGTGACTTGACAAGGTTATCTGTGCTCGTTGAGCCTACCTTTACAGTTTTAGAAGAAGCTCTGCGCCGGAGTCGAGAAACGGATCAATCTCAAGTCGGGGCCTGGTTACTTAGTCAGTTTCAAGTGAATTGAGAAGCTCTCTCCCCAGGCCTGGCCCTTAGTTTTACAAGAAATGGATACCCGGCAACGACAATTGTTGGGCGGCACAATTCTGACTTAATCCAGATGAAAAGGATGTGAATGTTACCGAATGCCCCAATCTAGCAAGGCTATACTTACACATAAGTTTCTCTGTAAAACCATATTTTGGGTAGTTATACGGAAATTTTCGGTATCCTATTCCCTATGGGGTCATGAGGAGAATAATTAGCATTTAACCTAAACAGTTTATGGTTCCCTTAGGTAGAGTTTTCCCTCTAACTCATAGTTAGAGACTATTGGTAAGTCAGTTACATTATCAGAGCTTTTCCATGCTGTCCAGTCAAGTGAGTTAATATTTTTTCAATAAATTATTTCCTAAAAGCCAAGGATTAGACAGATGCCATTTCAGAATAACTATGTAAATCTGGTTTCAGAAAAACCTCAAGCCCATACTCGCTTAATCCGAGACTATGATGGAGGCAAAAAAGATTTTGACTTCATTATTATTGGTTCTGGAATAGGCGGCGGTATTCTGGCGGACGACTTGGCGGATCGACTGGGGAAAAGTCATCGCATTTTAGTCTTAGATGCTGGTTCTTTCATTTACCCAACCCATGTCTATAACATTAGCCGCATCCCTAACAGCTCAGTGGCTCAGCACTTCGGGGTAGATAACTTTAAACAGTCAGCAAGCGATTCTCACTTCATTGGTGCTCAGCCTCAATTATGTTTTGGTGGGCGTTCTATTTTCTGGTCTGGTCTGATTCCGCAAGCTCAGAGTTGGGAGATGGAGTTCTTCCCAGACAATGTGCGTCAGAATTTGATCTCACAGTACTTTGGCTTGGCCACTGATCGGATGAATACATCGTTCTCTTTGGGTGATAAGGCGCAAGAATTGGTGGATTATTTTCAGTCCAGCGATCTAAATACAGATTTTGAGATAAAACAGACACCTCGTGCTGTGCATCAGCCCTATCTCAATCCGGACGGTACGCCACGGGGGCAATTCTTTGTAGAATCGACAGGTGTGTTTAATACGGCTGAACTGCTTATCAATCAGGTCGGCCTAACACCGGGTGCTGATCAAGACGGTAATGGTCTATTCATCAAGCTCAACAGTTTTGTAGAAACTATCCAAAACGTGCCTTTTGACTGGTATGAAGTCAAAACTACTAACACCATTACAGGAGAACAGGTTAGTTTTTACTCCCCTAAAGTTATCATCGCAGCGGGTTCTATAGAAAGTCCCAAGCTAATCAACCGCTCCGCTGTCTATCAAAGCCTGCCCGACAATATTAAGAAGCTTGTGGGCTTTGGCTTAACAGACCATCCTGTTACCGGAGAATCTCAGGCTTTTGTCTCGTCTCTAGGAAAAAATGGCTCACGAATTGATCTGCAACGCAGTGATCATGCCAAAATTATTTTCTACTCACGGGGTAAACGTGATGCCAGTGGTCATGTAATTTATCCTTTTAATATTGAAATGAATGTCAATCACGAATACTGGCACTTAAGAAACAATGATTTGTCTGCCGAACCCATTATCGATGATACCAGTAAGACTCGTGTAGATATCAAGTTCAGCTTTGCAAATTGCTTGGATGATGAAAACGGCATTTTATCTCATGCGAATGACGGGTATGTCCCAGATATTCGCTTCAAGCGCTTTTCAATGCTGGATGATTTGTTACAGTCTCGCTTTCCGGTTCTTGCAGGCTGGAAGAGAACGCGACAAGAGTTTTTTGATCTACTTAACGAAACGCGAGGTCGCATCTTTGCAGAATTTAATGATGTGACTTGGGTGGAGAGTTATCATGGCAGATGGTACGGTGAAGGTAGTGACAAACAATGGCCGTTTGGTTGGGGCACTGTTCATCACGCTTGTGGCACCTTGCGAATGCCGTGGAAAGCTAACCGCAATGCTAGCTTCAATAATGAATCAGTTGTAGATGAAAACCTCAAAGTTCGAGGCACTACTGGACTGTTTATTTGCGATATGTCTGTCATGCCCATCAGCACTGCAGCAAATCCCGTCCTTGCCCTTGCGGGGTTGGCTTTAAGACTTTCAAATCATTTAGCCTAAAGGAATGACAATTTTTCCACAATATGCAAACACCTTTGTAAAGTGCAATATTGAATTAAGGTCTTTGTGACTATAGTCATTTCTGCCAAAACTGGGATACTCAAAACTCCCGCTTGTAATGGTTTCAAGTATTTTGGTGTTTCCTTCTTAAGGGAAATGACTTTATTAGGTGAGGCAATTCTGACTTAATCTGGTCACTGGCTAAAGCTTGGAAGCAAGAGAGGAGCTAGGATTAACGCAGTATCTCTTTTTAGTGGGTAGCCGTTTTGTGGGTGAATTAAATTATGGTTATGAGTCAAAATTTTCGTTGGGACATATCAGTCACAAATCGAAGTGGGCAACGAGTCCTTGTGGTTGAAATCAAGCGCAAAATCAATGTATCCCCTGAGTGGGCTGCAAAACTACGTCGAAATATTCTTGCACATGGAACTTTTCCAAATGCTCTGTATTTTTTGATGGTTTTTCCAGATAAATTTTATCTATGGTCTAATGCTGAAACTGATTTATACGAGAGTAATCCTACTTATACGATTGATGCATCCCCAATTCTGCAACCCTATTTTGAGCTGGCAAAAGTAAAGGCTGACCAAATCAGTAGATATCTCCAAAAACCCATAACCTATGTGGATATTGAATTTCAGGCATATTTTG